>ENA-ORBV01001968-ORBV01001968.1-microbial-mat-metagenome-genome-assembly--contig:-NODE-1968-length-44364-cov-39.737982_pt1 | contig 44364 bp, 41 predicted proteins | sample MGYA00237777_ERZ505514 | MGnify/ENA primary metagenome ERZ505514 (study PRJEB26160, sample SAMN06269048) | microbial mat metagenome | isolation source: Oligotrophic lake microbial mat | place... | reverse complement strand
TTATCTCGAATAAAAAATCATCAAGAAATTTTGAATGATAAATAATACTCCCACATTTTTTATTCGGGATTAGTTTCGTTTATCCCGAATAGAAAATCACCAAGAAATTTGAATGGAAAATAAAAACCCCATATTTTCTTATTCGGGATCGTTTATCTCGAATAAAAAATCATCAAGAAATTTTGAATGATAAATAATACTCCCACATTTTTTATTCGGGATTAGTTTCGTTTATCCCGAATAGAAAATCACCAAAAAATTTGAATGGAAAATAAAAACCCCATATTTTCTTATTCGGGATCGTTTATCTCGAATAAAAAATCACCAAAATATTTGAATGGTAAATAAAACCCCAACATTTTCTTATTCGGGATCGTTTATCCCGAATAGAAAATCACCAAAAAATTTGAATGGTAAATAAAACCCACTTAATTTCTTATTCGGGACTTTTAAAGGGTCATCATTCTATCAATGCCAATTCCGCTTTCTTTCCAATTTTTTCAAATTGTTTAATTAATGCTTCCTTGTCAGCAGGTTTGAAGACGAGGTTTTTAATTGGAGAACCATCGGTCAGATATTCTTGTGTTGCGATTTCTGTTTGTCCATTGTTATAACGCAGCGCAACTATTGTAACTCTTTCTCCACCGGGTAAATTCTGAAAATCAAAACCGCCTGAAAAACGATTACCTCCCATTATGCCATTGATATCATTAAAAACAATCCTCACCGTGGCGTCATAGGTAGAATCCAACGCAACAAACAAATTGGTTTTTGGCGTTTGCGGCTCGGTAAACCGGTCGCAATTGATCCAACCCAATTGCGCTGACACCAATAAATAACGATCTGCCTCATAGGATGCAGAATACTTTTTGGATTCCGGTTTGTATGATGCAATTAATTTTGCGGGTATATTTTTAGGATTGTGCACCCAACTCATTTTAACAGGAATCATCATTCTTTTTGATTCATATCGTTTAATATTTACATTCCAACAGGGACTGTATTTAATTGCAGCAACTAATTGTGAATCAGCATACGTTTGTTTGTATTCGGAAGTATAGATCTTAAATGCTTGTCCAACCGCATCAATTTGAAAATTTACATATGCCGTAGCTTTTAAATCTATATTATTTGTAATTTTTGCTTCTTCAAATCCCTCCGGAAAAACATATTGACTATGCAGATATTTATAAAATGCTTCAAATCCTCCCTCAAATTCAGATAAGAATTTTGTTTCCGAGGTCTTGTTTCTGTAATTATAATATTGTCTTCCATCTTGCCCCAAAAACCTACCTCTGTTTGCAGATACCCAATTTATTCCATTGTCTGATTCCTCGCCATAAAATAATTCCATGTTTTCTTTTTCCGTAACAGACGGAATTTCTATATTATAATATTCCTCATTTTTAATTTCACAAGACCTACCTCCTGCACGTGCTTCCACATATATCATTCCTGCCGTTTCAATCAATTGATTATTACTGGTTGTAGTGAGACTTTTAAACAAAATATCACCCGTAGTCAGATATTCCGTTACGGAAATAATAATCTCTTCCTTAACCGGCAATTTATCATCGGCATAAACAAAAATGCCCGGATCAAATTTTAGTGTTGTACCATTTTCACAATTAATAATTGAAATGCCGTTCGGATCAACCTTAAACTCCTCCTTTTCCGGCGCATATTTTTGCAATCTCTTTTCAATTTGATTGGTTACTTGTTTTGAACCATAAGAATTAAAAACAGGCACTTCCTCAATTTGTTCTGCAGCAGCCAAAGTGTAATTTGAACCAGAGGGAATTGTTTCTACAACCACTATACCTTTTTGGTTCTGTGAGCAGGAAAAGGTTAAAAAAGCGCAGAGGGAAACAAGTATTGCAGAGGAAAATTTTCTCATAAATACGGTTTAGAAAGTAAAGTTGAATCCAAAACGTTTTTTTCCTACGAATCGTATCTAATGGTCAATTAAAATTTTTTATTCCTCATTTTTTTCCTCCACGGAGCATCAATTTCCCAATCACCGGCCATAATACAACCATAAGGCATGATCTCGTCGAGAACCTCTCCCAGTCCAAATTCCTTCATTTGCAGTTTAACCATTTCAGCATTTTTATAAGCACTTGGCAATTCTGAAATGTCAATATGACCGGAAAAAAATCTTATATCCAAACCTTCTGTTTCTTCCTGAAATATTTCATTGATCGATTTATGCGCTTTGTTCTTTTTATGTTTTCCTCTGCTGATATTTCTTCCTGCACCATGTGGAGCAAAACCCAAATTATTTTCAGTAGTATTTCCCTTCACAATTAAAACAGGTTCACTCATATTTAAAGGGATTAACCGGAGACCATCGTTGCTGTCAGGTACAAATTTATCATCTAAAGGCGTTGCTCCTTTTGCATGATAAAAAAGATCATTCTCCTTAAAAACAAAATTGTGTTCATTCCAAAATCTGTTTAAAGGATCTGTTTTTAATTTTCTTGCAGTTGCATTATGAATTGTTGTATGATTTAATTTTGTCCATTCCCGCACCAATTGCAATGCATCCCAATAGGCAATACCTTCTGTTGTATCAAAAGGTATCCAGGCATTTTTCGCTAGCGTTTTTGGAGAAATTTCTTTTCTGAAAAATTCAGCCATTTTCATTCCCTGTGTATACAGATCTGCGCCGAGGCCGCGGCTTCCATGATGCGTTACCATCATAGTTTCACCGGTATTTTTTGAAATTCCTACAAAAAGAAAATGGTTTCCATCCCCTTGTGTTGCAAGATGTTTTTTAGCAAAATTTAAACTTCTTTCTGTATTTAGAAATCTATTTTCCATCAATTTTTTTTCCAGTTCCCATGGCAAATTACTATATTCTTCCCTACCCCCACCGCCAAAATGAGTTATGGAATGCGCCATATCCAATACCAACTTTGGTGAAATTTTTCCGAAATTGGTCATCATTACCGAACAACAAATATCAGCACTATGCATAGAGGGGTGAATTGCATTTTTAGCAATAACAATTCCACCAACCGGAATTTGCCCTTCCCCTGTTGGGCATGCATCCGGCATAATTGCACCGCCTGTCAAAGTTGGAGTAATCATTAATTGTTCCATTGTGGCAATTACGCTTTCAACATTAGCAATTTCTTCTTCCGTTTCCGCTCTTATATTTTTATAAAAAGAAACATGTTCTGAAAAAGGTTCTATGTATTTAGGACGAAACTTTTCCAGATAATTTAACATAACTTCGCCACGGAGTTGATTTTGATTAATAAACTCAATAGCTTCTTTAAACCATTTCCCGGATTTGAATCCCAGCTCAATTAAATTTTTTCCACTTACCATTTTAATAAAAAAAATTGCGAAATTAAATACAAATTTTAATTATAAATAATTCCTTATGTATTTAAAAATTTCTGCAATAAGGAATGAAAGTGATAAACACCTTTTTCCATTTTTGGTGAATATCGCCCTCTGAAATACAATCTGGAATGCAAACCTTTGTGCACACTTTCCACTACTTCTTCATCTTCCATTTCCACCGTATTCAGGTCGGAACCGGCACCTGTATTATATTTATTTTCATCAAAAACATAGGTAATAAAGGATACTATGGTTTTATCTTTTCCCTGCGGACGGATAATATTCAAGGATAATCCCCAAGGATAAAAATTGAACATCATATTAGGAAATACCCAGTAATAATAAGCCGCAACTTTTTTTCCGAAATCCGGTGAATCCTGCGGAAGATCAAAAATTAATTCTCCTTCCTTTGCAATTCCCAATTGCAGATTACTGTAATCAAATAAATGCGTTTCATAACTTCCATAATCAATTACTTTATTAAGCGATTTATGTACGAATGGGATATGAAATCCCTCCAAATAATTATCGCAATATAAAGCCCAGTTTGCATTTATTGTGTAGTCTATGGAAAGGTCTTTTTTTAATTTAAGTTTTTCCCAGGGAAACCAGGGAATTCGATTTGTTATTCCACTCAGTAATTGTGGAAGATCCATTTTCGGAAAAAGGGAAGCAAAATATATTCCGCCAAATTTTTGTAAATGGACTTTACTTAAATCATCCATTCTTGTTGGAAAATTTTGAGCATCTTCGAATTCCGGCATACTCAAAAATTTTCCGTCCGGATGAAAACATCTTCCGTGATATCTGCACCTGATCATTGCCGATTTAGTTTTTTCTTTTATTAAAATAAACCCTCTGTGTGTACAAACATTGGAGACCAAAATTGCTTCACCTTTTGCATCTATACTCATCAGTAAAGGTTCATCCAAACACCCTTTCATATACTCCAATGGATATAAATAGCCGTGGTCTGAAAAATCATTTTCATCTCCAATGATTTGCCAGCTTTTTGCAAAAATATTTTCCTTTATCGCAGCATATTGGTTCTCACTTAAATAAAAATCCCGCGAAGGAGTAGAAGCCAGTGTGATATCTTTATCGATCATAAAAAAACAATTTATTGCTCAAATTTACAGCATCTTTGTTGAAGTAAATTGATAGAAATATACAATAACACCTATTTACAAAAATTTACCATGGGTCATTGTCTTGTATTATTTTTGTACTCAATAAAAGGATATTATAAAATTTGAAATGCGTATAATTTTTCTCGGCGAACAATTTTCCTATCACCATTTGGCAGCAATGGCTTTTTATGGGAAGGAAAATGATTTTACTTCTTCCTTAAATTTTGAAACGATAATCGACAAGGTGGTTTCAGGAGAAGTTGATCATGGCATTATTGCCGTGGAAAATTCGCTGGCGGGAGATGTGCCGGGTAATTTTCAATTATTGTGCAATAGTCCGGTGGAAATTTGCGGTGAAATTTCGCTTACAATTGAATTACAACTAGCCGCAATTCCCGGTGTGCGTATACACCAAATTGAAACTATTTACAGCCATAAAATGGCAATCAGGGAAACTACTAAGTTTTTCAGCCGCTATCCATCGATAAACTTTGTGGAAACCCCTTCTACTTCCTCAGCGGTAAAATTAGTAGCGGAACTAAATTCTATACAGGCTGCTGCTATTGGGAGCCTCACGGCTATACAATTTTATAAACTTGAAACTTTGGCATCGGATATAGCGAATTCTACAGATAACAGAACAAGGTTTTTGATGTTGAGCCATAAATCTCGATTACCGCTTACAACCAATTTTGCAGGTAAAGCATCTTTATTGCTACGAAGCGACGAAATGGCGTATTTAAACAATGTGGTATCGGATATGCTGGATAAAAAGGAAATTAGCTTCCTGCGCAGCTATGAGGGCGGAAATGTGTATATCGAAATGGGATTAACAAATAATTTTCAATTCGATAATACATTGCGTGAAATGAAGGAAAAGGGAATAGTAGTAAGGGTTTTGGGTGTTTACAATGTTGGCGACATTGTAAAAGGATTTTGAGGGTTTAAAAATTTTTATGTTACTTTGTCAACATCCAATTCACATTAAAGCACGTATATATAACGACAAGCTATGAGTAAAGACTTAAAAATAACCCCTGTTTCGGAATGGGGATACAATTTTGGAACACCATTTATAATGGCGGGGCCATGCAGTGTAGAAAGCGAAGAGCAGGTTAAAGAAACTGCGCGTTTATTGAGTAAATATCCCTTTGATATTTTAAGAGGAGGTATCTGGAAACCTCGTACAAGACCGAATTCCTTTGAGGGAATTGGCAGTGTTGGGTTAAAATGGTTGAAGGAAGCCGGCAATGAAATCGGAAAGCCTGTGGCTACAGAAGTAGCAAATGTTAAACACGTATATGAAGCGTTGCGCATGGGAATTGATATTTTATGGATCGGTGCCCGCACAACTGTAAATCCTTTCGCCGTGCAAGAGATATGTGATGCTCTGCAAGGTGTAGATATTCCGGTTTTGGTTAAAAATCCTATCAACCCTGATCTAGAATTGTGGATCGGAGCTTTCGAACGTTTGAATCGTTCGGGTATCACCAAATTGGCTGCTATCCACCGTGGATTTTCAACACACGAAAAATCAAAATACCGGAATATACCACGCTGGAACATTCCAATTGAACTAAAGCGCCGCTTTCCTGAACTTCCTATTGTTTGCGACCCTAGCCACATTTGTGGTAATCGTGAGTTACTAAGGGAGGTGGCGCAAACAGCGTTGGATATCGGATTTGAAGGCATTCATCTGGAATCGCACATTAATCCGGATAAAGCTTTAAGTGATGCAAAACAGCAGATAACGCCGGAAACATTTGGAGAAATGATCAGCATATTGCATTCGCGCGAATCGCTTGAACACAATCCATTTGCCGAAAATCAACTGGAAATTCTGAGAGGTAAGATAGATTCACTCGACAACTACCTGCTCGAACTTTTAAGTGAACGTATGGATGTTGTTCGTGAAATTGCTGATTATAAACGCGAAAATAATCTTGCCATTGTTCAGCCAAGTCGCTGGACCGAAATACTGGAAAGCAGATTAGCAACAGGCGAAAGAAAACATCTCACCCAAAAATTTATCAAAGAATTATTTCATGCCGTGCACAAAGAATCCATTCATCATCAAACTGAAGTGATGCTGAATGAGGGTAAATCTGAAATAGAGCAAAAGTAGTGAGTTTCGGGTAGTGGGTATCGGGAAGTGGGACTTCATATGAATTAGGTTGGAAGATTAACTTCTAGGTAGAGGTAATAAATCGAATGGAGGTGATTTTTTTAGCATAGCTGGTCAAATTGGTATCGGCACTTAATCTAATTTAAGTTGGAATATTAACCTCTGATTAAAAGTAATATATGGAATGGAAATGAATTTTTAAAATTAATTCCTAATTGAAATTAATTGATAGAGGGTACATTTTTCAATAAAAACGGTCGCCATTTTTTAAGTTTTAAACATCTTCCATACTATCCCTAGTCCCTTTCCCTTGGAATCTTACATTACTTCTTACCCACAAACGAACTCAACATTCCGAGTGCTCTTTGATACCATTCATCTTCCAAAACGAAATCAAACATGATTGTAGATAAACAGGTAGCTGAGGTAGTTCCTTTATCAATTTCTTCTATTGTGAGACGATATTTCCCCGCGGGTAACTTTATTTCGTAAACATTTAGAATTGTAAGGTCGATAATAGAGCTGCGATATTGCGATTTATTTGCACCATTTGGACTAATTGTATTTCCATCCAAATTAGTAAGTAAAATAATATCTGCCTTGGAAGAAGCGTCAAATATTGCGCGAGTCATTTGATTCCCATTATAAATTTTAATGGCGCGTGCAGGTTGTGTTATTTCAAATTCAATATATTCACCTGCGCCTGCTCCTGCAACACTTTCACACCAGCATGTTTGTCGGCCAAGATTTTCTACGCCTAAATAAGAAGAATCATCAGCATAATAATCAGCAATATCAAAGGCGAAAACAGGGTTCCCGGATTCTTTAAGTGAAATTGCAGATTGATTATTTTTGCAGGTATTCGTGATAAGATTATTCAACGAACCATTATTATAGGTTATCTCATTGATGTCACTGGCGAAAATGTCAAACCCTGTGGGATTTCCGGTTTGGTATAGTGGAATGGAATCTGAATATGCGATCAGCGAAGTAGGAGCATAAAATCGTTTATCCATTTCCAATTCTGTTTTCACCCAGCTGGAGGCATTCATATTTACAATTGCGGAGGGTATCAATAATTGTTCGGTATATAAATTATTATTGTTGCATTTATTCATTCCTCTTACATCAAAAAAAGCAATTCTATCTGTAGCGATCGGAGTTACATCTTTAAAAATAATTACCTGACTTCTATCGCCACTTGTTTTCGAAGTATAATTATTCAATCTGGTGGGCATAACAGGAGTTGCACTAAAAAGATCGTGTTCGATATACAATGCATCCATTTTACCGGCCCAGTTTTTTTCATAACCGAGTTCATAAGAAGTAAATGTTTCTTCCTGACCAATTCCTGCCATCATTGCAGGCATTGCAACAAATGCCATAATGGTAGTTTGTTCATCCGGAGTAAAATTCATATCTACTAAAAATTTAATTTCCATTCTCAACACTTCGGTATTTTTAGGCATATATAATGGTGTTTCATCAACAAATTTTATTTCACACATTATTTTTTTGATATTGATCCGCACATTATTTCTGAATAGGTCTATCTGGATACCCATTGCTTTTAAATTGTCAATACTGATATATTTTCTGACAAATAATCTGTTTTGAAAATTATCGCGAATTTGTTCACGCGTATCCAAAGCGCGATCCTGTACTGTAAAAATATCGCTGAATGTAGTGATAGTTGCCAGTTGATCTAACAGCTCTGTTCTTTTACCGTATTCAAATTCATTAAAATATATATTTAAAGGCATTACAGTATTAACTGTGCAAAAAGCAGATGTTGTATTTTTTAATTCATAAATCACATCATATTTTACAAGGGTGTCGAATGCTCTGACATGTATTAATTGTTTTTGCAGTGCAACTCCGAAATTCGGGCCATCGGGATGTATATTTCCTGTGGAAATGGACAGACCGTTATAATTGGAACTATTTTGTGCAAAAAGAGAAATAGAAAAAATACTCAGAATAATTAACAAGGACTTTTTACGCATATTGTTTTTTAAATTTTAAAAACGGTAACCGAAATTTATTTATAGAAATCTTCACAACGGTGGAACAAAGGAATGAAATCCAAAATCTCCCCCAGGTCACTAACTTTAACTTTCCCAAACATAACTGCCATTTGAGCGTTGGTTCTCCCCCACTCCATGTCTTCATAGGTAGAATCTTTGGTAGTCACAATACATTTAGCTGTGTCGTGCAAACCTTCCTCAATATTAAGGGTTCCGTCGGCAATTCGAACTGTGAATTGTCCACCGTTGTCGCCGGAAATGTCCAAATGAAAGATGGTTTCGAATCCCGGTTCTGCCTTTTCAGGCCTGAATCGCTCTTTCAGCGACATCACGATTTCTCTTGCTGTAAGTGGTTTTTGCATCATTTAATAATAAAGCCGCTAAGATAAAGGAATGTAATTTAATTTTACGCAGCGCTAAACACAAGCATCATGCCCGAACAGCTTTCAAAATGCAGAATTGATAAATGGTTGTGGGCTGTGCGGTTATATAAAACCCGCAGCTTGGCTTCTGATGCCGTTAAATCAGGCAAAATTAAAGTAAAGGGAGATTCGGTAAAACCATCGTTTGAAGTTTTTGTGGGATTAGAATTCACAATTCCCCGCGGAGTGGTAAAATATTCCTATACGGTGATTGCCATTACCGACAAGCGTGTTGGCGCACCTTTGGTGAAAAACTTTTGCGAGGATACCACTCCGGAAGAAGAAAAAATGAAACTTACCACGCTCGAACACATGCCGGCTGCCTTTCGCGAAAAAGGAACAGGAAGACCTACCAAGAAGGAACGGAGGGATTTGGATGAATGGAAAAACGAGTAACCATTGCCAATTTGGTAATTTGGTAATTGGGACAGCCGCATTAACGTAAATTTTCAACATTAATTGAATGCCCAATTCTAACAGATCCGGGGTTGGAACTTGTTAGGTTAGTAAGTCTTAAATTGCTTGGAAATTTTTTGTCTTTCGGACTCACGATTCACGCCTCCCTATTCTCCATTCTCAATTCCCTTTATATTCCTCTTTCACTAACTCAGGAAATAAATGTTCGAATTTCTCCACCTTTTTTCCAACCACATAAATACAATATGGCTGATCCGGATTTTTAGCAAAATAATCCTGATGATAATCCTCTGCAGACCAAAAAGTAATTAACGGTGTTAGCTCTGTTACAATTTTATCGGGGTAATAACCGGATGCAGTTAATTTTTCAATATACTTTTCTGTTTCTGTTTTTTGGATTTCGCTGTTGTAAAAAACGATTGATCTGTACTGAATTCCAACATCATTACCCTGTCTGTTCAATGTAGTTGGGTCATGCGTTTTCATATGAATTTCCAAAATGGTTTCATAGGCACATTCTTTAGGGTCGAAAATTACCTGAACACATTCTGCATGGCCGGTAGTATCTGTGCAAACTGCTTCATAAGTCGGGTTTTTCGAAGGCCCTCCGGAATAGCCGGATAATACACTTTTTACGCCTTTTACTTCTTCAAAAATTGCTTCTGTGCACCAAAAACAGCCACCACCAAAGGTTGCCTTTTCCCAGCCATTTTGAATGATTTCTTCGTCAGTATATATTTTTCTCATAGCTAAAATATCTTTATTTGAATCTTTTGATGGTTCCACTCCATTTTCGGGTTGTTTTGCTCCACAACTTACAAAAATGTTAACCAATATCATTAAAACAGACAAAAGGAAGAATTTGTTTTTCATCATTTTATTTTAATTCATTTACGCAAACATAACCTGTTTGGATGGTATAAAAGTTCAGCTTTTAACAAATCTTAATATAAAACCTGTTTTTTGTGACAGGTTTTTTTTTGAAATTAGGGGAAAGATAAGGTGCTGTTTATAATTAATGAGAACGCAATATTAATAAATTCTATATTTGTCCAGCTTAATCAATATATGAATTCTATTAGAATTGCTGTACATGGCGGTGCCGGCACCATGCCCAAAAAATATATGACTCCTGAAACGGAGGCCGATTGTAACACAGCCCTCCAAAATGCTTTAAAAGCAGGTTATATTTTATTACAGAATGGCGCTGAGGCAGTTGATGCTGTAGCTGCTGCTGTAACAGTTTTGGAGGATTTTGAACTATTCAATGCGGGAAAAGGGTCTGTGTTCACTAATCAGGGCACGCATGAAATGGATGCGAGCATTATGAACGGAAAAAATCTAAAATCCGGTGCCGTTGCTGCTGTCAGTCATATTAAAAATCCAATTCAACTTGCGAGAGCAGTTATGCAATATTCTGAACATGTATTATTGTTAGGAGATGGTGCTGAGGCTTTTGCAAAATTGCACAATATTGAATTTGCAGAGGATGATTATTTTTTCTCTCCATTCAGATTTGAGCAATGGCAAAGAGCGAAAAAAAGAAACATGATCGTTTTAGATCATGTGGATGATAAAAAATTTGGAACAGTTGGTGCTGTTGCTTTGGATAAGTTTGGAAATTTAGCTGCAGCAACTTCAACAGGCGGTATGACAAATAAAATGTTTGGGCGTGTTGGAGATTCGCCATTAATTGGTTCAGGCACTTACGCAAATAATAATACATGCGCTGTAAGCTGCACCGGTCACGGTGAATATTTTATTGAAAATGTTGTAGCGTATGATATCAGTTGTTTATTAGAGTACAAAGGACTTACACTGGATGATGCAACTAATTTAGTGGTGATGGATAAATTAAAAAAGATAGATGCTGAGGGAGGATTAATTGCCATTGATAAAAATGGAAATATTTGTTTGCCATTTAATACAAAAGGAATGTATAGAGGATGGATGAAAGGGGAAGGAGATTTTTTTACTGGGATATATTAATTTTTAATCCACAACTTGGATTGTTTTGAAATAAATTTGATCAATGAAATTATTTAATTTTATATTTTCAATTTTCGTGTTCCCACAGAGTTACCAAAGGAACTCTGTGGACTCGCAGGATGAACATTGCAACACCTATTAATAGATCCATCCAACCACAGCGTTCGCTGCGCGTAACACTGTGGTGACACGGCGCCCGATAGTGGGTGCGCAGTGCTGCCCTCGTGTGGCTTACAAACCCTTTTCAACCTTAAAAACCACTTCAACCCCTTCACCCTAACTTTACAACTTCCGCAACAACACTTCTCCTCTCCTGCATATCGTAACCCATACCTTTTGAAAATAAGTTGAAGATCATATTTTCGAGATTGAGCATTTTTCCTTTTCCTTCTTTTACGGAATTATATTGAAGTTGAGTTCCGTCCATAATTACCACTAAACCATTACCGATAATCTCCAGATATCGCTCTTCGGTAATTACAACTGCAGTGTCTTCGCTAATTCCAATTCCTATCATTTCCGGATGTTCGGCAACAGCGACCATTAATCTACCAAATCGACCTCTATTAACAAAATGGGAATCAATTATAGCATTATTTATAAACCCGAGTCCGTTGATCATTAATGCTTTTCCCCGTATTAATGCTTCTGTTGGAGCGCCACCATTTATCATTTTACCACTTTGAGCCATTGCGCCTGCACTGGTTCCGGCAATAACAAAATCGGGTTCCGTTTGATAACGATGTTTGAGTATTTCTAAAAACTCAGTTCCTAAAAATATCTCACTTAAACGCGCTTGATTTCCACCACTGAACATTATTCCGTCGCAGTTTTTAATGCGCAATAAAAAGTCCTTTTTTTCTGCATCCTTTTTCCTGCGGATATTCATCACCGCTGCATCTTTGCAGCCCAGTGAATGAAAGGCTTTATCGTATTCTCTGCCAACTTGTGTCGGAATACCGGAAGCTGTTGGGATGATCTCAATGACAGTATTTCCACCCTGCATTTCCTTCAGAATTCTTGCTAAAACATCTAATTTTTCTTTTTCAAAATGATTGCGATTTTCTGCACCACCTATTGCGATCAATTTACCCCTTGGAGCCATGCATTATTTTTTGGACGGACAAATATATTACTAACTTCATCTTCGCTTAACAGGAATATCCACAATTTAGTTTGTTGACGACGCAAACAAACGAGAGGTTCAGAATATCACAAAGACAGATTAATATCTATAAATCGAGAATTTGCAGAGACGAAAGGGATTTTTATCGCAATCAAAAACAAAATATCTTTAGAAAAAGGCTCTCACTCTTTGGTACTGAAATTTTACCTATTTTTAACCCAAACGTTAAATATCAATGAAGATCATATCAACAGCAGTGATGAAAGGCCCGAATTACTGGAGCATTCGCAGACATAAATTGATTGTAATGCGTCTCGATCTGCAGGAAATGGAGGAAATACCAACCAATAAGGTTCCGGGCTTTCGTGAACGGCTTGAACAACTCATACCATCTCTTTACGAACACAGATGCAGTGAAGACCATGCAGGAGGGTTTTTCAAGCGTGTTGATGAAGGAACCTGGATGGGTCATGTTGTTGAACATATCGCCCTCGAACTCCAAACCTTAGCGGGTTTAGATACAGGATTCGGAAGAACAAGAAGTACCTCCACAAAAGGAGTTTACAATGTTGTTTATTCTTATCTGGAAGAAAAAACCGGTTTATATGCGGGTCAAATTGCAGTGGAATTTTGCGAAGCTTTAGCGCGTGGAGAAGATTATGACATCGCTCCACATATTATGAAGATGAAAGAAATTCGCGAACAGGAAAGATTGGGACCTTCTACAGGAAGTATAGTGGAAGAAGCAATAAAAAGGAATATTCCCTATATCAGATTAAACAGACGTTCACTTGTTCAATTGGGTTGGGGAATCAATCAGAAAAGAATTCAGGCTACCATCGCATCTACTACTTCCAATATTGCAGTGGATATTGCTTGTGATAAAGAGGAAACAAAAAATTTATTGAATCAATTAAATATTCCGGTTGCGAAAGGTGGCAGCGCTTATGATGAAGATGATCTGGAAAACATTATTAAAAAAATTGGTTACCCAATCGTAATTAAACCTATTGATGGAAATCACGGCAGAGGTTCAACAATGAATATTAAAACCTGGGAGGAAGGAGTTGCAGCATTAAAAAAATCGAAAGAAATTTCACGATGGGCAATAGTGGAACAATTTATTGTTGGTTATGATTATCGTTTATTGGTAATTAATTACAAATTCGTATCTGCCGCAATGAGAAAACCTGCTGCAGTTATGGGAGATGGAAAACATACCATAAAAGAATTAATCGAACTGGTTAATAAAGATCATCGCAGAGGATATGGACATGAAAATGTTTTAACATCTATTAAATTAGATGATCATACACTGCGTTTGTTGGAAAAAATAGGTATGCATGAAAATTCTATTCCGGAAGTTGGAAGAGAAGTGGAATTAAAATCCACTGCAAATTTATCCACCGGAGGAACTGCAACTGATGTAACGGAAATAGTACATCCCTACAACATTTTCACAGCAGAAAGAATTGCGCGCACAATAGGATTAGATATTTGCGGAATTGATATTATGAGTCCGGATATTTCAGTTCCTTTGTCAGAAAATCGTGGTGTACTATTGGAAGTAAATGCAGCTCCCGGATTCAGAATGCACCTTGCACCAAGCGAAGGAATTGGCAGAAATGTTGCCGAACCTGTTGTGGATATGTTATTTCCGTTAGGTTCACAAGGACGTATTCCAATTGTTGCAATTACAGGTACAAATGGAAAAACCACAACTACACGTTTAACAGCACATATTGCAAAAACGATGGGTTATAAAGTTGGATTTACAACGAGTGATGGTATTTATATTCAGAACAGAATGCTGGAAAAAGGTGATTGCACAGGACCCAATTCTACAAAATTTGTTTTGATGGATCCCACTGTTGATTATGCTGTTTTAGAATGTGCAAGGGGCGGGATGTTAAAAGCGGGATTGGGTTTTGACAAATGTGATTATGCAATTGTTACCAATGTTACAGCCGATCATTTAGGATTAAAAGATATCAATACTGTGGAGGAAATGGCGAAGGTAAAATCCGTTTTACCGGAAACAGTGCATAAAAATGGATATGCAATTTTAAATGCTGATGATGATCTTGTTTATAATATGCGAAAAAGTCTGGAATGCAAGATCGCCTATTTCAGCATGGATGAAAATAATCCGCGGATTAAAGCACATTGTGAAAAAGGAGGATTTGCTGCAGTATTGGAAAACGGATGGATTACTATTTTAAAAGGAACCTGGAAATTACGTGTAGAAAAAGTAGTAAATATTCCATTGACCTTTGACGGTAAAGCAGTGTTTATGATACAGAACATTTTACCTGCAACGCTTTGTGGTTTCTTACAGCAATTTAAAATGGAAGACATTAAAATTGCGTTGCAAACATTTATTCCGGGTCCCGCAACAACACCAGGCAGAATGAATGTATTTAAATTCAAAAATTTTGAAGTACTTGTCGACTTTGCACATAATCCTGATGGATTTGAGGCGATCAGTAAATATCTGGAAAAAATAACTTTGTCGCCAAAAATAGGATTGATTGGAGCAACGGGCGACAGACGCGATGATGATATCAGAGAACTCGGAAGAATTTCGGCAAGAACTTTTGATGAGATTGTAATTCGTCAGGATAAAAATTTACGCGGAAGAACCGATGTAGAGATTATGGACCTGCTTAAGGAAGGTATTTTTGAAGTAAATCCGAATATTTCAGTTATCTGTATCAACCCTGAAAAAGATTCCATTAAATATGTGATCGACAATGCAAAAAAAGGCAGCCATATCACTATTTGCAGTGATGTGATTGCAGAAGCTCTGGATTTAATTTTACTGTATAAAGAACGAGACGATCAGTTTGAATTTAATAAAGAGGAAATTCCAAATGTGCATCATGCGGAGTGATTGTAAAACGCCAGCAGTCAGGAGTCAGGGTCATAATAAAAATTAAAATTGAATGTCCTACAAATTAGATCGTACAGTATTTAAAATGCAAACCGCAAAGGCGGCAGATAATAATTTTTTATATTGGCAAACACAAAGTTTGGAGGAAAGATTAAGAGCGGCAAATTATTTAAACTCTGTTGCCTATAATTTTGATATAAATGATCCGCCAAAAATGGATAGGACTTATTTTAGGATGAGAGGGAGGGCTAATGGGTAATATATTTAACAGTGATTTTCAGGATTTTATAAATGCATTAAATACTGCAGAAGTTGAATATATTTTGATTGGAGGTTATTCTGTAATATTACACGGTTATTTACGCTCTACTGGAGATTTGGATATATGGGTAAACCGGACAAAAGAAAACTACATTAGATTAATTTCCGGGTTTAAGTTATTCGGAATGCCCATTTTTGATATGACAGAAAATAATTTCCTTTTTAATGACAATGTTGATGTATTTACCTTTGGAAGACCTCCGGTTAGTATTGATATTATGAATAAAGTAAAAGGACTTGAATTTGAAAAATGTTATTTAGAATCTGACAATAAAGAAGTTGATGGTATTTTAGTCAGAGTAATTAATTATAACAACTTAATTAAAGCAAAAAAAGCTGCAGGAAGACCCAAAGATATAGATGATATTGAACATCTTATACAATAGGTAACTAATTACAAACCATTTTCAGTATCTCTTCTTTCACATATCAAATATCTCCCCCCAAATACTTTTTTTCTTTTTGTATTGCGGATACCCTTGTTGGCCTTTGTCGTAATATTTACGATCGTCATCATCATCATGTTTTTGATGGTCCGATTTACTATTGGAATAGGATTCTCCAGTACGTTCAAAAATTTTATCTAATTCGCCGCGATCAAGCCAAATTCCGCGGCATTCAGGACAATAATCGATCTCAACACCTTGACGGTCAGCAATAAGAAGGTCTTTGTCTTTACAAACGGGACATTTCATATTTAATATTTTTGTAAAAATAACACCTAGTTCACAAAATTGTTCAATTCCACCTTTAGGATAAAACCTATTCAACAATTAAAAGGTTTTTCATTAGAATTTCCTTGCCACCAAAATCGATGGAAAACTTCCATACACCCGGAATTAACTCCTCCTGTGTTTCGAATACAAAACTGTGGCGGCCGGTTGACATTTCATTTGGCAGATATTTCATATTGTATTGTATATCCTGCACAATACCCTTCGTGTCGGTAATTTGTATTTTCATGGTAAGGGGGATCGACTTATTATCCGGAGAGGCAATGATCTTAAAGTGAAACCCAAAAGAATTTCCTATTATCATCGGAATACTATCCGTTTGTTTGATGAGCATATCAGGATTTTTCGGTTCAAATAAACCGAAATCAGTTAGTGTCGCAGATTTAATCTCCTGGCCTTTTATATAGCCGGCTGTAATCAACAGGAAGGATAAAATTATGGTTGCTTTCATTTCGTTTTTTTAATAAAGGTAATAAATTATGGATAAAAAGCAACCTATAATTTAATACATTTGTATTTTAATCTAAATCCATCCTAATAAATCTTGTGATTTTTCAACTTGCAATCAATTAAAATGTATTTCTGAAAAAAGCATTGTATTTATAACTATTTTTGTTTGCCTAAAAGTGCAATCACCTCTAAATGTTTTTATTCATCATTTCACATGGCGCCCAAACAACAAGTTTAATAGCAGCCATTTTTATTGTAACTGCACAATTTATTTTGTGGAGGGATGTATATAAAAGAAAGATAAGTCCGGGAATTCTATCCTGGTTCGGGTGGTTTTTGTTGATGGGCGTTAGTTTGGTAGCGCAAATATTGGTTGATGGATGGAAATGGAGTTTAACCGGATTAGCTATGTCGGCATTTGGATGTATGGTGATATTCACAACCGCCTTCACTATGAAAAATTATCTCCTTAAAAATTCAGACTGGATATTTTTATTTTTAGGAATGATGTGTCTCATACTTTATTTAATTTCCAAAGATGCCTGGATAACAACAGGATTTGCCATTCTTGCAGATTTTGTGGTTGGTATACCTACATTGTTGCATGCTTATAGAAATCCGATCTCCCAAAAATCTAAAGCCTGGATGCTAGCCTTTATTTCATGGTCGTTTACGCTGATTTTATGTATTGGACAGCCGTTTTTGTATGCATTGTTTCCGATTTATTTATTTCTTTATAATATCGTTATGCTTGTTCTTACGAATAGAAAAATAAACAAAAACAAAATGCCGGCTGTAATTTCTATCTCACCAAAGTAAAATTACCCTGCAATAGTTTTTCTCCATCATCTGCGTTATACTTTAAATAATACACATAACTTCCGATTGGTTGCAATATATTATTAAAGGTGCCATCCCATCTAAAATTAGCAGCATTTCCATCATACAGCAATTCACCCCAGCGATTATATATCTGAAATGATATAATTTTTGATGGGTCAGAAATAATTACAAATAACCCATCATTAATTCCATCGCCATTCGGACTAAATGCATTGGGAATGGCAACATCATCGCATAAAGAAACCCGCAAAGTATCAGAAGGATCGCTGCACAATAAGGAAGATGTTACCCAATAAAGTCCGGCCTCAGAAACAGTTATAGAAGCAGTAGTTTCCCCATTGCTCCAAAGGTAGTTTGGCAGCACAACGTCAACACTAATCAGCACTTCATTAATTCCTGCAACGGGACATAATATCAGATCTTCACCAATATCTATATCCTGATTTAAATTCGGATCTATTGTTATTATCATTTCATCGGTAAATGTTTCACATTCACTTTCTACGGTTATTGAATAGGTTCCGGCTTCAGAAACGGTGATCGAATTAGTTGTTTCTCCGTTGCTCCATAAATAAGAATCAAATCCAACAGGCGTATTTAAAATTAATTCCCATTCGCCATCACAAATTAATGTGTCGTTTCCTAATTCCGGAAACAATCCGATTGGTTCAATGATCTGCACTTCTATGGAATCGATAAATGTAGCACAATCGGCAAAACCGGTCACATAATAGATTCCGCCTTCCTCAATAGAAATATTCGCAGTAGTTTCACCCGTATTCCATAAATAAAAATCGTAGGTTGGCGATGCTTCCAAAGTATAAGGCAATTCGTTAAAACACAATTCTATAAAATCATCGGAAGTATAAACCGAATCTTCCACAAATAATATTTCCGCAGTATCTGTAAACACTCCGCAAGTAGTATTTAGTTGCACCCAATAAGATCCGGTTTCAAAAACGGTAATAGTTTCGGTGGTTGCACCTGTGCTCCAGAGATAACTGTCGGCGCAGGACGGCGCTATTAATTCAAAAGGACTACACACAACAATATCGGGCATTGCATAAGCGAGCATGGAATCAACTGGTGTTACAATTACATCATCAATAAATAAATACACAACAGAACTTGCATCTACTGTTCCTCCGGTATACGCAACAACATCAATACCATCATAATTGTGATAATTACCAATACAAACCCATTGTTCGCCGCCTTCTGCTTCAAAATATCCGCAAATTTTCATCCATTCGCCAGGAGGATCAATATAATTACCGGTTCCATTATTATCGATCTGCGGAGTAACGTCTAAAAGATCATATGTAGCTCCATCACCAACCTTATCCTCAGAAAAATAAGCACCTAAAGCATCCGTAGTAGCATGCGTAATTCCAAAAAAATCGGATTGTGTTGCCGGAGCACTCCAAAATTCAACATAATAACATTCGCCTGCAACGAGAGGCTCGGTGAGTTGTGCTTGGGTATATTCATAATAGGATCCTCCGGTATTGACCCAGAATCCACCATATGCAACACCGGTATGCGCAGGTTGATCGAGGCTGAATAAATTATCGGGTACATTAACCCATGACCCCGCACCGGCGCAGGAATTGAAATAATCGGAGGTACCACCCGTTCCTGAAAACCAATCAGCTACATATGCGTCATCATACCAGGTAAAACCAGATATGCCAATAGGGCAGGCATTTATATCTTCAAAACTATAATTTGGAACCAGATTGAATTGCCCTGATAAAATAATAGTAGAGGGAACTGAAAAAAGGAGGAGGAGTAATCTTTTCATTTTTTAAAATATTATTGATCAAATTTATTCATTACAATTTAAAGATAGTGGTTTTAACATAAATCATCAATACAAAAATTGGCATTTAACGGGTTGGGTTATTAAACCTGTATTTTTGAAAAAGAAAGTCTATTTTTATCAAAATTTATATTGGTTGAAAAGTGATCAATTTGTTTTCAGGTCATGGCATATTTATGTTATATTATTGCTGGGAACAATAGTTCGGGTAATATATGGTTTGTATGCAAAAAACTGGATGAATTCTCCTGATCAGTTAGCCTGGGAGCTTAGTTTAAATGAAGCTGTAAGTAGCGGAACAATTAGTTACAGATCGTTGATGCATTACCCACATGAAGGTGGCAGTTTTTTCATTTCACTTATAACAATATGTTTACGTCCTTTTGAAAATTTAATGCCACCGTTGACATTGGCTGCATTGCTGATTGAAACGGTGGGAAGATTTATTCAAATAAAATTCACGCAACGGTTGTTTGGTTCAAAAGTAGCTATTTGGTTTTCGGTCTGGACAATTTTATCTGTTCCATTATTGATCCCCTGGGCAACCGTAAATTTTGGATTACATGCGTTGTTTTCTTTTTTACCATTTATTTTTTTATATTATTTAACCGTAAACAATACTAAATATTCAAAACCCTTGTTATGTGGAATAATTACGGGATTATCTATTTCAATGTCTTACAATAGTATAATTTTTATTCCCGCATTTATTATTTACGTGTTCGTTACAAATTCAGACCCTAAAACTTCCTTTTTAAATATTGGTAAATATTTAGTTTTTTCGCTAATCACGTTCCTACCCCATATTACTGCAAGAACATTTCTTGACAGCGGATTTGAGCTTGAGGATAATTCTGTTTTTTCTATTCGGGGAGTTGCATCTGATGGGTTTTTATCCGTTGAACATTTCCGCAATTTTGTAATATCCTGGCACCGTGTTTTGCCTGCGTCTTTTCTTTTATCCTCATTAACATTTATTTCAGATTTTCTGCAACGCGACATTGTATTTGTTTTCATGGTATTAAGTATGGTTTTGATCGCAATAAAATATAGAAAAAACATCCGCGTTATATCTCCAGGGTTGCTACTCATAATTTTATATTTATTGTTTTATGCATTTAGTCCCTTTTATGTTGATGAAATTGATATTAAGAGTTTTGTTCATTATCGGCACCTTACCTATATAACACCATTAATTTTCGTGATAATGATTTATGCCTTTTTGCGATTCGAAAAAATGAGTGTGCCGTTCTTAATAGCCTGGCTTCTTTTATGTGGCACAGGCACCATTATGTTATATCAAACAACAGATACACCGGAACACAATTCATCGCGCGCTACGGGCTGCGTAATTGCCCAAAAATATGGTAATGATGTACAAAAATTAATGTCGATTTACAAAATTGTTTCACCGTATGAAAAAACGGAAATTATGATCGGGTACGGATGGGGATTAACCTCAGCGATATTAAGTGATAAAACGATAAAAGACAGCCTTTCCTTACAAAAATTGGAATTACTTTTAAATCAATTTCCCTCCGAACAAAAGGAATTGTTGCATACAGGAGTGCAATTTGCATTCAGTAAAAACATTACCCCTCAACTTGATCCGCAAATATTATTGATGTTGGAAAAAAAATGGGTCAATCTGTAAAAAAAATCATGAAATGAAACAAAAATGCATGGTATTCCTTCAAATTCAAGGGCCAGGTATTGAAAATCACCTTGCTCAATGACCGACCTACTGGTGAAAATAGATATTTAACCTATTTATATTTTTTCCTTTTTGATATTCTACTTCAGGAATAGAGCACAGTTCATTTCTCTGAATGTTTTACCAAACCACTGTAGCTTAATTTTATTTAATTTAGCATTCTAAATGAAACGTACAATTATTACAGGAACAGGTGCCTATATACCACCTGAAATAAAGACCAATCGCGACTTTGCCATAAATGATTTTTATGACGAGAATAATATAAAAATAAACACAACACCACAGGAAGTAGCCGATAAATTCAGACAAATAACGGGAATTGAAGAACGGCGATATGCTCCCGGAGATATTAATTCCGCTGAAATGGCAACAATTGCAGCTCAGATTGCGATAGCGGATAGTGGAGTTGATAAAGAAACATTGGATCAGATAATTGTTGCACACAATTTCGGCAACGTTATTAAACACACTATTCAAACAGATGTACTTCCTGCACTGGCTTCCCGAATCAAACACGATCTTGAGATTTACAATCCGGCATGTGTTGCTTATGATATATTATTTGGATGCCCCGGTTGGGTGCAAGGTGTTATTCAAGCCGACGCATTTTTTAAGGCTGGAATTGCAAAAAAATGTTTGGTGATTGGAACAGAAACATTAAGCAGAGTACTCGACATGTATGACCGCGACTCCATGATATTTTCAGATGGCGCGGGAGCGGCAATTGTTGAATATCAGGAAAGTGAAACTAATGATAGCGGAATTCTAAGTTATAGTGTTGCGTCACATACAATTGATGAGGCATATTATTTATACATGGGGAAATCCAATTTTCCACATTCAGATCCACGCATACGTTATATTAAAATGAAGGGAAGAAAGGTTTACGAATATGCAATGAAATATGTTCCGGAAGCTATGAAAGACTGCCTTGATAAAGCCGGTGTTGATATAAAGGATCTTAAAAAAGTTTTTATACACCAGGCAAATGAAAAAATGGATGAAGGCATTATAAAGGCAATGTACAAATTATATGGCATAAAAAATATCCCGGAAAATATTATGCCTATGAGTATTCATAAACTCGGTAACAGTTCGGTTGCAACCGTGCCTACACTATTTGATATGGTTCGGAAAAATAAATTCCCGGAACATCAGCTGGCAAAGGGAGATATAATTTTATTTGCATCTGTGGGTGCCGGAATGAATATTAATGCAATATGTTATAGGAATTGAGAATGGAGAATGGGCAAATTGACAATTTAGGTTTATTTTCATTGCCATTTAAATAACATGTATATTTAGCTATACTGAAACTACAAATAATACTATTTACGTTGTTTTTTGTTGTGCTATTTACATCTTCTAATGGGCAAACCCTAATTCCAAATCCTCATTTTGGCGAGGTGTTTTTAAACATTTTGCACAAATTATTTTCAAATAGACAAAAAAACAGGACACCTTCCAAAGGGGCTGTAAAGGTTAATTGTACTGTATTACTGCCTGAAAACTAAATAGATACAAGCCAAGCCTTCTGATTTCTATACGATAGAATTATAATTATTAACATCAGTTGGCATTTGATTTTTAATCCCATACAAAAAGAGCAGTATTTTAGCGCTTCCAAAAAACAACACTGCATGGTAAAACCTGATCTTAACAAAAAACTGATTTCCTATTCACTTTTTGCCAATGCCACTTTAATTGCTGGCACTGTAGCAAATGGCCAGGTTGTTTATGTTGATATAAATCCCGATATGGTATTAGATGTAGCGGGCGAAGAATATTTTCTTGACATAGATGCTGACGGAGAACATGATTTTCGTTTTGTTAATACCTCCTTTTTAATCCCTTCGGCACCAACCTTTACCTATTCTTCCAATATGAGTTTTTTGCGTCAGGATCTCGCAGCCGGCCCTGCGATATATCAAAATGCAATTGCAGGACTTTCTGATTATATAGATGCAGCTTCAGGTGGATTTACGCGATATTATCCTTATCGCATGAATAAAAATAATATCATAGACTCTAGCCTAAGTTGGCAAAATCCGGAATCTCAGGTTTTGGTTGTAAAGGAAATTGTAAATTCTAATAGTGATCCCGTTAATTACGGTGGTTATTGGATTGGTGATGCTGTTGATAAGTACCTGGGTATTCGATTTAAAGATGAGGACAATGAAAAACATTACGGATGGGTTCGCTGCGATGTTTTAAATGATGGTCGTACACTCGTAATAAAAGACTACGCAATTGAACTGGAGGCAAATCAAGCTATTCGAGCAGGATCGCAGGTTGCCATTAACGATAATGTAATGCAAGCGAACGTGTTTTTTGATCAGAATATGATCCATATAATTTTCACTGCGCGTCCCGAAGAATATATTCAATTTAGATTATTTGACCTTTCGGGGAAACAAATTTATCAAACAAGTATTATCGATCAGGATATTAAGATCAATGCTGAATTAATGCCCGGAATTTATGTTGTAAAAATGACTTCCTCCATTATGGACCACGGTTCTACATTTTTTGTAAAATAGCTATCTCCTTATCGCCTGCCAATTGATAATCGCATCCCCAAAATTCTAATTTCAAAAAAGTGTGAGTTATGTCCATTTAGTTATATCCTGATTGATATAAGGCAAACATAAAAAATATGACAACTCAACAAATTGCCGATTGCCTTGTAGAGCTTTGCCGCAAGGGACAAATTTTAGAAGCAGAATTGGAATTATACGCTGACAATATTAGCAGCGTAGAACTCGCTCACTCTCCTTCGAAATCTGCAACTGGTAAGGATGCAGTAATTGAAAAAGGAAAAGTGTTTGCTGCCATGATTGAAGAACGCCATGGCGGCTCGTTTTCTGATGCCACTGTTGCCGGTAGATATTTTACTGTTGCAATGGTTTTGGATGCCACTTTTAAAGGTCAGGATCGTATGACCCTAGAAGAAATTTGCCTTTATGAAGTTGCTGACGGAAAAATTATTTCTGAACAATTCTTTTTTTAAATCTCGTTAAGAAAATTCACATTGTCATATCGCGATACATTTTGTAGGTGATATGACAATGATTTTATTTTTTTTGCTTATTTATCCTCAGTGGAAGAATTGGTGTCTTCTTTTTTTCCGCGTTTATAAATTATGAGTCCATTTAGAAAATTTCGAAGTATCTGATCTCCTGCAACTACATAATTCGGATGGTCTTCATTCCTAAACATATCCCCGAGCGCACCTTTAGATATTTCAAAATCTACCAAAGAAAGTATTTCTATAATATCTTCATTGCGAAGCGATAATGCCACCCGTAGTTTTTTCAAAATATCGTTATTACTTAACATCGCAGCAAAATTAATTATTGTAATACAAATTTACTCAAAACTTTCGTTTTTTTGATTTGAACTTAGGAGATATTATGAAATCAATTCCTATTTACATCTCTATTATATAATCCAAACAAAAATTTCATCATTATCGCCTGTTTAATGAAAAACACCAAACTTTAAATTACGTTCGGTTTTTCGGTAATACTTAGTAGCAATAATTTTGGGCAATCGAGTTGCGATATTATTACTTCCAAAAAAGGCTATAATTATGGAGCATTAGCTACCGACTCCACCAGAATGATATTTGGATTTCAAAGCTTATCTTCCGCGTTTATGGACCAGGAAAATGCACAAACAATGGCAAAATTCCATAATCAGCACCGAGAATATCTTTCTTTCTGCTGCAAAGGTTGAAGCAGCAACTTAATAAATGAGTATTGAACTGTTTCATTTTTAATGTTTTACGAGGTAACAGCTCCACAATCATTAAAAATAAGCTGTTTATCACCACAATCTTAATTCTGCAAACATGTTTATTGCAGTAAGGAGTAAGAGTTGGAATGTTTATTTGAATCAAAGATATGCCATTTGGGGCGCATCCGGGTATATAAACTACCTAATGGCATGATAACTGTTGTTAACATATTGATAAGGGTAGAATTTATGATGACAAATGGAAAAAACAATGATGGTTATTAAAAATAAAAATATAATACTTTATTCATCATTCGTACTCTTTTTACAATTCGGATGTAATAAAAATGCAGAAATTGATGACTTCGTGCCTCCGATTTCTGGCCAAAACAATGTACATAATATTCCTATCAACGATCCTGATCAATTTATTTTCGAAGGTCTATATTCTGGTTTATATCCTTGGGGAAATAGTATGATCAATAATAAATATAAAACAGATTATGTCAACATTTGTAAAAATATTGGAAACATAAATACAATTGGAAAAAATGAAGCTGATGAAAACATTGTTATCTTAAGTTTGGGACCCAGCAATCCGCAAAAAATATTTGATGGAATAAAAACAGCAGAATATAATGATGCAAACTTCGGTGAAAATATTCGTTTTGTAAATGGTGCGATTGGTGGTATTGATTTTAATGATATTTTAAACCCTTCCGGGCCCTATTGGATGCAGGTAGACAGCATATTACAATCTCAAAACATTAGTGATTCACAAGTACAGGTCATTTTCTGTATTGAAGATGATCTATTAAATCACGATACAACAATTACGAGGGCTTTTGAACTAAAAGAAAATTATATTCAATTATTGGAAGATATTCGTTTAAAATATCCAAATTGTGTTTTATTTCTCGCCGGAGACAAAGGATATAACAATTATAGTACTGAAGAAAGGTTTTCAGAACCTAAAGGATATTTGAACGGATGGGCTATAAAATTATTGGTGGAAGATTATATAAACGGAAATTTACCGGAATATCCTTTTATCAATTGGCTGGATTATTATTGGGCTGATGGAGATACACCGCGTTGGGATGGTCTCACATACAATTTATATGATTTTATAGCTCCGGATTATATTCATCTTACATACGAAAAAGCAAAAGAACTGGGCCTTGCAACACATGAAAAATTAAAATCAGATCAAGGTGCCATGTATTGGTATAAATAAAACGCGAGTCGCTTTATTTACTTCTGCTTTACAGCTTGTAGAATTAACACATTTTAATAGAAATTAACTCCCTTTTTTAAACAGTTACCTATACTTTTGAATTGTAAAACAAGAGTATGCTCGACAGGAAACTATTTATTTTTACAGCAATAACAGGAACTGCAGCAATATTAGTGAACCCACTAGAATTAAAAGCAAATCCTAATGCAGAGGAAAAACCACAATTTGATCCGGCTTTGGTGAAGGAATTTGTTGGCACTTTGCATGCGACATGGCAAAAATGGTTGAATTACATAAAACCTACCCGGCACTTTTAAATGTGGCTTGGGACTGGGTGGTGGAGATTTTGAAACAGCCTTAGGTGGTGCCAGTCATGTAGGATATATTGAATTAGTAAATTATTTAGTGGAAAACGGGACACAGATGAATTTATTAACATTTTGTTTACTTGGCAAAACAGATATGGTAAAAAGCATGTTAGCCTCCTATCCTGCCTTATTAATTATGAAAGGGCCTCGTGGATTTTCACCGTTAGATTACCCAATACAGGGAGAGGCAAATGCTTTGGAGATAAAAAAATATCTGGAATCGTTGGGTGCTGTTGAAACAAAATTTAAGATGCCTTTTCACGATTAAAATATACAATCCCTAAAACTGATTTATTATAGAGTCAAAGATGCTTAATTGAATTTACTTTGAAGAATCTTTTACTCTTATAAGAAATGTAAATTTATCCGAATAATATTGACGGTATAATTCGGCGGTTATTTGCAAATTCCAATACACCTGATCAAATCCTTCATTTACTTTAGTAACTGTCCACGAAGTTGTGTAACTCTCATTGTTTGCATCAACAGTTTGTGTATATTTTTTTATAAGCGAACAACAGTCCATTTGAAGGTTATCAATTTCATTGATATAATTATCATATTGCTGTTTTGCATCTGCGTAAACTTCATCTTCAACAATCACGTTATACCATTGCCATTTGTTCAACAAAGGAAGCAAATTTATAACAGCCGGTTTGGCAAATAGGAAAGAAACAAGTGAAAAATATTGTTCAGAAAACATGTTTGAGGTATCCACTCCTAACTGTAAATATTCAAAGGAATTTTCAAACCCTTCAATTACAAAATCAAACACGCCCTGAGTTTCCAGAAAAATAGTTTTATCAGCCGTCATTTCATCGAGAAAATTTTCATAATCCTCATAACCATCTGAGAAGTCTTCATCGTAATATTCTTCCAGCTCATTAAATTCATCAATTGTGTCAGCAACATATTCATTGTCGAAATATTCGGAAAGATTGTCATAATCACCAGGATCCTCGGTTCCAATGTATTGTCCATCCAAAAAATATCCATCCATGATATTGCCATTGGCTCCAACGAACAAACCTTTTCCTTCACATACATTGCCTACAAAGTTTCCGCGATAGTTAGATCCATCACTCCAGGTATAATACCCTTCGCCATTACGCAATCCTTCCAACCAATAACCTTCATAGGTATCCCCTTCCTCCCCTGCGTATTCTCCGTATCCATTAATACAATTTCCGGAAAGACAACCGGTTTGTGCTAACGAAATAAAAGGCAACAAAATAATCAACAAGGATAAAAGGTTAGCGTTTTTCAAATTTTTCATATTAAGTTAAATCAATAAAGTTTAAAGATAGTGTTTAAAGACACAATGCATAATTTTAAAAGAAAAAATACAATTTTAGTCCGAGAAACTGATTCGACAGATTTTTTTTATGTATGGTATACCACAAAAAAGAGAGCTGATATTCAGCTCTCTTGGTCTATATCAAATTTAACCTTACCTAATCGGTATGGTTTTTATCTGAATTAAATAGATCGGAATTCCGGCCAATTTTTTGGTATCGGAAACTTCTTTAGTTGTTCCGGAAAATTTTACATACATACCCGGAATCATAAATTCTTTTGCCAGATTCATTGGAACGTAATCTACAATTCCATCCTGATCATAAGCTCTGATGCACCAGATATCTCCTTTTAAGAGTATAGTACCTGTGGCAGCCACTCTGTCGCCCTGCATTGTGAAGTTAGAATTGATATTGGTTAAAGGCTCATCAGAAACAGGAATCACACTGGCCATCATTAAACTGCTGATGAAACATATTGCGATGGTGAATATTAGCTTTTTCATATCGTTGAATTTAATTGTTCTTAATTATTTACTGATACAAAGTTTGCTCATATTCGTTTAATCGAATATGACATTTATCATAAGTTATACTGATTAATGCCACTATACCGATGTACCCAAGAAATAGGCTAATTTGAAGAAAGGGATGAAACTAAGGATAAAGGTAATTTTAGTGAATGAACGTTCATTCATTCAAATTACCTTTTAATACAATAACAAGAATACTGGCGGAAAAGCCTTGTGCTACGGTATTTAATTTTAGGTGTTTACAATGGGTGTTCCTCTACTTTAAGAATTGTTATCCAATAATTTTTCGGCGGTTATTAATAATACCATATTCAAACTATCAAAATATGTATGGCATCGTATTGATAAAGACATAAAATCAAAATCATTTATCTGTATCAACAATTTATTTAAAGTAACGCATTTAAGAATACGCAGATTTTTGCCGAAGAGAAATTTGTAATATGGTAAATTTATTCAGCAAAATTTGATGATTTGAGCAAAAAAATCCCCATTTTCTACAAACATACCAATTTAAAATTCATCCATAGCTCTAATCTTATCATGGCATGATTATATCCGCACTTTAAGCAAAAGACAATTTTATGAGAAAAATTTTAATTAATCTATTAATTATCGGTCCTATACTGTTCTGTGGGACTAAAATATCAGCCCAAAGTTATTTGGGAATAGTAAATAGCAACTATGCCGGTGTAACAGGAATGGAATTACAACCTGCTTCCATTGTTGATAGCAGGTATCGTTTTGATATTTCACTATTTGGACTGAGTTCAACTATTGCTAATAACTATGTTGGGTTAGACCCTCAGGGTTTATTCAACCCAAATCCTGATTTGAATTTTGAGAAAAATTATTTAAGTGTAAAAGATCTCCAAAATGATGAAAATGCCAAAGCAAGTATTAATACAAAAATTCAGTTGCTTACATTTATGGCAACAATTTCAGAAAAATCAGCAATAGGAGTTTCCGTTGGTTTTAGAAATTTTATCACTATAGATAATGTATCTGAAGAACTAGCGAGAGTTGCTTTTACCGGTCTTGTTGATGATACATTTATTCCAAATGTTCAAATTGATGATGATGGATTAAGTGTGGATAATATGACCTGGATGGAATACGGTCTTACTTATGCGAATACGCTTTATAATGAAGATAATCATTTTATTAAAGGCGGACTAACTTTAAAATTAGTGCATGCGGTGAGTTCGGGTTATTTGTATGCAAATAATTTAGATTATTCTTTTGTAAACGATTCCATTTTAAATATTGCTGCATCTGAATTTAATTATGGCCACTCCGATAATTTGAATAATATAGAATTCGATTCCATTGGTTCACTTACAAAATTAAGTTTCGCCGGTGTTGGACCTTCATTTGATTTGGGTTTGGTTTATGAATACCGACCTGATATTGATGAATACAGACGTAAAAAACCGGATGGCACCTATGAGTATGACAACACTGCAAACAAATATAAATTTCGTTTCGGATTAAGTTTATTGGATATTGGAAGAGTGAAATTTACGAAAGGAAATAATTCAGGCGACTTTGGAGGAAGTAATGCTTCCTTTAATGTAAATCAGTTTAGTTTAAATTCTATACCTTCTTTTGATGATACCATTCAAGCGAATTTTACCGCTTCAGCAGGTAATGAAGATACCTATACAGTTTCTCTGCCTTCCGTTTTAAGTATGCAATTTGATTATAATATCAAGGGTGGATTTTATGTAAATGTTACCCCATATATTGCCTTAAACAGAAACCGTGATCCGAATCAAAGTCGTGTTTCTGAAATTACAACAATTAGCCTTACACCAAGATTTGAAAGCAGATGGTTTGATGTTGGTGTACCAGTATCTTATAATGAATACAACAATACCAATGTTGGTTTATCGCTGCGTGCAGGACCAATCATTGTTGGAACGAATGATATATTGCCTTTACTCGGAAAAAATACCGTGTATGGATCAGATTTTCATATTGCAGTAAAAATTCCTATCGCATACGGACAGAAAAAAGATACAGATGAAGATGGAGTTCCGGATGTAGCGGATGTATGTCCCGATCAACCCGGTCTTCCTGAATTGGATGGTTGCCCTGACCGCGATGGCGATGGTATTGCTGATGCAGCAGATGCATGTCCGTTGGAAGCTGGTTTAGCAAAATTCAATGGCTGTCCTGATACTGATGGCGATGAAGTAAAAGACAGTGATGATGCATGTCCTGAAATAGCCGGATCTATTCAACATAAAGGTTGTCCCGATTCAGATAAAGATGGTTTATACGACAACGAAGATGCTTGTCCGAAAGAAGCAGGTCCTCTTGACAATAAAGGTTGTCCTTATCCCGACACAGATAAAGATGGTGTAAAAGATGCTGATGATAAATGTCCGAATATTTTTGGTCCTGCATCAAATGATGGTTGCCCGATAACTGATATTGATAAAGATGGTATTCCTGATAAGGATGATAAATGTCCTACAGTTGCAGGTCCGGTTGAAAATAGCGGATGTCCTTTAAATGATAGAGATGGTGATAGTATACCTGATAAAGATGATAAATGTCCTTCAACTCCTGGTTTACCTGAATTAAATGGTTGTCCTAAATTAGAGGAAAAAGAGGAAGCAATATTAAAGGTTGCATTTGACAATCTTGAATTTGAAACAGGAAAAGCTATCATAAGAGCATCATCGTATGCATCATTAAATGAACTTGCAAATTTATTGATCAATAAACCTTCTTATGGTTTGCGAATTGCAGGTCATACTGATTATGTTGGGACTGATAAGAGTAATATGACCTTGTCGAGTAACAGAGCAACGTCAGTTAAAAATTATTTGATCAGCAAAGGTGTTAAAGCTGAGAAATTAGTTACCGAATATTATGGTGAATCAAAACCAATAGGCGATAATGCAACAGAGGAAGGCAGACAATTAAACAGAAGGGTTGAAATGAATGTTATTTTTGAATAATCATTAAAATAATCCAAATAAGAACGGTTCTTCTCTTTTTTTGGGAGGACCGTTCTTCTAATAAAATCAAGGTGTGAATCAACTTTTTTACAAACCATTGAAATAAAAAATTCCGAAATTGAACCATTTTCAATCAAACTAAATAAAATAAATTTTATGTATAACGGATGGATTATTCTTGCAATTGGCGTAATTTTAGTAGGACTTTACATGTTTATACGTAAAAAAGTAAGGTAAAATTCTATATTGGCGTAAATTAAATAAAGATGCGCTTAAAAATAAAATAAACAAACCCTTTGAAATTAAAACAAATACATATTTCTAAACCCAATAAAAAAAGGGGCTTAAAAGTAGCTTTCATTATTTTTTCAAGCGCCTTGGTTCTATTGGTTGCAGGCTATTTTATTCTCAAGGCTAATATGGGGAAAATAGAAACACTTATCACAGAATCGCTTAATGAGCAAGTGAATGGCGAGGTAACAATTGGCGATATTGATATCACCATTTTTAACCATTTTCCACATTTTTCCTTATCTGTAAAGGATGTTGTTGTAAAGGACAATAGATTTAATGAACATCATCTACAAATTTTCAGTGCCGACAGGATCTATCTGCAAATCAGGGTTTTTGCTTTACTTAGGAAAAACATTGAATTACGGGCCATTACAGTAAAAGATGGCGAAATTAATCTGATGCGAATGCAGGATGGGCTTTTAAATACAAAAAATTTAGTAAAACCAAAACTTAAACCTGAAATTCCTGAAGAAAAAGATCTTGACGCGATCCTCATTAGCAGACTTTACCTTGAGAATGTACATATAAGTTTCAGAGATACGGTGCGCGGGAAAGATTTTGATCTTACCATAAAAGATAGTTTTGGCAAACTCACACATAACAGTACAATTACTGAAATAACAACAAAAGATAAACTTTTTGTAAAAGGATTAACCTTTAAGCCTGAACGGGGTAGTTGTTTAACGAATAAATCCATTAATTCAAGATTAAGACTAGAATGGAACAGAGAAAAAAGAATTGTGGAATTCAGGCCATCTTCCTTAGAAATGGATAAAAATAAATTTAGTGCAACAGGTTCTATCAGCCCGGGAATTACGCCTTATCTAGATTTAGAGGTTAAAACTGAAAAAATAAAACTGGATTATGCCACAACACTGGTAAGTAAATATACAAGCGATAAATTAAAGGGTTTTAATTTTGAAAAACCAATTCCGGCTGTTTTGCATATTGAAGGTGCAATTAACCCCGCCTTACCCTTGGATATTGATATATTTTTTAATGTAAAAGATAATGCATTTATCACACCATCTAAAAGTTTTGAAGTGGATTCCCTTACAGGGCATTATTTCAACCATTTGAACGATACCCTCATTAATAATGAAATAAACAGCGGAATAACTTTTACCGATTTTAAAGGCAAATATGAAGGCATACCTTTTTTAATGGATATGCGCGTAACTGATTTAACAAATCCCTACATGGCAGTGCATGTCAGCAGCAATTTTTCTTTAAAAGAAGCAAATGATGCCATTGATACTTCAGTAGTATTAATGACCGGTGGCAAATTAAATTTTGACGTCAATTTCAAAGGAAAGGCTTACGGTTATCTCGAAAAGGAAAAGGATTCTATGGATGCAGCAATAACAGGAAGTGCACAAATAAGCAATGCTTCCTGCCGATTTCCAAATAAACAATTTGACCTGAACAGTATTAATGGCAATATTTCTTTTAATGAAAAAACAATGTTTGTAACAGCACTTTCTATGAACATCAACAGTAATTTGGTAAATGTTACAGGCACCATTTCTGATTTTATTTATTTATTCTTTTTCCCGGATGCAAAATTACAGGCAGATGCAGTTGTACAAACAGATAATTTCAATCTCGACAACTTTAAAAAACCCGGAATAGCCAAACAGAAACAAAATATTCCACAAAAAAGAATTTCAAAAACAGTAAACTCACTACTTGAAAATTTGAAAGGGAATATAACCTTAAATGCAAACAAGGTCACCTACCACAAACTCAAAGCACAACAGGTAAGCGGTAAAATAATTCTGGGAAATACTTATATCAGTTGTGAAGAGCTCGCCGCAACTATTGCAGGTGGTAGTTTTAAAATAAACGGCAATTTGAGTGGTTTAGGAACTCTCCAACCCACAGTAAAACTAAAAACAAATGTAAGAGGTGCTAATATTAGTGACTTCTTTTACCAATTGGAAAATTTTAATCAGAAGGCAATTACATCTACCCATTTAAAAGGATCGTTGGATGCTGAAATAACATTTAATGCAAACCTGAACAAAGATCTTAAACCGGTTCCATCATCCATGTCGGGCCAATACGACATGACCATAAAGGGAGGTGAATTAGTTAATATGGCTGCTTTAAACCAAATTTCAAAAAATGTATTTAAGAAAAAAGATTTTTCTGATATTCAGTTTGCCGAATTAAACGTTTCGGCGAGCCAGGATGGTTTAGATTTTCAAATCTCCGAAATGCAGGTGAAGAGCAATGTTATGACACTTTATGTGAATGGTTTATATAGTTTTGGTGAAAACACCGAATTATTTATTAAGGTGCCAATCAAAAGTTTGAATGCAAAGGAATCGGATCTTATAACCGATTTTAAAAATGAGGATGCAAAAGTTGGAATAAGTGTTAATCTAAAAGCAACAAAAGTAAATGGAGAATTAAAGGTAGCACCGGTATTATTTCGGAAAAAGGATAAATAACATTTAACAAGTAAACATAAATTTTAAAGTAATTGATTTTTTGAGTTTGAGATAATAGTTAGCAAATTATTCCTAGCTTCAAACAATAGGTAACCAACCTGATCTGGAATGCTTCACGTTGACCCATTTAATCGCAAGTGTGCAATTTTTTCCCCAATTTCAGAGCCTAATCGTTGATAGTATTCCCCGTGATCGAATTATATCAATATTATCAATATCATAAATATATCATTCAATGTCACCGCAAACAGGCATTTAATACCATACTGTAAGACATTCTTGAAACAATAAAGGGGAGATAACAATAGGTAAAAACAAACTGTTTTTAATTTGGACTAAGATTTGGCTTCCTTAGTACTAGAAGAAGAGTTGAACGAAACTCAACTATCTTACTTTTAAAGTATTAATTAATTAAACTAAACTAAAAAAAATGAAAAAGTTAATTCCAGTAGCATTCTTTGCCCTTTTAGCCTTAAATACTAATGCTATTAAAGCGGCTAATTCAACATCACCGATTGTGGTTCCGGCAACTGAACTACCTGCTGAAAAAAGTGCTAATGCAACTGCAAGCACAAAGCTGAACAAAGAAAATGACAGCAGTGAAAAAAAGCTCAGCACTTCCGATACAAGTTCAAAAATGAATGATACAAGCAAAATGACTTCAATAGATAATGCCGGTATTTACATTTCAAGTGGTGCAGCACTTATTATCATTGTAATTTTACTGATCATCTTACTTTAATATTTAACTGTAAATATATTAACTGATTTGTCGGTTTATGTCCTTTAGAAATAAATACCCAGAAATATTGATTCAGAAATTTTATAAGATCCGGTGTGTATGAAAACAAACCGCAAAGTTTATGTTATCTCTAAAAATCTTGATCCTTTTTTTCTGGGTATTTATTCTGCTTATCAATTTGTAGGAAGATATTTCAGAGAAGCATTTAAACCTCCATTTGAATTTACTGAATTAAAAAAGCAGTGTTACGCTATAGGCGTTAAATCGTTACCCCTAATTACATTAACCGGTTTTGTTACCGGAGTGGTTTTTACGAAACAATCAAGGCCTTCACTGCAAGATCTCGGTGCTGTTTCCTGGTTGCCATCACTCATTGCCATAGCCCTGGTTCGTGCTTTAGCCCCTTTAATAACCTCTTTAATATCCGCAGGAAAAATAGGCTCCAATATAGGCGCACAACTAGGTTCTATGCGGGTTACAGAACAAATTGACGCGATTGATGTATCTGGTGTGAATGCATTTAAATACCTTGTAGTAACCAGAGTTACCGCAACAACCTTAATGATTCCCATATTAATGATGTATTTTGCATTTGTTGGTTTGATAGGCTCCTTTCTGAATGTTAGCATGGGAGAAAACACCAGTTTTATTTCTTATTTTCAGGAAGCACTTTCACCGATTTCCTTCTTAGATGTACTCACCGGATTATTTAAATCGATAATGTATGGATTAACCATCGGATTAGTTGGTAGTTATAAAGGATATAATGCTACCAGAGGAACGGAAGGTGTGGGAAAAGCAGCGAATATGGCCGTAGTGGTTTCTATGTTCCTGATCTTTGTGGAGGAAATAATTATTGTTCAATTAAGCGGATGGATACGACTTGCCCAATAAAATGACATCTCAATACAATCATATCATAACTGATGAAAAGGTAATCACTATTAATGATTTGCATAAATCGTTTGGTGAGCTTACGGTTTTGAATGGTGTTAAACTTGATATTTACAAGGGTGAAAATGTGGCTGTACTTGGCAGATCAGGTTCGGGAAAATCGGTATTGATAAAAATAATTGCAGGATTATTAAAACCGGATTCAGGGACGGTATCGGTATTAGGGCAAGAAGTGGATAAAATCACCGAAAAAGAATTGAGAACACTGCGTTTAAAAATAGGTTTTTCTTTTCAAAACAGTGCATTATACGACAGCATGACCGTAAGAGAAAATATTGCCTTCCCCTTGAGAGGCAATACTGAGAAATTAACTCAAAAGGAAATTAATATTAAGGTAGAAGAGGTATTGGATGCTGTAGGATTAATTCAGACAATTAATCAAATGCCTTCCGAACTTTCGGGTGGACAAAGAAAAAGAATAGGTATAGCAAGAACCTTAATTTTAAAACCTGAGCTTATGTTATATGATGAACCCACATCGGGTCTTGATCCTATAACTTGTATAGAAATAAACAATCTGATCAAGGAAGTACAGGAAAGATATAATACCAGCGCAATAATTATAACGCATGATCTCACTTGTGCCAAAACTACCGCAAACAGAGTTGCCTTGTTAATTGAAGGTAATTTTCTCACACAGGGAACGTTTGAGGAAGTTTTTGATACAGAGGATGAGACAGTAAAAATATTTTTTGATTACAATTTTATTACATAATTATGGAACAGGAAAATAAACATGCGATCAAACTGGGACTATTTATATTTCTCGGTTTGACATTTTTTATTGTAGGAGTACTAGCTATTGGAAATATCAATAAAACATTTACCAAAACTGCAACCGTTACAACGGTGTTTACAGAAGTTAACGGACTGCAACCGGGTGATAATATTTGGTTTTCAGGTGTGAAGGTAGGAACCGTAAAAGAAATGCGTTTTTTACCAAATGCCGGTGTGGAAGTTACTATGAAGATCGAATCTAAATCTAAGGAATTTATTCCTAAAGATTCAAAGGCAAAAATAAGTTCTGATGGATTAATTGGAAATAAAATCATTGTTATATATGGAGGAAATCCAACTTCAGGACATATTGTAGACGGGAGCAAATTTTCTATTGAAGAAACAACCAGTACAGAGGACATGATGAATATGTTGCAGGAAAATAATAAGAATGTTCTTGCAATAACAAATGATTTTAAGGTGATAAGCAAAAGAATTGCAGATGGCGAAGGCACGTTAGGAAAATTCATGACGGATGATGCCATTTATGAGAACCTGAATTTGACAATAAATACTTTAAAAACTGCCTCCCAAAACACTGTTCAACTCACCGATGCAATAAATGATTTTACAACAAAACTCAATGCAGAGGGAGGACTTGCGAATGATCTGGCAACAGATACAACAGTATTCAACAGCATACAATCAACCGTTGCACAACTAAATGTTATTGCGGGAACTGCCCAGCAAGTTGCCAATAATTTACAAACAACAACTTCAGAACTTAATACGAATAAAAATTCCCCTGCCGGAGTTTTACTACATGATGAGGAAGCTGCTGCCGGTTTAAAGGCGAGTATTATTGCACTGGAAAGCAGTACCAAAAAACTGAATGAAAGTATGGATGCTTTGCAACATAATTTCTTGTTGAGAGGATTTTTTAAAAAGAAGGATAAGGAAGAGGACAATTAATTAAATAGTATCGCCTTGAGTTTAAAGAAGCGTGTGCTCCATCTGCCTAATTTTGGGCTGGAACAAGCTTTTTTTGAATAAATTTATTGCTCAAATTGAATAATAGCCTATATTTGAAGCAAAAATATGAGAAGGTCCTTAATATTCTGCACAATTTTAATCAGTTTAAGTTTCGTTGCTTCCACCCAGAGTTTCGGAGTTTGTGCCGGCTTATCTAAAACACAAATTCGAAGCCAATTTCTTACTGACCCATCAGGAACCGTAGGTTTAAACGTCGGATTTATAAATTTTATTCCTATCTCCGATATTTTTATATATCAGGATTTTACAATCAATACCTTAGGAATGACGGCTACTTTATATGAATTTGACGAAGATTACTTTGGAAATCCTCTTGTTATAACCCATCCGGATGAAAAATTGGGTTGGTTTTCTGCTCAGTATTCCATAGGTCCAACTTTTGCTTATGAAGATGGTCAATTTTATGGTGGGGGCGGTTTATCCGGATGTATGATTGTTCCCAGTGGTGGAGCTTTTGATTACGGCACAACGTCTAGCTATTATTTTGTTACTTCGGAGCCTTATGCTTATAGTGTCGTTAATCTTTCTACAAATATGTTTGGATTTTTCGGAGGAGCTTATATTGTTGGAGGTGGTGGAACTGAGACCTTAAAATTACATCTAAAATATAATTTAATGTTTACAAACCTTGCTAAAACAGAATATAATTCAGGAGAGAATAAACTGTATTCTGATGTGCTGACAATATCGTTGGCATACCTTTTTATGTGATATTCATCTTACACACAAATTTTAATTTAAAATAAAACACATGAAAAAAAATCAATTAACAATTAGAACAATTTTAATGTTCGTTTTTTTTACTACGTTAATTTCTTCGTGCAAAGATGAAAAAGCCAAAACAGCCGGCGATGTAGAGCCCCCAATATTAACAGTATTTAAACCGGATGCTTCCGATATATTTGCAGCCGGCGATACCATTTATTTATCGGCACATGTTGAAGATATTTCACAAATGCAGGACTTTACTGTGACGCTCATCTATTCTGATACCCTCCTATTATGGCCTGAGGTTCCCGGCATATTAGGCAATCTAACCGAATACGATCTTAATGATTGGTCGATCAATACGCTCGGAGTTAATGAAAGCGCTATAATACGTTTTGAGGCTAGCGATAAACATGACAACATTACAATAGTTGATATTCCTGTGCAATTAGAAATATAATATTTATATTACATAATTAAATTCCAATGCAACTATCTGAAACGGTAGTTGCATTTTTTTTTTAAAACCATTTTAAAATGAGTCTGATACCGGTGACCTTGCTCACTATTTTATATGATTATAACCATTTAACTTTCTTTACAATAAATGCTTGTTAACTTTGAAGTAAATTATTATTTTGACTCCATCTAAAATTACCTTTAAGGGATTATCTGATTCGGAAGTGCTTGACTTAAGAGCAAAATACGGGCGTAATTCTTTTACAGGTAAAAAAGAAAGTGGTGTAATTACCGCATTGATAAGTCTGGTAAAAGAACCGATGTTTATTTTACTGATGGCAACCTCTGTTATTTATTTTATAAGTGGTGAAACAGAGAATGGATTTTTTATGGTATTTGCTATAATATTGGTAGGTGCCATTTCATTTTATCAGGATGCCAGAAGCAGAAATGCAATTGCACAATTAAAAAACCTCACACAGCCCAAAGCGAAGGTGATTAGAAATAACATTGTTGCTGAAATTAAAAGTGAGGAAATAGTTCTTGGTGATCATATAATGGTGGAGGAAGGAACCCTGGTGCCTGCTGACGCAACAATTATTCAAAGCAACGATTTTTTTGTAAATGAATCTATACTTACCGGTGAATCATTTAGCGTAGGTAAAAACGAAACAGAAAACAACAATCAGATATTTCAGGGAACCAATATAAGTGGTGGACTTGCTATTTGCATTGTAACTGCGATAGGAAATAATACTGCACTGGGAAAGATTGGTAAAAGTTTGGAATCGATAAAAGAAGAAAAAACGCCACTTCAAATTCAGATAAGTGATTTTGTAAAAAAAATGGCAATTGCCGGAATTATAATTTTCTGTATTGTGTTGGCTATTAATTATTGGGATTCGAAAAATATATCAGACAGTTTATTAAAATCGCTGACACTGGCAATGAGTATTTTACCTGAGGAGATACCGGTTGCCTTTACCACCTTTATGGCATTGGGCGCCTGGAGGCTAATGAAAATGGGCATTATAGTAAAACAAACTAAAACGGTGGAAACGCTGGGCAGTGCAACAGTAATTTGCACAGATAAAACAGGTACACTTACGGAAAATAAAATGACGCTCGCTAAAATATATTCCTTCACAACAGGAAATATTATTGCCCCTGCGGAAATTAAGGATATAGCGGAAAAAGAATTAATCAGATATGCTATGTTCGCAAGTGAGCCCATTCCATTTGATCCTATGGAAGTTGCTTTGCACAATAATTATGGAATTTTATTTCCCGAAGATGAACGCAGATTATTTAGTATGGCACATGAATATCCATTAAGCGGAAAACCGCCAATGATGACGCATATTTTTGAATCTGCATCAGGAGAAAGAATAATTGCTGCAAAAGGTGCCGCGGAGTCAATTCTTCAAAATTCAACACTTAACGAGGAAGAAAAAAGGAAAATCAACACTAACATTACAGAACTTTCCAAAGAGGGATATCGTGTGCTAGGTGTCGGGAAAGTAAATTCTTATGCAGGCGAATTTCCGAAAACACAACAGGAATTCAAATTGCAATTTTTAGGTCTTGTTGCATTTTATGACCCTCCAAAACACAATATAACAGCGGTATTAAAATCATTTTACGATGCCGGAATTGCGGTTAAGATACTCACGGGCGATAATGCACTTACCACTGCAACAATTGCAAAACAAGTAGAATTTCAAGGGTTGGAAAAAACATTGAGTGGAGAAGAACTTATGCATATGGATGAGGAAGAACTCAAGGAAAGAGTGCTTGATACAAATATTTTTACACGCATGTTCCCGGAAGCGAAATTAAGAATAATAAATGCGCTTAAATCAAAAGGCCAGATAGTTGCAATGACGGGCGATGGAGTGAACGACGGGCCTGCATTGAAAGCATCGCACATAGGCATTGCTATGGGCAAAAAAGGTTCAGAGATTGCTAAACAAGCATCAACTCTTGTTTTAGTAAACGATGACCTTGCAAGTATGGTAGATGCAATTGCCATGGGAAGAAAAATTTATAACAACCTTAAAAAGGCTATTCAATATATCATTTCCATTCATATCCCTATTATTTTAACAGTATTTATTCCACTAGCCTTAGGATGGATTTATCCCGCTATTTTCACTCCGGTGCATATCATATTTTTTGAGTTGATAATGGGCCCAACCTGTTCCATAATTTATGAAAACGAACCGATCGAGAAAAATCTAATGAAACAAAAACCGCGATTGCTTGCAAAAACTTTTTTTAATTGGCGTGAATTAACAACAAGTATTTGGCAGGGACTCGTGATCACACTTGGAACGCTTAGTACCTATCAAATCGCAATACAAATGGGTTTACAGGAAGATGCTACAAGAACCATGGTGTTTTTAACCTTAATCACTTCAAATATTGTGCTTACACTTGAAAATCGTTCCTTTTATTACGCTATATTTACTACGCTCAGGTACAAGAATAAATTAATTCCTATCATTATAATTTCAACTATTTGTTTAACAACAGCGATTTTAGTAGTCCCCTCATTTTCAAATTTTTTCAATTTTGATAAACTAACAATTTTTCAATTATCCATCAGCATTTTTACCGGATCAATATGTGTGCTCTGGTATGAAATAGCAAAGTGGCGAAAAAGAAGGATAAGTAAAGGTTAAATCGGGTCAAATTCATTATCTTGGCAACATCTGCCATTCCCTCAGCATCATTTATTATTAAAATTGACATTCTTACTTTTTTCATCAAAATTAAACTTCGAATGTGCATTCATCGTTAAATCAATTTTGCTACCTTTTGATTGTAATCTTTTCCAGGTAAAGTCAGTTTTTGCCATTTATAACGAAACAATTTCAAGCAACCTTTTTAATAATACTTTTATTATTCAAAAAGAGTGTTTCCAAATCATAAACATTATTTATTTAATTTTATTATGGCATCGTTTTGAAATTAATACCATTCTATCTAAACCATAAATATCCTTTCAAAAGTCCAATACCCGGCAATTACGGCAATAACAACAGAGGCCGGAACTACAAGTTTAGGTCTGTACCAACTTGTGGAAGAAAAATTTCTACTCACAAGAAAATACATAAATAAAATGATGGATAATTGACCAATCTCAACTCCAATATTAAAACTGATCAAAGCTGTTGCGAATGCATATTCGGGCATTCCGAGTTCACTTAAAGCACCGGCGAATCCCATCCCATGTACCATCCCAAATAAAAATACCATTACCATGCGCCAAGGTTTTACTTTGTCGGAGTAAATATTTTCTACGGCTAAAAAAACGATGGATAATGCAATAAGGGGTTCTATTATATTTCCCGGAGGTTTAATTATTCCGTACATACTTAATCCTAATGTGATAGTATGCGCAAGAGTGAACATACTAGCCTGAAGAATAATCTTTTTTAAATTGGTATTCAAAAAAAACACGCAGAGTATAAAAAGAATATGATCGAGACCGAATGGTAAAATATGCAAAAAACCTTGTTGTAAATATTGCCAGAATACTTCCCCATCCTCCATTTTATTCAGGGTATAATTGATGGTATGGGCCTGTAATTGTATTATTCCAAAAAATAGGACCCCTAAAACTAAGACTATCTTTTTCATATAAAATCAGTTTTGAAAAAACCCTTCCCGTCAGCCATCGGAAGGGTTTACATTGGAAAATATAATTATTTAGAACTTAGAAAAAGTGATTCAGAAATTGAAACATTTATTTCTTTAGCTTCGGCGATCAACATTTTTCCCTTTTCAGTATCACCTGATTTTGTATAAATTAAACCTGCTTTGTATAAGGTTGTTGGATTTTTAGTATTTGTAGAAAGCATTTTATCTGCATGCATTTTTGCATTAGTATAGTCACCATCCAAATAATATATCCAGGCAATCAATTCGTTGGCATCGTTATTTAACGGGCGCAATGCAAGATCTTCCTGCGCATTTTTTAATGCCTTGCCCAACTCATTTGTATGTGAATAAGCAGAAGCCAATTCTCTCGAGCCATTGTGTTTTACAAGTGCATCTTCTTTATTTTGTTCCTTCTCCCCTTTCTCTAAAAGATCAACAACATCCTCATAAATTTCTTCCGCTTTTTCATTATCACCTTTTAGTGCATATATTTCTGCCAATTGATTTACAAAGGCAACATCCGTCAAAGTATTGATTGCATTTTCGGTATGTTTAATTGCTTCGGCATAATTCTTTTTAGTTTTTTCAAGACGGCCTAAACCAGCCTCTGCATAAGGATAATTTTTTCTCAATCCAAGAGCCGTTTCATAACAGATGGTTGCATTATTAATGTCACCTGTCATTAATAAAAGGTCACCTAATACTACCCTTGCCCATTCGGTTGATTCGGCACCCGGTAAACCGGCTTCTACTGCCATTTTCATTGCTTCTATGGCACCTGCATTATCACCGTGTATCTGGCGCAAATAGGATACTCGTGAATAAGAGCGAATATCCGGACGCAATTGAACCATTTTATCACAGTATTGAACTGCAACGGCATAATTTCCCAATTCTACATTAGCATCTACCAAAGCGCCTAATATTTGTGCGTTGTGTTCACTGATTTTATATGCAGCATTCGCAACATCCAAAGCATCTTTAAATTGATGCATGGATAATAAAACGCCTGCTTTTAATGTGAGGGCTTCGAAATTAATATCTTTATCGGTTGATTTTTGTTCTAATACATGATCAATCATTTTTACTGCAGCAACATTATAATATCCGGTATTTCCACTTAAACGCGCCTCCGTAATAAATACTTGTGCGAGTGTTAAATACGCCTTGAGATTTTGTGGATTTGTTTTTAGGGTAAGTATGGCTTTATCATAAGCCGTTAAAAGCGCTTCCCGTTCTGTTTCCAAACCTACATTGGTATTGATGGAAAGCAGCTCTGGAATTGAACTTTCACTATTGGTATTTGAATTTTCTCCATTAATTTTGGAGCACGACTGCGCAGTTATTATACCCGCTATCAGAATAAGAATAAATAGATATTTTTTCATTTTGCTTGATGTTTGGTGGATATACGCAAAATGTTTCCGGTCGGATTTAATTATCACTATTACTACGACTTTTTAAAGGGTTGAAGGGGTTGAAATTGTTTACTACGGAGGAAATAACTTCACTTTTGGGGTGCAGCAGCGTCTCAACACATGGCAACGCAAAGGCAGTGTCTTCATTCCTATTAAATAAACTAGCCCATGAGACGCTGCCGATCACAGGGGTGCAGCAGCGTCTCACCATACAGATATCATGATGGCATTCGAATTCAATAATATCAATGTTAAATTGATGCACTGGTTTTTTCCGTGTGAAGACACTGCTGCGGCACTACAGGGGTGAGACGCTGCCGATCACAGGGGTGCAGCAGCGTCTCACCATACAGATATCATGATGGCATTCGAATTCAATAATAT
>ENA-ORBV01001967-ORBV01001967.1-microbial-mat-metagenome-genome-assembly--contig:-NODE-1967-length-44386-cov-5.332619_pt1 | contig 44386 bp, 33 predicted proteins | sample MGYA00237777_ERZ505514 | MGnify/ENA primary metagenome ERZ505514 (study PRJEB26160, sample SAMN06269048) | microbial mat metagenome | isolation source: Oligotrophic lake microbial mat | place... | reverse complement strand
CGTCAACATGGACGGCGACATCTCCGGCCCCTTCGACAACGCGCGTGCCACCTGCATCCCTGGCGGCGCCCCCTTCACCATCGGCAATCGCGCCACCATCCCGGCCCCCGCCGCCCGCGGCATCAACGGCACGGCGAACACCGCCAACTTCGCCTACGTCCAGCCCTTGCTTGCCAATCACGGCACCTGCGGCCGCAACACGGCGCGGATGAACAACCTCATCAACTTCGATTGGACCCTGAGCAAGAACGTCCGCCTCTACGAACGCGTCGGCCTCGAATTCCGCTCGGATTTTTTCAACATCTTTAATATCCCTTTTCTCACCGCCGCCGGCGATGACTTCCGCAACCTGTCGAGCCCTCTCTTCGGCCAAACCAACGCCGCCGCCCCCAGCCGACGCATCCAGATGTCGCTGCGCCTTACTTGGTAGCACATCCGCTGCGCTACTCTTGTTAACAGGCCATGCTACTTGTCGCCCTCGCAATCTTCGCCGTCATTTTGTTTTGGCTGCTCTGGAGGGTGCTGCTCAGCGCCCGCACCGAACCGCGAGCTTGGGACCGTCCTCTGAACCTCCCGTCTCCGCCCCAGCTCCGTCCAATTCGCCCCGCTAGCCGGCTGCTTCAGCACGCTGGGCCCCCGGAATCCGCCTTACCTCACCAGGCCCATAACCCGTCATCCGACTCACCCGCCACCTAACCCACCTCCCGGTTCGCCTGCCACAACATCGTCCGCATATTCGCGATCGCATAAGCCACCCCCGCCCGCCGAAACTTATCGTCGCCCTGGAACAAGGGGATGTGGTCCGGCTGTGCGGCGCCGTTGAACTTCACTTGGCGCAGGGCCCGCATCACCGCCGCCATGTCCTGGTAGCCGTCGTCGGGGAAGGTCTCGACGAATTCGGGCAGCGGTCCGCTGACATTCCGGAAGTGGACGTCGAAGATCTTGCCGCGCCCGCCAAAGTCGCGGATCATCTCGAACACGTCCTTGCCCATTTGGGTCCCGCCTTCGCTCCACGTGCCGATGCAGAAGGTGAGTCCCCAGTGCTTCGACGCCCCGGCGATCTGCTCGGCGCGGCGGTAGCCGTCGTAGTGGACGAAGAGCTTGGCCACGCCGTTCATCATGGCGAGCGGCGGGTCGTCCGGATGCAAGGCGAGCCGGACGTTGGCCTTCTCCGCCACCGGCAGCACGGCCTTCATGAAGTAGGTATATGTGTTCCAAATGTCGTCGGCGCTATAGACGCGGTCGAAGGCTTGCTTCTCGATCCGGGTGCGGAAGTCGTCGAGCTTGAATTGCCGCGCCCGGTACCCTCGCGGCGTCATCACCTCGGCCGTCGTGTAAGTATTCGCCGGGTGCCAGTCGACGTTTGCAATCGGGATTCGCAGCTTCCCGCAGTCGACCAGGAAGCGGTTGAATTCGTCAATGTCCTGGTCCCGACCCGCTTGGCCGAGTTGCAGACGAGTGCGGCGATAAGCATAGTGGACCGCAGAGTAGATCGTCATCCCGAAGCGCTTTAACCTGTCCTGAGTGGCCTTCATGTAGTCGAAGGTGGCGGTGTCTCCGAACTCGATCCGGGCATGCCGGATACCCAGTTGCTGCAGGAACAGCAGGTCGTCATCGGTCATCGACCGGATGGGCATGCGGTGCGAGAGTTTCACATTGGCGGGGTCATACTCGTCGATCGACCGCGGAGCAGGGAAGGCCCGGGCGGCCAGCAGCGGCAATAGATTTCGTCGACTGAGCATGCCGGAGATTGTATCCAGTTCTGGTTCGGTCCGCTAATGTGGTGGGCTCAGTGTGGCGGGCTACGATAGATTCCCGCCTGTAACTCGGCCACCCGATCCCAACCGTGCCGCGCCTCCACTGCCTGTCGCGCCGCCGTTTCCAGCAAGATGCGCCGTTCTGGACTCACCAGTAACTCGTCCACGGCCTGGGCAAAGGCCCCGGCATCTTCGGCCAGCGCGAAATCGGTCCCCGCCAGTAAGTCATTCAGGCCGTTCACTCCGGCTCCGGTCGACACCAGGGCCTTGCCCATCGCCATCGCTTCGAGAATCTTGATGTTGGTTCCCGCCGAAGCCCGTAACGGGGCAATCACCACGGCCGCCCGCCGGTAAGCCGGCCGGACATCGCTTACAAATCCTTCTAACTCCAAATCGTCCCCGGTTAAGTCCAGCATCACCGATGCCCGGTAAAAATTCAAATAATACTCGTGCCGCGCCCCCGCAATAACGTGCAAAGTTACCGGAGCCTGGAGTAATGGCTTTACTTCGCGCAAAAACCAATCGAGCGCCAGTAAGTTGGGCAAATGGTTGAAGCTGCCAATAAACAGCAGCCGCCTGGGCTCTGGTGCTTCTCCACCGCGCTGATACCGCTCGAGATCCACGCCGTTCGCCAGTACCACGGCGCGCTCGCCCACCGTCGCGCGATCCCGTTCCGACATCACCACGACGGTATCGGCGTGGCGCCAAGCCTCGGTTTCAAAGCGGCGCCAGCGATCGAGCTGATCGCGTAACTCTTCGCTGGGGTTCCGCGCGAGTAACTGCTCGTAAAGGTCGATCGTTACGTCGTGCTCCACTAACAAAGTGCGCGCCTGCTTCACGGTATCCAGGTACAATGCCATTTGCGTAAACTCAAGTTGGGCGATTGCCGGCTGAAACTCGATCATCAGCCGCTCGAGCACCGCGCGCATCGTGGGAGAGTCGAACTCCTCCACCACGTCCGGCCGGCCGCTGTCGATGCGGTAGTGGCTGCCCCGCCGCCGCACCATCACCACCCGGTGGCAGATTTCAAGTAACTCGGGCGCCGGTGCCGCCAGTTCGTCGCAAAACGCCACTAACACCTGCGCTACCCCCTGCGCCGCCGCCCGGCACATCAAGTTATACATCCGCACGGCGCCCCCATGGGCCAGCGGATAAGGCGGATAACAAGTAGCCACCAATACCCGCAACCCCTGGTGGGAACACCGGCCCGGAAAACAAGCCACGTCGCCAGAGCCCAACCCCAGAATGCTTTCGTCCGACAGGACGGCGTGCGGAGCCCGGGCCGCGAGTATCCGCGCCTCCGCCAATACGGCCATTGGAACCGGATCCGGCTCATGGCCCGCCGCGAGTAAGTTCAACCGCTGCACCGCGCGCTGCCAACGCCGCGAAAACTCTTCCGGCGCATGAATCGCGCGGGCCAGGAAGCGTAAGTAGTTCACCTCCACCATTCTCCGCAGCGCGCTTTCATCGAAGTAACGCGACGTCGTCGACCGGTGATGATGCACCACCCTCGCCCCACTTACATAGACACTCGGCCAACCCGCCAGCCAACCGCGATAGCCTAAGTCCAAATCTTCTACATACGCGGGCCGGTAACTCTCGTCTAAGCCGCCCAACGCGAGTAACTTCGCCGTATCGTATAGCGAACACCCACCGGACCCATACAGTACCCAAGTTAAATCCTCACCCGGCAAAGGCTCCAGGCAAGTCAGCGGAAAGTCCAACGGACCGGCATCCGGCCGCATCGCCGCCTTACCCGTCTCCTGCCGGCGTTCCCCCTCTGGAAAGAAGATTTGGGCCGTAGCGCAGAATAACTCGGGCACCTCATCGAACGCCGCCCGTAAAGAAGGCAGAAACTCCGGCTCAATTACCATATCGTTGTTTAACAAACAAACATGCGAATAACGCGCCGCTTGAATACCCCGGTTGACGGCCGCTGCGAAGGATAACGGTTCCTTGCTCCGGAGTAACTCGACGCCCGGGGGCGCAACCCACGCTTCTTCGGAACCGTTGTCCACGACGATAACCTGGTCGGCCCGGACTAAAGGCAATAACCTGGCGAGTAAGTCGCGCCCATTCCTCGACGGAATCACAACCGTTACCCCCGGCGGCCATGAAGCACCGACAACGACCGGTGGGTCAACGGCTCGTTTCTGCGCCATAAACCGAAACCGTGCCCGGCCGGCATTCCAGGCGAGCCAAGGCCGGCGAAAGTGCGACGGGTGCCCCAGCCGCCAGAGGAACGTATACACATCGCCACCGGGCCGCAATTGAAACCGCAGCCCTTCTCGCAATCGCCAAGCGAGAAAGCGCCCCACCGCCGGTAAGGACCGCGGCCGCAGCATGAAGTGGTTCAGATCGTTGGAAAAAAATACCCAGCTTTGCCACGGCGTTACCGTCAAAGCCAAGCGCCGCAAGGCCCAGTACGGAATCTCCGGATCCAGATAGATACCCGCCAAACGAACGTCGAGCCCATGTAACTGCCGCCGCACGCGCGCCAGATTATCGGCGGCCGAACGCAGCGGATGGTAAGGGATCCAGTGGCCATCCGGAGGCGGGAACTCGGAAATCACATAGAGCGGCAGGTCTTCGCCCACTTGGCGCATGGCTTCCACGACGGCCGGCATCCGCTCCCGCGCACCAGTAGCGAAGACTACCTTCGCCCTAGATAAGCTCACGCCAGTCGGCCCGGAACGCGCCGGCCTTCCGTTCAAACCAATAGGCACTGGCCTGCATGCAAAAGGCCGTGGAGACGGGGTTCGCAAAAGGCATGGTCACGCCTTGCCGCGTGCCGAAGGCATAGCCGCCGAAGCGATGCACATCGTCCGATTGATCCTGCCAGTCCATGAGCCGATCATGCTCTTCACGCGCCGCCGCCCGGTCCAGTGGCAGCACTCCCGCCGCTTCGGCAAACAACCGCAACCGAAGCAACTGGGCGTAGGCATCGGCCCGGGCAAACTCCGGCGACAACTCCCGCAACAGGCGCGAGTAAAGCGGAATCGCCTCCCGCATCGCCTCGGCGCACGCCGGCCGATCCAGCACCGGCAGCAGCCCTTCGAGAAAATAACCCAGCGGGTGCAGGTGGTCCATCCGCTGTTCCGGTTCCACGTCCACCAACTCCCGCCAAACTGACAGCGAGAACTCCAATTGCCGCTCCCAGGGCTTCAGAAACGCCGGCGCCGGTAGCAACTCCGCCAGTTCCCGCCAAGCCAGCGCCGCCTTCAGTTGGAAGGCTCCCGGCCGCCGGCTCCACCATGGCTCCGCCGGCACTGGCCGCTTCGTCGGCAGGCTCAAAATCGCGTGGTAGCCCCGTTCCGCCGCAAAGTCTTCCATCATGCTGCGCCCGCACTCGTGCGCCAATTCCTTTGTCCAGTTTTCGCCCGTCACGCGCCACAGCCGCAGCAGGCCGCGCGCGACGATTCCCAAATCGAAGAAATAAGCCAGGGCCGCGTCTTCCTCAAACGGCATCGTCCGTAGTTTGCGATCCCACGTACCCAATAGATAACGCCCCGCTTGCTCCGCCGCGTCCAGACATTCGAGTTCCTTCGTGCGCTGGTGAAACTCCAGCAGGGCCGAGACGGCATAACCCGTAATCTCCGCCGACAGCGGCAAGTTGCGTCCGTCCTCTACCCGGTAGTAGCGGGCCACCCCGCCCGAAGCTTCCTGAATGCCCGAATGGAGAAACCATTTGCCCGCCTGTTCGAGTCGGGTGAGTAAGGAAAATTCTGAAAGTGGCATCTGCATCGGTAACAATCCTATACGATAGCAGGAGAACCGAATGCGTCTTTGTCTTAGTCTCGTCTTGTCTCTCGCCTTCGCAGAGGACGTTCCGCTAGGCATTGTCCGCGGGCTCTTCCTTACCTACGAGGGCACCGCCGCCGCCGGCGTGGTTACGGTGAAGCTGGCCAAGTCCGATCAACCGGCCTATAGTTGCCGCTCCGACGGCCGCACCTACATCGAGCGCGACCGCCAGCGCATCTGGTGGCGCGACGTCAACGCCGGTGATTCCCTCGAACTGGTAACCGACCGTACGCATCGCCTCGCTCAATGCTACGTTCGCATGGTGCACGTCATCGGTCCCCAACCTGCCAAGTACCCGACGGGTCACACGCAACGCGCCACCGAGAGCTTCGCCCCCCGCGGTAGCCTCTCCTACTCCGGCGTCGTGTCGAAAGTGGAGTCCGACCGCCTCTGGATCCGCACCCGCACCGAAGGCTTGAAGGACCTGCTCCTGCGCCCCGACACTCGCTACACCGCCAACGGCGACGCCGTTTCGCGCGACAAGCTCGTGCCCGGCCTGCGCGTCTTCTTAAGGGCCGGAATCAGTTGGGACGACGACCTCGAAATCTACCAGGTCACTTGGGGCGATATCTTGTCGCCGTCCCGCCCCTAGACCTTACTTCAGCGGCTTCACCCGGATATTCTTGTACATCACGGTCGATTTCGGGTCATGCCCTTGCAATGCGAAAGTGCCGCCCGTCAGCACCCGGCCCGGGCTGCCCTTGGGTCCAGTCCAGTCGTCGGGCTGGGTCCAATCCGATACCTTTTTGCTACCCACAAACACCTGCACGTGCTTGCCTTGCACGATGATGTGCTCGGTCATCCACTCGTTATCCTTAAAGGGCTCTTTGTTGTCCTGCACATTGTAGAGGCCACCGGTCTTCTTCCAGTCGCCGTGCGAGTTGTTCACCTGCACCTCGAAGCCCTTATCCGGAAAGCCCGTTTCCTGATACGCCGTATGGAAATAGACACCGCCATTCGAAATCGGCAAAGTCATCACGTCCACCTTCAGCTCGAAATTCTTGAGCTCAGCCGGCTTGCCCTTGATTTTGCCGGTGTAGTAGAGGTGGCAGCGTTTGCCATTGGCAACAATCGCCCCGTCCTTCACCTGAAACGTCTCTTCGTTCTCCTTGGACTTCGTCCAACCCTCCAAATCCTTGCCATTGAAAAGGTTGATGAACCCTTTCTCGGGCTTGTCCGCGGCAAACAAGCCGCTTAACGTGAGGCTCAACAGAAAGAAAAATCGCATTCCGTTACTGTACCAAGTCCGGTCCTTCGTTGGTAACGCCGTCTCGGAAGGATGAACGGCACCCATCGTGTCAACCACTTGTGAGGAAGCTCTTGGCGGCGTATGCTAAACTGATGACGTGGGTGTTTCGGGTCTCGCCCGGAACGAAGTCAGGATTTAGTTCCCAGGTAGACCCAATAGAATCAATAACTCCCGGGTTCGTTTCGTAATCTACCACTCAACTCTCGGACGATTACAGCAGCTCGATCGCCCGGTCCACTTCGGCGGTCTCCAGATAAAAGTGCGGCGAAACGCGGATCCAGCCTTGGCGCGGCGCGGCAGTTATCCGTTGCGCCTTCAGCTTGGCCACCGTCATCCGGCTATCGACGCCCTCTTTGCGAAAGCTAACGATCCCGGCCGCGGTTGGCGCCTGCCGCTCGATCATCAGCTCATAACCATTCGCCCGCGCTCCGTCGGCCAGCCGGTCGGCGAGCCGGGTAATCCGCGCGGCCATGCCACCGGGGTGTGCTGCCTCAACGTCGTTCAGAAAACGCATAGAGGCTTCGAGCCCAAAACACCCCACGGTGTTGAGGGTGCCGCACTCGTAACGGCCAGCGTCGGAGCGCAGGGACATGTCGCGCGAAGCGTAGTCGTTGTAGCCGGCGACGTTGGTCCAGCCGAATTCCACCGGCTCGATTGAGTCCTGCTGGTCCTGTTGAATGTAGAGTACGCCGCAGCCTTCTGGCCCCAGCAGCCACTTGTGGCCATCGGCGGCCAATGCATGAATCTTGGCCTTACGGACATCGATCGGGTAGACGCCCATGCCTTGAATGGCGTCGACAAAGTAGAAAACGCCATGCCGGGCGCAGATCTCGCCGATGGCGTCCAGGTCCACGCGATGGCCGCTCAGGTAGTTCACGTAGCTGATGGCGAGCAGCCGGGCGCCTTTGGCGGCGGCGTCAATCTGGTCGAGCGAGTCGTAGATCGACAGCCAGCGAATCGAGACGCCTTTGGCCTCCAAACGCTGCCAGGGAAAGTAGTTGGCCGGAAACTCCTCGCGAAAAGCGACCACGATGTCGCCCTCTCTCCAGTTGAGCCCCATCTGCACGGTGGCGATGCCCTCGGAGGTGTTCTTCACGACCGCGATCTCGCCCCTATCGGCGTTAATCATCCGGGCGGCCTGCGCGCGAAAGTCGTCGTAGCACTTCATCCAACGGTCGTAGTGAAAGCTGCCCCACGTTTCGGCGTCGTCGGCGTTCCAACGCATGGCGTCGGCAGCCGGTTTGCACAGCGGCGCCACGGCAGCGTGGTTCAGGTAGGTCAGGTTGGCGAGCGAAGGAAATTGGCGGCGGTAGTGCTGCCAGTCGTCCGAATGGGTGGTCAAATCGTGGGGAATCAAAGGTTTTCGTAACCGGAGCGCAGAACTATACGTAAATTCTAACAGCAGTCGCCGTCCTGAGGTGTAGGGTTTCGCACTATACTAATGGGGACGGTACCGTGTTGCATAAGGAGAAGCTTGTATGCTCCGCAGTTTTCTGAATTCGAAGGCCGTGGCCGTAACGTTGGCCACCAGCCTAGCCCTGTTCGCCGGCGACAAGACCACCGCGCCGGATACCACCAAAACCAAGACCCAAGCGACCACGCCAGACGGCAAAAAGAAGCCAGCCAAGAAAGATCCTGACCAGATCGGCAACCGCGACGTCGGCAAGGGCATGAACTTCTACTCTTTGGAGAAAGAGATCGCCCTCGGCAAGAGCCTTGCCACAGACATTGAACGCCAAGCCAAGATTGTCGATGATCCGATGATCGCCGAGTATGTAAGCCGCGTTGGGCAGAACCTCGTGCGCAATTCCGACGCCAAGGTCCCTTTCACCATCAAGGTGGTGGATAGCGAGGACGTCAACGCTTTCGCCCTCCCCGGCGGCTTTTTTTACGTCAACACCGGGTTGATCATGGCCGCTGAAAGCGAATCGGAACTCGCCGGCGTCATGGGCCACGAAATCGCCCATATCGCTGCCCGCCACGGCACCAAGCAAGCCACGCGCGGCACGCTGGCCAACTTGGCGACGATTCCCTTGATGTTCACCGGCTTCGGCTGGACCAGCATGGCGATCCGCCAAGGTGTCAGCATCCTAATCCCGCTCGCCTTCCTCCAGTTCAGCCAAGCCCAGGAGCGCGAGAGCGATATCCTGGGCCTGCAATACATGTACAAAGCCGGTTACGACCCCACCTCCTTCGTCGACTTCTTTGAAAAATTGCAAGCGCGCGAGAAGCGCAAGCCCGGCACGATGTCGAAGGTCTTCTCATCCCATCCGCCCACGGCCGAACGCGTTACCGACGCCCAGAAGAACATCGGCGAAATGCTCACCGCCCGTCCAGACTACGTCGTAACCACGTCGGAGTTCAACGACGTGAAGGCCCGCCTGATGGCCTTGAATGGCCGTCGCAAGGCCACTCCCGAAGATCCCAACCGTCCTCGTTTGAAGCGCGCCCCCGGCGGCACGATTCCGACGGATGACGGCAAGGGCGGCACCAAGGCCCCCACCGACGAGGACGATCGCCCGACGCTCAAGAAGCGTCAGTAGTTTACCTTAGCTGAAGGGCGCTCGAGAAATCGGGCGCCCTTTCTGCGTCTAGACCGTAACGATGCCGCCCCATTTGCGAATCCGGTCATCGCTGGTGATCAACGGCAGGCCGAGACAGCGGGCCGTGGCGACGATCAACTCGTCGGCTGGGTCGCGATGGAAGTTCTCAAGCGACACGCTGGCGGCGATGATCCTGTTGGTCAGGGGTTCGACATGCAGGCCTGGAAGGTGTGAGATTTCATCCAGCCAAACATCCAAGGGTTGCAGGATCTCAAAGCGTTTTCCGCCAACGAGTTTGGCGACCTCCCACAGGGTGATTGTCGAAATCACGAACTCCCCGTCCTTCTCCAGGCGCTCCAGGTATCGCCTTTGGGGGACGGACATCCGTCGCGACTCGTTCTGCCGCCACCATAACAGGATGTGGGTATCGAGAACGGCTCGCTTCAAGGCTGGTTGACTTCCCAATCGGCGGAGATGTCGAAATCAAGCAGATCTCCGAGGATGATCTCCCTGCCCACACCGCTCCCACGCAACGGCCGCCGGACCTCAGGCTCCATCGGAATTACCCGCGCCACGGGTTTGCCGTGTTTGGTGACGACGAGGCTCGCATGCTGGTCTGCCACTTGGTCGAGGAGTTGGAGGCATTTGGCCTTAAACTCCGTAGCCGAGATCTCTATAGAGGTGCTCATATTGCGAATCTAGCATAGTGACTAGTCATTGTGGTCATTACGGTTTTGTGGGACACCGCCTCTATTTGGTGGGAGGCGCGACGCCGCGCATGGCGGATGCGAGGAATTGACCGGTGTAGGACTGGGGCAGGGCAGCGATCTCTTCCGGCGTGCCGACGCCGACGATGAGGCCGCCGCCGGAGCCGCCTTCGGGGCCTAAGTCGATGACCCAGTCCGCAGCGCGGATGACGTCCATGTTGTGTTCGATTAACAGCACGCTGCCATGCTGCTCGATGAGTTTCTGGAAAGCGGTAAGTAACTTGGCGATGTCGTCGAAGTGCAGGCCGGTGGTGGGTTCGTCGAAGATAAACAAAGTCCCCGCGCAACTGGCCAGGGCTAAGTGCGAGGCTAGCTTCACGCGTTGCGCTTCGCCGCCCGAAAGCGTCGTCGCCGATTGGCCCAGGCGTAAGTAGCCCAGGCCCACTTCGTCCAGCACGCGGAGTTTGTTATGTAACTTTGGCTGGTCAGCAAACAGCACCATCGCTTCGGTGACGCTTAAGCGCAATACCTCGTGAATACTCTTCTCACGGTATTGGATTTCGAGTAAGGCGGGCTTGTAGCGCGTGCCTTTGCAGTCGTCGCACACAAGTTCGACGTCGGCAAGGAACTGCATTTCCACCGTCACCGTGCCGTCGCCCTGGCAGGTTTCGCAGCGGCCGCCTGGGATGTTGAAGGAGAAGTGGCCAGCCGAGTAACCGCGCTTCTTGGCTTCAGGACTAGCGGCGAAGAGTTCGCGGATCAAGTCAAAGGCTTTGACATAAGTGACCGGGTTCGACCGCGGTGTACGGCCAATGGGCGATTGGTCGACAAGGACGACATTCGAGAGCCGTTCGGCGTGCTCCACACTGCGGCAGGTTTGGCGATCGGCGTTTTCGAAGGCTTCGCTTTCCGCCGCCGGTGACTCGCCCTCGCTTTTGTAGCGGCGCGCCAAGGTGCGATGGATCACGTCGTGCACCAACGTCGACTTACCCGAGCCGGAGACGCCGGTGACGGCGACCAGCATGTCGAGCGGGATTTCGACATCGATGTTGCGCAGGTTATTGGCGCGGCAGCCCGTAAAGGTGATGGTTCGCTTCTTGTTTACTTTGCGCCGCGTACCAGCATGGGGCCGCGCAGTGCTTTCGGCGCGCAGATGCACGCCGGTGCGCGAAGGATGGTCGGGCCAGCGGACCAGCTCATCGTAAGTGCCTTCGTAAATTAACTGCCCACCGTGCTCGCCCGCGCCGGGGCCGAGGTCAATGATATGGTCGGCGGCGCGCATGACGTCCGAGTCGTGCTCGACGACCAGGATGGTATTGCCGAGGTCGCGCAGTTCGTGGAGGATACGGATGAGGCGGCCGGTGTCGCGCGAGTGAAGGCCAATGGAGGGTTCGTCGAGAACATAGCAGGCGCCGACGAGCTGCGAGCCCAGGCAGGTGGCGAGCTGAATGCGTTGGGCTTCTCCTCCGGAGAGCGTGGCCGATAGCCGGTCGAGCGTGAGGTACTCAAGGCCGACGTCGTTTAAGAAGCGCAGGCGCTGGCGAATCTCTACCAGGATCTTGTCGGCGATGGCGCGGGCCTCGTCGGGCAAGGTCATCTGGGCGAAGAAGGCGAGGGCTTCGGCGATGTTGAGCCGCACCACGTCGCCGATGGTGCGTTCGGAGAGTTGCACGTAAAGGGCCTCCGGTCGCAGGCGGCTGCCGTCGCATTCGGGGCAGCGGGCATAGCCCCGGTAACGGCTCGCAAAGACACGCACGTGGACTTTGTACTTCTTCTTTTCCACTTCTTCGAAGAACTCACGCACGCCTTGCTCGACCGCTTTGCGCTCTTCGCGGCTGAGCTCACCGTAGGGTTTGGCAAAGGGAAACTTGGCCTTCTGGCTGCGCTTGAACTCTTCGTAGTGCCACTCGTAGGAGGGCTTGGTCCAGGGGTCGACGGCGCCTTCGTCGAGGCTCTTGGTGCGGTCGGGCACGACGAGGTCCATGTCGTAGTCGATGGTGTTGCCGAAGCCCTGGCACTTGGGGCAGGCGCCGAAGGGGTTGTTGAAGCTGAAGAGGCGCGGCTCGGGAGTTTGGAACTCCTTGCCGCAGGTTTTGCAACTGAAGGCTTCGGAGAAACGTAGCTGGCGTTTTTCGGGCATGGCCTCTTCGAAGATCACTTCGGCGGCTTCGCGATAACAGATTTCAGTGGTATCGACCACGCGTTGGTGCAGGTCCTCAGTGATGGCGAAACGGTCGACCAGCGCGAACAGCGGCTCGGCGAAGTTAATATCGAGCAGGCTCTCGGGCGAAGAGAACTCGAAGATCTTGCCGTCCTGGAAGAGGCGGTTGAAGCCTTTGGCGCGGAGCTCGAAGAGCCGGTCGCGCAGGTCGCCGGTTTCGACGCGGGCTTTCCGGACGGTCTTGAGCAGGGTCTTGGGATGGGCGGTGTCGATCTTCTTGGCGGCCTTCTTCGGCGCTTCGAGCTTTTCGCCCTTCTCCGGTTCGGCGGCCGGTGGCACGACGATGGGGAACAGCGCGTACCAGCGCGAACCCAAGGGCTGACGCAGCATGGCCATAGCGATCTGGTCGACGGTGTCCTTCTCCACGGCTTTGTGGCAATTGGGGCACCAGGTCTTGCCGGCGCGGGCGTAGAGCAGTCGTAAGAAGTCGAAGATTTCGGTGGACGTGGCCACCGTCGACCGCGGGTTGCGGGTCGTGTTCTTCTGCTTGATGGCCACCGGCGGCGCGATGCCTTCAATCTCGTCGATGTCGGGCTTTTCCATGCGCTCAAGAAACTGGCGCGCATAAGCGGACATCGACTCTACGTAACGACGCTGCCCTTCGGCATAGATGGTATCGAAGACGAGCGAACTCTTTCCGGAGCCCGAGACTCCGGTGACCACTGTTAATTGATGATGAGGGATCCCGAGCGTTAGGTTTTTGAGATTATGAACGCGGGCGCCACGAATGAGAATCGAATCCTGGATACTCTCAGTATAACGTTCGATGAAATTCTCCCAAGCCCTTATTCGTTGGTATCAGCAAGCGAAGCGCGATTTGCCCTGGCGCCATACCGCGGACCCCTACCGAATCCTCGTTTCTGAAGTGATGTTGCAGCAGACGCGCGCGGCGACGGTGATCCCTTATTACGAGCGCTTTCTGGCCGCTTATCCCACGGCTGAAGCGTTGGCGGCGGCGCCCGAGAGCGAGTTGCTGGCCATGTGGAGCGGCTTGGGATATTACTCGCGGGCGCGTAATCTACAGAAGGCGGCTCGGGTGATTGATTCGGTTTTTCCGGCTGACTACGGGGGGATTCGCGCCTTGCCGGGCGTCGGCGACTACACGGCAGCGGCGCTGGCGAGCATTGCCTTTGGGCTACCGCATGCGGTTCTAGACGGCAACGTTGTGCGGACGATGGCGCGGGTGACGAATGACGCGGGCGATGTGCGGTCGCTGTTGGTGCGGAAGCGGTTGCAGGCGGCGGCCGATGAGCGGCTGGACCCGAAGCAACCTGGGCTGTTCAACCAGGCCATGATGGAGTTGGGGGCGACATTGTGTACGCCGCGCAAGCCGCAGTGTCTGCTGTGCCCGGTCTCTTCGTTGTGCGAGGGCCGGAAGGCGGGCCGGCAGGATCAGTTGCCGGTGAAGTTGGGAAAGGCTCTGCCGATCGACGAGGAGCGCACGTTGTTGCTGGTACGGCGGAAGGAGCATTTTTTGTTCTGGCTGCGTCCGGCCGAGAGCCAGCGTCTGGCGGGTTTCCACGAACTGCCGGAGCCGGAGCAGTTGCCCTTGGCGGTAAGCGGGAAGTTGCTCGGGGTGGTGAAGCATTCAATCGTCAATCATCGCTACACGATCGCGATCTTTGCGGCGACGCTGGCGAAGGCGCCGGCCGGGTTTGTGTGGCTGGATCCGGCGGAGGCTTTGACGCGGCCGGTCAGCACGATTGCGAAGAAGGCGCTGCGGCTATTGAAGTGACGGTTCGGGCTCGGATCCAGGGGGTTAAAACACTGTAGACCGGCGTAGCGGTGGGCCGACTTTGGCGTTTCCGAATGAGACGGCGGCTGACTAAATCAACGGCCGATTGGACGCTGCGTTTGGACAGACCGGTGGCGTCCGCGTGCGCTGCGAAACCCATTAAGTTCCTCGGGATTCCGGTGGCGGATCAGGACCGAGCCATGCCTTGCCGCTCACCTTGGTCATAAGGGCATGCCTGGCACCATCCGCCTAGGTGCCAGGCATGCATCGGCGGAAAGAGGGGTGAGGCTCGGGTCTTTGCCTTTTGGGCGAGCGGGAGCGAGGCGGCCGGACGGCCGCTACAGCGGGACGCAGGATGGATACGGGGAAATTGACGCGACCACGGGCAACCAGAGCAGGCCGGGTCGAACCCGGACCCTTAGGCCAGGCCTTATCCCGGCGGTCCGCCGACGCTCAGGCGGACTGCCGGTCGCACCCACCCCTCTGGCCGATTGTGCGCCGACCCTGTCGACCACCGCGCCATCGGCGCCGCATTAGCAGGCGCTTCTTCTGCCGCCACCCGCAGGAACTTTCGCCAATCCGCTACGATCGTCTCCGGCTTACCAAACAGATTCTCCCATTGCTCCAGATCCAGCATCTCCTCAACGTCCAGACCCGCCCCGTGAGCTCGCGCGCTGGACCATTCCCAGTCCGACGCCCCGCCCACCATCCCCGTGGAGACCGGGCTGTTTTCGATGTAGCGCAAGAATGCCATAAATCCAGCAGAATCAAGCGATTCTGAGTCAAAACGCGGGGTCCAATTTACTGGACCCGTCTTCCTATATGCCGAAAGGTGCGGCGGACATATCTTCGTGCCTAAAGCACAAATTAGCCGCCAAGGCTCCTCCCGGTATCGTTCATTCAGATACCGCGAGTATTGACTCTGCATATCCCGCATTACATTCGAGATTGACTCGGATGTTGAAGCCTCAAACATCCAATGCCCATGGCTATGCATCAGGCAATAGCCATGTACCCGAACTTCGTACCGGCGGGCGCACTTACGCATGAGGTCCTTCCATTTGCGGAAATCCTGGCGGTCCAGGCTGACCCACTGGCCTTGATTCCCACGTTGCGTTACCCCATAAACCTGCTGAGGACGAATGTCACGGTGACGGCGCATCGTGACCTCGCAAAATATACAGATAGCTCATACTTATAAGTGGAAATTCGGGGCGAAAATTCTCACTCTTTTTTGCGGGTGTCAACCAACTTTTTTGCGGGTACTGCCTCCCCATTTCGTGGTCAGACACGCCTGCGCTGATCTTTCCCTGTTCCGGTGCCAGGCATGATTTGGCGGCAAGCCCGGTCCTGCCTTCCTAGGCATGCCCGTGCCAGGCATGCTGCGGCTGGCAATTTCTCTCTGCGGACTTCGTCTCACGCTGACGTAAAACTAACCATGCATTCTTGCAGTCGCCGTCAATTTACCTCGGCCCTTGGTCTGTCACCTTTGCTGGTCGCCGCGGCCGCCCGCCCGAACATCCTCTCCATCCTGGCCGACGACCTCGGCCACGCCGACCTCTCCTGCTACGGCCGCGACTACCGCACGCCACGCATCGACCAACTGGCTTCCGACGCCCGCGCCAAGGACCGCCGGCCCTTCCTCCTCAGCCTGCACTTCAGCGCGCCGCACTGGGCCATGGGAAGGCCCCAAGGACGCCGAGCTATCGGGCACCATGGGCTCGCTGGCGCATTACGATGGTGGCAGCACGGCCACTTATGCGCGCATGGTTCGACGCCTCGACGAACGTGTCGGTCGCGTGCTTGATCGACTCAAGCGAAAGGGCTTGGCGGGCAACACGCTGGTGATCTTCACGAGCGACAACGGCGGCGAGCGCTTCAGCGACAATTGGCCGTTTTCGGGCCGCAAAACGGAGTTGCTCGAAGGCGGCATCCGCCTGCCGGCGATCCTGCGGTAGCCGGGCAAGGTAAAAGCTGGTTCGACGAGCGATCAAGTCGCCATCACCAGGGATTGGCTGCCGACTCTGCTCGCCGCCGCCGGGGCGAACGCGGATCCGGCTTATCCCTCGGACGGAATCAATTTACTGGCGGGTAAAACCGTGCCCCGAGCGCTCTTCTGGCGTTATCGCTGGCAGCAGCAGCAGGCGATGCGGGAAGGGAACTGGAAGTTGCTGCGGATGGCGGGAAATTCGTTCCTCCTCGATGTGGTGAAGGATCCGCTGGAGCGGGCGAATCTGAAGTCGGCCTACCCGGAAGTCTTTGCGCGCATGAATGCGGCTTACGACGCGTGGAATGCCGGGATGCTGCCGGAAGATCCAAAGGCTTACTCGCACCCGAGTTGGGCGGATGAGGAGGCTGACCATTACGGGAACCGGCGTCCTTAATTAAAAACCATTGGGGTAAATTTTCGGATTTAATCGAAAAGATAGGCGGAGGTGACCTTTGTCAAAGCACTTACTCGGATTCGCTTGTGCCCAGATGGCCCTTGCACAACAGGCGGAAGCTCCCAAAATCGCGGCCCTCGAAGGTCGCATCCTCAACGCGAAAACCGGCCAGCCTCTGCGCCGCGTCAATCTCACTCTACGCCCCAACCAGACCAGCGGCGGAGGCATGATCTCGTCCGGGGTGGCAGCGGCAGCGCCACATACCACGTCTACCGATGCCGAAGGCAAGTTCCGCTTTGAGAGAGTGGACCCAGGCACCTACCGGCTCGGCGCGGATCGCCAAGGCTTCATCCGCCAAGAGTACGGCGCTCGTCAGCCGATGATGCCGGGCACTCCCTTGAATCTGACGGCGGGGCAAGAGATGAAGGACGTCACGATCAAGCTGCTGCCGCACTCCGTGCTGACCGGGCACATCTTCGACGAAGAGGGCGAAGCGATGGCCCGCGTGCAGATTCAGGTCTGGCGCCGCCGGTATCTCCTAGGCAAGATGCAACCCATGCCCATGGGTGGCGCTTCCACCAGCGATACCGGCGAGTTTCGCATCGCCCAACTGTCCCCGGGACGTTACTGGGTAAGTGCCACCTACCGGGGCCGGACGATGTACCTACCACCCCGGTACCGCCGACTTAGCCAGCGCCCGTGCGCTCGATGTCGAAGCGGGTCAGGAACTGCCCGGCATCGATATCCGCCTGCAAAAGAACCGGGTGTATCGGGTACGTGGCAAGGTTCAAGGCTCCGGCCCCGCGCGTGGGCTGCGCGTGATGCTGATGCCGAAGGACCGCTCGGCCGCCCTGTTTGGAGGCTTCTTCGGAGGCGGGGCCAATGTCCAGGAGGACGGCACGTTCGAACTCGGCGGCGCGCAGCCGGGATCTTACTTCGTGGTGGCAACACTATGCAGGGAATGATGAACGTGGCCGCCAAGGTGCCCGTGGAGATTGCCAAGGACCATGTCGAGGGCGTCACGATACCTCTAGGCACCCCAGTTTCATTAACCGGCAGCCTGCGAGTGGTAGGCGAGTCCCAGGAGAAGAAATCCAGCGTGACGGGGATCCGGGTTCAACTCTCGCCGATGGACGGCTTGGCCTTCAACACTCCGGGCGCGAACCCGCGCGAAGACGGTTCGTTCAACATCGAAAATCTCGGGCCCGATAGGTACCGGATCTCCGCCCATAACCTGCCGCCCGGGACCTGGCTTAAGTCAGTCCGCACCGGCGACCAGGAGGTCTTGAACACCGGACTCGACCTGAGCGGCGGATCGCCGGCATCGATTCAGATCACGCTCGGCAGGGGCACGGGGCAAATCACCGGTCTGGTGCAGGATGCCGAACAGAAACCGGCTGCGGGCGCGATGGTGGCCCTGATCGCCGAGCCGCTGCAACCTGAACGCTACGATCTGAACCGGGTTGCCTGGAGCGACCAGAACGGCCGCTTCACTTTGGAAGGCATCGCGCCCGGTAACTACAAGGCCTATGCCTGGGGCGACATTGAGCCCGGCAGCCATACCGATCCGGATCTGCTGAAGCAGTACGACAGCCAGGCCCGCAAAGTGGTGATGAAGGAGAACGGGCGCGAGCAACTGTCGTTGGTGCAGATTGTGCTGGAGGCGGCAACGGCGAAGGGATTTCGTTGGTCCTGCGAGGTGCCCGCGCGCATCCACATAAGGACATGCCCGAACTGCCCGAAGCCGAATATATGGTCCGCCGCTTGCGGGAGTTGCCGTTGGGGGTGATTCGTAAAGTGGAGATCCTGCGGCCGGGGATGACCGGGGACCAGCCGGCCAAGATGCTGCCTCGCCTAGCCGCCAAGCAGCCGATTGTGGGCTTTGGACGGCGGGCGAAGAGCGTGCTGATTCAACTCGCCAATCAGCACACTATCAGGATTCGGCTGGGGATGAGCGGCCATGTCTACCATGTCGCCGATGCGCGGGATCTGCCCAAGTACACGCGCATCGCTCTCGTGCTGGATCAGGGCGGGGCCTTGGCGTTCGAAGATGCGCGGACCTTTGGCGATGTGACGATTCATCCTAATGCGAGCCTGCCCGAAGTCTTTGCCGATCTGGGGCCGGAACCCTTAGACCCCGCCTTCTCGCCAACCCTATTGGCCGAAGTGCTGAAGGCATCTCGAGCGCCCATCAAGCCGCTGTTGCTCGACCAGAGCCGCGTCGTGGGCTTGGGCAATATCTGGGCGGCAGAGGCTTTGTGGCACTCTCGCATCCACCCCTCGACGCCCGCGCGGGACTTGTCGGCGAAGCAACTGAAGGCCTTGCACCGGGGGATCGTGAGCGTGCTCACCAAGGCCGTCGAGAATACCTTCCGCGCCACGGAAACCGGCGCTGACTTCCCGGAGGCCGACCTGTTGGCGGTGGCGGTTTATCAGCGCGATGGTCAGCCGTGCCGCCGGTGCCGCCTCGCGATCGAGCGGTTCGTGCAGGCGGGTCGGAGTACCTTTTTTTGCCCGGCGTGTCAGCTGCTTTAGGAGACAAGGGCCTCCAGGACGGCACTGCGATTCTTCTCGATCACCATCATGTAGGCTCGCGTAGTGGCGTCCGGCTTGCGACGCCCCTGTTCCCCTTCCTGAAGCGTTCGGGGGTTGATGCAAAAGGCGCTGGCGAACTCCGCCTGGGACATCCCGGTTTGGGTCCGCATGCGTTTCACATCAATGTCTTTTGGGAGGACGATTCGCCGAGTGGGGAGTTGAATCTCGCCTCGAACGTGGGCTAAGATTTCCCGGGCACTTTCTTCTAATTCCATTCCGAATTTAGTTCGTTTGCTATTCCTACGCCGTACGCACCTTTCACAAGTTCAGAATCAGGTCTTACGCTTGTTGGCGCGGACCGGGGCGCCTTCGCGGACGTCATCGGACGGGTTCACAACCAGGACTTCCTCACCTGTGAGCCCCTTGATGATTTCGATTTCGAGACCATAGTCGCGGCCGACTTCCACTTTGACGAACTTCACCTTGCCGCCCTTCACCGTGGCGACCTGGGGTCCGCCGGCGGGCGTGAGCAGGGTGTCGCCGGGGATCAGCAGCATGCGCTTCAGGTGGTGGCCTTCGAGCTGCGCGCGGGCGTACATGCCGGGCAACAGGGTGCGTCCCTGGTTCAACACCTGCACTTCGGCCAGCAAGGTGCGCGTGGTGACTTCGAGCGAGTTGGCGGTGCGGGTGACTTTGCCGACGAACTTCGCCAGGGGCATGTCCTGCAAGGTGATGGTGGCCTTTTGGCCCACGATGACGTCATCGACATTCTGCTGCGGCACGTTGACGAAGACGCGCAGGGTGCCGATGTCGGAAAGGCGGAAGAGTTCGCGTCCGGCTTGCAGCGACGCCGTGGTGATCAGGTTGCCGACGGCGCAGTTGCGGACGGTGATGAGTCCATCGAAGGGTGCGGTGACTTTCTGGAAGGCGGTAAGTTCGGTGATGCGCTGCACCTCGGCTTCCTGCGCTTTGATGTTCTCCCGCGCGACGTTGATGTTGGCCTCGGCCACGGCTTTGTCCGCTTGGCGGGCGGCAAGTTGAGCGGCGGATTCGTCGCCCGCTTGCTTCGAAAGGATGCCTTCGCGGACGAGTTGTTGTTGGCGCTGCGAGGTAACTTGGGCCAGCTTCAAGTTGGCGTCCGTGACCATCACTTGGGCCTGCACCTGACTGAGCGAAGCCTTCAACTGATCGAGCCGGCTGCGGGCCTGGCGTAGCTGTTGATCCTGCTCTGGCGAGTCGATCTGCACCAGCACTTGGCCCTTCTTTACATAATCGCCGATGTCGGCGTAGCGCTTGACGATGTAGCCTTCGGCGCGGGCGTAGACGGGCGTTTCGCCGATGGCGGCGACGGTGGCGGGCAGCAGCAGGTCGGCGGGCTTTTCGGTGATTTTTACCGAAGCCACCGTCACCACCGGAACCTCTTTGCTATCGGCTTTGGCCTCGGCGGTGACTAAGTCGATCTGGCGCTGGCGGGGCGCCCAGCCCACGTAGAACAAGCCCGCCAGGGCTAACACGACGGCGAGCAAGAAGAGAATCCGCTTCATTTCCACTCCAACTTTTTCGGGGCGCGCTTGCGCAAGAGCTTGTAGGTAACGGGCACCAGGAACAACGTGGCGAGCGTGGCCAGCGTGAGGCCGCCGATGACGGCGCGGCCGAGCGGCGCATTTTGTTCGCCGCCCTCGCCCCAGCCCAGGGACATCGGCAACATGCCGATCACCATGGCGAAGGCGGTCATCAAAACGGGCCGCAGCCGCACGCTGCCGGCTTCGAGCGCGGCTTCGCGGGCGTCGAAGCCCATCTGGCGCTGGTCATTGGCAAAGGTGATCATCAGAATCGAGTTCGCGGTGGCCACGCCGATGGACATAATGGCGCCCATCAGGCTGGGGACGCTGAAGGTGGTTTGGGTTAAGAAGAGCATCCAGATAATGCCGGAGAGTGCGCCGGGCAAGGCCATCAGGATGATGAAAGGGTCGAGCCAGGACTGGAAGTTCACCACCATCAACAAGTAGACGAGGAGGATGGCGAAGATGAGCCCGGCGCCCAAGCGGATGAAGGAGGAGTTCATGGTCTCCACTTGGCCGCGGACGTCGATCAGGGTGCCGCGGGGCAACTTCTTCTTGACGCTATCGACGATCTTCTGGACGTCGCCGGCGACGCCGCCGAGGTCGCGCCCTTCGACGCCGGCGTAGACATTGAGCATCGGCTGGACGTTCCAATGGTTGACGACGGCCCAGGATTGGCCGCGCTCCATCGTGGCGAGATTGCGCAGCAACTGCGGTACGGCGCCGACAGCTCCGGCCGCCGTAGGGCCGGAGATGGGCGTGTTGGCGATGTCGTCGAAAGTTTCCAGGCGCAGGGGCGGCGCCTGGACGGCGATGCCGTAGTTGACGCCGTTAACGGGATCGATCCAGTAATTGGGCGACGTTTGGCCGGAGGAACTCAGGGTGACGAGCAGGGCGTTGGCGATGTCGCGCTGGGTGAGGCCGACCATTTCGGCTTTGGTGCGATCGACGTTGACTTTGAGGTCCGGCGAGTCGGTCACCTGGTGCAGATGGACGTCGACCGCACCGGGAATTGCGGCCACTCGGCGTTCGATTTCGCGGGCTAAGGGCAGTGCGGCGCGGGTGTTGCGCGAAGTGATTTGGATGTCGATGGGGGCGGGCAGGCCGAAGTTCAGGATCTGCCCGGTCATGTCGGCGGGTTGGAAGAAGAACTCGCAGTCGGGGAACTCGTCGCGCAGTTTGCGGCGCAGATCGCGCACGTAGACTCCGGTGGGCCCATGGCCGGCCTTGAGCGAGATCAGGATTTCGCCGTCGGAGCGGCCGATGGTGTTGCTATCCGAATAGGCCAGGTTGAGCCCGATGATTGGCAGTCCGATGTTGTCGAGAATCGTGTCGATTTCGCGAGCGGGAATCTGGCGGCGGATACTGGCTTCCACGCGGCTGAAGTACTCTTCGGTCTCTTCGATCCGCAATCCCGAAGGGGCACGGACATGCATGCGAATCAGGCCGGCGTCGACGCTCGGGAAAAAGTCTCGCCCAATGAGTTGGGACAGGCCGATGGCGGTGGCGGCCAGCAGGACAAAGCTGGCAACGACGGTGCCGGGATGATTCAGGCACCAGTTGAGCGATCGCCGGTAGCCGGCTTGGAGGCGCAGAAAGCCGCGGTTGAAGCGGTCGTGGACGGCCCAGATGGGTCCGCTGCCGATGGCGTGCTCCTGTTGGTAGACGTGCGCTTCGTTTTTGAGGAGATACCGCACCAGCGTGGGGATGATGGTGCGCGACAACAAGTAAGACGCCATCATGGCGAAGACCACGGCGTAGGCGAGCGGAGTGAATAGGAAGCGCGCGGTACCGGTGAGGAAGATGACCGGCAGAAAGACGATGCAGATACAGAGCGTCGAAACAAACGTAGGCACGGCGATTTGTTGCGCGCCGTCCAGAATCGCTTCCAGCAGCGGCTTGCGTTCGTGCAGGTTGCGATGGATGTTTTCGATTTCCACCGTCGCGTCGTCCACCAGGATGCCGACGGCGAGCGCTAAGCCGCCTAGCGTCATCACGTTGATGGTCTGGCCGATCATGTTCAGCAGGAAGAGCGAACTGAGAATCGAGAGCGGAATGGAGATGCAGACGATGAGCGTGCTGCGCCAACTGCCCAGGAAGAGCAGGATCATCAAGCCGGTGAGGCCGGCGGCGAGGACGCCCTCGTGCACCACATTGTCGATGGCGGCGCGCACGAAGATCGATTGATCGAACATGCGCTTGATCTCCATCTCTTTGGGGAGCAGGGTCTGGATGCGGTCGAGGGCTTTTTGCACGCGGTCGATGATGGTGAGCGTGGAGGTAGTGCCGTTCTTCAATATCGTCACCAGGGCGCCGCGGGTGCCGTTCTGGCGCACGATATTGGTCTGCACCGCGAAGCCATCGCGCACTTGGGCGACGTCGCGCACGTAGACGGTGGCACCGTTTGAACTCTTGATGGGCAGGTTGTTGAGTTGATCGACGAGTTCCGGGCTCGCATTCAGTTTTACGTTGTATTCGCGCGTACCGATCTTGGCCGAGCCCGCGGGAATGATCAGGTTCTGGGCGTTGATGGCGGCTGAAACGTCGATGGCCGACAGCCGGCGGGATTGCATCGCCGCCGGATCGAGATCGACCATGATCTGCCGGCTTTTACCGCCGTACGGCAGGGGAACGCTGGCGCCCTGCACGGTGGCGAGGCCAATGCGCAATTGGGTGTTGGCGAGATCATAGACTTGCTGTTCGTTCAGGGTCTTGCTGCTCAACGCCAATTGCAGGATCGGCACGGTGGCGGCGTTGTAGCGCAGGATGAAAGGGGGAAAGATGCCGGGCGGCAGCACGCGGGTGATGGTACCGGTGATGGCCGTCAATTGCGCGATCGCCATGTCGATCTTCACGGTGGGATGGAAGTAGACGCGGATGACGCCGTAGCCGGGCATCGATTGGCTTTCGAGATGTTCCACATCGTTCACCGTGGTGGTGATGGCGCGCTCCGTGCTGGTGACGATCCGCTTTTCTACCTCTTCGGGCGCCATGCCGGCATAGGCCCAAATGACGCTGGCTACGGGGAGGTCGATTTCCGGGAAGATGTCGGTGGGCATCGAATAGATGGAGAGTCCGCCCAGGATCGAAATGAGCAAGGCCATCACCACGAAGGTGTAGGGGCGGTTGAGTGCGAGCTTAACGATCCACATGTAAGGTTGATGGCCAGGGGCCCTCAGAACAGGGAGGGAAACTTAGAGTTTAGCGCGCTTCGGTTGTATGATGACGAAACCCCTATGACTACTCGTCGGCATTTTCTTCAGCTCACCGCCGCCGCGAGCGCTGCCGCACCCAAGGGCCGGCCGAACATCGTCGTCTTTATGACCGATGACCACGGCGCCTGGGCTTCGAGCGTCTACGGCTGCCGGGAGATGAAAACTCCCAATTTGCAGCGGCTCGCCGATACGGGCACCAAGTTTTCTCGCGCCTACGCCGCGACGCCGGTCTGCTCGCCCAGCCGGCTGACGTACCTGACGGGCGTGCTGCCTTCGCGTCATCACGTGCAGGATTGGCTGACTCCGGAAGACAGCGCCGGCGCCACCGCGCGCCATTGGGTGGCCGGGCTCACGTCTTACTCGAGCTTGCTGGCCAAGAGCGGCTACACCTGCGGCCTCACCGGAAAGTGGCATATGGGTCACGACGAGATCGCGCAAGAGGGCTTTACTTACTGGGCGACCGTGCCTGGGGGCGGTGGCACCTTCCAGGACGCTGAGTTCGTCCGCAACGGCGAACGGGTGCGCAAGCCCGGCTTCAAAGAGGATGCCATCGGCGACTTCGCGCTCGAGTTTCTGGCCAGCCAGCGCGCCAAGCCCGGGCCCTTCTTCCTGCTGGTGCCCTTCTACGCGCCGCACACGCCCTACGATTTTCAGCCGCCCGAAGACCGCGCGCCTTACGCCGGCAGCGACTTCGGCTGCTTTCCGCGCGAACCCGCCCACCCTTGGGCCAATCGCGGCCTGCTGCGCCATCAGAACGACAAGCGGAGTATGGAGGCCTACTCGGCTTTGGTGACGGGCATGGATCGCAACGTGGGGCGAGTGCTCGCCTACCTCGATCGCGAAGGTTGGCGCGAAAACACCACCGTCATCTTTACGGCCGATCAGGGCTACAACACCGGCCACCACGGCTTTTGGGGGAAGGGCAATGGCACATGGCCGTTCAATCTTTATGAAGAGTCGGTGCGGGTGCCGCTGATTTGGAATCATCCGGGTAGAATTGCGGCCAGCCAAACGCTGGACCCGATGCTGTCGTCCTATGATTTCTTCCCCACCTTGCTCGACTGGGCAGGCGTGAAGGCCCCGGCGGCGTCGGCCGAGCGGGTCGGCCGGAGCTACGCCGGCTTCCTGCGGGGCAAGAAGCTATCTGCTTGGCCGGACCGGGTCTTCTTCGAGTATTCGATGGTGCGTGGCGTGCGGACGGCGAATTTGAAGCTGGTGTTGCGCACGCCGGAATTTCCCAGTGAATTGTATGACTTAGAGGGGGATCCGCAAGAAAAGCATAATCTTTGGGATAACCCGGCGCATGCTCAACAAAAGGCTGAGCTTTCGCGCCAGGTGGAAGCGTTTTTTGCAAAGTCCGGCGCGCCGCCCTTGGGCGACTGGAAGCGCGACGTTAAGCAAAAGCTCACCGTCTATCAGCGGGCGCCATAAACGGACTGCACGCCCCGGCGAGTTCCGGCGTCAGACTTCGTGTGCGGGTTTGGTTCGTTTTTCTGTTCATCGCTTTAGACGGCTGGGCCGATTCTCCCCAGCAGCTCTACAAACAGGCGAAAAAGGCCGAAAAGCATGGAGACATCCTGCGCGCCTACGCCCTCTACACCCAAGCCTCCTTCCTGGATCCCAAAAATCCCGAGTACGAGGGCCGCAGCATGGCGCTCCGTGGGTCGGCGTTGGGTGAAGCCAAAGTGGAGCTCGCACCCGGATTATCCGGCATGGCGCCCGACGTGACCGGAGCGATTATCTCCGACGAAGATCTCGCCCTGATGAAGCGACTGACAGTGCCGGCCGAGATCAAGGGGGCGGCCATCAAACAGGACTTTGCCCTGACGGGGTCGGCGCGCGAACTCTTCGAGAAGGTGACCAAAGCGTACGGGCTCGACGTGGTCTTTGACGGCGACTATGACACGCCCGCCAGCGGCGCGGCGGACCGGGCATATACGTTTACTCTCACCCAGGCCACTTGGCAGGAAGCGCTGCATGTCCTGCAGGTGATCACCAATTCATTCCTCGCCCCGCTGAGCGATAAGCTGCTGATGGTGGTGCGCGACACGCCACAAAAGCGCACCGAGCAGGAGCCGAACATCGCCGTGATGGTGCCGATTCCGGAAGGCTTGGCCGATGCGGTGGAGTTGGCGCGCTCTATCCAGCAGGTGATGGAGCTACAAAAGTTCGCGGTCGATACGACGCGCAAGACGGTGTACATGCGCGGGCCGATGTCGAAGGTGAAGCCCGCCATCATACTCTTCAACCAACTTGCCGAGCGGCGCGGGCAGGTGGTGATTGAGGTGGAGTTGTACGAGGCGCTGGCGGGCTCGACGCTCGACTACGGCATCGGCTTGCCCACGGCCAGCAAACTGCTGAGCCTCGCGCGTTTGACGAAGCTTTTGCCCCCGGTTTCCGCCATGGGGCAGTTGCTCACCTTCGGTGGCGGTTCCTCGCTGCTGGGTATCGGCGTGATCGACGCGCAGTTGTTCGCCAGCATGAGCATGAACCAGTCGAATTCGAAGCTGAAGGCCGAGATGCGGACGATCGACAACTTTCCGGCGTCGCTGATCGTGGGCGACAAGTACCCCATTATTACGCAACAATTCATCAGCGATCAGGGCGCGCAAACCACCAGCCTCTTCTCGCCCCCGCCGACGATTCAGTTTGAGGACTTAGGCCTCACGCTCAAGATCACGCCGCGCGTGCACAATATGGAGGAGATCTCGCTCGACGTCGAAAGCGAATTCAAGGTGCTTACCGGCCAATCGCTCAACGGCATTCCGATTATCTCGACGCGGAAGTATCAAGGCAAGGTCCGGCTGCGCGAGGGCGAATGGGCCATCGTCGCCGGGCTGGTGACGATGACCGATACCAACTCACGTAGCGGCATTCCGATCGTGAGCGCGATTCCAGGGATTGGATCGCGCAGTAAGGAGAAGCGGCGCGGGCACACGCTGCTGGTGATCCGGCCACGCCTGGTGACGGCACCAGCTTCGGAAACCGCGACGTTGCCGCTCTGGGTGGGGCCAGAGTCGAAGCTGCGGACTTTGTTTTAGCGGGACTTCGGGAAGCGGCCTATTTAACCACGTCGCTGACGCGACGGGCTCAAATAAGTAGTCCTTGGCGGTCCTGGTCCTTTATGTTGTTGAGTATAATCGATTTGCCCCCGAACGGGGGCATCCACGCGCATCCCTGGGTTTCCGGGTAAACCAATGACAATAAGGATCTTAGCAGTAAATTAAACTTCGCCCCTCTGCCGACGGAGATATCTGGTCGCTTAACCCCGCAAATCAACTAGCGGGTGGCGACGGGCAGCCAGTAGAGATTGCTCGATCCGCGACCCTTCGATGCCTCCGCCCATTGGCGCGAGTTCACCGTGGCTTGGTAAAAAGCCTGCTTGGCGGCGCGCAGGAAGCGCTCGTAGGGGTCCTGCAGAAGTTCGGGATGCGCGGATCCGCCAGGGGCGTTGCCGAGAGTCCAGGGCTTATTCAATGGCGACAGATCAGGCTTGGCGGCGTAGCGCACCAGGCCTTGCCGATAGAGCGTCTGGATATCTGGCGCCGACCGGCTCAGCAGAAAATCAAGGAACTCCGGCGCTTGGGCTTCGCCGGCGCCCGGCCGGCCTTCGTAGGCGGGCACCAGGGTATCGCCCAACTGGCGGAAGGTCTTCATCTCGGCGGGCGTGAGAAACGCAGCCCATCCTTCGGCGACGGCCTCGGCGGCGGAAAGCGGAATGGCTTCCTGCGCGAATCCGCGGGCGGGCAACGCACCCAGGCCGAGTAAGGCGGCAATGATTTGGCGGCGATCGACACTCATCAGACTGACGCTACCATACCCACGAGACGATTCGGGAAGCCTGTGAAACAATAAGGCGATGAAGAGACCGTTGGCCGCCAGTGTCTGCGAATAGGCGGATTGGTACGTCTCTCAATGCCTCGAAATCGACGTTGCGAGCCAGGGAGAGACCGAAGAAGCGGCCCTCTCGAATCTTAAGGAAGCTCTAGAGCTTTACTTTGAACCGCCGCAGGCCACCCGCCCGCCTCAGGTCCGTCTGATCGAGGTTGAGGTTGGCGCGGCTTAGTCCACAGCCCCTATCGCGAGATTAAGCGGCGACTGGAGGCTGCGGTTTTTTGTGGAAACGAGTCCTAAGGGCAGCTACGTCAAGTTTGGCCGGCATTCGGAACTAGCCGTGGATACCGCGATCGTTCTAAAGAGAAACGAGGTTTCGGTCGGCACGCTGCGGAGCGTCCTCCATTAGGCCCACATCGATGTTGAGGCTTGGGACGATCTTTAGCCGCAGGCTTTTCGCTATCGTAGCGTCTTCGAATGCTAGCCGTGCCAACATAAAGGCAATCGCCGCGGATGGCGAGCAGCGCTAATAAATCCATAACTCGATCGGCGCCCCGACCCCGCAGCCCAATTGCTTCGCCGCGTGACCCTGGTTCATGCAGACCTCCACAAAGCCGGAGCTCCCAATAATCGCCACCGGTTCGCCAAAGGGGACCTCGGCATAGTTCAACGCCAGGCGCTGGATCTTCTCCGTGCCAATCGAAAGGGCGAAGGGCTTGGTCTTGATGCCGCCGAACTCGGCTTCGGAGAAGTTCGAAATCAGGTTCCCGAAGCGGTCGATCTTGAGCACTTGCCCGGTCCACAGGCGCTTCGAGGTACGGGTGGGCCAGAAGTTGTGGATCTTGAGGAAGTCCTCAATGCGCGGCCCGAACTTGGCCGGCGTGATGCCCGCGGCGAGGTGGGCGGCGACGGGGGCGAAGATGTCGCGACCGTGGAAGGTGCGGCTCAAGGGGTGACGGAAGTAGCTTTCATTCGTGACATGCCGGACCTTCACGGGTTCCTCGCGATCGACCATCGGCCCGTAGACCATGGCGAAGAGGCCGTTGTCGGGCCCGACAAAGTAGTGGCCGCCGGCTTCGACCAGGATCGGCCGGCGGGAGGTGCCGACGCCCGGGTCCACCACGCCCACATGGATCGTTTTCTTGGGGAATGCCTTCCAAGCTTCCATCAAAGTGAAGGCGCCTTCGGAGATCTCAAAGGGCGTAATTTCATGCGTCACGTCCACCAATCGGGCGGTGGGGCTGATGCCGAGCATTACGCCTTTCATCGTGGCGACGAAATGATCCTGATGTCCGAAATCGGTGGTGAGCGTAATGATGGGCTGGCGCATGGGAAACTAAAAGGAGCCGTGCTCCGTTCCTATTTTGACCATAACGCGACGACGCCGATATCGGAAGCTGCTTTGGCGGCTTTGACGGACTGTCTGCGTCAGGCGCCCGGCAACGCGAGTTCCATTCATCGTTTCGGCCAGGAAGCCAAGCAGCGGCTCGAGTGCGCGCGCCGCCAGGTTGCCGCCGCGGTAGGCGCGAAGCCCGACCAGGTAATCTTTACCGGCGGCGGCACCGAGGCGAACAACTTGGCTTTGTTTGGCAGCGTGCGGCCCGGCAAGCGGCATGTCGTCACCACCGCGATCGAACACCCTGCCGTTTTGAATCCTGCTCAAGAGCTCGATGCGACCATTGTTCCTGTCGATGGGCAAGGTCTCGTCGACCCAGACGCCATCCGCCGCGCCATCCGGCCCGATACCGCGCTGATCTCCGTGATGAGCGTCAACAATGAGCTGGGCACCATTCAGCCACTCGGTGAGATCCATGCGATTGCCCAGGAACACGGCGTGTTACTGCATACCGATGCCGTGCAGGCCTTGGGTAAGATCCCGGTGCCCATGGCCGACTTGGTGACGGTGAGCGCCCACAAGGTCTACGGGCCGCAAGGCGTGGGCGCTTTGATTGCGCGCGTGCCGGTGAGCAAGGTCACCTTCGGCGGCCATCATGAGCGCGACCGCCGCCCGGGTACCGAAAACGTCGCCGGCATTGTGGCCTTCGGCGCCGCCTGCGCTGACCTGCACTTCGGCACGCCCGATTTGCGCGATCTCCTTGAAAACGAAATCCTCGCCCGCATTCCCCGCACGCGGGTGAACGGCCAGGGCGCGCCGCGCGTCGCCAACACCACTAACCTTTGGTTCGAAGGCATTGAGGGCGAGCCGCTGGTGATCGGGCTCGACCTGAAGGGCTTCGCTGTCTCGAGCGGTGCGGCTTGTTCCAGCGGCTCCGTGGAGCCCTCCCACGTGCTCACCGCCATTGGCCTCTCCCGAGAAGATGCCCGCAGTTGCCTGCGCTTCTCACTGGGCCGTTCAAATACCAGGGAGCAGGTGCTCGCACTGGTGAATGCGCTGGAACCCGTGGTCGCGCGCCTCAGAAAGTTGTCCCCTGCCTATGTCTAAGCCCACCATTGCCGTTGCCATGTCCGGCGGAGTGGATTCGTCCGTCGTCGCCGGCCTGCTTCATCGCGAAGGCTACGATTGCGTCGGCCTCACCATGCAGCTCTGGAACCAGCGCCGCTTGCCGGAACTCGCCACCGACAAAGCCACCGGCCGCTGCTGCTCGCTCGACGACGTCTACGACGCCCGCGCCGTGGCCAACTTCGTCGGTATTCCTTACTATGTCGTTAACTTCGAAGATCGCTTTGAACAACACGTCGTAAAGCCTTTTGTGGACGAGTACTTAGCCGGCCGCACGCCGATCCCTTGCACCCTTTGTAATAACTTCATTAAGTTCGACCAGTTTCTCGAAATGGCTGACGGCGTGGGTGCCACCAAGATCGCCACCGGTCACTACGCGCGCATTCAGTACGACGAGCCATCGGGCCGTTGGCAGATGCTCCGCAGCGCTGACGCCACCAAGGACCAGACCTACTTCCTCTTCGGCCTCACCCAGCCGCAACTCGCCCGCACCATGTTTCCGCTGGGCGGCATGTTGAAGCCACAGGTGCGCGAACTCGCCGTGGGCCTGGGCCTGCCGGTGGCCGACAAGCCCGATAGCCAGGAGATCTGCTTCGTCCCCAACGGCGACTACGCCGCCTTCATTGACGCTTACTTCAAGGAGCAAGGCATGGCGCCCGATCGCACCGCGGGCCAAGTGGTAACGCCCGATGGCGAAGTGCTGGGCGAACATTCGGGCGTCCATCACTTCACCGTCGGCCAGCGCAAAGGCATTGAGGCGAAGCGCCAGAAACCGGAACCGCTCTACGTGATCGAGACCAATCCCGTCACGCGCCAAGTGGTAGTGGGCGCCAATCGTGACCTGCTCCGCGCTGAACTCGAGGTCGACCGGATCAATTGGATCTCGATCGCCCAGCCGGCCACCGCGATCCGCGCCGAGGTGCGCATCCGGAACCGCCACACGCCGTCCTGGGCCACTCTGACTCCTACTGATACCGGCGTCCACGTCCACTTCGACACCGCGCAACGCGCCGTAACGCCCGGCCAAGCCGCCGTCTTTTATAACGGTGATTTGGTGCTCGGTGGCGGCTGGATTCGGTAAACTGAGGCTTGAGTCCCGCGCCAGACGGAATCTTTCGCGCTCTTCGACATCGGAACTTTCGGGTTTACCTTACGGGACTGGTGTTATCGCTCATCGGCACCTGGATGCAAAGCACGGCGCAGGCGTGGCTCGTCTATCGGCTCACCAAAAGCGAAGTGCTGCTCGGCACCACGCAGTTTGCCGGTAGCATCTCGGTGCTGCTGCTGGGGCCCGTCGCGGGTCTGGTGGCCGACCGCTTCGCCCGCCACCGCATTGTCACCGTCACCCAGACGCTCTTCCTGCTGCAAGCCTCCTGCCTCGCCTGGCTGACTCTCTCCGGACGTGTCACCGTGGAACTCGTCATCCTGATGGCCGCCGTTCAGGGGACCATCAATGCCTTCGACATACCGGCCCGGCAATCGATGCTGCCCGCGCTGGTCGCCCCGGAAGACATGCTGAATGCCATTTCGCTCAACTCGCTCTGCTTCCAGGCGGCGCGTTTGATCGGGCCAGTGATGGGCGGTTTTGCCGTGGCCTGGTGGGGCGAGGGTGTCTGCTTTTCGCTCAATGCGCTGAGTTTTGTCGCCGTGCTGGCGGGCTTGCTCAGCTTGCGAATCGTCCCCGCCACCGCCGTCAAGCCCCATCTGCCGGCCCTCGAGAGCTTGCGCGAAGGTTGGCGCTATGTGGCCGCGGCGCCGGAATTGCGGCGGCTGCTGCTGTTGAGCGCGGCGGTGAATCTCTCGATGGCGCCCCTTTGGGTCTTGCTGCCCGTACTGGCGGAAGGCATCTTCGGGCGCGGGGCACGCGGCGTCGGTTTGCTGACGGCCGGCGTCGCCGTGGGCGCGATTGTCGGCATGCTGGGTTTAGCCCGCCTCCGTGGTGTGCAATGGCTCGACCGCATCATTCTCTGGAGCACCGCCGGATTGGGCCTGGTGCTCTGTGGCTTCAGTATCGTGCCTACTTTCTGGGCCGCCTGGGTGCTGATGGCGCTGGTCGGCTTCACTTATATGAGCCAGAATGCCGCAACGAATAGCGCCGTGCAGTCATCCATTAACGAGGAGTTTCGTGGCCGGGTAATGAGTATGTACACGATGACGGTGGTGGGCGCGGTGCCGATGGGCGCGCTGGCGGCTGGCTGGCTTGCCGCGCGTTACGGCGCCAGGGAGACGATTCTAATTGGCGGATTGGGCGTGTTGCTCGCGGCTGGGTCCGCCCGAGCCCGCCGGAGCCAAGTTTGAAACGAACCCTGATTTTCTGGTTGATCGCCCTCAATCTGGGTGCCGCCGACGCGGCGATCTTCGCCGAGATCCGGGCCATGACGCACCAGATTGAGCAGATCACCGGCTGGAAAAGTAAGCGCAAAGTTCCGGCCGCAATGATGAACAAGCAGCAGCTTGACCGTTATCTGAACCTGCGCATGAGCGAGGACGTGAAGCCCGGCGAGCAGCGCGCCGAGGAAGTTACTCTGCGTCGCCTAGGCTTTATCGGCGACAATGTGGATCTAAAGCAATCTATGCTCGACGTGATGAACGAGCAGGCGGCCGCCTTCTACGACACGCGCAAGAAGCGGCTCTTTCTGATGGAGTCTACCGGCGACCGGGGCGGGGAACAGATGCAATCCACCGTGCTGGTGCACGAGTTGAGCCACGCCTTGGCTGACCAGCAACATGGCCTCTACCGCTTCATGCAAAGCGCCGGCCCCTCGGACGACGAACACCTGGCGCGCATGGCCGTGCTGGAAGGGCAAGCCACGTGGCTGATGTCGGAGTACGTGGCCCAGCAAAACGGCGCGACTTTGTTGGGCCGCCCCGAGGTGGTGGCCATGATGGCCAAGGCGTCCTCCAGTTCCTCCAGCCAATTTCCGGCCCTCGACGCGGCGCCGCTCTATCTGCAGGAGACGTTCCTGTTTCCTTATTCGCAAGGCATGGTCTTTCAGTCGAAGGTGATTGAGAAGCTCGGTAAGGCCGGCTATTCCGAGGTCTTCCGCCGGCCGCCTGCCACCACGCAGCAGATTCTGCACCCCGATCTTTACCTCGCCAACCGCCTGCCGCCCCGCTTGGCCTTACCCGCGGGCAGGTTTAAGGAACCGGTGCTGAGCGATGGCACGCTGGGCGAACTCGACCATCAGATTCTGCTGCGGCAATTCAAGGTCGGCGATTGGGCCAACATCGCCGCCGGTTGGTCGGCGTGCCGTTACCGGGTGCTCGAAGATAAGCAGCGTACCCGGGTGACGCTGTTGTACGTCTCTGAGTGGCGAGACGAAGCCGCGGCGGAGGCGTTCTTCGCGGCCTACCGGAAGTCGATTCTGCCCGTCAAGTTGAAGTCGGTCACGTTTCGCCAGGATGAGGAAGCGTTGGTGACGGGCCAGGCTTCCGACGGGTCCTTTCGCCTGGAACGGCGGGGGAAGTTGGTTACAGTACTTGAGGGTCTGCCGCTTGAATAGCGCTTGGATTACAATTTAGGTGAAGGAGTAGCGATGCGAATTGCGATTGTTGGCCTGTTGATGTTGGGAAGCCTGATGGGTGCGACTGTGCCCCGCAAGATGGGCGAATTTGGATTCGAATTGCCGAACGGCAGGCAGGCGCTGTTGTCGAACTACAAGGGCAAGACGATTCTATTGTCGTTCTTCTCCTCCACTTGCTCGCACTGCCAAAATGCCTCGAAGTTTATCGAGAAGATGAGCAAGGAGTTTGGCCCCGCCTTCCAACCCATCGGCGTCTGCTTCGACCCGATGGCCAAGATGCTGGTGCCGGAGTTTATCTCCAAGCAGGGCCTCACCTACCCCGTGGGCGCAGCCACCAACGACCAAGTGCTCGAATACGTGCAGCACCCAGCCAAGATGATTCCTTACGTGCCCATGTTCCTGCTGATCGACAAGACCGGCACCATCCGCGGCCAATGGCAGCCGGGCATCGACGACGATTTCTTCAAGAACCTCGATGCCAATCTACATGCCGAAGTGAAGAAGATGGTCACCGGCATCGCGACTCCTACGAAGGCCGCCCCGGCCAAGACGTCCGCCGCGAAAACAGCGTCCGCGGTCACCGCCGTCAAGCGCTAGTCTGCTATCCTAAGGTCGTTAGCCCGCGCGGAATGCGCCCGTAGCTCAGCTGGATAGAGCGCTTGCCTCCGAAGCAAGAGGCCGGGGGTTCGAATCCCTCCGGGCGCACCACTCATAAGCGGTAAAACCTTTGGGCCGTCTCGCCTACCAACTCCGCCCGCTGCTCCATCGGTATTGGCCCGCAAGCCTGCGTGAAGGCCGCCAGCACTTCCTTCCACGTACCAGCCAATAGACATACCGGCCAGTCACTGCCAAACATACAGCGCTGTGGGCTGAATAGCTCCAGCACGTGCTGCACGTACGGCGCCAAGTCCGCTGGCTTCCAGCCCGGTATCTGTGCCTCGGTGATCATGCCGGAGAGCTTTACGTGCATGGTGGGGATTTGGGCCAGGGTCCGCATGCCGGTGAGCCAAGGCTCAATTTCGCCCTTGGCGATGTAGGGCTTGGCAATGTGGTCAATCACACAACGGAGGTCGGGCACGCGCTCCATCGCTTCGATTGCCACGGGAAGGTGCGGAGGCTTCAGCAATAGGTCATAGGGGATGCCGCGGCGGGCGAGTTCCTTCAGGCCTTCGATCACGCCGGGCCGCAGCAGCCAATCGACGTCGGGCTCGTCGTGGACAAGGTGGCGGATGCCTTTGAATTTGGGATGCTTTTGGAGCCGATCGAGCCGGTGGCCAAGTCCTGGCGATTGGAGATCGACCCAAGCTACGACGCCGAGGATCTTCGCTTCCTCGGTGGCGAGTTGCAAGAGCCAATCGGCTTCGGCGTCGTTGTGGGCGGCTTGCACCACCACGGAGCCGTCGAAAAGATTGCGCTCGTAGATGGGCCACAGGTCGGCGGGCAGATAGTTGCGACTGAGGACCGGGTGGTCCTTCGGCATCCAGAAGTAGTCAACGGCGGCCAGATCCCAGAAGTGTTGGTGCGAGTCAATGCGCATGAGCTTCCAGTCTACCGGACGCAAAAAGCGCTACCTGCGAACGGAACTACGGTACCGGAACTACCGGCAGTAAGATATGCGAAGGATGCGCCGCCGAATGATGCAGCGTCTGCTTCGCCACCCTCAGCTTGTCGCCTAACCCCAGCGCCGCCCCGGTGTTCGGATTCCGGTCAAACTGGGGGAAGTTGCTCGATGTCACGTCCACCCTAATGCGGTGACCCGGCTGGAACACCACCGCCGTGCCGATCATATCCACCGTGAATTCATAAGTCTCGTTGGGCTTGAGTAACTCAGGCTTGTCGAGGCCGCGACGAAAGCGGGCGCGTAACATGCCTTCGGCCATCGGGTAGGTATCGCCGTTGGGGTAGACGTCGATTAGCTTCACCATCCAGTCCGTATCCGGGCCGTCGGTGGCCGCGTGCAGGACCATCTTCACGGGGCCAGCGATGGCGAGCGGCACGGTTAACGGTTCGCTCGTAAACCCGACGATATCGGGCCGCGCTTCGATCGCCCGCTGGTTTACGGGTCCGGCCACGGTAGGCGTCCCGCAGCAGTTATTGCCGCCCGTAGTCGGCACGGGATTTTGGGGGTCGTAAGTGTAAGTGGTGCTGCCGGCTTCGGGCTTGGCGGCGGTCAACTTACCGTTGGGCGCCAAGTACCAGGGCGTATAGTTCGTCCCCGGGATCGGCCAATCCTGCTCCTGCTTCCATTTGTTCGCGCCCATGTAGAAGAGGCTGACGGGCAGCTCTTTGTCGATGCCGTTGTCGACGCCCTTCAGGTAATGGTCATAGAAGCGTTGTTCGATCTCGGCGATCTTGACGTTATTGGGCGCGCCAAAGTCGAGGTCACCGTACTTCTGCGACGCGCCGTGGCCCCAGGCGCCGATGATCATCCGGGCGGACTTCCGGGATTCGGGCGTGCCGCCCCGCTGCCTCATGCCGACGTAGCCATTGATCGTCCCGGCCAGGAAGATATCGAACCAGCCGCCGGACGTGTGTATCGGCACCTTCACCTTCTCGAAGCGCTCCTCATCGCTGATCGACTTCCAGTAAGCGTCGTAACTGGCGTGCGTCAGCCAGTCGCGGTAATGCTTCACCGCGTAGTGCGCGCTCTCGAGGTCGCCGGTATTCAAGGGCAGGTGGGTGAGGATCTTGTCGTAGGTCAACTCCGGCGTCGCTTCCTTGCCGGTGTGCCAGTACTGCGGCTGCATGATGCGATTCGGCATGCGGACCACACCCCAGCCGTAGTTGAACGACAGCCGGTAGGCGCCGCCGTGCGTCAGCCAGTTGGCGTAGATGTTCGTCGAGGCCACGGCCGGGAATGCGCACACCAGGCTGGGCGGCGTCTGCGAGGCGGCCGCCCACTGGACGTGCCCCAGGTAGGAGCCCCCCTGCGTGCAGACCTTGCCCGTGCTCCAAGGCTGCTTGGCGGCCCATTCGATCGTATCGTAGCCGTCCTTGGCCTCATTGCGGAAGGGATCCCATTGGCCTTCGCTCTCGAAGCGGCCGCGGACGTCCTGGTTGACGACCGCGTAGCCGGTCTTGGCCAAGTCGCGCAAATGGCCATGAATGCCGGAGCCATCGCGCTGGGTGCCGTAGGGCGTGCGGATGACGATGGTGGGATAACGGCCCGGCGCGCTGGGCCGGTAGACGTCGGAGTACAGCTTCACGCCATCGCGCATCGTGGCCGCCTGATAGCGGTCAATCCGGATCAGAGTGCCCTCATCGGCGGCGCTTAGCAGCATGGCTAACGAAAGTAAACAGGTGAAACGCATATTTTCCATATGGTACGCCCAAAACCGATGTTACAATCAGGGAAATCCGTCCTGTCTTTGGAATGGAAAGGAATTGCTTCAATATGTACCAACGAATTTCAATGCTTCTGCTGGTGAGCTTCGCCTCGCTGTGGGCCCAAACGACGTCCACCACCATCCTGGGAACCGTGCAAGATAGCTCGGGTTCCGTCATCGGGGGGGCCAAGGTGATCTTGACCAACACCCGCACCAATGTAAAGGCGGAGACCACCTCCACCTCCTCCGGGGACTATACGTTTCCGCTCATCGATGTTGGCGAATACACGGTGAGTGTCGAGCAGAGCGGCTTTAAGTCCGCAACACGCACCAATGTCATCGTGCAGATTAATGAAAAGGTCCGTGCGGACTTCAAGCTCGAAGTCGGCCAAGTGAGCGAGCGCGTCCAGGTGACGGCCGAAATCGCCCAGTTGAAGACCGATGAAGCTTCCCTAGGCAATGTCGTCGAACAGCGGCGCCTGGTGGAGTTGCCCGTCAACGGGCGCAACGTGGGCAATCTTGCTGCGTTGCAGGCCGGCGTGATGTTCGGTGCCCGCGGCGGATTAGACGGACAGAGCGGCGGTGGCGGCGGCATTCCCATCCCGGGCCAAACCATCGCCATCATCGCCAATGGCCAGCGCGAAGTGAGTCAGCACGCCACTTTGGACGGCGTGGTCGCCACCGAAGCTCGCGTGAACACCGTGCCCTTCTCGCCGTCGCCCGAAGCGATGGAAGAGGTGAAGGTGCTCACCGGGACCTACTCGGCCGAGTACGGTTTTAACTCCGGTGCCCAGCTCATCATGGTGATGCGCTCCGGCGGCAACGACCTGCATGGCTCCGCCTACAACTTTCTGCGTAACGATAAGCTCGACGCCGAAGATTACTTTCAGAACTACTTCCTGAATCCGGGCCAGAGCCGCTTCGCCAAACAGCAGGTTCGCCAGAACCAGTTCGGCGGCGTGATCAGCGGCCCCGTCTTCATTCCGAAGCTCTACAACGGCCGCAATAAGACCTTCTTCATGTTTAACTACGAAGGCCGTCGCCGCGTTCAGCCCGGCCGTACCGGTTCAGCCCTCTATCCGTCTGACGACTTTTTTAACGGCAACTTCTCCTCGCTATTGAATCGCCGCAATCCGGCCGGTGTGGCGCAGCCGGCCGTACCCATTATCGATCCGCTCAATGGGCAGCCCTTTCCCGGTAACATCATTCCGGCCAACCGCATTAGCCCCACCGCCCGAGGACTCCGTAACTTTTTCGAGCGCCCACAGTCCACCTTGTCCGATCCCCTCACGGGATTTAACTATGTCGGCATCGGCAGCACCCGAATCAACGACGACCAGTACTTTACCAAGATCGATCACAACTTTTCTTCCAAAGATAAGGTGATGTTCCGCTACGCCAGCAACCTGCCGTATTTCCTCGATACGGCCGGGGCCTCGCCGCAGTTTACCTATCTGGTGGAGGGTCGCAACAATAACATCGCCACCCAGCACCTGCATGTCTTCTCGCCGACCATCATCAACGAGTTCCGCTATGGCTACGCGCAGTCCCGTTCGGACTCGTTCAACCCGCGCGCGAATACCGACTTTGACCTGGCCTCTATCGGCCTCGGCAACTTCCGCGTCATCAACGACGGCAATCGCCCGCTTACGCGTCGCGAAGTGGGCGTGCCCAGTTTCTCGATCGCCGGTTTCCAGGGTCTCTCCGAGCGCGACGGAGGCAATGGCTTTGACAATAACAAAGCGCACATCATCGGCAACAACACCTCTATCACTGCCGGCGCGCACAGCATGAAGGCTGGCTTTGAGTTTCGGCGCACCACGCTCTTCCGCGGCGCCGCGAATGTGCCCCGCGGCTCGTTCGACTTCAATAACAATATCGCCGGCAATTCGTTCGCCGCCTTCCTGCTCGGCGTGCCCAGCGCGACCAATACGCCTGAGGGTCTCCCGCTCACCGACGTCCTGCAGAACCGCATGGGCTTCTACTTCACCGATGACTGGAAGGTTTCTCGCCGGCTCACGATGAACCTCGGTCTGCGCTGGGAGTACAACACGGCGGCCACTGACGTAAAAGGCCTTTGGCGCTCGGCCGAATGGCGCAACGGCCTGAATAACCCGCCTCAGTTCGTGCCCGACCAGATTCGCACGAACTATCAGTTTTACAGGCCGCAGCGGGATATGTTCATGCCCCGCATCGGCCTCGCCTATCGTCTTACGGACGACTGGGTGATCCGCAGCGGCTTCGGCATCTTCTACAATGTTCACCAGTTGAACAACTACACGATTCTCAACCTGAACCCGCCGCTTTCGGGTTCGACGAACTTCAACAACGACGCCATCAATCAAGCGCTGGTGAATCCGAATCAGTTCTTCAACTTCACCAACCCGTTCGGTACACCTAGCCCCACGGCTGCCACTAGCGCCAACGTGCTCAACACGGACAACTTCCAGCCGGTGGTCTACCAATGGAGTTTCGATGTCCAGCGCAAACTCCCCGGCAACGTAACCTTGAATGTGGCTTATGTCGGTTCGAAGACGGCGCATCTCGACAATACGGTCGAGCTCAATTCGCCCGACCCGGCCTTCAATACGCCCACCAGTACGCTGCAGTCCCGGCGTCCCATCCAGTTCATCATGGACGGCAACAACCGCCGCCCGCTCACCCGTCTCCGCTGGCTGGACTCGGGTGCCAACTCCTGGTATCAGGGCCTGCAGATGACTCTCCAGAAGCGGATGAGCAACGGCCTTACCTTCTCCATCGCTCACACCTTCTCGAAGTCCTTGATCGAGGGCTACGGCCGCAACGAAGGCGACGGGTTCAATCCGAACACGTATCAGAATCCGCGAAACCGCGCGGCAGAAAAGCAGCGCGCCGGCTTCGATGCCACCCACAATATGGTGGCTAACTTTGTCTATGAGGTGCCCACGCTGGCCATGTTCAAGAAGGGTGCGGGCAACCTGCTCTTCGGCGGCTGGCAGACCAACGGCATCATCACTCTCCGCACCGGATTCCCCTTCACCGTCGTCCAGGGTGCGATCACCAACACGGCCAATGTGACGATTCGGCCCGACCGTATCGCCAATGGCAGCCTTGCCAACCCTACCGTCAACCAGTGGTTCGACCCCAACGCCTTCCGGCTCGTGAGCTGCCAGAACACGGCATTGCCTGAACTCTGTCGTTACGGCAATTCCGGCGGGGGTATCCTTGAGGGCCCCGGTTTCAAGAACGTCGACTTTTCGCTGTTCAAGAATTTCGCCATCACGGAACGTGTTAAGCTCCAGTTCCGCACGGAGTTGTTCAACTTGTTCAATACGCCGCAGTTTTTTCGGCCCAACAATGGCTTGACCACTGCGGGTGGCTTCCTTCCCACGCGCACCGCAGGCGGCGGTATCGACTATCCGTCGCAAGCGAATATCGTACGCGGCCCCGGTGCCATCGCGGGTCTGGTGTCGCCCATGCGGCAGATCCAGTTCGGCTTGAAGCTGCTGTTCTAAAGGAGCTGTTATGTCCCATCGCCGAAGTTTCTTGCAAAGCCTGTCCGCCATGCCGATCCTGGGTGGCGTCTTCAGTACCTATGCCGCTGGCAAGGCGGCCCAGAGTTTCGCCAAGCGGGATTATTTCGGCGAATTGGGCGTCAAGCCTTTCATCAACGCCGCTGGCACTTACACGGCGCTCACCTCGTCGCTGATGACGCCCGAAAGCGTCGCCGCCTATGAGGCTTGCTCGAAGAAGTTCGTCCACTTGGGCAAGTTGCACGACGCCGTCGGGGCTAAGATCGCGGAAATGCTCAAGGTAGAAGCGGCTATGGTGACCTCCGGTGCAGCGAGTGCCATCACCTGCGGCACGGCCGCGTGCCTCACCGGCAAAGACCAAAAGGCCATCCGCCAAATCCCGGACCTCACCGGCCTCAAGAGCGAAGTGATCATCCAGAAGGCGCATCGCAACGGCTATGACCATGCGGCGCGCACGACGGGGATTCGCATGGTAGAGGTGGAGACGGCGGCCGATGTCGACCGCGCCGTGAGCGACAAGACGGCCATGATGTTCTTCGCCAACTACCTCTCGCCCGACGGCCAGATCCAGGGCCCGGAGTGGGTGGCGTTGGGCAAGAAGCACAAGATCCCCACCTTCGCCGACTGCTCGGCCGACGTCCCGCCGGTGGAGAATCTGTTCGCTTTCCCAAAAATCGGCTACGACATGGTCACTTTCTCCGGCGGCAAAGGCATCTGCGGACCCCAGAGCGCCGGCGTCCTGCTCGGCCGCCGCGACCTGATCGAAGCCGCGCGCTTGAATACCTCGCCCAACAGCGACTCCATCGCTCGAGGCATGAAGGTGAACAAGGAGGAGTTGGTCAGCATGATGGTGGCGCTCGAGGTCTACTTGAAGCGCGACCACGCCGCCCAATATAGAGATTGGGAACGGCAGGCCAAGCAGATCGCCGACGCGGTGGCGAGCCTGCCCAGTGTCACGACGAAGATCGACGTGCCCCCCATCGCCAACCACGTGCCCCACCTGCACATCATGTGGGACCAGACGAAGATCAAGATCTCGCCCCTGGCCCTCAAGCAGCAACTGGCCGACGGCGAACCGGCCATCGAGCTGAATCCGTCCACCGACAAGGATAAAGCCGTCATCGGCGTCTGGATGCTGCAACCGGGCGAGGCGCCGGTAGTGGCAAAACGCTTGCGCGAAGTGCTCAAATCGGCCTCTGCCTAAAGTGTCGCCAGCGCTCCCGAGGAATTCTACTGCAACGCCAAGTAGAAGAACGCCTCACCGCCCGGAGCATTGTCACCGCGCGCGGTCAACTGGAAGGTATATTCCCGGCCGGCAATGACGGGGAGCGTGTAGCTCTGCACGGCCGCGGAAGTGGCGCTTCGGTTCGCCAGCAGACAGCCGATCTCTGGTGCGGCGGAAGAAGCGACCAGCAACACGCTTCCGGCCTCGGTGCCGGTGGCGGGATTGAGCAAGCGCCAGCCAAATCGAATCGTGCCCGCTTGGGGCGCCGTCCAGCGAAACCAGACGCTCCGCGAATCCTTGCTCTGGGTGCAGGAGTGGACGGGATCGCTGTCGGCGGTCGTCATCGCGGTGGTGTCTTCGATGACGGCGAAGGGGGTCTTCACTTCAATGGCCGACGCGCGCTCGTCGTTACCGCTAACCAGCACGGCACCGCTTTGATCGACGGCAACCCGCGTGCCTTGGGCGAGCACGCCGGATGAGCGGGAAAGCAGCGTGGGATTCAGGCTCATGGTGGCGCGGAAGGTCCCGTTGCCTTTGCCCGTCGCAGGCGCGACGGTGGCAAAGCGCGCCTGGCCGAAGCGAGCCTCCGGAGCGACGCTCCAAACGCAGTCCGCGCCTGCCTCCACCCGGTAGTCGCGCGTCGGATTGAACGCCGCCGCCAGCGGGCCCTCCTCCGCCGGGGTGATTTTGTACTCACAGGCGGTTCCCGAATTCGGCAGGTTGGTCTTCCAAACCCCCCGGCCCATGGTGAAGGCGAAGAGGTTCGAGACGCCCGCCCCGCGGTCGATTTGGAGCGCCGTGGTGGGCGCCAGAGCGAAGGGATTCTGATCGCGCGCCCAGGTGAGGCCGGCGTCGAGCGAGACGAAGAGCCCGATGTCGGTGCCGAGGTAAAGGGCCCGGCTGTCTTTGGGATCGGGCAGGATGGTAAAGACCGGGATATCGGGAAGGCTGTCCTCGCCGCGTCCATCGATCCCGGTCCACGTGGCGCCGCCGTCGGTAGTTTTGTAGACATGCTGGTCCGCGGCCACGCCCTTAAATTGGCTGAAGGTGGCATACGCGATGTTCGCGTCGGCGGGATCGAATGCCAGCCAGGAAAGATAACCTGACCGTAGACGTACACTCTGCCACGCCGTCGCCGCAGTGGAGGTGCGCCCGTTCGCCGTGCGGTAGACGAATCCCGTGCTGGTGGCGATCAGCACTTTCGACGGATCCGACGGCGCCACCGCAATGGCACTGATCGTTCCATTGGCCATGGGGATGGCCGCGGAGGCCGCTGCCCAGCGATCGCCGCTGTTGTCGGTACGCCACAGCGTCTGGGCACCGGTGTAGAGGAACTTTGGCTCCACGGGATCCATCGTCACCGGCGCAATGAACAGAAAATTCGCGGAGGGCTCGGTGATGCCGGTGGTGACCGGGGAGAAAGTCGCGGACCCCGTCGTCGACCGTCCGATCGACAGTCGCACGAAGGAGTTAAACAGGATGTTGGGATTCGTGGAATCGACGGACACCGAACCGCCGTCGCCGCCCCGGATCTCGCGCCAACTGTTCGCGCCCGTGCCATCGCTGCCGCGCAGCGTGCCGTTGTCCTGAGTGCCGCCGAAGTACATCGCACCCCCCGGATAGATGGCTCCTTTGTAGAATTGCGTGACGCCGTAATCATTGTTCAGCGTTTCCCAAACCACCTCCGTGGCATAGGGCGGGCAGGCGGCCCTGGCTCCGATGGCCACCGGCGACCTCGCGTTCAGCGTGCGATAAATTCCCCCGTCGCCGGCATCGAACAGCGTTTGGTTGCCCACCCCGTCATACCGCGGGTGGAAGGCAATTGCGTGGTGATCGGCATGCGCGCCGCGCGGGGGTTGCAGTTGCCAGAACGACGCGAGGCCCCAGTTTCTGCCTCCGTCTTCGGAGCGCATCAGGTCGATGCCACCGGTCCAGACGATCTCCGGGTTCACGGGATCCACCGCGATGACGTTGTCGTAGCCGCCCTGGCTCGCCCAGGTCAATTCGCCGCCGAAGCAGACTTGGTCGAACAACTCGCGCGGATTGCTCAGTTGGGCGACGTTCAGCAGGTTGGCGTCATCGGCCGCGACGCGGGTCTCCCACGAGGCGGGTTCGCCGGCTTGGGTGGACCGGTAAATCCCCAACATCGACCGTTGCCGGTCTCCGATTGCCGCATTGGCGGACATGGCGTAAACCGTGTCCTGCTGGGAGGGCGCCAGCGCGAGGCTGGTGCGACCCATGTTCTGCGCCTTGAAGACTTCGGCCCAGACGAGGTTGCCCGCGCCGTCCACGGTGCGGAAGATGGCCGTCGCCGGGGTAGCCAGGGTACCGCAGGATGCCAGCAACCAGTCTTCGGGCTTATCGGTGCGGATCACCAGATCCTGGCAGCCATTGTTGGGTGAAGCCCGGCTCACCACCGGCACCCAGGTGGCCCCGCCGTCGACGCTGCGGGAAACACCGCCCCAGTGCGCGACGTAAATGCGGCGGCTGTCGTTCGGACTGACGACGATGTCGTTGATGTAGAAATAAGAGGTGGTGCCGATCAAAGAAAGCCGTGACCACGTCTCGCCGCCGTCGGTCGATTTGAAGATTCCTAAACCGCGAATCGAATTTCCCAGCGTGCTGCCGGTGTAGTATTCGCCCGTGCCGACATAGAGGATGTCGGGGTTCTTCGGGTCGAGCGCCATGGCGCTGATGCCGATGCTGGGCAACAGGTCCGCCATGGGCGTCCAGGATAGGCCGCCATCCTTCGTCTTCCACACTCCACCGCCCACCGCGCCCGCCCACATGATGTC
>ENA-ORBV01001963-ORBV01001963.1-microbial-mat-metagenome-genome-assembly--contig:-NODE-1963-length-44433-cov-6.848949_pt1 | contig 44433 bp, 43 predicted proteins | sample MGYA00237777_ERZ505514 | MGnify/ENA primary metagenome ERZ505514 (study PRJEB26160, sample SAMN06269048) | microbial mat metagenome | isolation source: Oligotrophic lake microbial mat | place... | reverse complement strand
GTTGCAGATCATCCTCAACGAACTGCGCGCGGTAAAAGCGAAGTTCGCCGATCCGCGTCGCACGCTGTTGATCGAGGACGAGAGCGAAATCAACATGATGGACCTGATCGCTGACGAAGACGTCGCGATCTCGGTCACCGACACGGGCTACATCAAGCGGACGCCGATCACGACCTACCGCACGCAGAACCGCGGCGGCAAAGGCCGCATCGGCATGCGCAAGCGCGACGAGGACGTGGTCAACCACCTGTTCGTGGCCTCCACCCATTCGTTCCTTGTGGTGTTCTCGGATCGCGGCCGCGCCTACTGGCTGAAGGTCTACGAGATTCCCGACGTCGGCGCCGACGGCAAGGGCAAGTCGGTGGCCAACCTGGTCCAGATGGAAGCCGGCGAGAAGATCGCCGCCATGCTGGCGATCAAGGAATTCGACGATCAGCACTTCATCGTGATGGGCACCCGCAAGGGCACCATCAAGAAGACCGAACTGTCGGCCTTCTCGAACCCGCGCGCCGGCGGCATTATCGCCATGGGCATTGACGAAGGTGACGCGGTCATCGACGTGCAGATGTCCGACGGCACGAGCGAGATCTTTATCGGCACCAAGGCCGGCAAAGCGATCCGTTTCGGTGAGGACGACGTGCGCGGCATGGGTCGCACGGCTTACGGCGTCCGCGGCATCCAGTTGCGCGAGGGCGATGAAGTGGTGGCGATGCAGGTGGCCAAGCCCGGCGGCACCCTGCTGACCGTCACTGAAAAGGGCTACGCCAAGAACACGCTGCTCGACGAATATCGCGTGACCGGCCGCGGCGGCCTGGGCGTGAAGAACGTCGAAGTGACCGGGAAGAACGGTCCGGTCGTCGCCATTACGCAGGTGCACGACAACGAAGAGCTGCTCGTCATCACCGAGCAGGGCAAGATTCTGCGCACCGCCGCCAATGAGATTCGCACCATCGGCCGTGCCACGCAGGGCGTGCGGCTGATGGATCTCGAAGGCGACGACAAGATCGTGTCGGTGGCGCTCGTCGAGAAGGCCGAAGAGGTCCAGCTCAGTTCCGAGACTGTCAGCGACGTTCCCAGGGGTCCCGATTCAGGAGAAACCGAATGATGAAGCGTACCGCAGCGCTCTTGCTGGTTCCCGCAGTAATGCTGGTGGTGGGATGTTCGCGTCCCCCCGAACAGCAGTTCCTCACGCAGTTCTTCCGTGCCGCCAAGGCCCGTGACAACACCACGGTCGGACGCATGTCGGCCGTCGCGATTGATCCTCGCACTCAGGGTTCGGTCGAAGATTTCTCGATCACCAGCATCGGCCAGGAGACGCGCACGCCGCTGACATTTGCGCCACTGCTCGAGGCCGAAGCGAAGGCCCGCGAGACCGAACAGGCTTTCCTCAAGACCAAGATCGAATACCAGAACGCCAACATCAAGGCGATCGAGGAAGTGCTGAAGATCGAGCAGACCAACTCGACCGCGAAGCTGACGCCCGCCCAGGAGAAGATCAAGCTCGAATGGAATAAGTGGCGCGAAGGCATCTCCTCGCACGCCAGGGCCACCGCCACGGCAACGACGGCGATCAAGCAGTCAACCGGTCTCGCGGAAGCGTCGCTGACGCAACCCGGCCAGGCCGCGCTCGATCCAAAAACGTTTTCCGGCGAGACGATCAGGAAGGATGTAGTGGTGGCGGCGACGATGAAGTCGCCCGATGGCGCCACCGCTGAGAAGACGCTGACGGTCACGATTGAGCGCGTTGCCGGCAACGGCCGCGAAGGCCGGCCGATTATTACGAAGATTAGCGGGATCTAAACCGGGGTCCGGGGTCCGGGGTCCGGGATCCCGGACCCCATTAAGCGCGCTCTAGCTTTGCGTATTTGGCCCGCAGGGTCTTTGTTCCCACTGACGCGAAACGAACCACCAGTTTCTGGTCGTCCTCCAGATCCTCAACGCTGACCACCGTGCCGGAGCCGAACTGGGCGTGCTTCACGCGGGCGCCTGGACGCAGGCCCGGGCTCTGATCCTCTTCTTCATACTTAAAGTTCTGCGTCGGGACCTTCGCGTCATCCTCCTGGCGTCCAGCCCGGTAACCGGCCGCCGGCTGGCGCGGGCGTCCGTACGGGTTGGCGCGGTACTCGCCCCATCCGCCTTCGCCAAGGCTACGGCGGACAGGTTGGCTCGGAATGTCCTGTTCAACCAGATCCAGCGGAATCTCGTCGATGAAGCGCGACGGCTCGGTGTTCTGATACTCGCCAAACACCCTTCGTCGGGCTGCGCTCGTCATCACGAGCTGCTTGCGTGCTCGCGTGATGCCGACGTACAGAAGGCGACGCTCCTCCTCCATCTCCGCTTCGTCTTCTCGCGACCGAGAGTGAGGAAACAGCCCTTCTTCAAGTCCGGCCAGCACCACCGTTGGGAACTCGAGTCCCTTGGCGGAGTGCAGCGTCATCATCATCACGCGCGGGTCGATCTTGCCCTGGTCCTTGTCGACGTCAGACAACAGCGACAGCCGGTCAACAAACCCACCAAGCGACGGCTCGTGCTCGCGGGACTCGTACTCCCGCGCGGCCGAGACCAGCTCCATCAGGTTCTCGATGCGGCCTTCTGATTCTTCGCTGCGGTCATCGCGGAGGTCACGCAGGTAACCGGATTGATCAAGCACTTTGCCAAGCAGAATCGACACCGGTTCGTTTCGGGCCACCTCGGCCAGAGTGGTGATCATGTCCTTGAAGGCGGCGAGCGAGGCGCCCTGGCGCGAGCTGAGACGACGGCCATCGACGGCCACGACCAGCTTGGTCCATAGCGAATTGGTGACGACCATTGGCGCGAGGCCGGCGAACAACGGCGGCAGGTTGGCGTCCTCTTCCGAGACGTCAACGCCCTCGAGCGCGTCCATGACCCCTTTGCCAATACCACGAGCCGGCGTATTGATGACGCGGCGAAGGGCCACGTCGTCGTGCGGATTCAGAATCAGCTTGAGGTAGCCGAGGGCGTCCTTGATCTCGCGACGTTCGTAGAAACCGACGCCGCCAAGGATCACGTAGGGAATGCCGGCCGCCCGCATTGAATCTTCAACGGCCCGCGACTGGGCGTTGGTGCGATACAGCACCGCGGTGAGCGAATTCGCATCCTCGTGAATCGCGGCCCTGGCGACCTTGGTGATGTACTCCGCTTCTTCAAGCTCGTCGGCGCCGCGGAAACAGCGGATCTTCGCGCCGCCCTTGTGGTCGGTCCACAGCGCCTTCTCCTTGCGATTGCGGTTGTTCGCAATCACTGTCGAGGCCGCCTTCAGGATGACTTCCGTCGAGCGATAGTTCTGCTCGAGACGGACCGTCTGTGCCTCCGGGAAGTCAGTCTCAAAATCCAGGATGTTGCGCAGGTCGGCGCCGCGCCACTTGTAGATCGACTGGTCGGGATCGCCCACCACGGCCAGGTTGCGGTGGCCGCCGGCGAGCTGCTTGATCAGCAGATACTGCGGCCGGTTGGTGTCCTGATACTCGTCCACCATCACGTACCTGAACCGCCGGGCATAGCGCTCGCGAACCGCTGGCGCCTGGTCGAAGAGCTCCACGGTCTTGAGGAGCAGGTCATCGAAGTCGAGCGCGCTCGCGTCTTTCAGCGCCTTGAGATAGCCCTCAAACAGCTTGCCAATTTCCCGGTCTTTGGGGTTCCACGTGCCGGCGAAGGTGTCGGGTCCCTCCATGCGATTCTTCGCCGCCGAAATGCGACCCAGCACCATTCGTGGCTGGTAGGTCGCATCGTCCATGTGGTACTCGCGCAGGAGCTGCTTGATCACCGACTGCTGATCGGCGGAATCGTAAATCGTGAAATCGCGGCTGAGACCAATGGCCGGCGCTTCGCGGCGAAGCAGCCGTGCGCACAGCGCATGAAAGGTCGACACCCACATGGCGCGGCAATCGGTGTCGAGCAGTTTCTCCACGCGCTCGCGCATTTCCTGCGCCGCCTTGTTCGTGAAGGTGACGGCCATCACTTCGTCCGGGTGAGCCAGCCGCTCTGACACCAGGTAGGCAATGCGATGCGCGATCACGCGCGTCTTGCCAGAACCCGCTCCGGCGAGAATCAGCAGCGGGCCGTCGGTTTGTCGTACTGCTTCTTGCTGAGCAGGGTTTAACGAGGAGAGAAGATCCAACCCCTCTATTCTACCGTGACACTCTTCGCGAGATTCCTGGGTTGATCCACGTCACAGCCGCGGCGAACCGAGATGTAGTACGAAAGAAGCTGCAACGGAATCGACAGTACGACTGGCATCAATAGCGGACTAGTAGCAGGAACTGTGATCAGCGAGTCGGCGTCGTCCAGGATGTCCTGCAGCGTTGTGTCGCCAGCGGTCGTGATGGCGATGATCGACCCGCCGCGCGCCTTAGCTTCCTGGATGTTGCCCTGCATCTTCTCGAACACGTGATCGTGCGTTGCCAGCGCTACGATCGGCATCTTCTCGTCGATCAACGCGATGGGACCATGCTTCATCTCGCCGGCGGGATAGCCCTCGGCATGGATGTAGGAGATTTCCTTGAGCTTGAGCGCGCCTTCGAGGGCAATCGGGTAATTGATGCCGCGGCCCAGATAGAGAAAATCGGATCGATTGTGGAATCGGATCGCGATCTCCTCAATCTGCTTGGCCGTCTTCAACGTGTCTTCGAGGATGTGCGGCAATTGCATCAGTGCCTCGATGTGCGTGCAGCGCTCCTCTTTCGTGAGCGTCTCGCGAACTTCAGCGAGCCGCAGCGCGAACAGGTAGAGCGCCACCAGTTGCGTGGTGAACGCCTTGGTTGAAGCCACCCCGATTTCGGGGCCGGCGTGGGTGTAGATGGTGCCTTCGGCTTCGCGCGTGGCCATGCTGCCCACCACGTTGCAAACGGCCAGGCTCCGCGCGCCCTTCCCCTTGGCCTCGCGCAAGGCGGCCAGGGTGTCAGCGGTTTCGCCGGACTGCGTGATGGCGACTGCGAGCGTCTTGCTGCTGGCGATCGGGTTGCGATAGCGATACTCCGAGCCGTAGTCCACTTCGACCGACAGCTTGGCCAGTTCCTCGATCATGAACTTGCCGACCAGCGCCGCGTGCCACGAGGTGCCGCAGGCCAGTAGCGCAATCTTGTCGATGCCGCGCAGGTCCTCTGCCGAGATCCCCATCTCATTGAGGTAAATCTGCCCTGAGTCGAGCGACGCTCGACCCAGCACCGTGTCGCGCACCGCGTGCGGCTGCTCAAAGATCTCCTTGAGCATGAAGTGCTTGTAGCCGGCCTTCTCCGCCGAAATCGGATCCCAGGTCACCCGAGTCGGCTTGCGCTCGACCACGGTGCCATCGAGTGACTGAAAGACCACGCCGGTCGGCGTCAGAATCGCCATCTCGCGGTCCTCCATGAAGACCACGTTCCGGGTGTGGCTGAGAATCGCCGGCACGTCGGATGCCACGAAATACTCGCCTTCGCCGATCCCGACGACGATCGGCGGGCCGTTGCGGACGGTGACGAGCTTGTTCGGGTCGTCAGCCGAGAGCAGCACCAGCGCGAACAGGCCGCGCACCCGTTTCATGGCTCGCAGTACGGCGTTCTCGAGCCCGTCGTCCTTCCATTCCTTCTGGACGAGATGCGCGACCACTTCGGTGTCGGTCTCGGACTCGAACTTGTGGCCCTCGGCTATCAGCTCGCGCTTGATCTCCAGGTAGTTCTCGATGATGCCGTTGTGCACCACGACAATTCGGCCGGTGCCGTCGCGATGCGGATGTGCGTTCTCCTCGGTCGGACGGCCATGCGTGGCCCAGCGCGTGTGACCCAGGCCGTAGTCGCCGGTCAGTGGCTTGTCGTGAATCGCATTTTCGAGGTTGATCAGCTTGCCGGCGCTACGCCGGATCACAATCTGCCCGTCGTGGACCACCGCCACACCAGCCGAGTCGTAGCCGCGGTACTCCAAACGGCGCAACCCATCAAGAATGATGGGGACGACGGGCTTGGGTCCGATGTATCCGATGATGCCGCACATAGTTAAGAGGTCGGTTTCTGGCGGCGCTTCTCGCGCCATCCTTCTTTGTTTTCCTGCCGGGCGCGTCCTACCGCCAATGCCCCGGCCGGCACATCTTTGGTCACCGCCGACCCTGCTGCAATGTATGCGCCATCGGCCAGCGTGATGGGCGCCACCAGCGTGCTGTTGCTGCCGACGAACACGTTATTCCCGATCACCGTCTGGTGCTTCTTCTCGCCATCGTAGTTGCAGGTGATGGTTCCGGCACCGACGTTGGTCGCGGTTCCAATGATGGCGTCACCCAGATACGCCAGGTGATTCGCCTTCGCACCCTTGCCCATCGTCGTCTTCTTCAACTCGACGAAGTTGCCGATGTGCACGTCCTCGCCCACCTGCGATCCAGGGCGGAGGTGGGCGAACGGACCGAGAAAGGAGCCCGCTTCGACTGTGGAATCTGTCACCACAGTGTGGTTCCGCACACACACCCGATCCCCGATCGTCGAATTGACGATCCGCGTGCCGGAGTGAATTTCGCACGCGACACCGATCTTGGTCGACCCTTCCAGGAACACGCACGGATGAATCACCGTGTCCGCACCGACCACGACATCGCTGTCGACATAGGTGGTGGCCGGGTCGATTAACGTGACACCCGCGGCCATTAACTCTTCGTTCTTCTGTTGGCGGACCATGGCACTGACCTCTGCGAGTTCTGTGCGGCTGTTGATGCCGCGAATTTCTTCGGCGCGCTCGACCGTCCACGTGGCCACGGTGCGCTTCTGTTTGCGATAGATGGCGACCAGGTCGGGCAGGTAGTACTCCCCCTGGTTGTTCGCGGTGCCAATCGAATCGAGGGCCGCAAAGAGTGGCGCCAACTCGAAGGCGTAGATTCCCGAATTGATCTCCGTGAGCTTTCGCTGCGCCGGCGACGCATCCCGCTCTTCGACAATGCGCGAAATGCGGCCGTTGGTGCGGACGATCCGGCCGTACCCGAAAGGCCGCGCCATGTCGGCGGTGACGACCGTGGCAGCCGCTTGGGACTGCACGTGGGTCTCGATCAGCGACCGCAGGGTGTTGCTGGTCAGCAGGGGCACGTCGCCCGACAGCAGCACCACGACCCCGGACTTACCCTCGAGCAGCGGACGGGTCTGCAGCAACGCATGACCGGTGCCCAGCTGTTTCTCCTGGACGACGAAGTTCGCGCCCGAGCCTGCCAGCGACGCCTTCACATCATCAGCCCCGTGGCCGACGACCAGAGTGATGCTCGATGGCTTCAACGCCTCGGCGGTGCGCAGCACGCGCTCCACCAGGGTGAAACCGGAGATCCGGTGAAGAACCTTCGGCACCTGCGACTTCATCCGCGTGCCCTTGCCGGCCGCGAGCACGACGATGTGAGTCTCATCCACGAGTAATTTTGACCCGTTCCAGGGCGTCGTAGACGACCTTTGTGGTCAGTCCAAGGCGTTCGGCGACCAGGCGGGCCGTGTCGCGCTTGGACTCTCCAACACCATTTTCTGTTAATTGACCGAACATGTCATCGATATCGGTGTCTGACACCGCGACTGGCAGGCTGTCACCCTTTGGGCCAGGTGGGATCACCAAGGTGAACTCACCCTGAGGTGAGGAAAACCTCGCCAGCAATTCGTCCGGAGTGCCAAAAACAAACTCCTCGTGGATCTTCGTCAGCTCTCGGCCCACCATTATCTGGCATTTAACCAAATCACGGAGCTCCTGAAGAGTCTTCAGTAGCCGATGAGGGGCCTCAAAGAACACCGCCGCACGATCCTCGCTGGCTTTGACTAACGCCAGGAACCACAATTTTCTGTCTTTTGACTTAATTGGTGCAAAACCATGAAAACAAAAGCCTTCCGACTTCATTCCAGCGACCGAAATCGCCGAGACCACCGCGCTCGCCCCGGGAATCGGCTCGACTCGATACCCCGCTGCCCTCACCGCGGCAACCAAGGTCGCCCCGGGGTCGGAAACGCCCGGCGTGCCGGCATCTGTCACCAGGGCAATCGAGTCGCCCGCCTCCAAGCGCCCCAGCAATCGGGCGACACGACCACCTTCGTTGTGCTCGTGAACGCTCAGGATGCGCGTGGCAATCTCATAGTGCCGCAACAGGTTGCCGGTTCTCCGGGTGTCTTCGGCTGCGACCAGCTGAACAGTCTTGAGGATGCGCAGGGCGCGCAGCGTGATGTCTTCAAGGTGGCCGATGGGCGTGGCGACAACGTACAGCGTGCCCTTCATCAGCCGCATTTTATTGTACCATTGCGAATTGGCCGCTTTCCCGTGATCGCGGCCGTGTCCTGCATGCACGCGGCTGAACCACTACCCCACTTCGTCGACGACTATCTCGCCTATCTCTATGAGGTCCACCCCACCGGGGCGACCATGGACGGTGTTCACGTCCATGACGACCTGTTAGAGGACTACCGCCGCACGGCCATCGACACCCATACCAGCGCCCTGGCCGGCTTTGCCCGGCGGCTGGACGCGATTCCACACGCCAACTTGCCGCTGCGGGAACAGGTCGAGCACCAAATCGTGTCGGCGAACATCCGGGCCCGCCAATTCGAGCTCGAGGCGACCCGGTCGTGGGAACGCAACCCGCACGTCTACGCCGATACGCTGGCGTCGAGCCTGGCCGCGCAGGCCATCTTCACCCACTCGCCCGAAACCGACCGCGCCCGCCGCGTGCTGTCGAAGTTGCGCCAGGTGCCACGCCTCGTCCAGGCCGCCCGCGACAACATCAAGGATCCGCCAGCGATTTTCGTCAAGGTGGGCATCGACACCTGGCGCGGCGCCATGTCGTTTATCGACGCCGACCTGCCACGCGCCTTCGCGAACGTCGACGACATGCACCTGCTCGGCGACCTCGCTGACGCCTGCACCGAAGCGGTGCAGACCATTGGCGCCTACGCCACCGACCTCGAAACTGACATCCGGCCCAAGGCCAAGGGTTCCTTCCGGCTGGGCCGCGACAAGTTTGAACAGAAGCTGCGGCTCGAAGAAGGCATCACGCTGCCGGTCGACCGTCTGCTCGCCATTGCCACCCGTGAGCTGGTTGCCACCCAGGAAGAGTTCCGCAGGCTGGCCGGCGGCAAGAACGGTGACGACCCGATGGCGGTGTGGCGCAAGGCCAAGCAGCAGCATCCCGCACCCGGTGCCCTGATCGCCACGGCGCGCGAACAACTCGACGAGCTTCACACGTTCCTGTCGCGCAACCCGGTTGTCAGCATCCCCGACAGCGCCGGTGTCACGGTCGCGGCCACGCCCGACTTCTTCCGCTGGTCGTCGGCCAGCATGTGGACTCCGGGGCCGTACGAGTCCAAGCCGTCGCGGGCGATGTACTACCTGACCGACGTCGACCAGAAATGGGATGCCGAGCGGAAGCTCGAACACCTGCGCGACTTCAACACGCCGACGCTCTGGACGATCTCGATTCACGAGGTCTATCCTGGCCACTTCCTGCACTATCAACACTTGCGGAAGGTCGACTCCAAGGTTCGCCGCTCGAACATGTTCGCACCGGCGTCCTACATGGAGGGCTGGGCGCACTACTGCGAGCAGATGATGCTCGAGGCCGGCTTCGGGAAGGGCGATCAGTCGCTCAAGCTCGCCCAGCTCGCCGAGGCCCTCGTCCGACTCGCCCGCTTCATCGTCGGCATCCGCCTGCACACCGAGGACTGGTCGGTCGAGCAAGGCGTGCGGTTCTTCCGCGATGAGGCATACCTGGAAGAAGCCAATGCCCGCCGCGAAGCCGAGCGCGGCACCTTCGATCCGACGTATCTTGTTTACTCAGCAGGGAAGTTGATGCTGCTGAAACTGCGCCGCGACTGGTACGAGCAGCAAGGCGGCAAGCCCTCGCTGCGCGCGTTCCACGATGCGCTGCTGGCCCAGGGCTCCGCGCCGTTCTGGGCGCTGCGGCGCCTCATGCTTGATGGCTCGTCGGACGTAGTGCTGGAGTAACGAACACCATGCCGTTGTATGAATACGAGTGCAGCGCCTGTGCGCACCGCTTTGAAGTAATCCAGAAGTACTCGGATGCCCCGATCGACATCTGCCCGAAGTGCGGCGGCGCTGTCAGCAAGCTGTTTTCGTCGCCGGCCATCCAGTTCAAGGGCTCGGGCTTCTACCTGACCGACTACGGTCGTGGCGGCAAGAGCGACGTTGGGACGGAAACGGCGAAGGCCGCAAAAGAGTCGTCTGGTTCGACCGGCGAGTCAAAGTCGGAAGGCAAGTCCGAGACGAAATCCGAGACCAAGACCGAGACGAAGGCTGACACCAAGACCGAGTCGAAGCCGGCGGCAAAGGCCGACTGAGCTGGCGGAACTAAAGTTCCGCCCTCCTGGTGACATCTTTCAGGTATTCCAGGAACGGTCCGGCCAGTTCAGGCCGCTTCATGGCGAAGTAAACCGTCGCTTTCAAGAAGCCCAGCTTGTTACCAGTGTCGTGGCGCGCGCCGTCCACTTCATAGGCGTAGATCGGTCGCGACTGCAGCAGCTTGCGCAGGCCATTGGTCAGCTGAATCTCGCCTGACTTGTCCTTGGCGGTCTCGTGCAAGGCGGGGAAAATGTCGGGCGTGAGGATGTAGCGGCCGATGATGGCGAGGTCTGACGGCGCGTCTTCGCGGGCCGGCTTCTCGACCAGGTCCGTCACGCGATACACGCCCTTGCCAAACTCGGGGGCCGGCTCGCCGGCGATCACGCCGTAGCTCGACACTTGATCCATCGGGACGCGTTCCACGGCGAGCACCGGTCCGGCGGTCTTCTCGAACACCGCCATCATCTGCGCCAGTGCCGGCGGCGTCGCATCGATCACATCGTCGGCCAGAATCACGGCAAAGGGCTCGTCGCCGATGATGGTCTCGGTGACGAGGACGGCGTGGCCCAGGCCGAGTGGTTCGCCCTGCCGCACGTACGACACGTTGATCAGGTTGGAGATCTTGCGGACCTCTTCGGCGAGGTCGCGCTTGCCGCGGCTCTCGAGAAACGATTCGAGTTCCTTCGAGACATCGAAATGATCTTCGATGGCGTTCTTGCCGCGGCCGGTCACCAGGATGATGTTGGGGACGCCCGACTGGACCGCCTCTTCGACGCCGTACTGGATGGTCGGCTTGTCGACGAGCGGCAGCATCTCTTTCGGCTGCGCCTTGGTCGCTGGGAGAAACCGGGTGCCAAGGCCCGCGGCGGGGAACACGACCTTGCGAACGGTGGAACTCATGTACCCATTAGAATAGTGCAGGGGCAGCACGAAGTGCCGCCCGCCTGGCGATTTTGGACACCACCACATGCTTGACCCCATTTACGTACGCGACAACATCGAAGCCGCCCAGCTGGGCCTGGGCCACCGCGGCCTTGATGCCAAGGCTGAGTTGCAACAGCTGGCGACCTTCGAGACGCAGCGTCGTCGACTGATTCCAACCATCGAAGGGCTGAAGCGCGAGCAGAACACCTCGGGCGATCAGGTGGCGCGCGCCAAGCGGAATGGCGAAGAGGTGCAGCACCTCTACGAGGCGAGCAAGCAGCGCAACCAGAAGATCAAGCAACTGGAAGTGGAGCTTGAGGCCGCCGAGCGTCAGCGCACGCTGATCCTCGAGACGCTGCCCAACCTGCCGCACGCCAGCGTGCCGGTGGGGAAGAGTGCCGCCGACAACGTGGTGGTGCGGACCTGGGGTGAGCCGACGGCTCTGACCTTTGAGCCGAAGGCACATTGGGATCTGGGTCCGCAGCTGGGCATCATCGACTTCGAGCGGGCCACCAAGATCTCGGGATCGCGCTTCGCGATTCTGATGGGCGCCGGCGCGCAGCTCGAACGCGCGCTGATCAACTTCATGTTGACGCTGCACACGATGGAACACGGCTACACCGAAGTGTTGCCGCCGTTCCTGGTGTCGTCGGCCAGTCTCTATGGCACCGGCCAGCTGCCGAAGTTTGGACCTGACCTGTTCAAGATTGCCGGCGAGTGGGATCTCTACCTGATTCCCACCGCGGAAGTGCCGGTGACCAACCTCTATCGTGGCGAAATCCTCGACGGCCGCCTGCTGCCCTTGAAGTACACCGCCTACACGCCGTGCTTCCGCAGCGAAGCGGGGTCGTACGGGGCCGACGTGCGCGGCTTAATTCGCCAGCACCAGTTCGACAAGGTGGAACTGGTCAAGTTCGCGGCGCCAGAGACGTCGTACGACGAGCTCGAAAGCCTCACGGCGAATGCGGAACGCGTGCTGCAGTTGCTGGGATTGCCCTACCGCACGATGTTGCTGTGCACGGGCGACATGGGCTTCTCCTCGTCCAGGACGTACGACATCGAGGTGTGGCTGCCCAGCCAGAAGGCCTATCGCGAGATCTCGTCGTGCTCGAATTGCGAAGGCTTTCAGGCCCGCCGCGCCAACATCAAGTTCCGCCCCGGGGGGACGGGCAAGGCCGAACACGTGCATACCCTCAACGGCTCGGGTCTCGCCGTCGGCCGCACCTTGATCGCCATTCTTGAGAATTACCAGCAGGCGGATGGGTCGGTGCTGATTCCCGAGGCGCTCAGGCCATTCATGGGCGGCCGGGAACGGATTGACGCGGTAAAATAGTCCCAGCGCGGAGAGATGGCTGAGCGGTCGATAGCGGCGGTCTTGAAAACCGTTGAACCTTTACGGGTTCCGGGGGTTCGAATCCCTCTCTCTCCGCCAACTCACTCGACTTCGTCTCGCTCGGGCGGAGAGAGAGGGCCTCGGGCTCAATTGCCGGCGCGTTGCGCCGACAACAGTGCGAATCCCCGATACCGGAATACTCGCACGGCTTTCGCCTTTGCTAGGCTTTGTGCCAAACCACCGCTCGGCTGCGCCTTCGCTAGTCACGTTACCGGGATCGCTTGAACACTAACATCGCCAGAACACCAAGTCACCACATGAAGCATTTGCTCCTCGCCACCGTCCTGCTCTCCGCCTCGATCGCTTGTGGCGGCTCTACTCCAAACTCCGAACCCACTGAAGGGGCTCCCATGGCTGATACCGGCGTGAACGAATTACAGATGGTCGATACCACGGTGGGCACCGGCGCCGAAGCGGTCGCTGGACGCGTGGTGCGCGTGCACTACACCGGTTGGTTGTTCGACGCCGTGAAGGCCGACAAGCGCGGCACGAAGTTCGACAGCTCGAAGGATCGCAACGACCCGTTCGAGTTCCCACTCGGCGGCGGTCAGGTCATTCCCGGGTGGGACAAGGGCTTTGCCGGCATGAAGGTGGGGGGCACGCGGGTCCTGACCATTCCTTCCGCCATGGGCTACGGCGCGCGCGGCGCCGGCGGCGTCATTCCGCCCAACGCGACGCTCGTCTTCGAAGTCGAACTCCTGGAAGTCAAATAGGTTTGAAGCTTGAGACCTGGGGCTTGAAGACCCCGGCCCAAGTCCCAAGTCCCAAGACCCAAGCCCTGTGAATTGCAAGCATTTCGGCGTCTGCGGCGGTTGCAGCCTGCCCGGTGTCGAGTACGCCGAGCAGCTGCTCCTCAAGCAGGCCCGTCTGGCACGCCTGCTGGGCATGCCGGTGCCGCCGCTCGTGCCATCGCCGCGCGAGGACAGGTTTCGCACCAAGGTCGCGTTCGTGTTCGGGCCCGAAGGGCAGGGCCGTGGCCTGGTGATGGGGCACTACGCCCGTGGGTCCAAGCAGATTGTCCGCATCGACGAATGCCCGGTCCACAGCGATCGCGGCAATCGCATTGCCTTCGCGTTACGCGATCGCCTGATCCGTGCCCGCATCTACGGCGCCGGCGCCCAGCGCAACGGCCTCGTCCGCCACATCATCGTCCGTACCACCGAAGACGACCGACAGGCGGTGGCGATGCTGGTGGTGACCAAGAACGACAAGGCCTTGCGGACGCCGATTCGCGGGTTGCTGGCGTCGGCCGACCGGCCCGACGGCTTCTTCATCAACATTCACGATCGACCGGGTCCGTACATGACGGGGTCGGAAACGATCCGCATTGATGGCCACAGTCACGTCAAGCAGGATGGGATCGTCGACACTTCGTTCCTGGTGTCGCCGACCGCGTTCTTCCAGACCAACGTGGGCGCGGCGCGCGCCCTCGTCCAACTGGTGATCGATGGTGTCTTGTCAGGCGCACCTGCAGGTGCGCCTCTACGAGTACTGGACCTGTATGCCGGCAGCGGGTTGCTGTCACTGCCGCTCGTGAAGGCCGGGGCCCGGGTGACGGCGGTGGAAGAGAATCGCCAGGCGATGAAAGACGCCGAGGCGAACATCCGTCTCAATCGCATTCCTGGCGGGCTGATGCGGCTGATCACCTCCAGTGTCGAAGACGCGCTGCCGCGCGTGACCCGGGACCCGTGGGACGCGGTCGTGCTCGATCCGCCCCGGCTCGGCTGCCCACCCGATGTGCTGGACGCCGTCTTCAATCACATTGCGCCGCCCCGCGCGGTCTATGTCTCCTGCAACCCCGAGGCGCTGGCGGCGGAATTGCCGGTTATTCTGAATGCCGGTTACCGCGTGACGAAAATTCAGCCTGTCGACATGTTTCCTCACACCGACCACATTGAAACCGTGGTGGCCCTCTCGCGCCGATGATGCACACGACCAAGGTCCTCGTCCTTGTGTCGACGCTCGTGGCCGCGTTCGCCGAGCTGTACCTGGCGACCACTCCGCTATTTCCATCGGTGTTCTGGATCGCGACGATCGGCTTCGCGCTGACGGCGCTGCTCGGCTCACGGTTCTACGACCACGCCGGTCCGCTCGTCCTGCTGCCGGTTTACGTCATGCCGGCGATTTTCGTGCTGTGGCTCGGGTACGAGTCCTTCGCCCTCGAAATCATCTGGATTCTTCCGCTGCTGGGCCTGCTCGTGTCGGGCAAAGACGCGCTGCGCTGGTCGCTGCCGCGCGCGTGGCGGTGGCCCCTGACCGCATGGGCGCTGGTGATCGCCGTCTCGTGGCCGATCATTTTCCTTCGCGAGAATGACTTCAATCTCGAGATCCTCTGGTACCCGGGCACCGCCAATACCACCTTCGGCATTACTCCCTGGGACGCCGTGTTGAACGTCACCTACTTTGCCCTGGGGCACAACGTCGGGCTGCTCTGGATTGACGCCCTGTACCGGTGGTACTCGAACCAGCCGCGCGCAATGGCCACGCGCGTGCTGATGCCGCTGGCCGCGACCGCAATCGCCGCCTGCCTGGTCGGTCTCTATCAAGGCACGGTGGACCTCACGTTCCTGAGCGCACACCTGTGGGCACACATGGGCCGTGCCGCGGGCACGACGGCCGACGCCAATACGTTCGGGATGATCGCCGCTTTCTGGAGTACGGGCTTCGTCCTGCTGGCTCGGCGCCTGCCCATGCCCTGGTCGGTCGTGCTCGGCCTGGCCGGCGTCGGCCTGGCCATCGGCGGCGTATGGACATCGGGCTCACGTACGGCACTCGCGGTGATCGCGCTCGGACCCTCGGCGATGGCCGTCGAAGCGTGGCGCGCGTACCGCAGCGACGCTGGCCGGGCGGTCGGTGATGGCAAGCGATTGATTCTGATCGGCGCCGGGGTGGCGGTGTTAGCCGTCTTCGTCCTCCTGATCACGCAGTCGTCGTCGACCACAACGGTGCTTGGCCGCGGTGGTCTGTTGCCCGAGTTCAGCGAGGTGGGCCTCAAGGAGTCGGTCCGGCGCCAGTTCTGGGTCCGCAACGGCTACGGCCCCGCCGCCATCAACATGATCAAGGACCACGCACTGGTGGGCGTGGGCGTGGGTGCGTTTCACACGTTGGTCCGCGATTTCGGCATCGAGTCCGGCTACATCCTGGCTCCCGACAACGCGCAGAACTGGATCCGCCACCTGTTGGCTGAAATTGGCGTGCTGGGTTTACTCCCCGTCTTGTGGTGGTGCAGCCTGTTTGCCCGCGATCTGTTTTCGCGCGCGCGCCCCGGCAGCGATTACTGGTCCGTCGTCATGCTGCGGTGGGCGCTGGTGGCGTTCGGCCTGCTGTCGATGTTGGGCATGCCAGGCCAATCCCTGCCCGTCATCCTGACGTTCTGGACATTTGTCTTCTGGTTCAAACAAGCGAGCGGCCAGATTGAACATGAGCCGGCCGAAGCGCCATCACCTTCGCGTCGCCTGGTGGTCTCGATCGCGCTGCTGGTCGCGCTGCACGCCGGGCTCACCGTGGTGGCTGCTCGCGGCGACCTCCGGCCACGCAACCGGGCGCTGCATTTCGGCTGGAACTACCGCTATGGCATCAGCGACGTCGAGCGCAGCGCCGACGGCAGTCCCGGCCGCATGTGGACCGAGCGACGATCGCTCTCGCAAGTGCCGGTCCGGGGCCGCGTACTGAAGTTCGTCGGCTGGATCGATCATCCTGATGCCGATGAGCATCCCGTGCAGGTGCGCGTGTGGGCTGATTCCCGGAAGGTCTACGACGGCGACCTGAAACGCAGTGCCGCCATCATGCTCGACATTGCCCCCACCCCGGGGCGGCCGTTCATCACGATCGAAACCGAGATCAGCCGACAGTGGCGGCCACGCGATTTCGGCCGCGACGATCCGCGCGTGCTTGGACTATCAATCCGCGATTGGCTCTGGGAATAAGAGATCAGGAGGCACCGAGATCAGGAGACAGGATCTCTCCTTGACTCGTTAACTCCTGTCACTCACGGTCGCTTGGCGACGGCCGCGTAGTCCTGGAACGTGAACATGTGTGAGTTCAACCGATCCATGTTGCGGTTGAACGCGGTGACCAACTCGGCGACGCGGTCGTGCTGGTCGCCGCCGCCGAACCGCTCGACGCTCGGCGTCACCTTTTGCAGCCGCGCTTCCTCCGCGATCGGCGCCCGATAGACGATATTCGCCGAGCTGAAGCCGCTGGCGTGCAGCAAATACTGCAGCGTCTCGGGATGAATCGGCCGCACGTGCGTCAGGTCGCGGATGTAGCTTTCGAAGAACGCCACCCAACACGCGGGATTGATGGTTTCGAGCACCATGATGGCGCCCGGACGCAGCTTGAAAAACGCCGCCTGCAGGAACTGCTGCAGGTAACCCGGCTCGAGATGCTCGACAACCTGGATGGCGAGTAGTCCGCCCAACGATTCGTCTGGCAGGCCCTGCAAATAGCTCAGCGCATCGCCGGCCGTGGCATCCAGTCCGCGGGCCTTGCAGACCTCCACCATTTCGGGATTGAGATCCAGCCCGCGCCCGGAAACACCGGCCTGCTTCAGCAGGTCGAGAAACTCGCCTCGGCCACAGCCGACATCAAGAACATCGGACGCACCGGAAAAGTACGGCACGTAGTCGGTAAGTCGCGAGCGAATCTCTTCTTCGGATCCGCGGAAGCGATCCTCGAAGCCGACGTAGGCAAGTGCTTCAGGTGCGGCAGGTGCGACCGGTGCGAGCGCAGCACCCGATGCACTTGCGGCAGATGACGGAGCCAACTTCAACCGTTCGATCTCGCGTCGCGCCATGGTCGCCGCGCGCTGCGCCACCTCGGCGACGTTGCGCAGTTCAGCGATCGCCTCCTGAACCTCACGCTGGCGCGTGTCGACAAACGGCGTGATGGTCTGCAGGAAATGCACGGTCAGGTGCTCAAACAGGCAGAGGCCGTTGAACCCCTCACGCAGGCCCGGCACGATCTGTGCGAGCGCATCGTTCGCCTGCCGATGAGCTTCGATGTTGCGGTTCAGGTGATTGACGAGGTCAGAGTTGAACTCGCGCTGCTGCTTGAGAATGGGCTCGAGCACCGGCCAGACGGCGTCGAACACCGGACCCTTCAACCCATCGGGCCGCTTGACCGATCCGTCCGGCAGAATGTCCCACTTGGCATTGAGGGTGTGCAGCTTGTCTTCGTCGTAGCGAGGCGGCGCCTCGGGCCACTCGGGCGATTTCTGGCGGGCGCGATCCACCAGGTCGAATGCCTCGTTGTACACACGGTGCGCCTCGGCCCGCTCGGCTTCGGCGCGGCTCTTCAACGGGGATTCCGAATCGTCCGCCACACAGGAATAGTAGCGTAGCGGCTACTTCTTGCCCACGGTGCGGTCGAGATACGCCCGGATGGTGTCGTAGGTCTGCGGTTGCATCCAGGCATGGGCCACGCGAGCGTTAAGGTCAGACAGGCACGCGGTGCGGTCGAGAATCAGCGTCGTGAACGCCTCCTTCGTCAACGCGAATGCCCCCGCAGGTATCGCCCCGAGTTGGTTAGCGGCGGCCAGCGCGCGCTCGAGCAGAAAATCGGCAGCGCACTTCTCATCGATCAGGCCCAGCGTGAGGGCTTCGTCCACCAGCACGGTGCGGCCTGACATTACGAGCTGGCGAAAGGCCGCGTCGGGCATGCGTGCCGCCATGATCTGCAACGGCAGCGCCGGAAAGGGAACGCCCACCACCAGCTCCGGCACGCCAATCCGTCCATTGCCGTCGGCCATGATCCGCCGATCGCACGCCGCCGCGAGAATGCAGCCGCCGGCAATGGCGTGCCCATTCACCGCCGCAATCAACGGCTTCGGAAACGTCAGCGTGTCCCGCAGCATCGTGTCGAGCACCGGCAGGAAGCGCTGCCCGTAGTCGGGACCATCCTTGATCAGGCGAAACAGGTCCACCCCGGCAGAGAACGACGAGCCGGTGCCGGTGATCACGACGGCCCGGACCGGCGCCTCAGCGGCGTCCTTCAGCTCGGCGATGAACGCCTCGCCCAGCTCAATGTCCATGGCGCTGACCTTGCCGTGTGCGAGCCGCAGCACGCGAACGCCATCGTGTTCTTCGCGGATGATCATGGTCCGCAGATTATCCTATGGCCTGATGTCACTCATCGTCGACCCGCGGCCGGCGGCCACCGTGATCGTGCTCCGTGAGGGCAACCCGTTCGAGTTCCTGCTGCTGCGTCGCAACGACCAGGTGGCGTTCATGGCCGGGGCGTACGTCTTTCCCGGCGGTCGTGTGGATGCGGCCGACCATCCTGCGCCTGGGGCGGTGCTGCCGTCACCAACCTTCAGCGACCTCGCCGCCGCCGACGAGGCCGCCTATCGTCAAGCGGCGGTTCGCGAGCTGAAGGAGGAAGCCAACGTCACGGTCTCGCCGGGCGACCTTGCTCCCCTGGCGCATTGGCTGACGCCAGAGATCGAGAGTCGTCGCTACGACACGCGCTTTTTTCTGGCGCGCATGCCGGCCGGTCAGCATCCGCGACACGACGATGGCGAGATGACGGCGCTGGAGTGGACCTCGCCGAAGCAGGCCATTGCGAAATTTGAACGGCGGGAGATGTTGCTGCCCCCGCCGACCTGGACCACGATCCGGCAGCTTGAGCCACACGCGTCGATCGACGCGGTGTTCGCCTGGGCCCGACAGCGAAAGATCGTTCGCGTGATGCCGGGTTTTATCAGGACCGACAGCGTGACCATGCTGACCTTGCCAGGCGACCCGCTGTTCCCGGCCATCCCTGACTGGGAGATCCCGGCAGAAACGAGATTCGTGCTTGAAGACGGCGCCCGATGGCAACCACTGAAGCCCTGACCGCCGCCCTCGATCGGGTCATCGCCCTCTTCAACGCGAAGGCCATGGACCTGCCTGACGGCTTGTTCGACCGACGAACCCAGTTCGTCCTGAACGGCGCGCCGTTCGAAACGCTGCTCGGCCAACCGCCCACGAATCCACTGGTACTGATGCTGGCGCGCGGGCCCGCCGGCTATCGCTTCATGGCCAAGGCACTGCAGCATGCGCTGCTCGACGCGAAGGTCGCGCGCGGTGAGATGGTTACCAATGGCGATCCCGACCAGGTGTCGACCCGCTTCTGGTTATCAGGCACCTTGCGCGGCACCGGCGAAGCGCTCAACGCGGTGGTTGGCATCACGTTGACGCTCGGCTCATCAGGCCAGGTTGAAATCGCCGGCGCAGAGCTCGAGGCCAGCGACCTGGACCGCCTGCGCGCCGCCCGCCTGCTACCCTGATGTCGATTCGGCAGCCCGTCGTTCGTCATCAACGTAGAGGCCCACCTTCGCGCCCGGCGCTTCGGTGAGCATGGAGTGGGCCTGGGAACTTGGCGGGCAGTTCCTGAAGCTGACGTTCAAGAACGACCTGCCTTCGACTCGCTCCGCTCGCTCAGGCCAAGGGACTGGCCAGACCACGGTCTTTGAGGGCCACGCGTACTACCGCGCGGTGGGCGAGGGCCGCTATCGCGGCATGTGGTTCGACAACTCTGGAATGTTTCGGCCGCTCGACGCGCGCCGTGACGGCGACGCGTTGGTATCGCAGTGGGGCACGCCGGACACCGAACAGGGCGAGACCACCTACCGGCTGTTGCCCGACGGCAAGATGGACGTCGTCGACCGCGTCAAGGGCAAAGACGGGACGTGGCGCACGTTTGGTCAGTCGGGATTGATGAAGCGATAGAGCACGCGGATGATGCGATAGGCCTCGGGCATCGACTCCCGCGTGAACTCCACAGTGTCGGGCGCCACCAGCTGAATTTCGCGGAACGCGGTCGCGACTTCTGGAATGGTGAAGTTGCGCAGCTGCATGCGGACCTGGTAGGCCGCCAGGCGCTCGCGGGCCGGCTTGCGCGAGTTGGCAACGCCCTCTTTGGCGCCAGCCTGGATCTCGCGTCGCGCCTCGGCCGGTGCCTTGCCTTCGACGGCGCGCATGTTGATGGCGCGCTTCACCACCACCCCGCGAATCGCGGGCGTCCACTCTTTCTGCTGCTCCACCGCGACATCGTCTCCGGTAATCAAGACGACGGGCACGCCGTACCAATGCGCCATCAGCGTGTTGAGTCCGCCCTCGCCGGCCGACTTGCCGTTGACCTGCACATCCTTGACGACGCCAGAACCGGTGTGAGCAAACAGGCCGCGCGGCGAATCGGCCTTGGCGTGATAGCCGACGAAAATCACCGCGTCGAAGGTTTCGTCGAGACCCTCGACCATGCCATGACGCTTGAAGCTGTGGCTGATCAGGCGGGCGCGCGGATCGAGGTCTTCGGGCAGCAGGTTGCGCTGGCTGCCGTGCGAGTCGTTGACCACCACTTCGCTGGCGCCACCCTCGAACGCACCCCGGATGGCAGCGTTGGCGTCTTCGGCCATCAACTTGCGCGAGCGGTTGTACTCCGCACCGCCGGCGCTGGTCTGGTCGTCGCCAACCACGCCGCTGATGCCTTCCATGTCGACCGAGATGTAGACCTTCTTGCCTTGCGCCGAGGCCGGCGACGACAAGGCAAACACGAAGACCACGAAGAGAGCTGTTCGAAATACAGAAGTCATGGGCACCCCAAAGAATGTCTTCGTGACCTTCGTGGTCAGGACGCTTCCGGCAAGGCGAGCGCGGCGCGGACGAAATCCTGCTCCGGCAGGCCACCCATGATCTCGATCGTCTCGTTGACAATCGTCTTGGGGACGCCGGTGACGCGGTACTTGCGGCTCAAGTCCATGAATTCCGTCGCTTCAATCGCGTCCGCGGTGATCAGCGGGTTCGCGGCTGCCATCTTGTGTGCGAGGACGACCGCCCTCGGACAGTGCGGTCAAGTGGGTGTCGAGAACACCTGGATGTGGATCGGTGTGGTCACCGCCTGAATCCACCCCATGGTTTCGGGTTCGAGATCAATGTTCCCGGTGCCCGCGACCAGGATGGCTTCGACCAGGCCCACAAACTCGTAGCCGGTCGGCGCGCCATACATCCGCATGCGCGTATCCACATCGTCGCTAAGAATAACGATGGCCGGCGCCTTGTCGACCTTGTATTTCGCCTTGTCCTCGGTGTCGAGGACGAAGTTCTTCTCGACCACCGTGATCTTGGCGTTCAGGCCGGAGATCTCATCAAGAATCTGCTTGGCGACCTGCCCGCTCTCCGATCCGCCAAAGGTTTGCGTGAAGAGCACCAGTTGAACAGGCTTGGTGATCGCCGAGAGATGTTGCTTGAGTGTCGCTTCGTCTTGCGGAGAAAGGAGCCCCATGCCTCGATTATCGCTCAGCGGCTCGCCGGTGGCCGCACATCGGAAGTTCGACACTAAAACTTGAACAGGTCGTCGAACGCCTTCTTGGCGCCGGTCGGCTCGTTGGGGTTGTGGCTTACAGCCGCGGTGGTTTCGCGCTCGAATGACGTGCGACCTGAGAACAGCGGGCAGTCATTGGCGGCGTCTTTAGGCGAGACGCGCGCCGGAATTCGCTCCGCGCACTCGAGGCTGGCACTGGGATCGAAATTCACGCACTGAATGCAGGAGTGCAGCTCGACCTGGCATTTCGGGCACTTGCTGAGCGACCTGATCTCCGCGTCGACGATGGTGCCGCAGCGAGTGCAGCGCGCGACCTGGCGCGACGTCATCATGCGCGGGTTGCGTGCGCCTTCCGATGAAATGCGTCGCGCCCCTGCCGGGGCACCGGGCTCGCGTTCAGGCCTGGGCGGCGACGGCCGATCAGGCCGTGGCCCCGATGGGCGATCGCTTTCCTGGTAACCGCGCTGTTTGTATTTACGGTCGTCCGACATTGGGGGCACTATAACGCGGCTTGAGGCTTGGGACTTGAGGCTTGCGGTCTGGAACGTCGGCCGGGTCCGAGACTATCGAAGCGAAGCCCAAGCTCCAAGCCCCTGGTCACAAGCCCTCTGAGAAGTGCCAGGAGCATGGCGTTGGGCGACCGACCCGCCTTCGCGCCTTGGCGCTACGGCGCAGTTTTACAGTGGGGGAAGCACCGGGTGACCCTCCGCCATGCGCTGGCAGGATGCTAGTTATGCGCTGACGAGATACGTTTGTCAAGGGAGAGGCATTATTCGCCCTTATGGTGACGGCGACACGTTCTTGCGCGACATGATCAACGGTTACTTCAAGCAGTCGCACCTGGATGTGATGCTTGGCGCGGATGCGGTGATTGCCATGGGCGTGGCCGATCCCGACAAGCTTGTGAAAATGGGCTGGAGCGCGGGCGGGCACATGACGAACAAGTTGATCACGTTCACGGATCGCTTCAAGGTGGCGAGCAGCGGCGCCGGCGCGGCGAACTGGATCTCGATGTATGCGCAGAGCGACCACCGTGAGTTCAGGACCCCGTGGTTCGGCGGCACGCCGTGGCAGGCCAATGCACCGATTGATCTGTACTGGAACCACTCGCCCCTGAAGGATGTCGCCAAGGTGAAGACGCCAACCATCTTCCTGGTGGGGGCCGAGGATCCGCGGGTGCCACTGCCGCAGTCGGTGGAGATGTTTCGGGCGCTGAAGTCGAATGGCGTGCCGACGCACCTGTATGTTGCGCCACGCGAGGGTCATGGCTGGACCGAGCTGCGGCACCGGCTGTTCAAGCTTCAGATCGAGATGGAGTGGTTTGAAAAGCACATCCACGGACGCGGCTACGCGTGGGAAAAGGTACCGGGCGAGGACACGAAGGAACCGGCGAAGACGTCAGCGACGGTCGGCCAGAAAAACCAGGGCGTCCCGCACACGCTACTAATAGTGGTTGGTCGACAGACCAACCACTAGCAAGAATCCGACCGAATTTGTCGTGTTTCTGCAAGCTGGGCGTTGCTGGAAATGCTCCGACATTTTCGATTACAATTGGCTTGCGAAATTTTTCACAAGAGTCGCCCCGCCCTGTATTCAGGGTAAAGTGTGCGACTTCGGCACCGCATTTTGAGCTGGTGCCCTAACTGCCCGGGGGCTGCAAGGACGCATGTCGCAGGTATTCCCAAAGAGCGCTAACGCCTGGTCCAAGGCCAGCGTGCTCGCCATCGTGTTCGTGCTGCTCGGCCTCGGCTGGGTCGTGCTCACGATTCAACGATCTGATTTCGTCACTTCGGCCAATCAGTTCGTCGAGCAGCCGGTCCAATTCAGTCACCAACACCACGCCGGTGGGGTTGGCATCGACTGCCGCTACTGCCACACAGCGGTGGAAGTGTCGGCGTCGGCGGGCATTCCGCCGACCAAGACCTGTATCAACTGCCACTCGCAGATCTGGTCGACCAGCTCCTATCTCGAGCCGGTGCGTGCCAGCTTCCGCGACGACAAGCCGTTGAACTGGGTCCGCGTGCACGACCTGCCCGACTTCGTCTACTTCAACCACAGTATCCACGTCACCAAGGGCGTCGGCTGTGAGACCTGCCACGGCCGCGTCGACAAGATGCCGCTGATGATCCAGAAGGTGTCACTGCAGATGGAGTGGTGCCTGAACTGTCACCGCGACCCGGCTCAGTTTGTTCGCCCTCGCGATCAGATCACGACCATGGGCTACCAGCCGGCGATGGCGCAGGCTGAGCTGGGCCCGCGCCTGGTCAAGGAATACAAGATTGCCGGTCTGGAGCACATGACCAGTTGCTCGGTATGCCACCGATGACACCGATACAGATCACCAGGGCCGCCGATGACGCGGAGAACACAGATCCCAAAGCTCACCGCAGCATGAGCGTGCCGGTGGATCTCCAGAAGGTCCGTGCCCGTCTCGAACAGCAGGGCGGACCGCAGGTCTGGCGCAGCCTTGAGGCCGTCGCCGAAACCACCGAGTTCAAGGACTACCTGCACCGCGAGTTCCCGACCAACGCGTCGGAGTGGCTCGACCCGGTTGGCCGCCGCTCGTTCATGAAGTTGATGAGCGCGTCGATGGCCCTGGCCGGCGTCACCGCCTGCACGGTGCAGCCGACCGAACTGATCGTTCCGTATGTGCGCCAGCCGGAGGAAGTGATTCCCGGCAAGCCGCTGTTCTTCGCCACTGCCATGACGCTCGGCGGCGTCGCCAGCGGCGTGCTGGTTGAAAGCCACGAAGGCCGCCCCACCAAGATCGAAGGCAACCCCGACCACCCGGCCAGCCAGGGCGCGACCGACCTGTTCACCCAGGGTTCGGTGCTCACGCTGTATGACCCCGATCGCTCGCAGACCATCACGCAGCTCGGCGAAATTCGTCCCTGGAGTGCGGTGATTGCGGCGGTACGCGGCGGTTTGTCGGCACAGTCGGGGAGCAAGGGCGCAGGCCTGCGCATTCTCACCGAAACGGTGAACTCGCCGACGCTCGCGGCACAGATTCAGCAAGTGCTGCAGCTGCAGCCCAACGCCAAGTGGATTCAGTGGGAACCGCTGCCCCGCGACAACGCGCGCGCCGGTGCCCGCACGGCCTTTGGTGAGTACCTCGAACCGGTCTACGACCTGTCGAAGGCCGATGTCATTCTTTCGCTCGATGCCGACTTCCTCGCCTCGGAAGGCGCCAGCAACCTGCGCTACGCGCGCCAGTTTGCCGGCCGCCGCCGGGTCGAAGACAGCGCCGACAACCTCAACCGCCTCTACGTCGTCGAGTCGAACCACTCGGTGACGGGCGGTCGCGCCGACAACCGCCTGCCGCTCAAGTCGAGCCAGGTGGAAGCGTTTGCGCGCGCGGTGGCACAGCAGGCCGGTGTCGCCGGTGTGACCGGCAGCGCACCGGCTGGCAGCGAGCCGTACGCCGATGCGGTCGCCAAGGATCTGATGGCGCATCGCGGCCGCGCCGTGGTGATGGCTGGCGATTCACAGCCGCCCGCCGTGCACGCCATCGCCCATGCCCTGAACGCCGCGATTGGCGCCGCCGGTGCGACCGTCTCGTACCTGCCCACGCCAGAAGTGGTGCCGACCGAACAGCACGCGGCCCTGCGCGAACTGGTGACCGAGATCGAGGCCGGTCGCGTCCAGATGCTGGTGATCATCGGGGAGTCGAACCCGGTGTTGAGCGCGCCTGCGGACTTCAAGTTCGCCGAGGCGATGAGCAAGGTCGCGCTGCGTATTCACTCGGGCCTGTTCGCCGACGAAACGGCGACGCTCAGCCACTGGCATGTGCCGTCGGCTCACTACCTCGAGGCGTGGGGCGACGGGCGCAGCTTTGACGGCACCGTGTCGATCGTGCAGCCGCTGATTCAGCCGCTCTACGGCGGCAAGTCGGCGCACGAGCTGATCGCCACGCTGTCGGACCGTCCAGAGCGCAACGGCTACGACGTGGTTCGCGAGTATTGGACGAGTGCCAAGGTGCCAGGAGCGACCGCGGCGGTTGCGGTTGCAGCGGCGACACCGATCGCCGTGACGCCCGCACCAGCTTCGGCGCCCGCGACACCCGCAACGACGACGGTGGCGGCTCCCCCGGCAGCGCCACCGACGGCCGTCGAGGCGTTCGAGAAGAACTGGCGCAAGTGGCTGCACGACGGCTTCATTGCCGGCACGGCGTTCGCGCCCTCGGCTCCGATGCTGGCGCCTGATGTGGCGACGCGCATCACGGCGGGCGCGGTGGTTGACGGTCTCGAGATCAACTTCCGCCGCGACGAAACGATTTACGACGGCCGCTTCGCCAACAACGGCTGGTTGCAGGAACTGCCCAAACCGGTGACCAAGCTGACGTGGGACAACGCCGCCCTGATCGGGCCGTCGACCGCCGAAGCGAACCACCTGCAGACCGGCGACATCGTCGCGATTCAGCACGACGGCCGCACCTTGAACGTGCCGGTGTGGATCACGCCTGGCCACGCCAAGGATGCGATCACGCTCTCGGTCGGCTACGGCCGCACCAAAGCCGGTCGCGTCGGCAACGGCTGCGGCTTCAACACCTACGCGCTGCGTGGCTCAACCGCGCCGTGGTTCGGTGCCGCGACGATCACCAAGACCGGCGAGACCTACGACCTGGTCGGGACGCAGGACCATTGGTCAATCGAAGGCCGCAACATCATCCGCTCGGCGACGCTCGAGGAGTTCAAGGCCAAGCCCACCTTCGTGAAGGAGATGGAGCACCTCGTCCTCGACAAGCGCATCTCGCTTTACGCCGACAAGGAATATAAGGGCGACCAGTGGGGCATGGCGATCGACATGAACGCCTGCACCGGCTGCTCGGCCTGCATCATCGCGTGCGTGGCCGAGAACAACATCCCGGTGGTCGGCAAGGCGCAGGTCAAGCGCAACCGCGAAATGCACTGGCTGCGGATTGACCGCTACTTTGCGGGCAACCTCGACACTCCCGACACCTACTACCAGCCGATGCCCTGCCAGCAGTGCGAGAACGCGCCCTGCGAAGTGGTCTGCCCGGTGGCGGCGACGGTCCACAGCGACGAAGGCCTGAACGACATGGTCTACAACCGCTGCGTCGGCACCCGCTACTGCTCGAACAACTGCCCGTGGAAAGTTCGCCGGTTCAACTTCCTGCTGTTCGCGGACTTCAACACGCCGCAGTTCAAGTTGCAGCGCAACCCGGACGTCACCGTCCGCAGCCGCGGCATCATGGAGAAGTGCACCTACTGCGTGCAGCGCATCAATGCCGCGCGGATTCAGGCCAAGCGTGAAGACCGCTCGATTCGCGATGGCGAAGTGGTGACGGCCTGCCAGGCAGTGTGCCCGACCGAGGCCATCGTGTTCGGCAACATCAACGACCCGAACAGCCGCGTCGCCAAGCTGAAGTCGAGCCCGCGCAACTACACGACGCTCGAAGATCTCAACACCCGCCCGCGCACGACGTATCTGGCGGCAGTGCGCAACCCGAACCCGGCCCTGCCGTCGAACCCGATGGTCGGTGGCCACCACGCGGCGACTGAGTCGCACGAGCCGGCCGCTCCTGGGGGCGGACACTAATGGCCAACCACCCGCATCGCACGCCGTTGCTCGAAGAGACGCCGGTCATTCTTCCGGGGCATGACTTCGAGACGGTCACCGAGACCGTTGCCGAGATTCCGCTCTCCAAGCGGTTCCCGCTTGGCTGGATCGGCATGCTGCTGGTCGGCCTGAGCCTGGCGGGCATGCTGCACATGGCCCTCGGTTACCTGGTCCTCAAGGGCATCGGCATCTGGGGTAACAACGTCCCGGTCGGCTGGGCATTCGACATCATCAACTTCGTCTGGTGGATCGGCATCGGTCACGCCGGCACGCTGATCTCGGCCATTCTGCTGCTGTTCAAGCAGCAGTGGCGCATGTCGATCAGCCGTTTCGCCGAAGCGATGACCATCTTCGCGGTGATCTGCGCGGCGATTTTTCCGGTGTTCCACACCGGCCGTCCGTGGCTGGCGGCTTACTGGCTGTTTCCCTACCCCAACACGATGGGATTGTGGCCGCAGTTCAAGAGCCCGCTGATCTGGGACGTGTTCGCGGTTTCGACCTACGCGACGGTCTCGATCGTGTTCTGGTATATCGGCATGATTCCCGACATGGCGACGCTGCGCGACCGCGCGGTGTCGAAGGTCAAGGCGTCGATCTACGGCATGCTGTCGCTCGGCTGGCGCGGGTCGGCGCGCCACTGGCATCGCTACGAAGTGGCGACGCTGATCCTCGCAGGCCTGTCGACCCCGCTGGTGCTGTCGGTGCACACGGTGGTCAGCTTCGACTTCGCGGTGTCGGTCATTCCCGGCTGGCACGCGACGATCTTCCCGCCCTACTTCGTTGCCGGTGCGATCTACGCCGGCTTCGCAATGGTGTTGACGCTGGCCATTCCAGTCCGCCGTTTCTACGGCATGGAAAGCCTGATCACCATGCGGCATATCGACAACATGGCCAAGATCACGCTGGCGACAGGCCTCCTGGTCGGCTACGGCTACGCGATGGAAGCGTTCTTCGCCTGGTATAGCGGCAGCCCGCACGAACGTTTCATGATCTGGAACCGCATGTTCGGGCCGTACGGCTGGTCGTACTGGACGCTGATCGCGATCAACGTCGTGATGATTCAGTTGCTCTGGTTCACGAAAGTGCGCCACAACACCACCCTGCTGTTCGTGATGTCATTGCTGATCGGCGTCGGCATGTGGCTCGAGCGCTTCGTGATCATCGTGACCTCGCTCAACCGCGACTTCATCCCCGCGTCGTGGGGCATGTATTACCCGACGCAGTGGGACTTCATGACGTTCTTCGGAACCCTCGGGTTGTTCCTGACGCTGTTCCTGCTGTTCCTGCGCTTCGTGCCGATGATTTCGATCTTCGAGGTCAAGATGCTGTTGCCGCAGTCCAAGGTCAAGGCGGATCACCATGCACACTAACGAGCCGGTCAAGGGGCTCCACGGCGTGATGGCCGAGTTCGACTCGGCCCAGGCCGTGGTCGACGCGGCGCGCCTGACCATGGCGCAGGGCTTCACGAGGGTCGAGGCGTACACGCCCGTGCCGATCGAGGAGCTCAACGACGTCATCCACCAGAAGCGGACCAAGCTGTCGCAGATCGTCCTCGTGGCCGGCCTGGCCGGCATGGCGGCCGGCTTCGCGCTGCAGTACTGGGCGTCGGTGATCGAGTACCCGATGAACATCGGCGGCCGTCCCCAAGCCAGCTGGCTGACCTTCATCATCCCGTCGTACGAGCTGACGATTCTCTTCGCCGCCCTGTCGGCAGCAATCGGGATGATCGTCCTCAACGGGTTGCCGCAGCCGTATCACCCGGTGTTCAACGTCGCTCGCTTCGCGATGGCCAGCTCCGACAAGTTCTTCCTGGTCGTCGAGTCGCAGGACCCGAAGTTCGACCCGCACGGGACCACCGAGTTCCTGCGCAGCACCGGCGCGAAGGGAGTCTACGACGTTGACGAATAAGTCTCTGCCACCCATGCGCGCCAGCCGCGCGCGCGGCCCGGCTCTCGCCCTGGCGTTGCTCGCGACCGCGGCGCTCGTCGCTGCTGGCTGCCGCCAGGACATGCACGACGCCCCGCGCTACGAGGCCTACGAGGCCAGTTCGTCGTTTCCCGACGGCCGCGCGTCGCGCACGGCGCCGACCGGCACGGTCGCCCGCGGCTGGCTGCGCGACGATGAAGCGCTCTACACCGGCAAGGTGGCGGGCCAGGTCGTCGACCTGTTCCCGTTCGCGATCGCTCACGCCGACCTGCAGCGCGGCCAGCAGCGTTTCAACATCTACTGCACGCCCTGCCACGGCCAGCTCGGCGACGGCAACGGCATGGTCGTGCAGCGCGGCCTGCGCCAGGCGGCCTCGTACCATCAGGACCGCCTCCGCACCGAGAAGATCGGCTACTTCTACGACGTCATCACCAACGGCTTCGGTGCCATGCAGGGTTACGCGGAACAGATCCCCGTGCGCGACCGTTGGCTGATCGTCGCCTACGTGCGCGCCCTGCAACTGAGCCAGCACGCGACGGTGGCCGAGGTGCCGGCCGACCGGCGCGCGCAACTCGACGCCTCGGTCTCCGAGACGCCCTCGGCATCAACCGGGACGCCGGCTGCGGCCGCTCCTGCGGAGAAGCACTAGTGCAGACTGTGACTGCGGAAACCTTTAAGGCAAGCGGCTCGCCGCTGCCTGGCCTGAAACAGTTCGGCCTGATCGCAGCCGTGCTGGGCGTGGTGCTGACCGGCGCCGGCTTCATGATGTCGGGCCTCGACCGCTTCTTTCAGGCCTACCTGGTGGCCTACACCTTCTGGATAGGTGTCTCGCTCGGCTGCCTCGCTCTGCTGATGGTGCAGCACCTGACCGGTGGCGCCTGGGGCGTGGTCATGCGGCGGCCGATGGAAGCCGCGGTCCGCACCATTCCGTTCATGGCGGTGTTGTTCCTGCCGATCGCCTTCGGCATGCACTCGCTCTACGAGTGGACGCACGAGAGCGCGAAGACCGATCCGCTGCTGATGCTGAAGGCCGGCTATCTGAACACGCCGTTCTTCCTCGTCCGTCAGGTCATCTACTTCGTCCTCTGGTCGGTCATGGGCTACCTGCTGACCTCGTGGTCGGCGGAGCACGATCGCACGGGCGATCCGTCGCTGGTCGACAAGATGGCGCGCCTCTCGGGTGGCGGCCTGGTCGTCTACTTCCTCAGCGTCACCTTTGCCATGGTCGACTGGACGATGTCGGTGAACCCGCACTGGTTCTCGACCATCTGGGGCATGCTCTACGTCGGCGGTCAGGGCCTCTCGGCCTTCGCCTTCTGCATCATGGTGCTGGTGATGCTGTCGCAGACCGCGCCGCTGAACAAGGTACTGACCACGTACCACTTCCACGACCTCGGCAAGTTCCTGTTCGCGTTCCTCATGCTGTGGGCGTACCTGTCGTTCTCGCAGCTGCTGATCATCTGGTCGGCGAACCTTCCGGAAGAGATTCCGCACTACCTGGTGCGCTGGGAAACCAGCTGGCGCTACCTGAGCGCCTTCATCATCGTCGGTCACTTCATCGTGCCGTACGCACTGCTGTTGTCGCGCGACCTCAAGAAGAACGCCGGCAGGCTCCAGGTGGTCGCGATCTGGATCATCTGCGCGCGCTTCGCCGACTACTACTGGCACATCGCGCCCGAGTTTCACCAGGAAGGCCTCAGCTTCAGCCTGCTCGACGTCGCGTTGCCGCTGGCGCTGGGCGGGATCTTCATTTCGATCTTCGTGTCACAGCTTGCCGGGCGCTCGCTGCTGCCCGTGCACGATGCCGGGCTGGAGAAGGCACTGACCCATCATGTCCACTAACGAGCACGCCAACCCTTCGACTCCGCTCAGGGCAAGCGAACACGACCTCGAGTACGGGCCGACCCCGCCCGGCGCGAAATACGAGCACACCGACATTGATACGTCGATTGGCTACCAGTTCGCGCTCTGGCTGACCGTCGCGATGGTGATCTCGGTGGCCATCGTCTATGGCACGTTCTGGTTCTTCGAGGGCCAGACCACGACCGCCGATGCGGTGGCGCAGAAGTATCCGCTGGCGGTTGGCCAGGAAAAGAATCCGCCGGCGCCAAACCTGCAGACCCAGCCGTTCAAGGACGTCTACCTGCTGCGCCAGGGCGAGGCAAAGAAGCTCGCAAGCTATGGCTGGATCGACAAGGACGGCGGCGTCACCCGCATTCCAATCGACCGCGCCATGGACGTGATGATACAGCGCGGGTTTGCGGTGCGCCCTGACGGCGGCGACGGCAAGAACGTCGTGACGCAGGACAGCTCGTCGGGCCGGACAATAGTGCCTCGATAACAAACAGCGAACAGCGAACAGCGAATGACGAACAGCGGACGGCAACTGATGGCGGCGATGAGTGCACTGGTGCTCATGACGGCCGTCGTGTCGGCGCAGGGCGAAGCGCCAGGGACGCGTCCCGCGCAAGCGTTGCCATCGGGCCAGGTGCCAGGGGTCCTCGGCAAGGTGGGGTTCGAGCAACGCCTCAACGAGCAGTTGCCGCTCGACCTGCCGTTCGCCGATGAAGCCGGCAAAGCAGTGAAGCTGGGCGACTACTTCGGCCGCAAGCCCGTGGTGCTGGCGTTTGTGTATTACGAGTGCCCGATGCTCTGCACGCAGGTGCTGAACGGCCTCGAGAGTGCGCTGCGCGTGATCAACGAGACCATCGGCAAGGAATTCGACGTCGTCACGGTCAGCTTCGATCCGCGCGAGACGCCGGTCCTGGCCGCCGCCAAGAAGCAGGCGTACCTGGACCGCTACAAGCGGCCTGAGGCTGCGCAAGGCTGGCACTTCCTGACCGGCAGCCAGGCGTCGATCGACGCGCTGACCAAGGCCGCGGGATTCAGCTATGCCTGGGACGAGGCGTCGCAGCAGTTCGCGCACGCCAGCGGCATCATCGTGGCGACGCCGGACGGCAAGATGTCGCGCTACTTCCTCGGCATCGACTATTCGCCGCGCGACGTCAAGTTCGCGCTGATCGAGTCGTCGGCCGGCAAGATCGGGTCGCTGGCGGATCAACTGTTGCTGTACTGCTATCACTACGATCCGGCCGCGGGTAACTACGGCTTCGTGGCCATGAAGGCCGTGCGGGTTGGTGGCGCCGTCACGCTGGTGGCGCTGTTTGGATTCATGTTCGTGTCGATTCGGCGCGACAATCGCGCGACCGGACACTAGCTAATGAAAATATTCGGCATTCCCATATTCCCGGAACAGGCCTCGACGTTCGCCGCGGACGTTGACGCACTGTATTTCTTCATCTTTGCCGTCAGCGCGTTTTTCGCGCTGGTGGTGGCGATAGCGGTCATCTATTTTGGCATCCGCTATCACAAGACCCACGACGGTGAGATCGGCGCCCGCATCGAAGGCAGCCTGCCACTCGAGCTGCTGTGGACCGTGATTCCGACCATCATCGCGATGGTGATGTTCGGCTGGGGCGCCTCGGTCTTCTATCACCTGCGGCGTCCGCCAGCCGAAGCGATGCACATCTACGCGGTCGGCAAGCAGTGGATGTGGAAGTTCCAGCATCTTGAAGGCCAGCGCGAGATCAACGAGCTGCACATTCCCGCCGGCCGGCCGATCAAGATCACGATCAGCTCCGAGGACGTGCTGCACAGCCTGTATTTCCCGGCGTTCCGTACCAAGATGGATGCCATCCCCGGACGCTACACCGACCTCTGGTTCGAGGCGCAGACGCCAGGTCAGTACCACATCTTCTGCACCGAGTACTGCGGCACCAACCACTCCGGCATGATCGGCACCGTCACCGTGCTGGAGCCGTCGGCCTACCAGACGTGGCTGCAGGGCGGCGGCATGGAAGGGACGCTGGCCCAACGCGGCGCCAAGCTGTTCAACGACCTCGCCTGCTCGACCTGCCACCTCGACACCGGCCAGGGCCGCGGGCCGTCGCTGAAGGACATTCTCGGCAAGCGGGTCGAACTGCAGGACGGTTCGACCGCGATGGTCGATGAAGGCTACCTGCGCGAGTCGATCCTGAATTCGCAGGCCAAGATCGTGAAGGGCTTCCAGCCCCTGATGCCGACCTTCCAGGGCCTGGTCAGCGAAGAGAACCTGGTCGCCCTGATCGAACACGTCAAGTCGATGTCGCCCAATGCGACCCCGGCAGCAGCGCCCGCGACGAGCGCGGCTCCTGCCGCCGCCACCACGCAGAGCCCAGCCGCCGCCGCGGCCGAGAAGAAGTAAGCCATGTTGGACAAGCTCAAGATTCCCGAGCGCAATTACCTGAACAACGGACACGGCCTCGCGTCGTGGCTGTTGACCAAGGACCACAAGCGGATCGCGATCATGTATTTGATCTCGATCTCGGTGATGTTCTTCCTGGGCGGCCTGTTCGCCGTCGCCATCCGCCTCGAACTGGCGACCCCGGCTGGCGACTTCGTGCAGGCCGACACCTACAACAAGTTCTTCACCGCCCACGGCGTGATCATGGTGTTCTTCTTCCTGATCCCGTCGATTCCAGCCGTGCTCGGCAACTTCCTGATTCCGCCGATGATTGGCGCGAAGGACCTCGCGTTCCCGCGCATCAACCTGCTCAGCCTCTATATCTACTGGATCGGCGGCGTCTTCACGCTCTATGCGATGCTCTCCGGCGGCGTCGACACCGGCTGGACGTTCTACACGCCGTATAGCGCGACCGGGTCAAACAGCAACGTGGTGCCGGTGGCTCTCGGCATCTTCATCGCCGGCTTCTCGTCGATCCTGACCGGCCTGAACTTCATCGTCACGATCCACCGCATGCGCGCGCCCGGCATGACGTGGTTCCGCCTGCCGCTGTTCGTGTGGGCCCACTACGCCACCAGCCTGGTGCAGGTGCTCGGCACACCGGTGATTGCCATCACCATCGTGATGCTGGGTGTCGAGCGCGGCCTCGGCTTCGGCATTTTCGACCCCGCCCGCGGCGGCGACCCGGTCTTGTTCCAGCACCTGTTCTGGTTCTACTCGCACCCGGCGGTCTACATCATGATTCTGCCCGCCCTCGGCGTGCAGAGCGAGCTGATCTCGACCTTCTCGCGCAAGACCATCTTCGGCTACAGCTTCGTCGCCTTCTCGTCGCTGGCCATCGCGGTGTTCGGCTTCATCGTGTGGGCCCACCACATGTTCGTCGCCGGCATCTCGACCTACGCCGCCATGGTGTTCTCGTTCCTCAGCTTCTCGGTCGCCATTCCCTCGGCGGTCAAGGTCTTCAACTGGACGGCGACGCTCTACAAGGGCGCCATCTCGTTCGAAACCCCCATGCTCTACGCCTACGGCTTCATGGGCCTGTTCGCCATCGGCGGCCTGACCGGCCTGTTCCTGGCCACGCTCGGCATGGACATCCACCTGCACGACACCTACTTCGTGGTTGCGCACTTCCACTACATCATGGTCGGCGGCGCGATCATGGGTTACCTGGGCGGCCTGCACTTCTGGTGGCCGAAGATCACCGGCCGGATGTATTCCGAATTCTTTTCGCGGATCGCCGCCATCCTGGTGTTCGTCGGCTTCAACCTGACCTTCCTGCCCCAGTTCGTCGTCGGCTACCTCGGCATGCCGCGCCGCTATCACTCGTATCCGGATGAGATGCAGGTGCTGAACGTGATGTCGTCAGCCGGCGCCAGTGTGCTCGGCCTCGGCTATGCGCTGCCAGTCATCTACTTGCTCTACTCCCTGAAGAAGGGCGCGGTCGCCGGCCCCAACCCGTGGGGAGCCTCCGGTCTTGAATGGCAGACGCAGTCGCCACCGTTGACCGAGAACTTCATCGAGGTTCCGGTGGTCGACCGCGAACCCTACGAGTACGAGCACGTCGTCGCCAAGGAGAAGCATCTTGTCTAACGTGGTAGCGCACGCGGACGATCACGGTCACGCGCACGCAGCCCATCACCCGGCGCTGCAGCACCATTTCGACACGATGGCGCAGCAGAAAGAAGCGGCCGTGGTCGGGATGTGGGTGTTCCTGCTCACCGAAATCCTGTTCTTCGGCGGCCTGTTCGCGGCGTACATGGTTTACCGCATCTGGTACTTCGACGCGTTCGCCGAAGCCAGCCGGTCACTGAGCCTGTTCTGGGGCGGCCTCAACACCGCCGTGCTGATCGGCAGCTCGTTGACGATGGCCATGGCCGTGCGTTGCGCGCAGACCAACAAGCGCTCGGCCACGGTCAACTGGCTGATCCTGACGATGATCCTCGGCACCGTGTTCCTGGGCGTCAAGGTGATCGAGTACGCCGACAAGTTCGAGCACCACCATGTGCCCGGCTATAACTACCAGTGGGCGGCGGCTCACCCCTCGACTTCGCTCGGGGCAGGCGAGGCGGCCGGCGCTGAGCATGCGGCCCCCTCGACTGCGCTCGGGGCTGGCGAGCCGCACCGCGAGTTGTCGCTCAACGCCGACCAGCTGCAGTTGACGACGCAGATTTACTTCAGCCTCTACTTCACCATGACGGGGCTGCACGCCATCCACATGATCATCGGCATCGGCATCATGCTGGTGATTACCTGGATGGCCTACAAGGGTCGGTTCGACGAGCAGTACTACACGCCGGTCGAGATGACCGGCCTCTACTGGCACTTCGTCGACATCGTCTGGATCTTCCTGTTCCCGCTGCTCTACCTCGTCGAGAGGCACGTCTAATGTCTGGACACATTTCGCCGATCAGCCTCTATCTCACCATCTTCATGGCGCTGATGGTCTTGACGGGAGTGACCGTCGGTGCGGCCTTCGTCGACCTCGGCCAGTTGAATTTCCTGGTCGCGATGATCATCGCCGGCTTCAAGGCCACCCTGGTGATCTGGTACTTCATGCACGTGAAGTACGCCAGCAAGCTGACCAAGCTGACGGTCGCTACCGGCCTGTTCTTCCTGGCGATTCTGCTGGGCTTGTTCCTGGTCGACTACGGCTCGAAGGCATTTTCGCAAATGCCGCCGTTTCTCAGTTAGGCGGCGCGCGACGGCCGGGAGCCGCGCGCGCTTCCAACCTTCGGACTACTTCTTCGCCGCGGTACCGCTGAGCTCGATCTTCTGCACGACCTTGATCGCGCCTTCCATCACGTACTCGACCTTGGCGCTGAGCCCTTCGGCAAGGGCGGCGGCGTCAGCCTTGGTCTTACCCACCAGCACCTGCGACTCGTCCCTGATCTGAAACATCGAGTCCTTGTCGCTGCGCTTCAACGTCAGCATCCTGGTGGACGCGTCGTAGGTGGCGACCGTCCCGCGATATTTTCCGGTCGGCGCGCTCTTGGTCTGTCCGGCGAGCGTGACGGTGGCAATCGCGAAAGCGCAAACGAACATCAGCAGCTTCTTCATAGTTAAAATCGTCTCCCTGGCGCACGGCGACGCCGACTGAGGGTTCACCCGCGCGACGGCGCAGTGAACTCGAAAGACGATGATGACATGTGAAAAACAGTGACGTTGTCGTCGAATGTCGTTAGCCGCGCGTCATCGCATTGAAGCAATCCCGACAACGCATGTCTCGGTCCTACCGACGAGCAAACACGTTGTAGCGCGTCTCGTCGCCCTTCATCACTTCCATCTGCACCGCAGAGACCCCCGCCTCGGCAAATGCTTGCAGCATCCAGCGGCGGTCGAACCTGGCCTCAGGCACATCCAGAACCGCGACGGCATGCGTCGCCTTGGCGGCCATCCGCGCCAGCACGCCTCTGGCGTAGTCGACATCGGGAAACGACCCAAAGGCGCGGCACAGCACGACCTGCCAGGGTTGAGCTGGATCGAGCTCAGCGAGAAAGCCCGACGTGAAGCGCCCGGCCGGCATGGCGTCCGTTGCCTCCGCAATCAACACCGGACTGGCGTCAAGTCCGCCGACGAGGTATCCGTTGTCGTGAAGCGGCATCAGGAACTCACCGGAGCCACACGCCACTTCAAACACTTCGGAGCCGGGGCCGATGTCCAGCGTCTCGGCGACGTACTCGACGAACTCGGGACTCACAATGTCATTTCTACAGCGGCGCGTCCGGGTTGGCCAACGTTCGCCACATGTGCGCGCTCGGGCTGTTGTCGTTGCCCAGGCCTTCCTTCGGCTGCTTGAAGTGGCGCCCGATGATGTCTTCGAACGGGTCGATCGACACCTTGGCATTCGGATCGAACGCGTAGAGGTCGTTCACCGTAACCAGGCGCGGCTCCATGTACCACTTGTGGTTGCGCAGCATCTTGTAGGTTGCCTCGATGTGCGGCGGCGGGGTGTAGTCCTGTCCGAAGATGCGGCGGTAGAGATCCGGATACTCGTAGCCGGCGTCGGCATCGGCATAGAAGCGCAACGTCTGGTGATAGCGAATACCGAACGTCGACTTCTCAGGGATGTACGGCTCGAACAGCTGCGCGCCCCACCAACCGTGATCGGCCTTCATCAAGGCCTGCGCACAATCATGCAGCAGGCACGCGAGAATGATCTCTTCCGACATGCCGGTCTTCAAGGCGCGGGTCGCGCTCTGCAGCACGTGATTGGCGGGTGCAAAGCGGAGGCGGAAGAAATCCTGCAGCGTCGGATTCTTCGGCAGGGCTTCGAGCTTCTTCACGTTGCCACGCGTGTTGACGAAGACATTGCCGGTGCCGCGCCGGTAGTTGCGGGTCTCGATCTGTGCCTCGAGTTCGGCGACGGTTGGGAACCTCTCGGGGGTCGCACCCTGCGCGGCCGCGGCCTGTTGATCCAGGCGGTCTTCCATCCAGTGCTCAAGGGCATCGGCCTTGGCCTCCGAATCCATCAGGCTGACGGCGGCCGTTCCACCCAGGCTCGCGATGAAGGCTCTGCGATCGATCTCCATAATCCTCTCCTAACGGGACTGACGTGGGCTTGCCGCCGAAGCCCTTGGCGAAGGTGGACCACGCCACCCCAGGGCCACCGGACGATTACACTCGGGAGAGGGTAGCCCCTCTGGGCCAGAGGTTCAACTCTATTCAGCCCTCGGTGCCGACAGGTCGGCCAGCCACTTTCGGGCGAACTCACGGGCGGCGTCGGTGGCTGGTTTGCCGGCGCGGAACGCCATCTTCCACTCGCCGGGCCTCGCCTCGAAGGCAGGGTCAGCAAACTTCTGCTTGTTGTCCTGCCCAACCAGCTTGGCGGAAAAGTCGACGTCACCAGTCGCATCGAGAAACCGGCGCAGGCGCATTGCGACGAGGGCGCGCGGATCCGCAGGGTAGAGGTTCTCGAACTGTTTGACCGCAGCCGCGTGTGCACTGACTTGCTGAGAGCGCTGCTCCGTCAGCATGCCCTCCATCGCGACCCGCTGCGGCCCAGTCTCCATTTCGGTGAAGCGCGCGCGCATTGCCTCAAAACCCTCTTCGAGGGTCGCCTTCTGCTCCGGCGTGATCGCATCGTCCACAAACTGCTTGCGCAGGGCCAGGACCTGCTCTTCGAAGCCGGCGCGCTGCTTGGCGAGCACCTGCTCGGCCGTCTGCGCGTCTGGCAACGGATCCGCTCCGTTGGCCTCACGGTGATCGGCGTAGCGCTGCTTGAACTCATCACTCTCGATGAATGTCCGGGCCAACGTAGTGGCGGCGACCACCATGGCCGCGCGCGCCTGCGGCGACGACGCCGTGAACACCTCGGCCTTGCCCGCGAGCGAGACGGCACCGGCCATGAACGAGTCAAAGACGGCCTCCTTGGCCCGGCCTTCCGTGATGCCGAGCTGAGTGGTGACCGCTTGTCCAGTGAGTGTGGCGCCAATGGCGACGGCGACAGCAAGGGTGCCAACAATGGCGCTGCGATTCATCCGCCAAGAATAGATGCAAACACCAGGATCACGAAGGCCACGGACTGCCAACCGACGGCTACTCTGCGCGGGTGGCGGCCCGCGGATCGACCCTCACGGCACGCCAGGCTGGCAAGAGGGTGCCCGCCAGCGCCATGACCAGCGACAACGCGACGGCGGCGGCGAACACCGCGATGTTGTCGGGCTCGACGCCTGCCAGCAGCGACTGCATCGACCGGGCGGCCGCGTAGGCCACCGCCGTGCCGATCGTGACGCCAATCAGCGCCAGCACCGCGCTGCGGCCCAGCACCATGGCCAGGATGTCGCGCGACTTGGCGCCAAGCGCGATGCGGACACCGATCTCGCGCGAGCGTGCCGAGACCGTGAATGCCACAGCAGACCGTGGATGCCGATTGCGGCCAGCAGGAAGGCGGCAGCCGCGAAGGCGACAAGCACCCGCAACGGCACCGTGCGCGGCGCCGTTTCCAGCGACACCACCTCTTCGAGCGTCTTCACGTCAGTGATGGGCGCAGGCTGGCGATCCGTTGCTCGCGCGGACCCGCGACAGCGCTTGGATCAGCAAGCCGGCGTCGAGCTACCGCGCCGGTTTTGACTGCACGGTCACACGGTGCCCGCGAATCTGTGTGCGCTTCAGTGCCGTGATCACACGCTCGGCCAGCTCGTCCGGAATCTCGACCAGCGAGTAGTCGTCGTGAATCTTGATTGCGCCGATCACGCCGGACGGAATCTTCGCTTCGCCCGCGATCGCGCCGACCAGGTCTGCCGGCCGGATGCTTTCTTCCTTGCCGACGCTGATGCGCAGCAAGGTCATCGGGCCCTCATCCCTTGGTTCACGCGACGGCCGCTCGCTCTTCTGGTAGCCGCGTGATTCCCGCGGCCCTTCGTCATACGACCTCGACGGCCTCGACTCGGCGACGTCGGCTTCGGCCGGCACGCCCGCCTTGTCAGCGCCTTCGTTGGCCATCGCGACCGCGGCGGCGGCAATATCGATCAGCTCGAACTCCTGCGCCAGCGACTCCACCAGTTCCTTGGTATCGTCCAGCCCGCCCGCCGTGATGCGCTCGCGGATGGCGTCCTTCGCCGCCTCGAGCCGGCGCTTGCGCAAGTCGGCTTCGGTCGGCAGCTTGCCGATCTCGACCTTCTGCTTGGTGAGGCGCTCGACATACTGCAAGAAGCGCTGCTCGCGAGGCGCGCAGAGGGTGATCGCCACGCCTTCGCGGCCAATGCGGCCGGTGCGACCGATGCGGTGCACGTACACTTCTGGCGCCGTCGGCAGGTCGTAGTTGATCACATGCGACACGTGATCGATGTCGAGGCCGCGGGCGGCCACGTCGGTGGCCACCAGGATGTCGGCCTTCTCGCTGCGGAACAACTGCATGACGCGGTCGCGCTGCTTCTGCATCATGCCACCGTGCAGCGCCTGCGCCCCGTAGCCATGGGCGTTCAGCGTGTCGGTGAGCTCATCCACTTCAAGGCGCGTGCGGCAGAAGATGATGGCCGACTTCGGGCACTCGAAATCGAGAATGCGGCTGAGCGCGCTGGTCTTCTGGCCGCGGCCCACGACGTAAGCGACCTGGCGAACCTGTGGCAGCTTGCCCGGCGCGCGCTTCTCTTGCGCGATCTGCACCTTCTTGGGTGTCGTCAGGTGCTTGCCGGCAATCGACAGGATGCGCGGCGCAAACGTCGCCGCGAACAACGCCGTCTGCCTCGTGGCTGGCGTCTCCGCCACGATCGCATCAATGTCTTCCGAGAAGCCCATGTCGAGCATCTCGTCGGCTTCGTCGAGCACGAGCATTTCAACATTGGCGAGATTCAACGTCTGCCGCCGCAAGTGATCCAGCACGCGTCCGGGCGTGCCCACGACGACTTCAGCGCCGCGGCGCAGCGCGCGGATCTGGTGATCCATCGGCGCGCCGCCATACACCGGCACCACGTTGAGATTCGAGCCCTTGGCGTACTTGTGCAGCGCTTCAGCCACCTGCATCGCCAGCTCGCGAGTCGGCACCAGCACCAGCGCGCGGGCCTTGCCGCGATTGGTCTTGGTGTCTTCCGACAACTTGTTGAGCAGCGGCAGCGCGAACGCCGCCGTCTTGCCCGTGCCGGTCGCGGCCTGACCCAGCATGTCGTGGCCGGCGAGCAGCACCGGGATGGCTTCACGCTGAATCGGCGTGGGTTCTTCGTAGCCGAGCGCAGCCACGGCGGCGACCAGCGGTGCAGCGAGCCCGAGCGATCCGAAACCGGACGTGTCGCCGGCAGTTGAGGTCTTCATGTGATTTCTCTGATTCTGTTCGTGATGACGTGGAGGCAACCCTTCAGGGTTGCCAGTCTGGTACTTCTATTCGCAGTTCGCCTTCAGCCACTCCGCGTAACCCGCTTCGTCGAGTTCACCTGCCGCCAGGGCCAGCGTCTGAATGGTCGCGTCCACTTCAGAGGCGCCAAACCTCTCGCCATTCATCTCGAGGAAGATGACCGCGATCGTGAAGCCGGTCCTCTTGTTCCCGTCGACGAACGGATGGTTCTTGACGACGCCAAATGCATATGCCGCGGCGAGATCGACGATCGTGGGTTGGCCGTAGGCGTAGAGATTCTCCGGACGCGCGAGGCCGGAATCGAGCAGACCGGGATCGCGCACCCCCGTGGCTCCGCCAAACTCCGAGAGCAGACGCTCGTGGGTGGCAAGCACCGCCTCCCGTAACAGCCAATCCGGCAGCGTCACTTAGCCAGTTCACGCAACGTGTTCCGGTAGCGATTGATGACACCTTCGGCGGCTTCCATCTGCTTCTTGAAGGCGCCGGTTGACGGGCCCACCCGCAGGCTGCCGTCGACGGTTTCCGTGACGCAGATGATGTCTCCTTCGCCAACCTTGAGGTGGTTCAGCACTTCCTTGGGAAGTACCACGCCGACCGAGTTGCCGATTTTGCGGAGCTTGAGCTCGACGACCATGGGCTCATTGTATCAACAAATGTTATAACGCGACAGCATCCGCAGTGCACCCTTCGACGCCTGGCATTATCAAACTTGTTGTTTCATTCAGCTGGACGGAAGTCTCTGAAACCACCAAACGCGACTCCTTCCTGCAACGACTCCTGGTCCGCCAAGCGCAACCGGCGGAACTGATCGAGAACTTGAAGCCACGAGGCGAACTTTCTCTGGCCCACGACTACTGGTTCCGCGGGGGGTTTCCCGAACCGTGGCTGAATCCGGGCGACCGCTTTCGCGCCAACTGGATCGAGCAGTACCTGCAGACCTACTTGTATCGAGACGTCAAACGGTTGTTCCCAGGCCAGGACGATGCGAGATTCCGGCGATTCCTGGAGATGCTCGGCGGATTGTCGGGGCGGATCCTCAACTACGCCGACGTCGCCAGAGCGCTTGGCGTCTCGCAGCCGACGGCACGCGACTACTTTGCCATCGCCCATGGGACCTTTGTCTGGCGCACCGTTCCCGCCTGTACCCGCGACGCCGTCAAGCGCGTCGTCAAGCACCCCCGCGGCTATCTGCGCGACAGCGGACTGCTGCATGCGCTGCTACGCGTGCCCGATGCCGACGCCCTGATGAGCCACCCTCAGATGGGTGCGTCGTGGGAGGGAATGGTGGTCGAAGAGGTGCTACGCCAGCTGGCCGCGCTCGGGGCCGCCCATGACTACTCCTACTATCGAACTGGCGCTGGTGCCGAAGTGGACCTGATCGTGGAAGGAAGTTTCGGCCGGGTCGCCATCGAAATCAAGCATGGTTCGTCGGTCGATTCCCGCCAGCTGAGGCCGCTGCGCGATTTTGTCACGGGTCACCAGGCGCGGCTCGGCGTCGTCGTCAACAACGATACAGTCCCGAGACAATACGACGACAACCTCATCGGCTTGCCGTTCACCCATCTCTAGGCGAACTTCACCACGGGCTGAGCGTGTGCCGTTCGCCCGTCACTCATTTCTTAACGCCACAATCGGGTCCACCGTGGTCGCGCGCCTGGCGGGAATGTAGCTCGCCACAAACGCAATCACCATCAGGAACAGTGCGACGCCGATGAAGCTGATCGGGTCGCTCGGCGTCACGTTGTAAAGCAGCGACGCGATCACGCGCGTCACGCCAAACGCGCCAACCACCCCCAGGACCACTCCCAGCATCGCGAGCGTGACGCCCTGGCGCACCACCAAACGCAGGACATCCGCGCGCTGCGCGCCCAGCGCCACGCGCACGCCGATCTCCGGCGTGCGCTGCGACACCGAGAACGACAGCACGCCGTAGACGCCAATGCCGGCCAGGAACAGCGCCGCCGCGCCGAAGATGCCGAACATGAATCCGAACAAGCGGAACTCCCAGAAGTTGGACTTCCGCAACTCCTCCATGGTCGAGACGTTAAAGACGGCCAGCCCCGAATCGGACGCGCGAATCTCCGCGCGGGCGGCCGCCGCGAGGCCGGCCGGATTGGCGGTGGTCCGAATGACGATGCCGGTGTTCGCCGAAGGGTTGTAGGGATAGGGCACAAACGCGGTCGGCGTGGGCGCGTCATCGGTCATGTCGTACGGCTGCACATCAGGCGCCACGCCAATCACCGTGAACCACTCCGCGGGCTCAGTTGCGGCGAGCCGGAATCGTCCGCCGACGGCATTGCCCGCCGGCCACAGCTTCGTCGCCATGGTGTCGCTGATCACCGCGACCGGGGTGCGGCTGGCGCCCTCCGCGTCCGTGAAATCGCGCCCCCTGATCAGCGACTGACCAATGGTCCGTTGAAAATGTGGCGTGACCGCCATGAAGAGAATCTCCGGCTCTTCGCCTTTCGGCACGGTCCGCCCATCGACGATAGCTGTGCCGTCGCCGCCCCCGCCGTCAAGCGGAATGAAGTTGGAGGCGTAGACACTTTCCACGCCTGGCAGGCTCTCGAGCCGCCGAACAATATCCTCGGTGCGCTGCTGACGTTGCCCCGGCTGCGCATGCGATTCACCCGTCATGTAGTAACGCATGGTCAGCAGCGGAACGGTGTCGAAGCCCGGGCTGGCGTTCTGCAAGTTGAGGAAGCTCCTGACGAACAGCGACGAGCCGATCAGCAGCACCAGTGCCAGGGCGACTTCCGCGACCACCAGACCATTGCGCACGCGGGCGCGCCGCCCGCTCTGTCCAGAACCGCGGGCACCATCACGCAACGCTTCGGTCAGGTTCAGGCGGCCGGCCTGCAGCGCCGGTGCGAGGCCGAAGACCAGCCCCGTCAGCGCCGACACCACCACGGTGTAGCCGATCACGCGCGCGCTGATCTGCCAGTCGATGTA
>ENA-ORBV01001962-ORBV01001962.1-microbial-mat-metagenome-genome-assembly--contig:-NODE-1962-length-44444-cov-4.982104_pt1 | contig 44444 bp, 44 predicted proteins | sample MGYA00237777_ERZ505514 | MGnify/ENA primary metagenome ERZ505514 (study PRJEB26160, sample SAMN06269048) | microbial mat metagenome | isolation source: Oligotrophic lake microbial mat | place... | reverse complement strand
GCGGTTTTGCGCTTGCCGCCATGTCAAACTGCGTGTCTTCGCCGCCATAGTTACGCGGATTTGCTCCGCCGCCAACAACCCGATGACGTGGTCCACCAGCAAGCCAACGATGCGATGCTGCTAAAGAGGAAATAGCCGATCCCGCACCAGGTCGATTTGGTTGAACTCGTCGTGCGGTAACGCACAGAAGCAAGACTTTTCACGCGTTACTTTACCGTTGAGCACGCCAACCAAATGCCTCGTCCCAATCCAACTCTTGGGGAATTACCGTGAACAAAGACCAAGTCAAAGGAGCCCTCAAAGTAGCAGAGGGCAAAGTGCAGTCGAAGTTTGGCAAGTTAACCGGCAATACGGCGCAGCGTGTCAAAGGTGCCGTCCGCCAAGCAGAGGGCAAGACCTTGCAGGTTGTCGGCGCTGTCAAAGAAACCCTGCAGCAGGCGAACCGCAAACCGGGATGGGGAGCGTAGTGGTGGCCTTCATCCTCCAACAGGCCTTTGGCGCCGCGCTTGTCGTGGAGTGGCTTAACCGCCCGGTATTACTGACCCCCGCGTCGCAATCAAATAGGAGACCCGAATGAATGTGGATGCACAAACTTGGATCATTCTTGCCGCTGTTGCGGTGCTTGCTGCGACCGCCATTGTGGTTTGGCGCGTTTACCAGAAGAAGCAATCGGACAGGCTGAAGGCCCATTTTGGTCCGGAGTACGGCAGGGCGGTTGCCAATCTCGGAAGCCAATCAAAAGCCGAGTCCGAACTGAAAGCACGGAAAGCGCGGGTCGAACAACTCAAGATCGTGCCATTGCCCCCGGCAGAAGCCGCAAGATTCGGTCAGGCTTGGAGGGCACTCCAGGGGCGCTTCATTGACAACCCAAAAGGTGTGCTCGCCGAAGCAGACCAATTGGTCCGTGAATTGATGCACAAGCGCGGGTATCCCATGGGTGATTTTGATCGGCGGGCGGCAGACATTTCGGTCGACCATCCGGCCGTGGTCGAGCACTACCGGGCAGCGCAAGCGACGGCGCTGCGCGACCAGCGCGGCCAAGCCGACACGGAGGAACTGCGAAAGGGAGTGGTGCACTACCGCGCCCTGTTCCAGGAACTGCTTGAAGTCAGCGATGGCAAGCCCAACGGCGTAACGCATCTGGAGGCGCATTCATGAACGACATTCCATCAGAGAAGACCTTGTCGACAGCAGACTTTGCAGCTGTCGCAGAGAAGTCGAATCCGCCACTGGAGGCGAAGCCGGATTCCGAGGTACAGGCCAACGGGAACGAGGACATGTCGAAGAGCGATGACGAAGAAAAACTTGCGCCCTTGTTCGTGACGGATGCGGCTGCCGATTTTCGCGCGCGTTGGGATGCCGTGCAAATCGGGTTCGTGGATGATCCGAGACAAGCCGTGCGCCAGGCCGATGAACTGGTCGCGCAAGTCATGAAATCGCTGGCGGCGTCGTTCTCAAGCGAGCGCGTGCGGATAGAGAGTCAATCCAGCGAAACCGACTCATCGACAACAGAAAATCTACGTGTCGCCCTGCGCCAGTACCGGTCTTTCTTTCAGCGCTTGTTATCGCTTTGAGGCTTTTGGACTTACCCCGATGACACGATGGTGCGATGGACCAGACTATTCAAACATGGTGGGACAGAGGACATTTTGCCCGGGTTGTTTTGTAGCGATTGACCGGCACACAGCCTGCTTGCTGCCGCCCTCGATCAACTACATTCTGCGCCAGCATCAGCTCCGCCCTCCAGACCGCTTGCGTAGGCATCAGCGTCACGCTGTGGGACTGGCGCGCGAATCATTCCGTTTCGGATTCGAACGCGCATCGCGGGCGTGATGCAGGGCATCCTCAACGAGCCCCGGGCGCGCCGCAGTGAGCCTCAAGCGTAGTTGGCCAGCGCTTTCTTCATCTTTTTCATCGCGGCGACTTCAATCTGGCGGATGCGTTCGGCGCTGACGCCGTACTCTCTGGCCAGGTCGTGCAGAGTCATGCCGCCTGAGTTGTCGTCATTCACCTTGAGCCAGCGCTGCTCGACGATGCGCCGACTGCGTGCATCTAGGGCGTCCAGTGCCATAGCGATGCCGTCACTGGCCAGCATGTCGCGTTGGCGTGACTCGAGCAGTGCGGTCGGTTCGTGCGTGCTATCGGTCAGATAGGTGATCGGCCCGTAGGACTCTTCACCATCATCGTTTGGCGTCGGGTCGAGCACCACATCGCCACCTGACAACCGCATCTCCATTTCGATGACTTCCTCGCGCTTTACCTTGAGCTCACGCGCCATGGAGTCGATCTGCTCTTCGTTGAGCGTTTCGCGGTGGGTGCCGACGTCGGCTGCGGCGTCTTCGGATTTAAAGCGCTGTTTCATCGAGCGCAGGTTAAAAAACAGCTTGCGCTGGGCTTTTGTCGTAGCCAGCTTGACCATGCGCCAGTTCTTCAGGATGTACTCGTGGATCTCGGCCTTGATCCAGTGCATCGCGTAACTCACCAGCCGCACGCCCTGGTCTGGATCAAAGCGTTTGACGGCTTTCATCAGGCCCACGTTGCCCTCCTGAATCAGGTCGCCGTGCGGTAGTCCGTATCCCAGATATTGCCGTGAAATGGAAACCACCAGGCGCAAGTGAGAAAGCACCAACTTACCCGCAGCACCGAGGTCGTTGTCCTCACGAAATTTGCGCGCGTACTCTTGCTCCTGCTCCAAGGTGAGCATTGGCAGGCGATTGGCCGCAGAAATATAGGCGTCGAGATTGCCCAACGCGGGCACCATGCCCCACGGATTGGCAAGCGCCAGGGCCGAACCGGAAACTCCAGCGTGATTGGTCATACCAGAAGTCCTTTCATCTTTACCGAGCCATGTTAGCACTCTCTCTGAGAGAGTGCTAAAAGATAAATTCAATTGTGTCAATAGGGTTTTCCTGTGGCCTCCAGGCACCGCTGTGGCTGGCGACCCGACACGGTCAGGCCGGGATGCTGGTGCAGTGATGCTGGCCGTGCAGGACCTCAGGAGTTGTGAAGTCCCGCTAATCTTGCTGCGACCGCAGACCTGCCTTCGGCAATCGGGGCTCCTTTGCCAGCGTGTCGGGCGTCCACGCCGGGCCGACTCCAATCGCGCAGATGGTTTGTGTTGCACGCCGTGGGACTGGCGCGACCACCTGACTGGCGCGCGTGGCTCTGTGGCATGCGCGAATGATTCCGTCTGTCCGGCGCGGCCACCGGTCCCGCCAGGTCGGGTCTTTGGCCGCCTGCGAACCGGGTCCCAGCCCTCAATTGGCGGTGGATGCTGGGGAATTGTTTCGGGTCGCCTGATCCTTGGCCATCAAGCGACCCAGTCAGGCGTGGCGGGTGGCTGCGCCGGGGCGCTGGAGCTATTCGCGCATGCCACGGAGTAACCCGCTGCGACCACGGTGGTCGCGCCAATCGCATGGTGCACCACACGCATCGTCTGCGCGAGTGCGCAAGCGCCACTGCACGGGCGCCACCGCGCGCTGGCGAAACGGCTTCAAGACCCGAAGGTGGGGCGCAGACCAGTCAGGCACGCAATTGGCTAGAAAGCGCAGAGCATCCAGTCCCTGCAAAATTGCCGCACCAAATCAGTCGGTGGGCGGATAGAGCGGCGTGAGCATTTTTTCGCGCCGGTAGTCACGCATGAAGTCCCGGACGGACATGGGAACAAAGCCACGCGCCCGGTTTGCGTGGCCGATTTCAAACAACCAGCGGTACTGGCGCATCAGGTCGCGCCAAGCCGTCAAGAGCCCGGTGCGACGATCCCACACATGGGTGCTCTCGGCACCGGCGCCGTTGATTTCGACGATGGTGAACCCGGTTCCCTGTTGCAGGTCCGAGAAGTTTTCGAAGCGCACGTCGAAACGCCCGAAATGGAACTCCGGAAGGCGCCGTGCGATACGTTCGAATGCCGCCTCCATTGAGGCGGTTACCAAGTGTGTACCGTTGCGGAAAATCGCGCCGCGGCTGTGGCTGCCCGCAAATGCCAGCCGTATCGCTACGCCCCGGGCTGGCACCAGGTCCAGCCGCGCGGTATGGCGGCGCAGATACAGATGGGAGAGTTTCCCGGCGCGTGGATCGTCCATGATCAGCTCGCGCAGCGTGCGTCGTCCGTCGCCGTGCACATAGGGGAAGTACTTGAGTGTGATGGACACGATCCGGCCTTGCGCCTGGCCCGGACGGCGCACATAGAAGACGCCGGCTTCGCCCTCGCAGGCTACCAGCCGCTGCAGCAGAAAGGTAGCGCCGCGCGGAAAGGCCTCGATGTATCGGAGCAGGTCGGCGGCATCGCGCACCACCTTGACCCCGGCACCGCGGCAGCCCAGATCGGGCTTGGCCACCACCGGCAGCAATATTCCGGCGCGCGCCAGAGTTGCCAGTGCCGCATCGCGTTCGGCCACCGCGTTTGACGCCGGATCTTGCGCTTGCGCGATCCGGACGAATGGCGCCACCCATTCGGGCACCTGCTTTAGCGCGAGAGCCAGTATTTCAGCCTTTGATTCACCAAAAAAACCGCCACCTGGAAAGGACGGATTGGCAACCGTTGGCAGCATGATGCCGCGATACCGCAGCATTAACCAGATTGAATACGCAAAGACGGGTGGGTAAAAGGCCCACATCGGCCAGAACTCGAAGAAGCTCAATGGTGCACCATCCTGCGCAAAGGGTGGCATTCCCTGATGCGGTCCTGGCGGCGACACTGCGTTGTGTGGGTGCCTTACGTTCCCCACAGCATCTCCGTTCGAGGCAGACAAGTCGGTCATGGTGTGGTGATACTCCGGCGCCGACGGATGGCGCGAACAAGTGGCACGGCAACTGCCAGTACCAGGATCGGTAGCGCAACTGCCACCGGAGCCGGTAGCCCGAACAGTTGCGACAACACGCTTCCGGCCGCAACGCTAAAAAAGTAGAGGCCACCGGTCCACAGAGTGACGGCAAATGCCACCCACAGGCAAAACGGAACCAGCGCCACGCCCACAAAACCGCAGCCGGTGTAGGTAATCAGCCGTAAACCGGGGATCACCCGTGCCAGCAGGATGGCACTGGGCAATTGTTGTTTCAACCGGTTTCGGGCCCAGTCGCTGCGCTCGCCGATAAAGCGGCGTTGCAGCCAGGGCACCCGGGTCGCGCCAACCCCGAGTGCGTACAGGCCGAGGTCGCCCAGCGCAATGCCGCCACCGACGGCGGCCAGCGACAGGCTCCAGGAAATCATTCCCTGGGTGGCCAGTACCACCCCTGCAGCGATTGCCAGGTCTTCCAGCAACAGGGTCGTCAGGGCCAGCACAATTACGATCACCCAAGGCTCGGCGTGGCCGTCAAGTGCCATGGCGAACCAATTGCCAATTTCGTGCAGGGCCGTCATGTGCTGTTTGCCAGCGTGAGTTGCAGCGCGCCACGCACGGCGGACGCCGAATTCCACGGCAGAAAGTGGTTGTGGCCGTCCAGCAGGGTGGTCGTCACCGAGCGCGCGTTGGTGAGCCGGGACTGCAGGTAGCGGACGTTTTCGGCTGGAACCAGGTCGTCCGCGGTACCGTGCACGATGGCGACCGGGCAGCGCACATGCTGCAGCAGCGGCGCCAACAATTGCAGCTCTTGTTTCAATGCCAGCAGTTCGGCGTTCGAGTTGCGGATGGCGCGTGGCAGCAACTTTCCCAAGCCGGGCCAAGCTGCCACATGCTGGGCTGGGTGCACGGCTTCGAGATCCGGGTCGAGTGAACCGGCGAGCAGGACCAGTCCCTGAACGCGACCGGGTAGCTGTGCAGCAAGCCAGGTGGCCACTGCGGCGCCCAGTGAGTGTCCGACCACAATGGCAGGGCGGCCATCGGCGGGCAGCAATTGGGCGACCGCGCCAGCCTGCAACGCCAGCGAAGTGACCGCATTGGACGGCGTACTGCGGCCGAAGCCCGGGCGGTCCAGCGCAATCAGCTCGGCACCCGCAGGCGGCTCCAGCAGATAGTCGGTCCACCCGGTGGACGAGCCTGGCGTTCCATGCAGCAGCACAATGCAGGGACCCAATGGCCGACCAGCGCGCAAATAACTCAGGCGCCCGGCCGGCAGCCCGGCATATTGGCAAAAGTGGCGTAAGTGTTCGACGGCAGACAAGGGCGCGCGAGGGCCTGCTGGCGCGCATCCTGCCTCGACCAACAGCACGTCGAGCACATTGCGCAGCGGGCTGGCGAAGCGGGCGTGGGGCTGGTGCCGGGGGGAATGCGATTGCGCCATGGTAGGGTATGGGTCGAGCGGGCAATGGTGGTCCTTACAGCGCAAGTGTTGTAAGTTCGCCGGACTACTGCCGACTCACACTGTATGTCTGTCCTCGCCTTGCATCAGCCGCGTCATGCTGCCGACCGACACCCGGCGCTGGGCTACCGGGCACGTTTGGCAAGCAGTGCGGCCGATGTGCTGGCAGCGCAGGCCCTGCGTTTTGCGGTTTTTAACCTGGAGCTCGACGAAGGTCTGGCCGAGTCCTACGACACCGGCCTGGACCGGGACCCGTTCGACGCCCACTGCGACCACCTCATCATTGAGGACAACCAGGCTACCGTGGTGGGCACCTACCGTTTGCAAACCGGCCAGGCCGCTGCGCAAGGCCTTGGATACTATTGCGCGCGCGAGTTCGAGCTTGGCGCTTTCGAGCCGGACCGTGACTGCATCCTGGAGCTTGGCCGCGCCTGCATTGCCGTACCGCATCGCAACTTCGCGGTGCTCACGCTCTTGTGGCGCGGTATCGCCGCGTATGCCCGGGAGCGCGGATCGCGTTATCTGATCGGATGCAGTTCATTGACCTCGCGCGACAGCCGCCAGGGTGCGGCGGCGTACCGCAAACTTGCGCCCAATCTGGCGCCTGTGCGCTGGCGCGCCCTGCCGAAGCTGCGTTTTTCCTGCCCACTGGACGATTGCGGCACCACAACGGTCAAGATCCCGCGCCTGCTCGGCGCCTATCTGGCCCTTGGCGCGGAGATTTGTGGGCCACCTGCGATTGATCGCGAGTTTGGAACCATCGATTTTCTGACTTGGCTGGACATTGAGTCGCCCAGCATGCAGGAGTGGCAGCGCCGCGGTCGTTTTACTGCCTGAACCCGGTCAACCCGCTACCGATACCTGTGCCAGCCCGGCATCGACGAGCAGGTTCTGGCCGGTGATTCCGTCGCTGTCGTCACTGGCCAGGTACAGGGTGGGGCGCGCCACATGGGTCGAGTCGAGCCGGAACTTCAGGCACTGCAAGTCGATGAACTTCTGGTCTTCTTGCGGGTTGCGCCAGAGCGCGGTCTGGCGCTCGGTCACGATAGCGCCCGGTACCAGCGCGTTGACACGGATGCCGGCGCCGCCGAGTTCGCGCGCCAGGCTGCGGGTCATGCCCGAGATGGCCGCTTTGCTGGCGCTGTAGCCGATCAGGTTGGGGCGTCCGCGCATCCAGCTGATGGAGCCCATGTTGATGATGCTGCCGCCAAGCCCGGCCGCTTTGAGCTGGCGCGCCACCGACTGGGTCGCAAACACCTGATGGCGCAAGTTGATCGCCAGGCAGTTATCCCAAAATTCAGGCGTCAGCTCGTCCAGGCCATGGCGGTCGTCGCGCCCGGCGTTGTTGACCAGGACACGAATCGGGCCGAATTTCTCTCCAACCCGGGCAAGCATGCCTTGCAGCGCCGGGATATCGCGCACGTCACAGGCCTCGTAGTAAGGGGCGCCGGCACCGGAGCGCATGATCTCGTCGATCAGTGCTTGCCCGCCATCGGGTTTGGTGCCGCAAAAGGCGACCTGGCTGCCCTGGGCGGCAAATGCGCGCACCAGTTCGGCACCGATACCCGACGAGCCGCCGGATACAAATACCGCGCGGCCCTTGAGTGACGGATACAGGGTGTAGGCCATGGTGGATCGTCCCGACGTTTTTTTACCAGCCAGCTGGCAGGACATCGGACATGGCAACCACCTGGTGCGTGGCGATGCTGCGGTGGGCGGCGACGCCGGTGGCGACGGCACGCAGGCCTTCTGCGAGCGTGACTTCGGGTGGCCGCCCGTGGCGTATGGCGTCGGCAAATTTCGCATGCTCCACATAAGACGCGCCAAAGTGGTTGCCCATGTACTTGATGCCGGTGTCCCAGACGCGGCGCACCGAGACGCCCTTGCCACTGCTGGCGGACTGGCCCCAGACCTCGCGTTTGCCCCAGTCGTCGCGGCGCCCGTAGCGCAGTGTCATCGATGGCAGCAGGGATTCGAGTTTGCCCTCGTCGCCGACGATGGTGATGTGTTCGTTGTCCACTGAGTTCTCGGCAAACATGCACAGATCCAGCATGGCGCGTGCGCCGCTGGGGTACTCCACCACCACGTAGGCACTGTCCAGAATGTCAGGGCGGCGTCCGCCGTAGGATTCGTCCAGGTGGTTGACGCGTTGTGCGCCCGAAGCGAATACGGACAGTGGCCGCTCTCCCAGCACCAGGTCCATCAGGTTGAAGTAGTGGCAACACTTCTCCACCAGTGTGCCGCCGGTATTCGCGTTGAAGCGGTTCCAGTCGTTGACCTTTGGGTAGAACGGTTCCCGGTGTTCGCGGATCGCCACCTGGTGGACGCGGCCTACCGCGCCGGCATGCGCCATGCGCAGCATTTCGGCCACTGGCGGCATGTAGCGGTACTCCTGCGCCACCCAGACAATGGCCTGGCGACCTTGCGCCAGGTTGACCAGTTCCAGGCAGTCCTCGACGCGCGTGCACAAGGGCTTCTCGATCAGGATGTGGGCGGCACCCGTGAGCGCATCGCGCAGGACGCCGAGATGGGTGTGGTTGGGGGTGGAGATCACCAGCGCGTCAAACTCTGCGCCGGCCAACAAGTCCTGGTGGTTCTCATACACCTGTGGCGCACCCGGCGTGATCGCCAGCGCCGCGTCGCGGCTGGCCGGATGCGGGTCGGCCAGGGCCACTACCTCGGTCGCGTCGAGCGCCTTGATGTTCTCGATGTGTTCGCGGCCCATGCTGCCGCAACCGATCAATGCGTAACGAATCTTCTGCATGCCGCAGACTTACTCCAGCGTGGCGCCAGAGGCCCGGATCACGGGCACCCAGCGGGCGACTTCGGCTGCGATGAAGGCGGCGAATTCTTCGGGACCCCGTTCGATCACGCTGGTGCCGGTCTGCGTGAATTTTTGTCGCACGTCGGGTTTGGCCAAGGTATCGCGCAGGGCCTTGGCGATCTTGTTCACCACATCGCGCGGCATGCCCGGCGGCCCCACGATGCCCTGCCAGCCGGAGGTCTCCAGCGCCGCAAACCCGGACTCCCGCGCCGTGGCCACGTTGGGCAATTGCGCCATGCGCTGCGGCTCTGTGACATAAATCGCCTTCAGTCGGCCGCCCTGGATTTGCGGCAGCAGCACGGAGGCGGCGTCCACGAGCAAATGGGTCTGCCCGCCAATCAAGTCCTGCACAGCCGGCGCCGAACCCTTGTAGGGCACGTGGACGAGCTTGGTGCCTGCCGCCTGGTTGAGCAATTCGCCATTGAGGTGGGTGATGGAACCGCTGCCGCCGGAGGCGTAGTTGGCCTTGTCACCATTGGCCTTGGCCCATGCGATGAATTCCGCCAGGTTATTGGCGGGGTGGTTGGCGGGTACCGCTGCGATGTAGCCGGCACCCGATGTCTGGGCGATCCAGGTGAAATCCCTGGTAGCGTCGAAGGGCCGTTTGGCCATCATGTTGGGCGCCAGCACAAACGGACCCAGGTTGGCCACCAGGATGGTGTAGCCGTCCGGTGCCGCTCGAACCAGTTCGCCTGCGGCCAGCACGCCACCTGCCCCTGGTTTGTACTCCACGATCACCGGCTGGCCGAGTGCCTCCTGCAGGCCGGGCTGCAGGTTGCGCGCCACGATGTCGATACCACCACCCGGCGGGAAACCCACGATGAGCCGGATCGGTTTTGCAGGCCAGGACTGTGCAAAGGCCTGGCGAGTGCCGAACAGCCAGAGCGATGCCCCGCTGGCTGCCCCGAGCAGCAGCCTGCGACGCCGCGCCGACACAGTTGAACCTGGCGTGTGTGCGATCGGTCTGTGAGCCATATCAGTACCCCGAAGTATCGATCTTGATGTCTTGCGCGCGGATGACCGAAAGGACTGCGGCGCATTGGCGCATCATCAAGCCCAGGTCCGACGCGACGCCGATGTAGTCGAAACCGGCGGCGCGATAGGTCGCCACCGCCTCGGCGGTGCCACCGACGGTACCGACCGGCTTGCCAGCGGCGTGGCAGCGCTTGACGCCGGCCGCCATCAACGCCACCACCTCGGCATGCATCGGGTTGCCGGTGTGGCCCATGGCCCCGCTCAGATCGCCCGGACCCATGAAGATCGAATCCACACCCTCCACCGCAGCGATGGCGTCGATGCGCTCCATTGCTTCCGGGGTTTCAATCTGCACCAGCACCGTCACGCCCTGGTTGGCGACCTTGAAGTAGTCCTTCACTGTGCCAAAACGCGAGCCGCGGCTCATGGCGGCCATGCCACGCACGCCCTGCGGCGGGTACTTGCACGCCGCCACCGCCTTGCGCGCTTCCTCCACCGTTTGCACAAACGGAAACATCAGGGTTTGCGCCCCTGCGTCGAGCACGCGTTTGACCAGCACGGTGTCGTTCCAGGGAACCCGGGTGATCGGCAACATGGCCGTGCCGGCGATTGCCTGCAACATGTGGACCAGGTCCGCCAGGTCCAGCGGCGTGTGTTCCATGTCCACCACGGCCCAGTCGAAACCAGCGTGGCCCAGAGCTTCGGCCACCAGCGGCGACGCAGCCATCGCAAAGCTGCCGACCGGATACCCCCCTGGCAGGTCCTTGCGGGCCAGCAAGCTGGAAAAAGGATTGTTCATGCGCGGGTGTTTCTCAAAAGATGACAGGTTCCGGCGTGGGTTGTGTACCTTGCAGAAAGTCGAAGTCACAACCTTCATGCGCCTGCGTCACGTGTCGCTGGTAGAGCTGCGTGTAACCACGCTGGAACGGTTGCACCGGCGCCGTCCAGTTGGCGCGGCGCTGGGACAGTTCGGCATCGGAGACGTGCAGATGCAACTTGCGTTGCGCCACATCGAGCTCGATCAGGTCACCCGTGTGCACCAGTGCCAGCGGCCCGCCAATGGCGCTTTCGGGGGAGATGTGCAGCACGCAGGTTCCGTAGTGGGTACCGCTCATGCGCGCGTCGCTCAGGCGCAGCATGTCGCGCACACCGGCCTTGAGCAGTTTTTTCGGAATCGGCAGGTTGCCCCACTCCGGCATGCCGGGCGCGCCGACCGGCCCTGCATTGCGCAACACCAGCACCGTGTTCTCGTCGCAGTCCAGCGCTTCGTCGGCCATGGCGGCCAGCATTTCGGGCTGGCTGTCGAACACCAGTGCGCGCCCGCTGTGGTGCAGCAGTTTTTCGGTCGCTGCGCTGGGCTTGATCACCGCTCCGTCGGGCGCGAGGTTGCCAAACAGCGCTGCCAACGCGCCAGCCTTGCTGACCGGGCGCTCCAGTGGCCGTATTACTTCCGGGTCCAGCACCCGGGCCGATGCGATGTTCTCGCCAATGGTCTTGCCAGTCACCGTCAGCTGCGCCAGCGACAACTGCGCAGCAATCACCTGCATCAGGGCGGGCAGGCCACCAGCGTAATAGAAGTCTTCCATCAGGCGATCGCCGCTGGGAAACAGGTTGGCCAACACCGGAAGGCGACGTGCCGCGGCGTCGAGATCCCTGATGGTCAGCTGCACACCGGCGCGGCGCGCCATGGCGATGATGTGCACAGCCGCATTGGTGGAGCCGCCGAGCGCCATCTGCACGGCCATGGCGTTGTCGAAGCTGCCCCGCGTCAGCAGGTCTGACGGCTTCAGGTCCTCCCAGACCATGCCTACGATGCGTTCACCACAGTCTGTGGCCATCCGGGTATGCGCCGAGTCCATCGCCGGGATCGAACTCGCACCCGGCAAGCTCAGCCCGAGCGCTTCTGCGATGGCCGTCATCGTAGAGGCCGTGCCCATGGTGTTGCAGGTGCCCGGGGCGCGTGTCATGCGCGACTCCAGATGCCGGATCTCGTCGGCGCTCACGTGCCCGGCCTGGTACTCGTCCCAGAAAATGCGGGTGTGGGTGCCGGCACCTACGGTGCGCGACACGCCGTCCTTGACATAGCGGTCGTTGAGCATCGGCCCGGCCGGACAGAAGATCGTGGGTATGTCCATGCTGATGGCGCCCATCACAGTGCCAGGCGTGGTCTTGTCACAACCGCCCAGCAGCACGGCCGCATCGCAGGGCAGGCTGCGCAGCAACTCCTCCACCTCCATCGCCAGAAAGTTGCGGTACAGCATGGTGGTCGGTTTGACCATCACCTCACCCAGGCTCATCGCCGGCAGCTCGACCGGGCAGCCGCCGGCCAGCAGGATGCCGCGCTTGACCGCCTCGGCGCGTTCGCGCAGATGGGCATGGCAGGGCGAGAGGTCGCTCCAGGTATTGATGATGGCGACCATGGGCCGCTCCATCAGGTCTTCGCGGCGCACGCCCTGCTGCTGCATGCGCTGGCGGTGCGCGAAGCCGCGCATGCCCTGGTCGGCGAACCAGCGGCGCGAACGCAACTCGGAGAGGGTTTTGCGGATCGGTGTTTTCACGGATACTGTCGACGTTTTGTTAGCGCTAACATTACCACTTAAATGCGATCAAGTCATCATGGCAAACCCTGAGAAGTCATCCACATCGGCGGTTGCCGAAGTGGCTGTTGCACGGCCTGCCGCACGCGGTCGTGGACATGGCCGCGCAACCCTTGCCACCGTCGCTGCGCAGGCTTGCGTGGCGAGCATGACCGTGTCGCGTTACCTGCGTGCGCCCGATCAGGTCGGCCGCGAGACCGGGGACCGGATTGCCAGCGCTCTGGCGAGCACCGGCTACACACCAAACAAACACGCCGGTATGCTTGCCAGTGGGCGCTCGAGCCTTGTGGCGGCGATCATTCCCAGCATTGCCAGTCCCCTCTTCGCCGAGACCGTCCAGGGTCTCAGCGACAGCTTGCGCGGGCATGGTCTGGAACTGCTGCTGGCGTCAACCAACTACTCGCTGGAGCGCGAAGAGGAACAGATTCGTGCGGTGCTGGGATGGTCGCCATCGGCACTCGTGGTGACCGGGCGACGGCACAGTGATGCAGCGTTGGCAATGATGCGCCAGGCGGTAACTGTCGGCTTGCCGGTTCTGGAGATGTGGGACCACGATGCCGTTGACCGCAGCTTCGTGCAGGTGGGTTTCAGCCATCGCCAGGTCGGCGACATGATGGCCAGGCATTTGCTCGCGAAAGGTTACCGCGACCTGGCCTATGTACAGACCGGTGTTCCGGAGGATTTTCGTGCCGCCGAGCGCGGCGAGGCGTTTGCAGCGCGCGTTCGCAAGGCGGGCGCGGCGGCACGAATGTTTCACGCGCCGCGCATCGAACCGTTGGCTGCCGGCCGGCACGCCTTGCGCGAGATGCTGGCAGCCGGACTGCCGCGCGCAGTGGCGTTCGCCAACGACAATCTCGCCGCCGGTGCCTGCTTGCAGGCACTTGAACAGAAAATCTCTGTGCCCGGCGAAATCGCCTTGCTGGGCTTTGGCGATTTTCCCCTGTCGCGGCAAATTGCCGGCGGTATCAGCACCGTGGGTGTCGGGCCCTACGATATCGGCGTGGCCTGTGCGCGGCAACTGCTGCGTATGGTCACCCAAGGAGGGTTGATCGGTCCTGCGCGAGGGCGCTCGTCGCTTCGCTTGCCACAGTTATTGCCGCGCGCGACCACCTGAGCTTGATTTCGGGGGAAGCGTCAGCCCGTAGTGAAACGGCTCAAGCGGCGGACTGCAGGTGCGGTCGCCCGGCGATCAGTGCCCGAGCCCTGTCCTCGAGCCCCAAGTGGCGGTAAGCGCGCATGAGCGTCATGTCTATCAGGTCCAATTGCGCCCGGCTGCCCCCCAGGCGGACCGTGTTTGCCCGTCCCGCCGACAAAAGGTCAGCCGCCCTGCTCCAATCCTCCTGCGCATAAGCCGCGAGGCCAGCACCGACGGCAGCTGCCACGCCGCACGCTGGGCGCTCCAGCGCCAATTTGGACAGTTGCAGGTCTAGTTTCTTGAGCGCGCCCTGTTCGTCCGCGCGGGCATGGGCCATGGCAACATGGAAGTCCCCATAAGGCACGCCAGCGTCGGGAAAACGGCGGGTGGAAAAGTCCGACAGGAGTTGCCAGTCTGCAGCGTGTTGCGGCTCCCCGCACAACTCGGCCCGCCACAGGAACGATGCAGAGTCTGTCAGAACGTTCAGCGGTGGCGTCGGGGGGGCCAGCGTATTGCGCAGCGGTAGCGCAATCTCGTCGGCGTATAGCGCCCATGCAGCGTCCGGGTTGCCAAGAGCGAGTTCGAGCAAGGCCAGATGCCACGACAGGTGCCCCCGTAACAACACACTGCCAGGGTTGTCCTGAAGCCACTTGCGCAAAAACGCCGCGCCCGAAACGTGTTCTTGCAACTCGTAAAAAACATGCGCTCGAACATGTGCAGCGTTGGCGTTGCGAGGCTCCCTTTCAAGAGAATCATTGACATGACGCTCTGCGTCCGGGACTCGGCCCCCATCGACCTCTGCGTACGCGCGCACCGCATTGAACCACCAATCGTCGCCATAGTGCGGTGCCAATCCGTCTACCAGGGCCAAGAGCTCTCGCGAACGATCAAGGCGGCCAGAAAAACCAATCAGTCCAAACGCCGACATGGCTGGCTGGAGGACCAGCGCATCGCGCGGAAAATCCTGCAAGTGCTCCTTGATGGCGTGCAGTGCTTCAGCGCCGCGGCCTTCGACGGCCAGCGCCAACGCGTTGACATGCTGGCGCTCACGGGACGTCGCTCTTTCTGCAAGAGCCCGGGCGCGGGATGCCGACTCCCTTGCACGAGTGCCATCGCCGTATATGGCCAGGCATCGGGCACGCCCGATCTCGGCGAGGGCAAAGTCAGGATCAAGCTGCAGCGCATTGGTGAATCCCCCAACGAGGTCTGCCCCGGCACACAGCAAGTTGTCCACTGCAGTCACATAGGCTGCTGCTGCGTCAGGGTTGGTTGATAGCGGGAGGTCGAAACGGTCATTCATGGTTGGGCTTGGTCACTGTTGAAGTATTTTGTCGCATGGAAGGAGAAAAGACGGAATGTTGCAACTTGCTCATGTCACCGCGTTCAAAGATGTTGATCGCGGCCGATCCCAACGTCCGTGTCCTGCAGATGGCAGTAGGTGCAGACAAATTGAAGATGGGCTTTCGAAAATGGAGCCGTCGCGCCAATCAGTTCTTCAGCTTGAGAGTTTCTACGAGGACCCGCAATGTTTCGCTGTCGCGGATCATCTGGTTCTTCAAGGCTGTAACGGCGGCGAAGGCCGCGTGCAGGTTCAACTTGTCCAGAGCCTCCATCAGGACCGGTTCAGCCATTGACTTCAACGCCACGGTGTGTGGAATGACCGGAAGCTCTGCCGTCAAAACTGCGACCTTGTAGCCGTCGGTTGTTGCGCAGGCAATCTGCGTGAATCCGATCAACCCGCTTGCGCCGGGCTTGTTTGACGACCATCGGCTGCCCATATGCTTCCTGGCTGCTTCCGCAAACGAGCGCGCCATTCAGTCGGTTGCGTCGCCCGCTGCCTACGGCACTATCAGTTCAACTGGGCGCTCGGGGTACTCGCCACACCAGGCAGAGACCACCGGCAGCAGGCAACCGGGAACGGTCAGCCAAACTTTGAACCCGAAGGGTTTCTGTCTCATATCTTCATGCCTTGCTCAAGTTTCAGGCGGCTCCACGGTGTTGCCTTGTCGGCGCAAATATACACCAATGAAACTACATTGCGCAAATGAAATCTTCACAACCGCTGTCGTGCCCGTCTGCTTTTTAGGGCAAGGTCACCTCAATGGTGACAACGCACCGCACCCGATTGAGCCGCGCTGGCGCACGCCAGCGGCGTTGCTTCTCCTTGAGGGCAGGAGCCCGCCGCGTCGTCGCCTTGCAGGCCGCAGTCAAGCCAGAGGCTTGCCTTCTTCGCGCTGTCCAGGCGTGCGCGGGCACATCTGGAGCCGCAGCGCTCACCTTGCAGGCCGCAGTCAAGCCAGAGGCTTGCCTTCTTCGCGCTGTTCAAGTGTGCGCAGGCACACCTGGAGCCGCAGCGCTCGCCTTGCCAGCGCGCATCCCATCGCAGCCCAATCGGGCGCGTCCAACTGCGGTTTCCAGGTTCAACCGCATGAGGCCAAGGATGGCACCGAAAGGCGTCCTCAAGAGCCGTGCTTTCCATGCTGTGGCGATCTGAATTCGCGGGGACTAACCGCTCACCGGCCCAAAAACGACATGCGCACAAACGACATGAAAAGCCGGGCTGCGGGCGCGGCCGTGCCCCGGCGCAGTCGTCCTTCTTCGGCACCGACAGCCCCCACTGGCGCACCGGCAGACGGGGAAACGCATGGTCGCAAAGGTGTGCAGAAGGTTCGGCCATTCGGCGCGTGTTGCACGCGGGGCAGACACCACGGCCTTTGCAGGAGAAGGCGACCAGGCAGTCGTGCCCGCAAGCACCGCTGCGCCGCCAGGGCGGAACGGTGTTTGCACTTGACCTGGCGAGTGTCCGCAGGTCGGACGGCACGTGAAGGCCAGCCGTCCTCCATGGGAGCGCTGGGGGACAGCCTCCGGGTTTGGGGCTCAAACTGCCGTTAGGCGCACAGGCGGTCGGTAGGCGCCGCTCCATCTTCGGATCGATACACACACCGTATTCTTGTATCGTGGACGCTTGCCGAAAGCCCGGGTGCGCAATTGAATTTCGGCTACGCTCAGGCAAACGCGCTTAATCACAACCCTGATGGGATTGGTTCAAACCACGGCTCCTGGAACATGAAGTCAACACAGCAACAAAGCGCAAAACGTTACCCCGTCCCGGCCCTGGACAAAGGCCTCGACTTACTGGAGATACTCTCTGCCCATCAGCATGGGCTTGGGCTGAGTGAGTTGGCCGCCGCGTCCAGGAAGAAGGTCAGTGAAATTTTCCGGATGGTCGACTGTCTCAAGCGCCGGGGTTACGTTGTGGTCGACCCGCGCAACGACCGGTTGACTCTGAGCATGCGTCTGTTTGAACTGGCGCACCGCCATCCACCGACCGAGCGTTTGATGGGTGCCGCGCTTCCGGCGATGCAGGCGCTGGCTCTCAAGACAGGCCAGTCCTGCCATTTGGCCGTTTACAGCAGTGGAGAAATGCTGGTCATCGCCCAAGTGGATAGCTCGCGGCATATGGGATTCGCGGTGCATGTTGGGGGCAAGGTGGGCCTGACAAGCTCAGCCTCGGGAAGGGCATTTCTTGCGTTTCAGGAGGATCACGAGCAAACCCGCCTTCTTGCCATTGCGAGGGCCTTGCCATCGGCCGAATTGGCCCAACCGGCCCTCGCCCCGGAAATGAATTCGGCGTTCATTGCGCTGTCAAAGAAAATTCGGGGCAAAGGCTTTGTGTCGATGCCCAGCGATTTCATTCGCGGCATTACCAATATGAGCTATCCCGTGTTTGGTGTATCGGGCCGCGCCGTAGCCGCACTGACCATTCCGTTCCTTCAATGGGATGGGGACCACGGGTACCCTTCATTGATGGCCACACGGGCAACGCTGGGTGAAACCGCCAGCACTATTTCAGCCGCAATAGGCAGCATCGAGAGGTGAGGCAACGACGCAGACGGCGTGGGTGAATGGGTATTGGCTGCATGACACTTGAATTTTCGGACGGACCCGCCTACCCCCAGTAACTTCCAATCCAAGTAGGAGCGTAGCAGTCTGCCCGTTCAAATTAGGTGTCGCAGATGGCATTGCGCGTGCAACGACTTAACCCGCAGTGATCCTGGCCGTCTTGATGATACGGGCCCAGCGCTCGACCTCGCCCTTGAGGAACACGCCGAACTCGTCCGCGCCACGCGCATTGATACGAAACCCTTGTTGCGTGGCACGCTCGGCCATGTCCGGTGCGGCCATGATCTTGACGATCTCGCGCGAATAACGCTCGACGATCACATCCGGTGTCTTGGCCTGGATCATTGTCGCGGTCCAGTTTTCCACCTGCAAGCCCGCCATCCCGGCTTCGATGGTAGTGGGCACGTCGGCGACCATCGGGTTGCGCGCCGGGCTGCACAGCGCCAGGGCGCGCAACCTGCCACTCTTGACATGGGCGATCGACTCGGGAAAGTTGGAAAAGACGATGTCGAGTTGCCCACCCATCAGGTCCGTCATCGACGGCGCACCACCCCGATAGGGCACATGCGTCATCTGCGACTGGTTGATGTCGTTGAACAGCGCCATCGTCAGGTGCGGCGGCGTGCCATTGCCGCTGGAGCCGGCATTGAGCGGGCGCGCCTTGGCGACTTTCATCAAGTCGCGGAAGTCGGTGACAGCGCTGTTGGAGGGCACCACGATCAGCATCGGCGAGCCCGCCAGCAGAGCGACCGGGCGCAGGTCGTTCATGAAGCTGTACGGTGCGTCGGGGAACAATGTGACGTTGGCGGCATGGGTCAGGGTGATTGCCAGCAGGCTGCTGCCATCGGGAGTGGACTTGGCCACCTGATCGGCGCCGATCTGTGCATTGCCACCGGCCTTGTTCTCCACCAGCACCGGCACTTTTAGAACCTCCGTCAGCTTCTGGGCAACGGCGCGCGCCATCACGTCGGTCAAGCCGCCCGGCGGGAACGGGACGATGTATTTGACGGTCATGCCAGCGCGCGGAAACTCCTGGGCGCGCGCCAGACCCTGTGTGCCCAGCAGGGTTAAGGCAGCGACACTGCCAAGTAGTTCACGTCGTTGCATGGTGGTACTCCAAGAGGGACGGCCTTACGCGGCCAGTTGGGTGAGCTGGGCAAAAAGCGCGTCGGGAATGGTGATGCCGTTGTGCTGCGCCTGTTGTTCGAGTGCCAGCCGACGCGCACCGGCCAACCGCACGCCGTCGTCCAGCAGCATTTCCGCGATCACCGACTCCATGCGTTCATGGTAGACGTCGCTGCCGGCCAGGGCGCCGGGATCGATCACGATAAAGGCCTGGCCGATTCGCGGCTGGTTGCCCGCATCGACAAAAAACGACGAGGCCTCGAAGCCGAAGCGGGCCCCAATTGTGGCCGTGACCAGCAGTTCAACCATCAATGCCAGCATTGCCCCCTTGGGGCTGGTGGCAGCGCCAACCGGCAACATCGAGCCCATCATGCCGGCCTTCGGGTCTGTGGTGGGCTGGCCGTTTGCGTCGAGCGCCCAGCCCAGCGGGATCGCTTTTCCGTCCTTGGCCGCCAGCATGAGTTTTCCGCGCGCGACCTCACTCAGGGACAGATCGATCATCAATGGTGGCGCGTCCTTGCGCGGAAAAATCGCCGCCACCGGGTTGGTGCCGAAGACCGGGTGTTTTCCGCCCGCCGCTGGCATGGCGGCGGGTGAATTGGCGAAACCGAGCCCGACCATGCCGGCTGCGGCGACGGCGCGCAGGTGGTCGACCAGCACGCCGCAATGGTGGCTGTTGGTGACACCGGCGAAACACACGCCAAGCTCGCGTGCCGTTCGAACGGCTTCCTGCACAGCAAGATCGCAGGCCGGAAAGGCCAGGCCCTGGTGCGCATCGACCAACAGCGCGGCACCTTTGCGCCGCGCCACTGTGGCAAGCGCAGCGCCATCGGCGCGGCCGTTGCGCAAGTGGGTGCTGTATTGCGGCACCCGGCTCAGCCCATGGCCGGCCAAGCCCTGGGCGTCGGCACGCACGAGCGCGCGGGCGGTGGAGGCCGCCATGGCGGCGCTGGCACCCGCGTGGCGCAAGGCGCGTTGCGCCAGATCGATGGCCTGGTCCAGGCCCAGTTGCGTCATGCTGCCAGTGCCTGCAATACCTTGTCTGCGATCAGCGAAGACACCCGTTCGTTCGACTCCAGACTCACGCCCGAGATATGGGGTGTGAGCAACAGGTTGGGGCAATTGGTTAGCGCCTCCGAGGCGCCAAGTGGCTCCTGGTCAAACACATCTATCGCGGCGCCGCCGAGGTGGCCCAGTCGCAAGGCCGATGCGACCGCCTGCAAGTCAACGATGTGGCCACGCGAGGTGTTGATCAGTATTGCGCCCGCCTTCATCGAGGCAATCCGGCCAGCATCAAACAGGCCGCGCGTTGCATCGACCAGCGGTACGTGCAAGGTAACCACGTCGGACTGCTGAACCAGTTCCTGCAGCGTGACCCGCAGTACACCGATGTCCTGAAAAACCGGCGCATCCTCATCCAGCATGGCGTCGAAGGCGATCACCTGCATGCCCATTCCGCGTGCCAGCCGCGCCGTCAACTGGCCGATGGAGCCAAACCCGATGACGCCGAGTGTCTTTCCGCTGGTTTCCCGCCCATTGCCCAGCGCATTGCGTGGCCACTGTCCGGCCGCCACAGCCGCCGTCGACGCAAACGCGCCGCGCAGCAACAGCATGGCGCTGGTGACGACATACTCCGCGACACTCAGGGCGTTCGCCCCGGTGGCGGGAATCACGCGCATGCCGCGCGCCTCGCAGCCGGGCACGTCGATATTGTCGAGCCCGACACCGAGTCGCCCGACCACGGTGCAGCGCACCAGGGCCGACAGCAGCGCGTCGCGCACCTGGGTCCGGTTGCGCACAATCAATGCATCCGCGCTGGCGGCTTCGACCAGCAGGCGCGCCGCATCGTCGACCAGGGTCGGGTCGTACAAAACCTCATGGCGCGCGCGCAGTTGCGCCACGGCGCGTTCGTCCATGAACTCGGTGATGGTGATGCGGGCCATTGCGCTACCCTGACTCAGGCGCTTTCGTACAGACGTGTCAGCACGAACTCGCGGTGGCCCAGCGCCTCGGCGGCAGTCAGGCGGCCGTTGGCGGTGCGCAACATGCATTCGAGCAGCTTGTCGCCGGCCTGGTCGAGGCTGATCTCGCGTTGCAGCAGGCCGGTGGTATCCACGTCGATGTGTTCACTCATGGTGCGCACAGTGCGCGGGTTGGCGCAAATCTTGATGACCGGTACGATGGCATTGCCGATCACATTGCCCTGGCCAGTCGGGAAAAAATGCACGGCGTATCCAGACGCGGCGCACAGCGTGACCATTTCTGCGGCGGCACTGCTCGAGTCCATGAACCACAGGCCGGGGTGGGTCGGCGTCTCGGCCTTGTCAATCACGCCATCCACGGTACAGAGCTTGCCGATTTTCTGGATGTTGCCCAGTGCCTTTTCCTCGATTGTGGTAAGGCCGCCGGCGATGTTGCCCTTGGTCGGCTGGCTGTCGGACAGGTCGCTGGTCTTGTGGCGATTGATCACGTCCTGGTAACGGTCGAACATGAACTGGAACTTTTTGCGCACGTCGTCGTTGGCGCAACGCGCAGCGACGATGTGTTCGCCACCGGTCAGTTCCGTGGTCTCGCCAAAACACAGGTAGTTGCCCAACGGGTGCAGCTTGTCAAAGGCGTTGCCAACAGTGGGATTGGCGCCGCAGCCGCTGGTGGTGTCGCTCTCGCCGCATTTGGTGCTGATCCACAGGTCGGAGATCGGACATTCCACACGCTGTTTTTCGCTTGCCCATTGCACGTATTCGCGCGCCGCCTTGCTGGCGCGCATGATGGTGTCATGGTCGCCGTGCAACTCGATGCCGTAACCAACCACCGGCTTGCCGGTGAGTTTGATGCCCTCAACCACTTTTTGCGTCCAGCCGTCCTCGATGCCGATGACCACGACCGCTGCCACGTTGGGGTTGCTGCCGGCACCGATCAGGGTACGAAAGTGCAACTCGAGGTCGGCGCCGAACTGCAGCCGGCCATAGGGGTGGGGAATTGCCATCACTCCCTTGATGTTGTGGGCAACTGCCTCTGCGGCAGTATTGGACAGGTCGTCCAGCGGCAACACGATGACGTGGTTGCGCACGCCGACGCGGCCGTTTTCTCGGCGGTATCCGAGGAAAGTGGTGTCTTTACTGATGATGGACATGGATTTCTTTCAATTGTTTTGGGTGACGGCAGCGCAGGTTTACAGGTTTACAGGTTTACCAGCGCTTGGTCTTGATGTTGTGCACATGCGCGTGTTGCCCGGTCACGATGGGCGCCACGACCTTGCCCATGTCGATGCCATACTTCCAGACAGTGTCGCCGATGGCCATGTTCTTGAGCGCCACCTTGTGCCCGATCGGTATGTCCTGCAGAGCAGCGACATCGATCATGCGGTCCTCGTCCATGATCCAGCCGGTCATGGATGTACCAGCCTTCACGCCCTCTACCACCACAACCGCCACGGTGTCCTTGGCGTCGTGCAATACGAAATGAATCATTGATGCTCCAGTCTTTGGCTTTAATGCAATGTGGGCCAGTTTAGTAGGCCTGTTCCGGGTGTCAACAAAGTCATATGTATGAGTTGAATGAATTGCAGGTTCGCCGCTACACTGCGCTGCGATCATGAAGATTGACGAGCTGCAATTCACTGTCTTGGCGAATACCGGCGTGGCGCCGCTGTACCGCATGGTCAAGCGCGAGTTGCTGCGGGTAATCGAATCCGGCCAGTGCCGCCCTGGCCTGGCACTGCCCGGTGAATCGGATATCTCGGGGGCGCTGGGGGTCAGTATTGGCACCTTGCGCCGGGCGGTAGACGAACTTGTGCACGAACATGTGCTGGTACGCCGCCAGGGCAGGGGCACGTATGTGGCTTTGCACAACAGCGACCGCTTCATGTTCCAGTTCTTCCATGTGGAGCCGCGGCCGGACCTGCGTTATGCCGAGGTTGTACCCAAACTGGAGTATCCGATGGTCGAATGTGTAGCATTCGAGCGCGCGCGTGCCAGCGAAACCGACGCCGCAGCTTTGCGCATTCAGCAAGGGGAGCCTGTCTTTCGCATTGACAACCGCCTGTCGCTGGGTGGACGGGCGGTGGTGCATGACCGCATCAGCCTGGCAGCCCAGACGTTTCGGGGATTGACCGAGAAACGCCTGCTTGACCGGCCCAGCACCATCTACACCCTGTACCAGACAGACTTTGGCATCACCGTGCTGCGCGCGCAGGAACGCATACGCGCCGCCGCCGCCCACAGTACGACGGCGCGTGTGCTCGGCCTGGCCACCGGATCGCCGGTGCTGGAAGTACACCGGCTGGCGCTGACATTTGGCGACAAACCGGTCGAGTACCGTGTTTCGACGGTCAACACCCAGATCCACGATTACGTGAGTATGTTGTCCTGAGGCAGCGCTGCACAGGCTTGCGCCGAGCGTGGTGCGGACCAGTATCTCCCTACTTTGCACCACCGCTCTGGCGCTGGTCCAGCCAGTCTTTCCAGCGCCATGCCCAGTAACCGTGCATCCACCACGCACCGCAGCTGACGATGGCGCGGTGGTGATCCAGCGCAACAAATTCCACACTCCGAGCCGGTCGGGAGGCGGCGCGTGCTGGCGCACCAGTGCGCAGCAGGGTCAGATTCGCGTGCAGCAACGCTCCAGCGCGGCGGCTTGGGTCCAGCATGGGCAAAAACACGTCCAAATGCTTGAGGGACCGCAGGCAGGGTTCGGTTGCCAGCTCCCCTGCCGTCGACAAAGCCAGGCCGCTGCGCTGCAGCCAGGCGGGAGTCTGCGCCACGCTGGCAATCAGGGGAAGGTCGCAGACGAGCTCGGCGCCGCAGCCAAGGTGGACCCGGCCCGCCTGCAAGCCCACTACACGGTCTGGCAACAGGTTGATCGTGCCGCGCTGCAGGGTTCGGCGAATGGCCGCGCGCGCCCCTGGCGGCAGGCGTGGAGCCATCCCGGCGGGGCCGACAATCAGGCTGATCGCCAGTTGCGGCCGCAGCCGGCGCAGCGCCAGCGCGATTTCGATGGCCAGCGTGCCGTCACCGATCACGGCCAGGCTGCGCAGTGGTTCAGGCGCCAGTTCTGCCACCCTTGGCCACAGACCGACAAATGCGTCGAGCGGACGCAGGAACATTGCGTGCTCCCGCGCGCCGGGCATGTCGAGTTCGGTGCGCGCGCGGTCCTGCGTCCCTTCAACGTCGATGGACAACAGGTCGTAGTCCAACGTATCACCATTGTCCAGCTGTACGGTGCGGGCGTCTGGCAACAGGGCCACGGCGCGCCGCGGCAACCAGTGCACACCACTGCGCTGCACCAATGGTTCGAGCGCAACGCTGCAGGCATCGCGTGTGCGCCCGGCCGCAATAAAGCTGGCCAGCATGGCGGGCTGAAAAACCAGCGCGTGCGGCGATACCAGCGTGGTTTGCTGCCCCGGCACAGGACGTGCCGCAAGCTTGCGCAACAATTGCAGATGCGACGGCCCGGCGCCCACCAGAACCAGTCGCTGGCCGTGCTTGACGATCTGCGGGCGCAGTGTGGTCACGACCATGGTCGTCATTGTTCCATAGCCCAGCGCCGCTTGACCGCGGCTTCAGCGAAAGCTGCGCCACCCCCACCAAATGCGGGTTGCCGTGGTGACGCAGCACAGCGCCGCGAAGGCGTAGGCGAGTGCAGCGAAGTGCTGCGGCCACAGGCACATGGCGACAAACACGGCAAGTGTTTCGGTCGCTTCGGTCAGTCCGCCCAGAAAGTAGAAAGACTTGCCGGGATACGCCAGATTGGTCAGCTTGCGTTTTGCCGCGATCACGGCAAACGCCAGGAAACTTGCCATCGTGCCGATAAAGGCTGCCAGCAGCGCTGCCGCTGCCAGAGCGTTGTGCTGGGGATTGGCAAGTGCAAACGCCAACGGAATGGAAGCGTAAAACACAAAGTCCAGCACGATGTCCAGGAACCCGCCGAAGTCGCTCACCTGGGTCATGCGCGCCAGCGCGCCGTCGAGTGCGTCACACAAACGCGACAACAGGATCGCCGCGATCGCCGGCAGGGTGTGGCCAGTGGCAACCAGCGTGGCTGCCAGCATTCCCAGGCCAAACCCGATGAGGGTGATCTGGTTGGCGCCGATGCCGGTGGCCGCGACCATGCGCGCCAAACGGTGCACCAGCGGCTGGATCAGGGCGCCCGCAGCGCGGTCAAGCAAGGTCTGTCTCCTCGGGCCGTTGCCCTAGTATGGTCAGGTGCGCCGGATCGGCGATGTCGGCTTCGTCATGGGTCACCATGAGTACCGGGATCTGGCGTTTCCTTACAAGGGCAAAGACAAATTCCCGCAGTCGCGCACGCAGGTCGCGGTCCAGTTTCGAAAACGGCTCATCCAGCAGCAGGGCCAATGGGTCGGCCAGCAGGGCGCGCATGAGTGCGACGCGCGCGCGTTGTCCACCGGACAGGGTGGCCGGGTCGGCGTTGGCGAGTGCTGGCATCTCAAGGTCCTGCAAACCCCTTGTGACACGCTCCATCCGGTGTGCTGCGGCGCCCGGGGGGACGGCGAACAGCAGGTTCTCCGCCACCGTCATGTGTGGGAACAGCAAGTCGTCCTGGAACAGGATGCCAATCCGGCGCCCCTCGGTGGGCAGGGTGTCGACGCGCTTGCCATGCAGCGTGACCTGGCCGCTGAACGCCACGCCGGGTGCGAGCGTCCCACACGCCGCTGCGAGCAGGCTCGACTTGCCCGATCCACTGGCGCCCATCACGGTATGGATCTGGCCCGGCTCGACACTGAGCTGCAGGTCCCGGATCAGCGTGGTGCGGGTGGTGGCGAGCCGTTCGATGTGCAGGTGCAAGGTCATGGGGGGTTCGGTCTCACAGCACGAGCTGCTGCGGGACCGGGGTGATAATACGCGCGACCTTGCGGTGGTGCCGATCCCGGCCAGCCGCTGAAGCGTCAAGGGAGAACCTGGATGAAGAAGCTGCTGGTGGTGGCGCTCGTGGCTGCCTGTTCCGTTGCGCTCGCGCAAAGCAGTGCAGCCAAGAAAGAATTGGTCGGCAAGATCCTGCAATTGCAGCAACCGGCAATCGAGGGCATGGCCCGTGCGATGGCGGAGCAACCGGCCGCGCAGGTGATGCAAGGCGCAGGGAACCTCCTGCAGACCCGCATTCCCCCTGATAAACGCGAGGCGATTGCCAAGGATATCCAGGCCGATTTGAAGAAGTATGTCGACGAAGCCGTGCCCCTGGTGCGCGAACGGGCACTGAAGCTTGCCCCGACCACCATCGGCGCAGTGCTGGAGGAAAAGTTCAGCGAAGAGGAGTTGCGCCAGTTGATCGCCATCATTGAATCGCCGGTGAATCGAAAATTCCTGCAACTGGGTGGTGAAATGCAAAAGGCCTTGTCCGACAAGCTGGTGGCCGATTCCAAACCGGCGATTGAACCGAAGATCCGGGCCATGCAGCAGTCCGTGTCCGCGCGTCTTGGTCTTCCTCCTGCCGCTGCACCGGCTGCCGTCAGTTCCAGCGCCCCACGGGCACCGGCCAAACCCGCCAGCAATTGACACGCGGCCGGGGCGACTGATGGAAGGCTTCGAATCCATCACCCGGTTGTTGGGCGTTCAACTCCCGATCATCCAGGCGCCGATGGCCGGGGTGCAAGGGGCCGATCTTGCACTGGCTGTGTCTGCGGCCGGCGGTCTGGGATCGCTGCCATGCGCCATGCTGTCGCCACAATCCATGCAGCAGGAACTGTTGCGCCTGGCACAGCAGCCGCAGCTGCGGTTCAACCTCAATTTCTTTTGCCACGCAACGCCATCGCCCGATCCGTCGCGAGAGAGCGCCTGGCGCGCTCGCCTGGCGCCGTATTTCCACGAACTGGGACTGGATCCGTCGGCGACCGCAGATGGAGCCGTTCGCGCCGCCTTCAATGCGCAGGCTGCCGGGATGCTGGAGCACTTCAAGCCAGCGGTTGTGAGTTTCCATTTTGGCCTGCCCGACGATGCACTGTTGTTGCGGGTACATGCATCGGGCGCCAGGATCATTGCATCGGCGACCACCATCGCCGAGGCCTTGTGGCTGGAGGCGAAGGGCGTGGACGCGGTCATCGCGCAAGGATTCGAGGCCGGTGGCCACCGCGGCATGTTCCTCAGCGCCGATGTGTCAACCCAGGTCGGAACCATGTCCTTGCTGCCTGCGCTGGTACGCGCATTGCGTGTGCCCGTCATTGCCGCTGGCGGCATTGCGGATGCACGCGGTGTCGCCGCCGCCTTCGCCCTGGGCGCGTCCGGGGTGCAGGTGGGCACGGCGTATCTGCTGTGTCCGCAGGCGACCACGGGCGCGGTGCACCGGGCGGCATTGCAAAGTGCGGCTTCCAACCATACCGCCCTGACCAACCTGTTCAGCGGCCGCCCGGCCCGGGGTATCGTCAACCGCTTGATGCGTGAGCTCGGACCCCTTAGTGAGCTCGCCCCCGCGTTCCCGCTGGCGGCTACCGTAATTGCGCCGCTGCGCGCTGCGGCTGAGGCACTTGGCAGCGGTGACTTCTCTCCCTTGTGGTGCGGGCAGAACACCGCAGGCTGCCGCGCGATCGACGCCGGGGAACTGACTCGGGAATTGGCAGAACGCGTTTGAATAAGCAGGTTGCCAGGGTGGCGCGCTACCTTCGCCGGGACTCAATGCTTTCGCGCGGTTGAGCCCATTGCATCACTGACCGGGGTGCACCCCACCTTCGGGTCCCGGAGTCGGTTGGCCAGCGCGGCGGGCGTCCGCGCCGTGGCGCTTGCGCACTCGTGCAGATGAAGCGTTTGGTGCACCACGCGGTTGGCGTGACCACCGTAGCCGCTTTGCGTGACTCTGCGGAATGCGCGAATTGCTCCAGCGCCCCGGCGCAGCTCACCCGACACGCCCGAATGGATCACTTCATGGTGCCGCATGGAGCAAGCCAAAACACCTGCACGGACGCACCGAGATGGAGGCCTGGAGTTTGGTTTTTCCGCCAACAAACCACCACGCCGGGCGTGTCGGGTGAGCCGCGCCGGGCAGACGGAATCATTCGCGCATGCCGCGGAGCCACGCGCGCCGAACAGGTAGTCACGCCAGTCCCATGGCATACAACAAAAGCCATCTGCGCGATTGGAGGAGGCCCAGCGTGGACGCCCGGCACGCTAGCCCAGTGATACCGATTGCCGAAGGTACCACTGCGCTCGCTGCAACACTTCAAGTCTCAACGTCTTTGCGGCTTGCAACACCGCACTAGAACCTGCGCGGGCGCCCGACCCATGCGGCTGCGCCAAAGGCCAGTACCGGCAACAACCATTGCAGCCAGGCATAAGCCGACGTGAGGGAACGTTGTCCCCCGGATGCGAGCGTGACGGCTTCGGTGGTGACGGTACTGAAGCGCCCGGCCCCGACAAACAGCGTTGGCAGGTACTGGGCCACACTCACGGCGAAACCGACCGCCAGCGCCGCCGCGATGGCACCGCGCAGCATCGGCCACTTCAGGCGCCACAGGAACACCAGGTGGCCATGGCCCAGGGACGCGGCGATTTGCCGTACGCGCGGGTCGAAACCACCGTACGCCGGCCCCAGTGCGATCAGCACGTAAGGCGTGCACGCCATGCTGTGTGCCAGCCACAGACCGCTCCAGCGGCCGTCGAACCCAAGCGCCAGCGTGGTTGCGTGCACACCAACCACCCACAATACGGCTGGCAGCAAAAGCGGCAGATAGACCAGCTGGCGCAGCGCAGCGTCCCACTGCGGCGGCGCCGTTTCCAGCCAGGTGATCGCCCACAGAAGGGCAGTGACGGCGCTGGTCATGCCAAGCACAAGGGTGATCCCCACCGTGTCCGCGCTGCGCCACACCGAGCGCCAGGCTCCCATTGTGTAATTGTCCGGCAGCAGCGCAGGAAACGGCCAAACGCCAGAGACGCTGCCCAGCGCCAACGCCAACAGCACCAGCACGTAGAGCCCGACCAGCAATAGCGCAGCAACAGAACCGCCCGCTGCAACCCGAACGGGCATTGTGCGGCCGCGCCGTCCCGCGCTCCAGCGGCGGCGCCAACGCGGCCACTGGCTGATATGCCACGCCAGCGCCGCGATGGCGATCAGCAGCGCCGCCAGCAACCAGGCTGCCGCAGCGCCCTGGGCATTGGTGGTGGCGTCGGCATCGAGCAGCCAGCTCCACGCTACAACGGCCAGTGTCGGAGGCGACCCGGGTCCGCTCACCAGGGCGACATCCACGACCGTCATGGAATAGGCCAGCACCGCCAGCATCGGCCAGACCAGTCGCGGCCACAGTTGGGGCCAGACCACGTACCACCACGCCTGGTGCGGGTTGTAGCCCATGCTGCGCGCCACCTGCAACGCGCGGACATAATTTTGCGCCACCTCGCTGCGCTGAAGGTGCGCGGCGGCCGCCCACAACAAAAAGGGCACCTCCTTGGCCACCAGCGCCGCGATCAGGCCCAGTGCCCAGGGGTCCTGGCTGGTGGTCCAGGGCGGCGGCGTCTGCAGACCGGTGGCCCAGGGCGAGAGCGCGCGCAGCACCCAGCCGCTGGGTGCGATCAGGAACACCAGGCCGATGGCAAAGGCTGCATGCGGCACGGCCAACAGGGGACCCAACACCTGCATCAACCGGCTCCAGACCGCTTGGTTGAAGCTGCGCGACAGGATCCACGCGCACAGCGCAACCGACAGCACGCTGGCGCACACGCCGCTCCACAGGCTCAGCGCCAACGCCCGCGCAGTTTGCGGGTCGTGCACCAATGCGGTCCAGGCGGCACTGTCGGTCGCCGCCCGCAGCGCCGACCACACCGCGTGTACCAGGGGCAGGCCAAGCAGAGTGATCAACCCCGTTGCCACTGCCAGGCGGGTCCAGCCATAGGTCCGCACCGGATTGCCGCAGGCCGGTCAGGCCGCCGTCGCGCCGCCTGGAGTGGCCAGCACCACACGCAGGAAGTGACCAATATCGGTGATTTCTGCGGGGTGCACGCTGTGCGGCATCGGGTAGGTGTGCCATTGCACTTTGTAACCTATTGTGGCGAGTGCATTGCGCGAAGCTTCGGCGCGCGCCAGAACAATCATCGGATCGTCGATGCCGTGGGCCATGAAGATGGGCAACGAGCGGTTGACATCACTGCACTCGGCGGCCACGCTGTGCGCCAGCGGCAAATAGCCCGACAACGCCATGATGCCAGCCAGGCGGCGCGGATAGCGCAAACCGGTGTGCAGGACCATCGCACAACCCTGTGAAAACCCTGCCAGGACGATCCGCTCCGACGCAATTCCGCGGCCGATCTCGCGTTCGATCAGGGCATCGATGGCCAGCGCCGAGCGCCGGATCCCGGCTTCGTCCTCGCGCCGTTGCAGCTCGGTACCCAGGATGTCGTACCACGCTGGCATCACATGGCCGCCGTTCAAGGTCACCGGGATGCTGGAGGCATGTGGAAACACGAAACGGATCGCCGGACACCCGTCAAGGTCGAGCTCCGGCACAATTGCGGCAAAGTCGTTGCCGTCGGCACCCAGGCCATGCAGCCAGATCACGCTGGCCGACGGATCGGGTCCGCTGGTGGTTTCGATGCAAGGCAGGCAATTGTTCATGGTAGGCAGGGGTGGTCTGTGGGATGTTTGGTCGTCAACGAGTCGGAAACTATAACAACGCGTTGCGCCGCAGGCGTGCTGGCGCTGCTGCTGTTGTGTTTGCCGACCCTGGCCGGCGCGCAGTGGAGCAGCAACCGGGGCTACCAGCTGCTGCAGCGGGTGGACGATGTGCTGTTTGGTGTGGACAGCCTTTCACTGGTGATCCTGGACCGCCAGCATGTCGCGGGTTCGCTGGTGCGGGTCAACGTGCTGCAGCCGAATCCGGTGCGCGGGCGCACCGAGTTTGTGGCGCAGTGCGTCAGGCCCTTGCGTTTTGCGGCGGTGCCGGGTGGATTCAAAGGCCGTCCGCAACCCGCGCAACTGGAGTTCTCGGTTGCCAAGATACTGGACGGATCCTGGTTCGCCGCCGAGTTCGCCTGCGAAAGCACGCGCCAGCCGGCGCGCGCCGCGCTGCTGGCGAAGGAGTTGTTTGAGCGCGGCGGCCCCGGCGATACCGAAATCGTGTATTGCGAATTGCAGCCCGATGGCAGCAGCCAGACCCGCCCCGGTGTGGAAGTGCGGTACAGCGAAGAGTTCAACGCGGTTGCCGTCAACCGCCAGTGGTTGAGCTCGGGTCTGGTGAGCGCAGAAGAAGTGCGCTTCGGTTCGATCGGCACCTGGCATGTGGACCGAAAGGACCTGCATGTGCGCAAGACGGTGGCAAGCGGCGAGATGGTGTTTTCCGGCAGCTGTGACCGGCGCCCGCCGCCGACTGCACTGCGCTGATTCGCGGCGCTCTAACCGTAACGGCGCAGCCACTCTTTTTCGATCGGGTCGACCCAGCTGCCGTGTGGCTCGGGGATGGTTTGCGTGGTCACTTCGACCTGCCCGGGCAGGCTGTTGGAGCCAAAGCGCGCGCGTTCGGCTGCCGGCAGTTTGTCCAGTGCCAGCACCGTCGGGTCGCCCCAATGGGCAATGTCTGCCTTGCGTGCCTGGGCCAGCGGCGACAACAGAAAATTCGCCACCAACTGCGCGCCCTCCCGGGCGCGGGCATTGACCGGAATCGCCACAAAGTGGGTGTTGCCGATGCTGCCGTTCGCGAACTGGTAGCTGTAGACCGACTCCGGCAGGCGTTTCGCAGCGATTTCGTTGGCCGCCTCGTTCGGGTTGAAGGTGAGTGCCAGCAGCAGTTCGCCATCGGCCATCATCTGGCGCACTGCAGCCGCGTTCGGCGGGAACTGTTTGCCGGCACGCCACAGGTGGGGATGCAATCTGTCAAGGAAGGCCCATACCGGAGCCATTGCATTGGCAAAGGCCGGTGCCGTATGCGCGCGGTACCAGGCGGTGCGGTCGTTGCCGAGTTCCACCAGAACCTGTTTGATGAAAGTACTGCCGTGGAAGTCGGGTGGTCTTGGGTAGGTTACCCGGCCTGGGTTGGCGCGGGCGAATTCGAGCAGCGCAGGCATGCTGCGCGGGGCCGAGGGGACACGCTTGCGGTCCGCGAAAAACGTCAGCTGCGCCATGCCCCATGGCGCCTCCAGCCCGTCGACCGGTTCCGAGAAGTCCATGCGTGTAGTCGGTTTGCCGACCGTGTCGACGTACTGGAAGTTGGGCAGCGCTTCGGCAAATGGCCCAAATAACAGGGCCTCTCGTTTCATGGTCAGGAAGTTTTCGCCGTTGATCCACACCAGGTCCACGCTGCCGTCTGTCTTGCCAGCCGCTTTTTCGGCGCGCACCCGTTTGACCACTTCCGCAGTTTCCGAGATCTTCACATGTTCGAGCCTGACACCGTAGCGGCGCAACACTTCGCCCGCCGCCCATTGCAGGTAGGCATTGATCTGTTCGCTGCCAGCCCAGGCGTTGAAATAGACAGTCTGTCCGCGGCCCCTGGCCTCGACCGCAGCCCAGGTGTTGCCCGTCTGTGCCCGCGCCATGCCAGCCAGCGTGACTCCAAGCATTGCCAGGGCGGTACGGCGGCAAGGCAACTGGGGCTTTTCAGAGTTTGGCATGGGACTTTCCGGGCAAAGATGGCCGCTGCGGCGATTGGGGGCTGTGGCGCGGCTTGGTCGCTGCAGAGCGTGGATTTCTTACGGCCGCAACAGGTTTCGGTCGCGCCGGGCGAGATTCAGGACAGCAGTGCCTGGGCAAACTCGCGTGCGTTGAAGGTTTCGAGTTCTTCCAGTTTTTCGCCGACACCAATGAAATACACCGGAATCGGGCGTTCGCGGGCAATGGCGGCCAGCACACCGCCCTTGGCCGTGCCGTCGAGCTTGGTGACGATCAGGCCGGTCAGTTGCAAGGCGTCGTCGAAGGCCTTTACCTGGGTCAGTGCGTTTTGCCCGGTATTGCCATCGATCACCAGCACAATCTCGTGCGGCGCCGTCGCGTCCGCCTTGGAAATGACACGCTTGATCTTGCGCAATTCTTCCATCAAATGCAGTTGCGTTGGCAAGCGCCCTGCCGTGTCCACCAGTACCACGTCCTTGTCACGCGCCTTGCCGGCACAAACCGCGTCGTAACACACCGCGGCAGGGTCGGCCCCTTGCTGGCTGATGATTTCCACCGCATTGCGATCGGCCCAGACGCCAAGTTGTTCTCTGGCGGCGGCGCGAAATGTGTCGGCTGCGGCCAGCAGCACCGACGCGCCACGGTAGGAGAGATGGCGCGTCAGTTTGCCGATAGAGGTCGTCTTGCCCGCACCGTTGACACCCACCACCATAATCACGGTCGGCCGATTCTTGCCAATCACGAGGGGTTTCTCCAGCGGCGATAGCAGTTCGGTGAGCCCGTCCGCGAGAATCAGTTTGACGTTGGCGGGGTCGGTGACCCGGCCCTCCTTGACACGCCGTTTAAGGTCTTCCAGCAGGTGCTGGGTTGCCTTGACGCCGGAGTCGGCCAGGACCAGCGCCGACTCGAGCTCCTCGTAGAGCGTCTCGTCGATTCTGGTGCCGGTGAAAACCGCCGCAATGCTGGCACTGGTTTTCTTCAGGCCAGAACGCAGGCGGTTGGTCCAACTGGTTCTGGCCGATACTGCGACAGGCGTGTTGTCGCTTGTGGGGCCAGGTCGGGAAAAGTGCACGCCGGCGGCGCGCGCTGCACTGGGCGGGAGCGTATCCGGCGCCAGCGTCGTGGCATTGGGTACCACAGTCAGATCGGGATCCGGCAGGGACGGTACAGGTTTTTTCCGGAAGAAACTGAACATTTTTGGCGGTGGCGGGATCACACTATTCTATGAAACGTTCAAGTACGCTCTTTTGTCTGTGGCTTTGTCTGGCAGCAGGTGCAATTGCACAGGAGGCGGCGCCGACCGTGCAGTTCACGCTCGCGAACGGTTTGACGGTGATCGTCAAGCCGGACCGGCGTGCGCCGACCGCAGTGCATATGTTGTGGGTACGCGTGGGCTCCGTCGACGAGGTCGACGGCACCAGCGGTGTTGCGCATGTGCTGGAGCACATGATGTTCAAGGGAACACCGACCTTGCGTGTCGGCGAGTTTTCGCGCAAAGTTGCGGCCCTCGGAGGGCGTGAGAATGCCTTCACCAGCCGCGATTTCACCGGTTATTACCAGCAGATTCCGGCCGGGCAACTCGAAGAGGTGATGCGGCTCGAAGCTGACCGCTTCGCCAACAACCAATGGGAGGACGCGGAGTTCACCAAGGAAATCGAGGTCGTCAAGGAGGAGCGTCGGCTGCGCACCGAGGACAACCCACGCGCGCAGTTGTACGAGGCGATGAACGCCGCCGTGTTCATGGCATCACCCTATCGGCGGCCGGTGGTCGGCTGGATGAGCGACCTTGATGCAATGACACCAGCCGATGTACGGGAGTTCTACCGCCGCTGGTACCTGCCCTCCAATGCGGCCGTGGTGGTGGCGGGCGACGTTGATCCGGCACAGGTTCTGGCGCTGGCACAGAAGTATTACGGGAGTGCCCGCGCTGGCAGTGTGCCGCTGCGCAAGCCGCGACTGGAACCCGCGCAAAGCGGCACCCGCCGCCTGGAGGTCAAGGCTCCCGCCGAGCAGGCCTATGTGGCGTTGGCGTTCAAGGTGCCCAACCTTGGCAGCACGGGGCTCGATGCGGGTACCGCGACCGCATCGGATGAGGACGCGCTGGCCTTGACGGTATTGGCGGCCGTACTCGATGGCTATGCCGGTGCGCGGCTCGACCGTGCGCTGACGCAGGGTGACGCCAGAGTGGCCGACAGCGCCGGTGCCTTTAGCGGCTTGTGGGGGCGTGGACCGCAGCTGTTCACGCTCGACGGAGTGCCGGCCAAGGGCCGGACCGCACAGCAGGTGGAGAGCGCGTTGCGCGAGCAAGTCGTGCGCATTGCACGCGAGGGGGTCTCGGAAGCAGAACTCAACCGTGTCAAGACGCAGTGGGTGGCCAGCGAGGTCTACAAGCTCGACTCGGTGTTCAATCAGGCCCGCTCGCTGGGCAGTTATTGGGCCCTCGGTTTGCCGCGCGACGCGGGCGAGCGCCTGGTTGCCCGATTGCGCTCGGTCAGCGCGCAGCGCGTACAGGAGGTGGCTGCACGCTACTTTGGCGACGACCAGCTGACTGTGGCGACCCTGCTGCCGCAAGCGCCCGACCCGACGCGCAAACCACGGATCTCGCCCGCAGGCGCAAGGCACTGAAATGACCGCTTCGACCCAATTTTTGATCCGCCTCGCCGCAGGTATGCTGATGGTGGCCGTCTGCGCGCAGCTGTCCTGGGCCGGTATTCCGATCCAGCACTGGACGCAGCCTTCCGGGGTGAAGGTGTACCTGGTGCAGAGTCCCGGCATACCGATGGTGGATGTCCAGATCGACTTTGACGCGGGCGGCCGACGCGATCCGCGTGAACAGATCGGCCTGGCCAGCGTGACTGCCAGCATGGCGTCGCGCGGCGTGATGGCCGACGGTGCGGCGCCAGCCCTCGATGAGAACAGCTTGAGTGAGGCGTGGGCCGATCTCGGCGCGAGTTTTGGGGCTAGCGCCGGCAGCGACCGCATGAGTTTTTCGCTGCGTTCCCTGACCTACCCCGACTTGTTGCCGAAGGCGGTGCAATTGGCGGCGCGGCAGTTGGGTCGGCCAGGTTTTCCGGCGGACGTATGGCGTCGCGAGCGCGAGCGCATGGTGGCTGGACTGCGCGAGTCCGGCACACGGCCGGCGACGGTGGCGGCGCGCGCCTTTGCAGCAGCGGTGTTCGGCCAGCACCCTTACGGGTTCGAGGCCACCGAGGCCACATTGGCACGCATCGAAGTGGCCGACATGCAACGCCTGTACACCAGCTTGATCACTCCCTGCCGCGCCAAGGTGTCCATCGTGGGCGCACTGTCACGGGCCCAGGCGGACGAACTGGTGGCGTCGTTGTTTGCCGGTCTGGCGGCGGGAGCCTGTATCCCGCTTGCTGCGGTGGCGGAGGTGGAGCCGCTGGCGGCTGCGCGCGAGATCCGGATCCCTTTCGAATCGGCGCAGGCGCATGTGCTGATCGGGCAGCCTGGCATTCGCCGAAACGACCCGGATTTCTTTGCCATTACGGTGGGCAACTATATCCTGGGTGGCGGGGGTTTTGTCTCGCGGCTATCAGAGGAGGTGCGTCAGAAGCGCGGGCTGAGTTACAGCGTCTACAGCTTCTTCTCGCCCGGCCTGCACGCGGGCGCATTCACGGTCGGTTTGCAGACCCGTCCCGATCAGGCGACCCAGGCCGTTGCGGTCTCGCGCGAAGTGCTCGAGCGTTTTGTCCTTGGCGGTCCGACGGCGGCCGAACTGGAGTCGGCCAAAGCCAATCTGGTCGGTGGATTTGCGCTGCAGATCGACAGCAACCGCAAGCTGCTGGGCAGTGTGGCAAACATCGCGTGGAACAATCTGGCGCTGGATTACCTCGACAGCTGGACGCAGCAGGTGCAGAAAGTCAGTGTGGACGACATTCGCAATGCGTTTGCGCGCAGATTGCAACCACAGAGCATGGTGACAGTGGTGGTCGGCGCCGTGGCGCCAGCCAACTGATCCGGCGCCGCAGACAGCCGGGCCCGTACTCGTTACGCTGTCACGATGGTCAGGAATGTCAGGCGGCCTGCGGGCGACATTGCGCGCGCAGATGCAGCGAAGGTGGTTTTGCGCGACGCGCACACGGTGCGCATCATTGGCGGTATGTGGAAACGCAGCAAGTTGCCGGTGGGCAACAGCCCCGGTCTGCGGCCAACGCCAGACCGGGTGCGCGAAACCCTGTTCAACTGGCTCGGTCAGGATCTGCGCGGCTGGCGCTGCATCGACGTTTTTGCAGGTACCGGTGCCCTTGGCTTCGAGGCCGCGTCGCGTGGTGCGGCCGAGGTACTGCTGGTCGAACAGGACCGGGCGCTGGTCGAGCAGTTGCAGGCGCAGCGACTGCGCCTGGACGCGGGGGCCGTCACGGTGCTGCGCGGGGACGCCGTGCTGGTGCTGCGACAGCAGGCGGTCGCCAGCATGGACCTGGTGTTTCTGGACCCCCCATTTGATTCACTGCTGTATGACGTTGCGCTGCAGGCGGCAGTTGCGGCAATGGCGCCTGGTGGTTACCTCTATCTGGAGGCAGCGCAGCCATGGTCTGCGCAAAGGCTTGCGCGACACGGCTTGGTGTTGAAGCGGCAACTCAAGGCAGGTGCCGTTGTTGCACATTTGTTGCAGAGGCAGTCTGCTGCGCATGCATAATGCGGCGCATCAACCGGCACCATGGATCAGATATGTCAAACAACATCATCGCCGTTTACCCTGGCACCTTCGATCCGATGACGCTGGGCCATGAAGATGTCGTCCGCCGGGCGGCGCAGTTGTTTGACACCGTGATCGTCGCGGTTGCGGCGGGGTACCACAAGAAGGCGATGTTCAGTCTGCAAGAGCGGGTTGAGATGGCATGCGAGGTGGTCAAGCCCTATCCCCATGTGACGGTGGAGAGTTTTGATGGCTTGATGCGCGACTTTGTCGTGGCCCGTGGCGCCAAGGCCATGGTGCGGGGTCTGCGCGCGGTGACCGATTTCGACTATGAGTTCCAGCTCGCCGGCATGAACCGTACCCTCATGCCCGACGTGGAAACCGTATTCCTCACGCCCAGCGACAAATACCAGTTCATCTCCAGCACCTTCGTGCGCGAAATTGCCTTGCTTGGTGGGGAGGTCGACAAGTTTGTCGAGCCTGCGGTATTGCGTCGCTTGCAGGACAAGGTGCGGGCATTGCAGCAGCAGCCCTGAGACACAGCCGGTCCGCTTCGCGGCAAACGGATTTCAGGCCCCTGCTGCATTCACCACTCGCAACCAGTCGCGCAGGCAGGTGGTGACGAATTCCGGCTGTTCCATGGTCAACATGTGGCCACTTTGCGGCACCATCACCAGCTGCGCTCCCGGAACCAGCGCGGCAATCTCCTGTGAACACTCGGGTGGGGTCAGCAGGTCACTGTCTCCGCACATGACCAGTACCGGGCAATTTGTGCGCGACAAATGCTGCCGTGCATCCGGGCGCGCCATGACGGCACGATTTTGCCGAACCAGCTGATCGGCGCCAGCTGCGAGCACGAAGTCGAGATACGTCCTGGTGAGTGCGTCGTCTCGGGCGCGGCTGGCATGAAAAGCCAAAGGGACGTTGGCGCGTACGATCTCGGCGCTGCGGCCGTCTTCAAAAAGCAGGATGGCGGCTTCACGCAGTCGGCGCATGTCTTCGGTTTCCGGGCGGGCACTGGTGCCGAGCAAGGCGGCTGCGCTGACGCGTTGTGGAGCCTGGCGCAGCACCTCCATCGCCACCATTCCGCCCATCGATGCGCCGCACAGGATCAAGCGCCCGGGATGGTCCTCCAACACGGCGCTGGCCATGGCTTCGATCCGGTCGTACCGTGTGTGGACGGTGCTGACGTGCACTGGCAGTTCAGCCGGAAGGTGGATGAGCTGGTGTTGCCACATCACCGCGTTGGAGGCCAGACCGGGGAGCAAAATGAGTTGTGTCATGGCGGCGATTATCAGCGCGCCGTTCCAGAGACAGGTTGGCGTTCGGCGTATGCTGGGGCCTGCAGATTTGCAAACAAACAAGGAGGTGCGCGATGAAGATACTGCTGCCGGTGGACGGTTCCGAGTTGTCGCTGAAGGCGGTGCAGCTGGCCCTGCATCTGCTCTCGCAAGGCCTGTCGGGCAGCTTGGTGCTGGCCAACGTACAGGAGCCGGCGACGCTGTACGAGATGGTGGTGGCGCCCGATGGTGCCGTGCTGGAACGGGTAAGCACGGCGGCCGGCATCGACGCGCTGGAAAAAGCCGAGGCACTGGTGATTGCGGCGAACGCGGTTTACGAGCGCGAAATCGCCAGCGGCGACCCGGCCCACACGATTGTTGATATCGCCGAGCGATTTGGCTGCGACATGATCGTCATGGGCGCGCGTGGCACCAGCGCGCTGCGCAGTGCCTTGCTAGGGTCGGTTTCGAACGAGGTCCTGCACTCCGCCAACGTGCCGGTGATGATAGTCAAGCTCGACGAGGACAGCGCGGACTGAGCCGACCTGCTGGCGGGCGGGCCAGCGTCAGCTGCCCGACTCGGTTTGCACGACGCTCTCCAGCCCCAGCTGGCGGTAAACATGCCGGGCCTGGCGCTGCAGCCGACGCGATTCGGGCAATGCGCCCAGTTGTGGTTGCAGGATCTGCTGGGCGGCGCTCCAATGGCCAGCGCGCATCAAAGCGTCGAGGTAGAGTTGCCCAAACAGGTCTCGTTGCGCGTGGCTTCCCCCAATTTGCATGAGACGCGGCAACGCTGTCCCCAGCTCTTCGACGGCATCGTCGTAACGTCCCTGCGCGTGGGCCAGGAGTGCGCGGCTGGCGGGCAGGCAGACCGTCGGCCAGACACTGTCGACGGCAGCCCTGTCCGGGTGCTGCGACCCTGCTGGAGCGACGCCCATACAGTAGGCTTCGATGCTGCCCAGCATGGTGTTGGCTTCGGCGCGGCCGGCCCGCGCCAGGCCATACAGGTATTGCAGATCGAGGAATGGCAACACGTGGTCGTGCACCCGGGGGACCAGGTAGTTGGCCAGATCTTGCCAGCGCGCACCCACGTCCACACCGGCCAGCTCCAGCCGCGCCAGCAGGGATACCGCACCGATCTGGTCCTGCGAATAGTCCTTTGCGACTCCCCACACCTGTTCGTCGTAGAGGCGCAGCACCAGCGCATCGTCGCCCAGCTCCAGGGCAAAAAGTGCCTGGTGCCACCAGTTGTGGGTCAGCATGAACGAGTTCAGGTCGGTCCAGGTCGCGTTGGCGGCTTGCATGAACGCAAAGCCCTCTTGCAGCCGCCCCTGTGTCAGCATCACGTGGGCCAACGCATGTTGCGCCCACGGCTCCTTGGCCGACATGGCCAGCGCCCGGCGCGCCGCCGCTTCGGCCTGCTCAAGCAGATGGCACTGCTCCCAGCCGAATGCCAGCATCCCGTGCAGGTGCGGCACGTCGGACGCGTGCGGCAGGGCGGTTAGCGCAAGGCGCAGCATGCCTGCCGCTTCGCCCCGGTTGAACAAATGGTACTGGCCCAGCTTGAGCGACACCAGGTCGCGCGGAAACTGCGCCGCCTGCTGCTGGTGCAACGCAATCGCCCGCCCGACATCACCCTGCACCCAGGCGGCCACTGCCGCGACGAATCCTTGCTCGCGTGTGCTCACCAGATGGACGTTGCGCAGTGCGGTGGCAATGAAGGGCACTGCGTTGGCGGGCGCGTCAGCGGACTCGGCAAACATATGCAAGGCGGCGCAACTGGCCTGCACCAGCGGGCTCTGGTCCAGAGCTGCCACCTGCAGGATACGGGTGACGCGGGCCTCGCAGGCAATGAAGCCTTCCACAAAGTCGTTCATTGGCCCGATGCTGGCGGGATCGTCCAGATGGACCTGGTTTCCGAGGCTGTCGAAGGCCATTTGGGTGATGCCAGGGGTGGCTCAGGAGTCTGCGGGCGGCAGCGGCCATGGCCGCTGTGGACCACGGATCAGCTCAAACGCCCGTGCCACCTGCAGCACTCCCAGGTCGTCAAAACGTTGCCCGGCGATCTGCAGGCCAATTGGCAATCCGGCCCTGGTGTAGCCGCAGTTGATGGAGGCGGCCGGCTGCTCGGACATGTTGAATGGCACGGTGAATGCAATGTGCTCCAGCCCGTGCAGCGGGTCATTGGTCGGCGAGGGGAGTTCGGCGGCGAACGCAACCACCGGCGCCGTCGGCGACACCACATAGTCGAATGCGCTGCACGCCTTGACACTGGCAGTGCGCACCAGATGGCTCTGGCTGGCGGCGACGAAGACGCCGGTCGCCGTCATGTGTTTGGCGCTGTCTGCCCACGCGTGGATGTATGGCAACACCTTGGCCCGGTATTGAGGTGCCAATGCGGCGAGGTCCAGGTAGGAGCGCATGCGCCAAAAATGGTCCAGGCCATCGAGCATGGTCGGCGTCATGATGGGGGCCATTGGCTGCACGATGGCCCCGGCCTGCTCCAGCTGGGCGGCCGCCGCCTGGACCGCTTCGGCGACTTCGGGATCGACCGGCAGGCCACATCCGGCATCTTGCAGCAGACCGATGCGCAGGCCGCGCAAATGCTCCACGCCGCGATCAAACTGGTCCCAGGGAATGGCCTGGTACGGCAGGCTCATGCTGTCGCGCTGGTCCGGCAGGGACAACACCTGCATCATCAGCGCGGCGTCGGCAACGTCGCGTGTCATCGGTCCGGCCGCGCGGCCGGTGTAGGGCGGATCGATGGGAACACGTCCCAGACTGGGCTTGAGGCTGAAAATGCCGCACCAGCCCGCTGGCAGGCGCAACGAGCCGCCAATATCGGTGCCGATGTGCAGTGGCCCGTAACCGGCGGCCGCCGCTGCCGCCGCACCGGCGCTGGAGCCGCCGGGTGTCTTGCGCAGGTCCCAGGGATTGCGCGCCAGTGGGTGAAAGCTCGACAAACCGGAGGACAACATCCCGTAGTCGGGCATGGTGGTCTTGCTGACCATGATCGCGCCGGCTTCGCGCAGTCGCGCGGCGGGTGGCGCATCCTCGCTTGCCAATGGCAACTGTGACGCGGCGGTTCCCGATGGCATGGGGTCGCCACGGGTCGCGATGTTTTCCTTGACGGTGACGGGTACGCCGTCGAGCGCGCCACAGGGGCTACCACGCAGCCAGCGCGCCTCGGACAGCCTGGCCTGCCCCAGCGCGCTCTCGGGTCGCAGCAGGTAGGTGGCGCACAGCCGACTTTCCCAGCGCCCGATGTGGGCCAGCACCGACTGCATCACATCGACCGGCGAAAAGCTGCCGTTGCGGTAGCCAGCCAACATCTCGCTGGCACCCAGGGCGTGCAAGCCGGTCATGGTCGCTGCCGTCCGTTCAACTCCAGTAGATCGCCGACAGATCGTTGACAAAAGTCGGCATGTCTTTCCACACGCCCTTCAACCTCTTGTTGGCAATGGTTGGCAGTTGCGGCTGGAACAGGAAGCCGTTGACCGCATCGTTGGCCAGCATTTGTTGCGCTTGCCCCAGCAACTTGGCGCGCTCGTCCGCACGCGGTGCATTGTTGATCTTGTCGTGCAGCTCGTTGAATTTCGGATTGTTGTAGCCCCAGTAATAAGCCGGATTGGCGTAGTTGCCGAGGTCAAAAGGCTCCACGTGCAAAACGATCGTGAGGTCGAAATCGCCTTTTCCGAACGGGCCGCTGAGCCATTGCGCCCATTCCACATTCTCGATTTTTGCAATGATGCCGATTTTGGCGAGTTGCGCAGCGATGACCTCGCCGCCCTGGCGGGCATAGGCCGGCGGTGGCAGCTTGAGCGAGAGGTTGAGCGGCGTCTTCACGCCCGCCTCGGCCAGCAAGGCCTTGGCCTTCTCGATGTTGAACGGGTTGATGCCGGTGGTGTCAATGAAGCCGGGCAAGCCGCGCACATAGTGGCTGCCGATCGGCGAGCCGTAGCCGTCGGCTGCGCCTTCGACGACCGCCTTGCGATCAATCGCCGCCAGGATGGCGCGGCGCACGCGCACGTCGTCGAGCGGTTTTTTCTTGTTGTTGATCGTGAGAATGGTTTTGCCCTGCGAGTTGCCGATCAAGACCTGGAACTTGGGGTTGGTCTTGAATTGCGGCACTACCCGGGTGGCGATGCGCGGAAACAGGTCCACGTCCCCGGACAACACGGCGGCGGCCTGGGCGGCGGTATCGCTGATGAAGCGGAACGTGACCTTCTTGAGCCGGATGGCTGGGGCATTGCGGTAACCGTCCCACTTGGACAAAACGACCGATGAGCCCTTGTTCCAGACGTCCAGCACATAGGGTCCGGTGCCGACCGGCTTGGTCGCATTGGTTTCGGCGCTCTTGGGTTCAACGATGACCGCGGGACCGGTGGCCAGCCCGAACAGGAAGTTTGGATCGAGCTGGGTGGTCAGGATCACTACGGTGTGTTCGTCAATCGCTGCCACCCGCGCAAACGCAGCGAACTTGCGTTTGTCCTTGTTGATGCTGTTCTCGGCCCCGGCACGTTCAAACGAGAACTTCACCGCGTTGGCGTTGAACGGCTCGCCGTTGTGGAACTTGACGCCCTTGCGCAGGCGAAAGGTGTAGGTCTTGAGGTCGGGAGAGATCTCCCAGCTTTCTGCCAGCAGCGGTGAGACCGAACCATCCTCGTTTATCTTGGTCAAGGTCTCGAATACGTTGTACAGCGTGATTTCCGATATCGACTGTGCCGCGCCACCGGTCGGGTCCAGACCTGGTGAGGGCTCCAGCGCCATCGCCAGAACCAAAGTGTCTTTTTTGGCCTGGGCAATTGACGCCAGTGGCAGACTGGCCAATGCGGCGCCAGCGGCGGTGGAGGTGAGTACGGAGCGGCGATTGACCATGATCAGCTTTCCTTTCAGGGGGGCGAACAGAAGAAGAACGTCGGAGCGACAGTCAAACAGGTTACATCATTTTTGAGCTGCCGTTTTGCGGAAAGTGGCACGCCACCAGGTGGCCTGTGGTCAGCGCCCGCAGTTCCGGGCGGCTGGCATCACAGGTGCTTTGTGCATTGGGGCAGCGGTGCGCATACGGGCAGGCTTCGGCCCGCTGCGGCCGGGCCAGGACGGAGATGGTGCGCCGCCGCGATGTGCCGGCGCCCTGGGGATCCATGCGCGGCACCGCCTCCAGCAGCGCGCGCGTGTACGGGTGGGCGGCATTGCCAAACAATGTTTCGGGTGTTCCCTGCTCAACAATGCGCCCCTGGAACATGACGGCGACCTCGGCGCACAGATGGTCCACCACGGCCAGGTCATGGCTGATCAGCAGGTAGGTCACGCCAAACTGCGACTGCAGGTCCTGCATCAGGTTGAGCACCTGCGCCTGCACCGATACATCGAGGGCGCTGACCGGTTCGTCGGCGACGATCAGGCGCGGACGGGTGATGAGTGCGCGCGCAATGGCAATACGCTGGCGCTGGCCGCCGGAGAATTCGTGTGGATATTTGTCGAGGTCGGTCGCACGCAGGCCAACCGATTCCAGCACATCCTGCGCCTGGCGCCGTCGCTCGGCAGGCGCGCAGCGCTGCTGGGCATCGAGTGGCTCGGTGACGATGCGCTGCACCGTCTGGCGCGGGTCGAGCGATCCGTACGGATCCTGAAACACCATCTGGAAGTCGCGCCGCGCTGCGCGCAAGTCGGCCGCACCAAGGGTGGCCATATCGCGCCCCAGAATGTGCACTTGCCCGGTGTTGGGTGGCTCCAGTGCCATCACCAGGCGCGCCAGCGTCGACTTTCCCGAGCCCGATTCGCCGACGATGCCCAGGCTGGCGCCGGAGTGCAGCGTGAAGCTGACGCCCTGCACTGCGTGCACCAGCGGCGGTTTGCCGAACAGCGTCTCACGCGGCAGCGTATAACTGCGCGCGACCTGCCGGACCTGCAACAAGGGTTGGTTCATGCCGGTTTCCCCGCGCGCACCGCATCCAGACGCAGGCAACTCGCCGCATGCCCGGCGCGGATCGTCTCCGGTTGCGGGCGGGTGGTTCGACATGCCGTTTCGGCCCAGGCGCAGCGGTCGGAAAAGGCGCAGCCGACGGGCAGGTCAATCAGTTCCGGTACGGTGCCGTCGATGGTCGTCAAGCGTGCCCCGCGGGCCGCACCCAGGCGCGGCCGGGCGCCGAACAGGCCATGCGTGTAGGGA
>ENA-ORBV01001961-ORBV01001961.1-microbial-mat-metagenome-genome-assembly--contig:-NODE-1961-length-44451-cov-5.956551_pt1 | contig 44451 bp, 40 predicted proteins | sample MGYA00237777_ERZ505514 | MGnify/ENA primary metagenome ERZ505514 (study PRJEB26160, sample SAMN06269048) | microbial mat metagenome | isolation source: Oligotrophic lake microbial mat | place... | reverse complement strand
TCGGCAGCGTCAGATGTGTATAAGAGACAGGACCTATTCTTTTCAGCTTTACAGTCCTACAGATACTGACGCCAATTTGGAATTTCGCTGTGAAAAAGAGGGTTACCTCGATGAGAAACCGAGAGTTTTAGTGGCGCGCAAGGTTACAAAGAGAACAAAGCTTTTTGTCGAAGGATTAAAAATAACCTGTGATCGCTCAGAAAAACATAATGGTCGCGGAGTGCTCGGAATCGATCCAGCAATCCAAATTGGCTTTATGCTGCCCGAAGATCCCGCTGACTTAATTAAAAACAAAAAAATCTATATTACCCCTTTTGGGGGCGCTGGATTTTACGGCGAGTGGTAGTTTTCTTTTCTTTTGTGAAGTAACAATACTGCCCCAAGCAATTTTACTAAGTTGACGCCGCCACTTATTGATCTTTCGCTTTCTTCGACACTAACAATACTGCCCCGACGTGCTTGGCCAGAAATTTGGAAAACCAATAACTGATTTATATTTACTGTCTGCACCTGAGCTTGAGTGGCTGTAAAGGGGACGCGACAGTGATTTTAGAGTCAGATCTTTATCGCACGTCCGATCGACGGTCTGATGTCCGCCTCTTACGCCAAAGAAATTAGTCTAAAGCTATAATTTTGCATTTCACCCATGTACGGCCTTTGCAGTATCTGCACATAACAATACTGCCCCATAAACAAAAAAATGAATTAGGCAGAAGCAAAGAAGGCAGGAGAGAATATGGCAAAGCAGCTCGAATTTTTTAAGTGTGAGAAACGAAGGCTTCTACACGGCGGTGAAATTGGTGTCGGGAAAAGAAAGGGCCGAAGGCCCTTGGATGTTAGAAAACCACTTCATGTGGTTTTAAGATCTGAAAAAGCAAAGGGAAGACTAAGTTTACGAAATCACCAGACGGCAATAAATAAAATACTAAAGCGTTTTGCAGAAAAGTCTCGAGTTTCAATTTACCAAAAAGCCATTGTCGGTAATCACATTCACCTTTTAATACGTGCTAAAACGCGAAAAGAGATCCAGAACTTCTTTAGAACAATCGCTGCGCTTATTGCCAGGCATGTCACAAATGCGAGGAAGGGTAAACCCTTTGGAAGGTTCTGGTCGTACCTGATTTTTTCAAGACTACTAAGTTCATGGGGAAAGGAATTCGAAAAGGTTAGGGCTTACATTGTAAAAAACACTTTAGAGGCCACCGGCATGATGCCCTATGTACCAAGGGGCCCGAGAAGAGGCGTGACCTAAGTCCAGTTCTTCAATTCGTCTTGCAACCAAATGACACCTCCCATAGTCTTAATCATATAGGGAGGGCTTTATGAAAATAGCTCCAATCGATATTGCTCACAAAACTTTCGGCCGTAAGATTATGGGCCTTGATCCAGATGATGTTAAAAATTTTCTGCAGGAAGTGTCGCAGGAGATGGAACAATTAGTCCGCGAGCGAAATCAGTTTCGAGAGACTCTCCGCGAAAAAGAAATGGTCATTCTCGATTATCGTGACCGCGATGACATGCTAAAGAAAACGATGGAAACCGCCACCTATATGACTGAAAAACTACGCGTCGATGCGGAGCGAGAGGCCAAACTTATTATTAATGATGCCAAACAAAAATCAGACTTGATCATTCGTGACTCCCGCGATTCTTTAAAGAAAGCCTATAATGAAATTTCAAACTTGAAGCGCGCTCGCGTGCAGTTTGAAAATAATTTAAAAGCGTTAGCTCAGGCTCATTTGTCGATGCTCGCTCAAGGGGATAAGTATATGCCTGAGCCGATGCTACCCGAGCACGATATGGCCGCCGAAGCCAAGTAAGCCAGTCAAGTTTAGTGAAAAATTAAAAAGCTAAGTAAGGTATTTGACAATATCTTCGAAGCTTTCGAAATTTTTTTCCGAGTCGGCCCAGCCGTCGAGGCCATATGCCGCGTGAATATAATCAATGCCTGCCATTTTTGCGGCTTGGATGTCAGGAAAACTATCCCCAACATAAAGTGCTAATTTAATACTATTTCGATTTATAATGTCTTTAATATTTTCGGACTTACTAAGTCCGGTGTTACCTAGACACTCCCAATCTTTAAAATAGCTTCGCATATCATCGGTATCTAAAAAGTTTGAAAGCATTTTATTGTCGCAGTTACTCACTATAAAGAGTGGATAGGCATCCTTTAATATTTTTAAGCCCACCGCTAGGCCATCCACAAATGCGGGTCGTGCCGAGGCAAAATATCCCGGTTTTTGCATGGTACCTTCGAGATCAAGTATAATTCCGTCGTAGTTTTTAGAAAGTGTTTCAATAATATTCAAAATTATTTGATTTCCTCAAATAAATTTTGGTCTTCGTCCTCGGTTTGTTCTCGAAACTGCTTCTGTTTGCTTTGAGATTTTGGTTTTACTTTTTTTCCATCCTGCAGGATATCGCGAACCTCCAACGTACTGCCGAAATCCCAGCTCGCAGAAAGCATAAATGAAAGCCCATTGGCCACCCGACGCCCCCTGACCGGTAGGCTAACTTGAGCTCCAGTTTTAAATGTTTCGGAGGTGACGAAATTCGAGCCTAAAGTAAATTCAATCATTTCGGGGTTTACACTATAGAACTTGTAACTTCCTGCATTTGTCCGATCGGTCACAATCCAGCGATTCTGAGGCGTTTCCACGTTTTTATCATCCCTAAACGGAGCTGTATTACAAATATCAGCGTAAACGGAAAAATCAGAAAGTTGGTATTTGAGGCCTAAGCGCAATAAATAAAACCAAGCTCGATCGTCTGACATTATTTTGGTTCCGACATAGGCGTACGGAAAAAATGTTTTTAATTTAATCAGAGACCACAGGCCTAAATTGAGAGAGTGAGCATGTTCCGACATTAAAACTTCGTCGCCATAGGGGTCTACGGCCGAAGTAGCAAGGCTCAACAAGACATCGGGAATCAGTGAAATATATTTTCTCTCGAAAAAATATCTAGTGCCGACAAAGACTTCGGAAAAATTTAAATTTGAACGATCTTCATTACCCCGGGTGCTTTGAGAATAAGCAAAGTCGCCACCGGCCAGCACCTGAAGACTATTGAGCCAACTATAGTAAATCGACGTGCGCGTGGTGAGGTTCGTAAACTTGCTGCCATTGCCAAGAGAAATCTTTTGCCCATCATTGTTTAGATTTTCAGTTGACGAAAAATAATTGGGTTGAATTTTGAGATGATATTCGTAAGCCAAAGGCTCAGGTAATTGAGCATATGAAACCTGAAAAAAGGAAAATAAAAGTGAAAGTAGGGGTTGCATAAGACAAACGATGTTCTCATTTGCAGTACAATGCGTCAACCTATGACTCATGGGCCTGAGTGAGATTAGACTTTTATCATGTTCAAAAAGTATTCTCTTTGTGTTGTCATACTTTTTTTAGGGCTGAAGGCATGGCCCCTTCCTTCACACATACTTTTGTTGCCTGATGTGAAAGCGCTGCGCGATGATACCTGCCGGGCAGAGTTGCAAAATCAGATGTCTCTCTATCACAAAACTAGCGACGTTCCGGGGCAGTTTTTTGAAATGAGTACCGGTATTAGTTGTGGATTTTATAGCCATAATGAAATCAGGCTTGAGGGCGGGGTTGATTGGCGGGAGGGACACGACCACGATGTGGAAACGCCAAGCGATGCTTTGCAGGGTCATGTTCAGGCACAATTTTTTGATATTGACGAAAGAAACTGGGGTCTTTCGGCCGGCATTCATTCTTTGGGAGTTCACTCAGGAATCAATGACTATAATGTTGCATACGTTATGGCCCAACACCAAGGCGGCACTTATCGTTTTGGCTTGGGTGGGTATACGGGTAATACCAAGTTATTGGTTAATGATATTGGCGCGGCTGATTCTCAAGGAATAATGGTCGGCGCCTGGAAAAAAGTAGATGGTGGTGATCTCGCGCTAGAACTCCAAACTGGTCGCAACCGTATTGGGTATTTTTTTATTGGCGGTCGTAAAATAGTGGCACAGCGAACTTTTTTGTCTGCGGGGTACGGCAAAGCCAACAACTCAAATCTTATGCGAGACTGGGCCCTGGTTAATTTAGGATTTGTTTTTTGAGTCCACTTTTAGTTATTTTTATCACTGTATTTTTGGATCTCGTCGGGTTTGGAATTATTATTCCTTTAAGCCCGTTTTTGTCGCGTGAATTCAATGCTGACCCTGTGCAAATTGGTTGGCTAATGTCGATCTATTCTCTGATGCAGTTCATTTTCGCGCCAATTTGGGGGCGCCTCAGTGATCGAATAGGTCGGCGACCTATTATGTTGTTTAGCCTGTTTGGCGGAGCTCTTTCTTATTTGATTTTCGCTTTTGCCACTTCATTCTCCGGACTATTTATTGCACGTCTTTTTGCGGGAATCTGCGCAGCGAATATTTCGACCGCTATGGCATACATCGCAGACATTACCCATGAAAAGGATCGTTCTAAAAATATGGGGCTCATTGGTGCTGCATTTGGATTGGGATTTATTTTTGGACCAGTGATAAGTGGTCTTTCTATGGAAATTGGTTTCAAAATTAATTCTCGTCCCCCATTTGGAATGAATTTTCCTGCTCTTATTGCCTCGGGACTTTGTTTTTTAAATTTCTTATTGGCCTTTAAAATATTAAAAGAAAGCTTGCCTCCTGAAAAAAGAGGCCAGGCTCCAGCTCGCGCCTCGCGTATTAAAAATGCTCTGAAACATTTAAGCCGACCAGTCGTGGGACCATTGATCTTAGTATTTTTCTTGTGTGGCCTTGGGATGGCTCACATGGAAAGCAATCTTTTTCTATACGTGAGTGATATATTTAATTGGAGCAATAAAAAAGCGAGTTTTGGTTTTGCCTACGTCGGAATTATAATGGTAATTACCCAGGGTTATCTGATTCGAAAGCTTTTGCCAAAATGGGGAGAAAGAATACTTTTGCCTATGGGATTATTTATGATGGTCATTGGACTTGCGGGGATAGGGATTTCGAATTCTGTTGGAGTGTTAGCTGTGATTATGACAATATTAGCTCTAGGAAATGGCTTTACAAACCCGTCAGTTTTGGGCGGAATTAGCTTAATGTCTGACAGTCGAGAACAGGGCGAAGTGATGGGTGTGACACATAGCCTCGCCTCGCTCGCTCGAATTCTGGGGCCGCCATTGGGGGGATGGTACTATAAGCATTTCTCACCTTCAGCCCCATTTTTTGTTGCTGGAATCATGGTGTTCGTTGCCTTAATAATTGTTAGCTTACTGATCAGTAAAATTCCTAATTCCGGTCGCCAAAATCATTGATTTTTAATCCAAAGGTGTGAAACTATAGCCTCAATGAACAGCGAAGAGCTCTCCGACCGCTATGCTCCTGAAGAAGTTGAATCCCGTATTTATAAATGGTGGGAGGAGCGGGGATTTTTTAATGCCGACGATGCTTCAATCAAGCCACCCTATTGCATTATTCTTCCTCCTCCAAATGTGACTGGTTCATTGCATTTAGGTCACGCTCTAGATCATAGTATCCAAGATTGTCTCATTCGCTGGAAAAGAATGTCGGGCTTTAATGCTCTTTGGCTCCCTGGCACAGATCATGCGGGTATAGCCACGCAGAATGTGGTCGAAAAAGAATTAAAAAAAGAAAAACTTACGCGGCAAATATTGGGTCGAGAAAAATTCTTAGAGCGCGTTTGGGCTTGGAAAGACCAATACGGCAGCCGTATTATCGAACAAATGAAGCGCTTGGGTGATTCCTGCGATTGGCGACGTCATGTATTTACCATGGACGAAAGTGTTTCTCGGTCTGTGCGTAAAGTTTTTGTTACACTCTATCAAAATAAAAAAATCTATCAAGGTGAGCGCCTGATTAACTGGTGCCCCCGCTGTGAGACCGCACTTTCTGATCTAGAGGTAGAACACAGAGATTCAAAGGGAAGTCTGTGGCACATCGCCTATCCGATTATTGGCACTATGGATACGTTAATCGTAGCCACCACCCGACCAGAAACCATGCTCGGCGATGCTGCTATATGTGTGCACCCTGATGATGTTCGTTACAAAGATCTTATTGGTAAAATAGTGCAGTTACCTCTTACCGATCGCCAAATTCCAATTATAGCTGACAAATATGTGGATCAAGAGTTTGGCAGCGGAGCTTTAAAAATAACTCCTGCCCATGATTTTAACGACTATAAAATTGGCCAGACTCATAAGTTAGCAATCATTAATATTTTAACTCCTCAAGGTACTCTCAATGATTTGGTGCCAGAGAAGTTTCGAAAACTCAGCGTGCCAGAAGCCCGCAAAAAGATTGTTGAGGCTCTAAAAGAACAAGGCTTTTTAAAAAAAGAAGAGGGCCACAATCTTTCTGTAGGTCGCTGCTCTCGTTGTGAATCGGTGGTTGAACCATTTTTATCGAAGCAATGGTTTGTGGCTATACAGGATCTTGCCGCCGGCGCAAAGCGTGTTGTTGAAAACGGTACCACATCTTTTGTACCCGAAAATTGGACTAAAACTTACCTGCATTGGCTTGGAAAAATTGAAGACTGGTGTATCTCACGACAGTTATGGTGGGGGCATCGTATTCCGGCCTGGAGCTGTGCCGAATGTAAACATGTGACCGTGTCAATGGATGATCCCAGTCAATGTGAATCCTGTGGCAATGCTGAAATTACTCAAGACGAAGATGTTCTGGACACTTGGTTTAGTTCGGCGCTTTGGCCATTTAGCACATTGGGTTGGCCCGATGAATCTGAAGCACTTAAAACGTTTTATCCTACGGATGTATTAGTGACTGGCCACGACATCATTTTCTTTTGGGTAGCCCGAATGATCATGATGGGACTGGATTTTAAAAAAGACGTGCCATTTAGAACAGCTTACATTCATGGTCTTATTCGTGATTCTCAGGGCCGAAAGATGTCTAAGTCACTGGGTAATTCTGTTGATCCCGTTGAAGCCATCGAGAAGTACGGTGCCGATGCTTTGCGCTTTACCCTTTTATCGAGCGTTGCCAGCGGGCGAGATCTAAAATTTACCGTCGATAAACTCGAGATCAATCGTAACTTCATGAATAAAATTTGGAATGCAACTCGATTTTCATTAACGGCCTTAAAAGATTTTGTTCCCCCTAAAGAGGAATTGCCGTCAAAATCCTATTTGTCAGTGTCCGATCAATGGATTACCTATCGTTTGGGTGAAGTTGAAAAAGAAATGGACGATAGCCTTTCGAACTTTAAGTTTTCTGAGGCGGCTCAATCAATTTACAGTTTTGTATGGCATGATTTCTGCGATTGGTATTTAGAGTTTATTAAGCCAATCATATACGGTCCTGATAATCAGGATAAAAAATCAACTCAATTAGTTTTAGCCCACACGCTCAATCGAGTCATGCGCTTGCTTCACCCATTTGTGCCGTTTATTACGGAGGCTATTTATCAAAAGCTTCCGATCAGAAACGATGCGCTTATTATCGATAAATACCCCACTCCTGCCAATGATCGAAACTGGTTAGCTTTAGGCTCTGAAAAAGCGGCGTTTGAAATGGAACTAGTGAAAGAAGTAATCACAGCCATCCGAAATATTCGTGGTGAAAACCGCATTAAGCCTGGCGAAAAAATTACTGCCAAGATCAACCCCTCTGATGCCGAAGCCCAGAAAATTCTTGGTAATAATAAATCCTTTATTATGAATCTTGCCCGTCTTAGCGAATGTGAAATCGGTCCCATATCGGATCGGCAAAAATGTGCGGTGACGTTAGTGAGTAGGGGCGAAGCTAAAATTGAAGTCGTAGTTCCCCTTATCGGTCTGGTCGACTTTGATGAAGAAATTAATCGTATTAAAAAGAATATCGAAAAAATTCAGAAAGAGATTCAGTCACTCAACAAAAAACTGGGCAATGAAGAATACGTTAGAAACGCTCCTGGCGATGTTGTTGAAAAGGACCGCGAACTTGTCATGCAAAACAAAAGTCAGCTCAATAGTCTGCAAGAGAGTTTAGCGAGATTGCAGTGAAGCTAGTGTCTTGGAACGTCAATGGCGTGAGATCTGTAACTCGTTACGGGTTTTTCGACTGGCTTGCTAAATTTTCTCCGGATGTTTTGTGCCTCCAAGAAACCAAGGCCCAGAAGGATCAACTCTCTCAAGAAATCATTAGCCCCTTAAAATATGGATCACATTGGCACTCAGCGGTTGCCAAGGGCTATAGCGGTGTCTCAATGTATTTCAAAAAAGAACCGCTAAATATTATAGAAGGAATAGGTAACAAAGAAATCGATAGCGAAGGTCGGGTGTTAACCCTGGAGTATAAAGATTTTTTTCTAGTAAATGCTTACTTTCCCAATAGTGGCCGGGATCACGCAAGGCTTCCTTACAAGCTCAAGTTTTGTAAAGAAATTTTAATTTTCCTCAATAAACTAAAAAAAAAGAATAAACATGTAGTTATTTGCGGTGACTTCAATATTGCTCACAAAGAGATGGACCTGGCTAATCCAAAATCAAACATGAAGAACGCTGGTTTTTTGCCCCAAGAACGGGCGTGGATGGATGAGTTCATCAAGAAGGATTATATTGATGTATATCGACATTTTAGCCAAGATATTGGAAGCTACACTTGGTGGAGTTATCGCCCAGGAGTGCGCGAGCGAAATATAGGATGGCGCCTTGATTACTTCTGTTCAGATATTGATTTTGCCGATCGTATCGAAAGTATGCTACATTTGACACAAATAAAAGGATCTGACCACTGCCCCGTGGTCATAAAGTTGAAATAGAATTATGAGTAAAAAAACACTGCTACAAGGCGTAGTAAAAAGACATCCCGACGGTTTTGGGTTTTTAATACCTGACGATAGTGAACACCCTGACGTTTATATTCCCCGACATGCTATGCAGGGGACTATGAGTAACGATCGCGTTTCTGCCGAAGTCGAGAAGTCAAGAGAGGGCAAGAATCGCTATTCTGGAGAAAATGTTAAGCTCATCGAAAGAAGAACAAAAACTGTTTATGGACCCTACGCCAAAATGTCGGCGCAGTTTGGTTTGCTGGTGGATCACGAGGGCGCTTGGGGGAGTGATATTTATATTCCAGTTAACGATTCAAAAGGGGCTACGGAAGGTCAGATTGTTGCTCTAGAACTTACTGATAAACTCACTCACTCGGGACATCTGATGGGACGAGTGGTTGAATTTTTAGGAGCCATCGAAGATCCACTGACCGATACTAAGCGGGTTATGATAGATCACCAGTTGCCTTTCGAGTTTTCGGCAATCGTAGTTAAAGAGTCAGAACGACTTCCGTTAGAGGTGACTCGAAAGGATTACGAAGGCCGCGAGAACCTGACGGGCGAGTCATTTATTACGATTGACGGTGTTACCGCAAAAGATTTTGATGACGCCATTTTGGTAAAGTCGACGAGCCGTGGTTTTCAGTTGTGGGTGGCTATCGCAGATGTGAGTCATTATGTTAAGCCTGGCACGGCTATCGATGCTGAGGCCTATCAGCGGGGCACCAGTACTTATTTTCCAAAGTTTGTGATTCCGATGCTTCCCGAAAAATTGAGTAACGAGCTTTGCTCATTAAAACCCAATGTCGATCGCTTATCATTTGTTTGTGAAATGTTGATTGGTTTTTCTGGGGATGTGCAATCCTACGAAGTTTATGAAGCTGTTATTAATAGCAAAGCCCGCGTCACCTATGGTGAGGCGCAAGAAGTGGTTGATGGAGCTGTAGGAAATGTCCCTATTCCTGAAAAATTAAAACATGTAAAAGAAAATATTATGCGCGCCGCAGACTTGGCAAAGGTCTTGATGGCGCGAAGGTTTCGTGAGGGCAGTCTGGATTTAGAGCTACCTGAGACAGAAATTATTATTGATGATTTAGGGCAGCCGGTAGATATTATTAAGTCAGATCGAATTTTTGCCCACCGTTTAATTGAAGAACTAATGTTGATCGCCAATGTTTGTGTCGCAAGATTCCTCAACGATAAAGGGTCCGATTGTCTTTACCGAATACATGAATCTCCCGAGCAAGAGGATGTCGATATTCTCGAGCGCTTTGTTTTTAACTTTGGCGGCAAACAAAAAATTGGTGGCGGAAAATTGCAGAAAAAATTAACGCGGGTGTTAGAAGATTTTTCGGGAACTGCCCAGGGCGAAGCCTTAAGTATGTTGATTCTGCGCTCGATGATGCAGGCAAAATACAGTCCTGAAAACGTAGGACATTTTGGCTTGGCTTTTTCACATTATGCCCATTTTACTTCTCCCATTCGTCGCTACCCAGATTTAATTGTACATCGATTACTTAAAAAATTTGTGATCGATTCCAAGGCCTATCCGGGCTATGAGTTTGGCAATTTGGCGTCCTCCGGTACTTGGTTAAGTGCTTGCGAGCAGAGGTCAGTCAAAGCGGAGCGTCAATTTAGATCTATTAAAACTGCGCGCTTCATGTTTGGGTTCATCGGCCAAGAGTTTGAATCTGTGATTAGTTCTGTAACCAAACTGGGCATTTTTGTTTTACTGAGGCAGTATGATGTGACGGGTCTCATCAAGATGGAAGAAATCGGTGTTAGAGGACTTGAACTCGATGAGCAAAATCTACGTCTTATCTCACCAAAAACTGGAATTGAATATAAAGTTGGTGATACACTCAAAGTCACTTTAGCTCACTCAAACATTGTGACGGGTAAGATTGATTTTGTTTTGTCAGGAGATTTAAAACGTGCCCCTCTTAACGACCGGAAAGAAAATAAGCCGCACCATAAAAAGCGCCAGCCGCTTAAGACAAATAGTCGGAGTTTTGGCAAGACACGGTTTTCAAAACCTCGCCGAAAGCGTTAAATTAGGTCGCTTCATTTTAGAAAGACTATCAGATCAAGAACTCGATAAGTACACTGCACCCGAGCGGTTACGTATGGCCTTTGAGCAGTTGGGACCCACTTTTGTAAAACTGGGACAATTGTTTGCCTCTCGCCCTGACTTGATACCTATCGAATTTGTGGAAGAGTTTAAAAAACTTCACAATCAAGTTAAGACTATTCCCTATTCTGATATCGAAGCCGAGCTAAAATCTTATTACAATCGGGACCTCTCGGATATTTTTAGTGAGTTTGATAAAGAGCCACTAGCTGCGGCCAGTATAGCGCAGGTTCACAAAGCGACCCTTTGTGATGGTTCGAAGGTAGTTGTTAAGGTACGTCGACCTGGAATAATTGATGTCATTAATCAAGATTTATCGGTACTTTTTCAGTTAGCAGAACTCATCGAGAAGTATGTTCCAGAGGCAAAACCCTATAATCCCAGGGCGGTTGTTGAAGAGTTTTTTAAATCCATGGAGTTTGAAACAAATTTTGTTGTCGAAGCGAATAATATGCGTCGAATCGCCAAAAATTTTGAAGGCGATAAAACTATTCGTATTCCTAAAGTGCATTGGAACTTTACTGGGGAAAATGTTTTGGTTATGGAGGCACTCGAGGGAATTCCGCTGAGCTATCCCTCGGCTTTAAGGCAAGAGGGTGTAGACCTCAAAGTAGTCATTGATCGGGGTCTTAAGATTTTCATGAAAATGGTTTTTACCGATGGATTTTTTCACGGTGATCTTCATCCCGGTAACTTTTTTATTTTACCCGGTAATGTTGTGGGCCTTGTTGATTTTGGTGTGGTCGGAAGGCTCAACAAGCGTACGCAGGATGCCATTGCCAGTATGTTGGTCGCGCTTGCCACGGAGGACTACGATCGGCTGGCCAGTGAATACATAGATCTTGCGCCATTTAGCGACGGTGTGGATGCTAATCAACTAGCGCGCGAGACGCGCGATGTGATTTCTCCCTATTATGGATTGACGATGAAAGAAGTTAACATGGCAAAGGTTTTGCTAACTTCAACCTCGTTGGCTACTAAGCATCATTTACAGCTGCCTCGAGAGCTTATGTTATTTTTTAAATCATTGGTGGGCATTGAAAGTCTTGGGAGAATGCTTGTCATTGATTTTGATTTTTTAAGTTATTCTTTAGAGATTGCTAAAGAACTTGTAAAAGCTCGCTACGAACCTACGCGCATGGTTTCGAATTTGGCTTCGGTCATGAGGGAATCGCAGGGCATGCTTTTTGAAATGCCACGGCAGCTCCGCAATTTTTTTAGAAAAGTGAATCATCCCGATTTTGCCATAAAATTAAATGTTGAGTACATCGAAGAAACCAAAAGAGCTATAGAGACCTCTTCTAATATTTTGTTTTTGGGTATCGTCATCGGCAGCCTTATTATCAGTGCCTCTATTTTATATGCTTTGAGTGGTCTGGATCACGGTATGCCACTTCTCAGCATCTTGGGCTACAGCCTGGCGGTTTTCTTCGGTATGATGGGATTTTATAATTATATTAAGAAATAAAATCTCGTAAGCCGATTTCTAATTTCACTGAATCACTTTCGAAACTGCATTAAGAAAGGGAATATTGACGCCATCCCAACGGTAACCGTAAGTTATTCCTGCATGATATTTAATATCCGCTGGTCAACATTAAAACAAGGCCAAGAGCCATTACCATCCAGATCGAGTTCGTCCATTCCGTTGAAACTGTTTTCATCGTTCTTCCTCCTGTTAGATTTGGGTCACACCCACAAGATGTGACCCATTAATAAATTACTGTAAAAGCTTCAGCGCAATCTGCTGAATATTATTCGCTTGCTGAAGAACAGACACACCAGACTGAAGTAGTATGTTATGTCTTGTCATTTCCGACGTCTCAGCGGCAATATCAGCATCCCTAATTCGAGAGTTCGCTGCTGACATGTTCTCATCGCTAATTGCTATGTTATTCACCGTTGAAGTTAATCGGTTTTGCATAGCTCCAAAATTCGCACGAATCGCATTTATGCTAATTATGGCACTGTCCACAGCAGAAATACTTACCTGAGCCCCTTCTTTTGTAGCAGTACTTTCAGCCATCATGCCAATAGCCTCAAGAGTTGAGTTCGAGGCCGAGGCATTAAAAGATATCCGATCTTTAAATGGGTCGTTAAAAACACCCACTTGGATATCCATAATTCCGCCGGTACCGTTCAACAAGTCTCTGCCGTTAAACTCAGTCACTTCTGAAACGCGCTGAATCTCTGACTTTAACTGTTGATACTCAACATCAATAAACTTTCGCTCTGTATCGCCGACAGTGTCAGAGGCCGCCTGAATGGCTAGCTCTCTCAACCGAATAAGCATGGCTGAAATTTCATTCAAACCACCCTCTGCGACTTGAACCAACGAGATACCATCATTGCCATTTCGTTGTGCCTGACGTAGGCCACGAATTTTGGCTTTTAAGTTCTCGCTGATTGCGAGTCCGGCGGCATCATCAGACGCCTGATTGATGCGGTAACCAGAGCTCAAACGGTTTAAAGCGTGGCTAAGGCCAGCGTTATTGACCGTTAAATTTCTTTGGGCATTTAGCGAAGTAACATTGGTCGCTATTCTGAGTCCCATATTATCCTCCTTGCATAAAGAATCCTCCGTGATGCTTGCCATCCATTTGGCAAAAGCAGAACTTCCAGCTCTGCATTATTTTGACTTCAGTGAAGTACCCGAAATTCAAAATTGAATTCCATCGCTTCGCTTTATTAATCGGAAAATATTTTTTTACTCTTAAGGCTAGATTTTTTTATAAATATTTTTTTGAATTAAGATCAGAGCCGTAGTTGTGCTACGGCCCTGTTTGCAGGAAACATAATCTATCAGCTTCAGTTCCAGGTCCAACTATCAATCAGCAGCATACCTTCATTGATCCGGCCTAAGGGGGTTCATCCTGACCCCAGGGGCTAGAGATCGTGAACCAAGACTTTCTTAAGTTAGGGGAATAACCCTAAATTAAGAGAAAGTCTTGTTCAAGAGCGAAAGTGCCGTGTTGGCAGACTGGTTAGCTTGCGCCAAGACGGAAGTGCCGGCCTGTAGCAAGATATTATTTTTAGTAAACTCAGCAGTTTCTTCAGCTATGTCAGCATCTCGAATACGACTATTTGCTGCAGCCATATTTTCGACACCTACTGCGATGTTGCTGATGGTACTTTGAAGCCTATTTTGTATGGCACCAAAGTCAGCTCGCATTGCAGAGACACTCACGATAGCTTGGTCGAGCGCACTCAGCGTATTTTGCGCTGAAGCTTTATCGGCCACACTGGTGAGGTTGACTCCTAGAGCAGCCGAATTGGCGTCAGCTTTTGAAGCATCAAAAGACAGACGGTCAATATTGGGATCGTTTCTGGTTCCCACTTGGAAATCCAGCACTGATCCTGTGCCGCTTAAGAGTTGAGTACCGTTAAATTCGGTACCGTCGGCGATACGGTCAATCTCTGAAATGAGCTGATCGTATTCCACGTTTAAGAATTGTCGTTCAACAGGTCCAATAGTATCTGAAGCTGCTTGTACGGACAACTCACGTAACCTAATGAGAATTCCACTTATCTCATTGAGCGAACCCTCTGCCACTTGCACCAGCGAAACACCGTCTTGGGCGTTTCTTTGTGCTTGTTTAAGGCCTCGGATTTGCGCTTTTAAGTTTTCGGAAATTGCCAGCCCGGCAGCGTCGTCACCGGCTCTGTTGATTCGGTAGCCTGAAGATAACTTCTCCAGGTTTCTGTCTAAACCTAACTTCGTACCCGTCAAATTTCTTTGAGCGTTTATTGAAGCTACGTTTGTATTAATTCGTAATCCCATGTTCCTCCTCCTTGAAGATCATCAGCGGCGATCCTTGCTGCTGTGGGTACCTTGCATAGCACCCGGGCGGACCATAATGTCCTAATGAACTGATCGGTGACTCACGTTGAGACTTGATAAAATAAACGACTCATAATGAAAAACTAGACTTTTCTCTTAAGGTGCCCTCTTAAGGTGCCAGCCCCTGCCCTCTTAAGGTGCCAGCCCCTAAAAAAGAATAATTCAGTCTTGTTTTGAGGCGTCGAACTATCAGATAGTCGACCAAAGTTAGACGTTTATAAAGGTTTTGACAGCCTATTTAAAAGCTAAACGATTTGGCCGTGGCATTCACCTTGCTTAATAAAAGGTACTTGATCGGGAGGATTAGATGTCTAAAGTTACTCTATCATTATTGTCTCTATTAGCTGCCATTTTATTTTTTCAAAATTGTAGTAAGGTCGGATTTAGCAGCAACTCTGGGAACCTCACAAAAGTTGCCGGTGATCCAGGCGCGACATCTGCGAATGTGTCTGAAGACGGGGATGATAACTTACTGCCACTCGGTGACGGCGAGGGAGAAGGTGAAGTCGTCGAAGAAGACGGTGACGATGATAGCGACGGTCTCGCCGCCAATTATATTTGTATTCTAAAAGGTCCTGGTAAATCCATTCGAGTTGGTTTTGTCGGTGGTGAACTCGTTGAACATGGAAGGACGCCTAAAGTAGTATGCATGTCTCGATCTGCATGTCTCAATATTATAAGTAAGGCATTCGACGTTAAATATCCAGTCAAACGAGGTTTTTGCCCAAACAAAAATCCTCATGTGATTCCTTTTTCTGATTCTGAGCTACAAGATTTAATTTAATTTTTTTTATACGATTGAGCGGGCCAGCCTAAACCCGCTCATAAACTAAAAAAGAAAACTCCAAAGGTTCCGAACGTTTGACGCGACTTACTTCGCGAAACTTCTTGAGATCAAACTCCGGATAAAACGCATCGCCCGGAAACTCTTTATAAATATGCGTGAGATAAATCTTATCAACCTGCCCAAGACTCTCTTTATAGATTTCACCGCCACCACAAATAAAAACTTCTGCAGGCCAATCGGCCAAATGTTTTTTGGCCTCAGCGACCGCCGCCGCAACAGTGGGGACCACAATACAGCCGCGACTATCATAGGCAGTCTGTCGTGTTACAATAATGGTTAAGCGTTTGTTTAATGGTTTTTCGAGAGTTTCAAAGGTTTTTCGGCCCATAATTATTATATGCCCGCGCGTTTTTTCCATAAAATATTTCATGTCTTCGGGCACGTTCCAGGGCAGAGTGCCCTTGTTGCCGATAACGCGGTTATCTCCCATGGCGACGATGTGAGACAAAATCATATCGAAATTTCAGCCTTAATCATGGGATGAGGGTCATACTCAACTAACTGGAAGTCTTCGTATTTAAACTCAAAAATATTCTTAACCGCAGAATTAATTATCACGCGAGGTTTCGGCCTTATTGTTCGAGATATTTGGAGCCGGGCCTGTTCAATGTGATTTAAATAAATATGAGCATCGCCTAGCGTGTGTATAAATTCGAAGGGAATCAAATCACAAACCTGTGCCACCATCATTGTGAGTAATGCGTAGCTAGCAATATTAAAAGGAACTCCTAAAAACACGTCAGCACTACGTTGATAAAGCTGACACGATAGCCGACCATTACTTACATTAAATTGAAAAAAGGCGTGGCAAGGTGGCAGTGCCATTTTATCAATTTCACCGGGATTATAAGCCACGACACACATTCGACGAGATTTAGGATTTTTTTTTATTTCGTCTATCACATTTGAAATCTGGTCGATCGTGCGGCCATCGGGTGCCTGCCATGACCGCCATTGGGCTCCATAAACACGGCCCAGGTCACCATGCTGATCAGCCCATTCGTCCCAGATAGTTACTTTATTTTCGTGGAGGTATTTAATGTTGGTATCACCCCTTAGAAACCACAAGAGCTCGTGAGTAATTGAGCGCATATGACATTTTTTTGTAGTGACGAGCGGAAAGCCGTCTTGCAAATTAAAGCGCATTTGGTGCCCAAACGTACTTAAAATACCCGTACCAGTTCGGTCATCTTTGGGGGTACCCTTATCGAGAATCTCTTGCATGAGGTCTAAGTACGGCTTCATTAACAACACCTCTATATTTTTTTTGTGGCTTATTTTAGACAGTGACCAGACCTCTGTCCAATGCTAATGATGTTTTCCATGGACATTAGGGATCCCGTTCACGGAAATATTCCAATTAGTAATTCTGAAGCATTTGTAGTCAACAGCGCTGTCTTCCAAAGATTGAGATCTATCAAGCAGTTAGGCTTTGCGGAGTTTAGTTTTCCTGGCGCGACGCACAATAGATTTTTGCATAGCATTGGAGTGACCCATTTAGCAGGAATTGCATTTGATAGTATTTTTAAAACCTATCCCTTTAAGAACCAAGAAAGTCGTTGGCGTTTACGTCAGGCACTTCGCCTAGCTGCACTTCTCCACGATATTGGTCACGGTCCCCTAAGTCACACGAGCGAAGAAGTCATGCCGCCTGTCCATAAACTAAATGTTAAAGCCTACGAGCATCGTAAAAGTGGCAAGGGTTACGATAAATCCACTCGCGCAAATCATGAAGACTACACAATTAAAATGATTACTGATTCTTCGCTAACCGAAATTATATCTAAACACTTTCCTGATTTAACTCCGTTTCATGTCGCTTGTCTGGTTGATAAATCATTGCTTTGTAAAGATGATTTTTTTACCGACGGCGAACTTAATTTTAGACCGATTTTAAGCCAGTTAGTTAGTTCAGAAATGGATGTCGATCGCATGGATTATTTAGGGCGCGACGCCTATTTTTGTGGAATAAACTACGGCAAGGCCGAAGTTGAATGGTTGCTCGCCAACTTAAGAGTTCACATCGAAAATGGCGAAGTTAATTTAGCCCTCAATCGCCGAGCCGTTTATACCTTTGATGATTTTTTGATTTCTCGTCACCACATGCATCTCATGGTTTATTTTCATCATAAGAGCGTCATTTATGAAGAGATGCTACATAGATATTTAACCAGTCCCACTTGCGATTATCACTTGCCGGCTGATGTGAATGAATATTTACGGTGCACCGATTTTTCGATTTATGAACATATGTCGAGATCAAGCAACGACTGGGCGCAAAGAATTTCGCGACGAGAGCCATTTAGGGTACTTTTCGAACATCATTCAACTCAAGAAAATCCCCGTTTAGAAAATATGAAAAAAGTATTAGAGGCGAATGGCATTCATGTAATATTATCAAATTCGAAAGCGCGGCTATCAAAATATCATAGCAGCTATACAGATGACACTTCCGCTAAGATTTTTGTAGTGGACCAATATGATCGCCAACAAAAGCCAGTGCCGATAGTCAATATGACCGAAATATTTCAAAAGTACGAAGAAACCCGCGCCATCGAGCGTGTTTATGTTCCGCCCGAACAATTTTCTGAGGCCGAAGGCATTTTAATCGATAAAAAACTCTAACAACGAACACCGGGAACTTTACACAAACGAATTTTAAATTCCGCTGGACCCTCAAAACCCGTTAAGGTTAACTCTCTATACCAGACACCCTCGTTAGAAATAAAAATCACGCTAGGCAAACCTTTAATGTCATATTTTCTTCTGAGTTCACCTAGCTCAGCAGATTCGACTGTGGCATCGTATTGCAAAAAGACGGCGTCGCGAGTTAGTTTTAATATTTCCGGATCGACATAAGTTTTTTCTTCGAGTTCCTTGCAGGCCGCACACCAATCAGCATAAAAATCGAGGATGATGGGTTTTTTTTCTGCAATCGCTGTAGCAAAGGCCTCAGCGCTGTAAATAGAAATGTTTAAAGCCTGTAAATCTGAGGCCCTTGATTGCACATTTTTTTGAGGTTGCAAAACTGGATAGAGGTAATAAATAGACATCAGCACCATAATGGTGGCAAAAACGTATTTCACGCTCTTCATCCAAAGACCAGATCTGGGGAGGTAGCGGGTGAGCTGCGAAAAAGTGCCTATGGCTAAAAATAAAATGCCCATACCCAGAGAATAAGTAAAAAGTAATGTAAACCCGTAGACAACATCTTTAGTCTGAGCGACATGGGTCAAAATACTAATAATAACAGGTCCCACACATGGGGCAGCCACTAGGCCCGAAACCAGGCCCGCAAAAAGCGCTGTTAGGAATTTTCCATGTGTTTTAAAAGTAACTAATCGTTCTTGCAGTCGGGGAGGAATGTTGATCTCAAAAACGCCAAACATGCTAAGTGCCATTAAAAAAAATACTAGAGATACAAAAATAATAACGGCTGGGTGTGCCAGTAACGAGCCAAAAAGCATTCCCGAAGTTGCCGCAAGCACACCGAGACTTGAAAACATAAGGCCAATACCAGTGACATAGGTAAAGCTCAATAAAAATCCCGAGAGGTGCGAGCGACTTTTGTTATTATTTCCGAGAACGGCGAGAGTAATCGGAATCATCGGGTATACGCAAGGGGTGAGACTCGTGAGAACTCCGGCTATAAACACAAAGAGAAAAGTAAAAAATCTTCCGAATGATAAAGCCCGCTCAAAAGACCAGTCTCCGTTCACAGTTCCTAAAGGCACTGTGGCCACTTGATCGGTTACAATAAATTGTGTCGAAAGACTAACAGTTTTTGGAAACAGGCAATGCTTAGTGGTGCATGCCTGGTAGCCCAAATTAAATTCAACATCAAATGAGCCGACTTTTTGATCTTGCGGCACTCGCACCTCTGCTAAAACCTCACCCTTTCCTTGAAAACCGTTGCGGTAATTCTGCGATAGTGGGTCAAAAAAATTTATAACAGGTTGAATTTCAAAACTGTCGACTTTAACTGAGCTAGGTTCTTTTATCGAAAATTTAAATTTATCTAAGTAAGCTTTATAGTATTTATCGAGTTCGATATTAATTTTTAATTGAGTCTTTTGGCCGGGGCTTACTTTAATTGGAGATTCGCTCAGCTGAGCGCTCAAAGGGTTTTCATTGAGGTAGTCATCGGGCGCCTGCTCGGACTGAGCCAATACGCCGACAAACAAAGTAAAAACCAATATATTTCTGATTAGTTTCGTCATGACATTTTTACCGTAGAAGCAATCAGAGAGATCATTTCATCGAATTGAAGTTTTGCCACATTTCGCCTTCTCGTTGAAATTATATGTCGGAAGAAACCAATTTGAGCCAAATGATCGAGTTCGAGATTTCCCAAAAGCACACCCCATTTTTGACTTTCATAGGGGATAATACCATCAAATCTCTCAACAGAGTCAAACCTTAGACCAGCACCCATTAACAGAAAGCGAAAAACAAGCTCCAATTCCGAGGCCTTGGGTGCCGACAAAATGCTGTAGTAGGCGATAGTGTCTATATCGGGATAGGTTTCATTGAATTTTTTGAGAGCAAGCGGAGTTAATTTTTCAAAAAACTTAACTCTATGTTTTAAATCGTAACCCGCGGCACGCATGACTTTGGAAAGTAATTTCTTTCGCACAGGTAAACTCAAGGCCCGGTCGGCCAGGGGAGTGCCCAAATGTGGTGTAGCAATAGTAATGATTCGTTTAATTGTACTAGAGTGTCCTTTTTGGTGAGCCAATGCTCTGGCGATCAGTCCGCCCGTTGAATGGCCCAGGAGAGTTACCATTTTAGCGGATCCGTGCACTCGTTCGTTATAACAAACTAGACGAACATCGTGCTTTAGTAGGGCAGCGCTAATATGCGAATGCATTTGACCGAATCGAAATGGACCCACATGGATTTGGCCATCGCCATATGTATTAAGTCCAGGGATGTAGAAGATCTCGACCATAAAGTATTAAACATATGAGTCTAAATACCGAGAAAGACAATGAGGAACTTAAATGGGTTTTGCTGGTGCACTAATAGTTATTATTTGCGTGTTTGGCGGTTTTATAGGCGGCGGTGGACACATGCACGTGCTGTGGCAACCCTACGAATTTGTAATTATATTTGGTGCTGCTTTAGGTGGCTTTATTACTGCTAATCCGATGTCTGTGGTAAAGGCAGCATTTTCCAGAGCCATTAAAGGCATGGTTAGAGGTGGGCCGAATAAAAAAGAATACGTTGAGCTGTTGCAATTACTTTTTCGACTTTTTCAAATTTTTCGTAAGGACGGTCCACAAGCTGTAGAGAAACACATCGAGGAGCCGGATAAGAGTGATATCTTTAAAGCTTATCCCAGTTTTTTGCGAAATCATCATGCGGTTCATTTCTTATGTGACACCATGAAAATTACACTGTCGGCCGACCTTACTCAATATGATGTAGATGATCTTTTGGAGATGGACGTGAGAACGGCACATGAAGAAGAACATGCTGCAGCCCATGCCGTCGGTACAGTTGCCGACGGACTTCCGGGGCTAGGGATTGTGGCCGCAGTTTTAGGGGTAGTGCACACTATGGCACTTCTTGACCAGGGCACACAAATCATCGGTAACTCTGTGGGTGCCGCTCTTATCGGAACTTTTATTGGAGTTTTGTTTTGTTACGGATTTTTTGGTCCCATAGCAAAAAAGATGGAAAGCGATATTAATTCTGAAGGCCGATATTTAGCTGTTATTAAAGCCGCTCTAGTGGCTCTACAAAAAGGTGCTCCTCCACTTGTCTGCGTGGAATACGCTCGCCGAAATATCTACCCTAATGATCGACCTAGTTTTGATGAACTTGATAAGGCCACTAAAGATGCTAAGAAAGTAGCTTAAAGAGGGTTAAGTCAAATGGCCGACAAGGGCTCGTTGATCGTCATTAAAAAAGTCTATGTCAATGCCGCCGGAGCTCATGGCGGATCCTGGAAGGTGGCCTTCGCCGACTTTATGACCGCTATGATGTGTTTCTTTTTGGTGATGTGGCTGTTGTCTTCAAATGCCAGCGATCGTGCTAACGTAGCTGAGTATTTTTCTACCCCTAGTGTTATTGAGTATGAGTTCCAACATTACGGAGTGGAGCTTACCTTAGAGAAACTATTTTTAGATTTATTTAGTGAGCCGCTAAAAGTTTTTCAGTCTTTCATTACTCCAATCGATCATACGCCTAATATAATGAGCTTTGGCTTAAAAAAGGTTGTACTACAACACTTAGCCAACGAATTGGGAGAGGTTGCTGAAAAGGTTTCGGTTACATCTGATACGATCGATTTTGATATCCCTGAAAGTGTCTTATTTGAAAAGGGTACAGCTAATCCGTCGGCGCAGTATGCTGTAGTTATGGATAAGGTAAAGAAAATTACGGTTGGGCTTGAAGATAGCACCATAGAAGTAACTTCTCAGCTCTACTATCAAAACGTACCTAACAAAAATCCCAAGACTACAAAAAATGTAGCTGAGGCCAGGGTTGACATTGTTGGCAAAGAGATAGAAACTTCGTTCGAAAGTAAATCGATGGAGTTAAAGCGAAAGGTCGTTACGGGCTCTGCTGATAAATTAGGTCCCGATGGTATGCCAATGGGTGGAAAAATTAAAATATCAATTAAACAAAAACAGGAACTCCCAAGCGGAAAGATTCCGAGAAAATTAGAAAACGTTTTTGGTGAGTCTTCCTCTTCAGATCAGGATGTTTACCAACAATTCGTCGATCGCCTGTCAAAACGAAAAATAAAAAAGTAAGGATCGACTAGCCTCATGATGAATCTTGTTTGGCCCGAGTTGACTCTTATCGCGTTCGACATTGAAACCTCAGGCGCTTACCCTCTCGACAGCGAAATATGCGAAATAGCTGCAGTGAAGTGGGAGGGCGGAGAGATTGTTGCTGAATTTCAAACGCTTGTAAAGCCTACCAAACCTATGTCGGATTTTATTATCGGCATTCATGGCATCACAAATGAAATGGTGACTACGGCGCCAATGATCAAAGAAAAGATTGGAGAGTTTCGCGAATTTATTGAGGGGGGAATATTAGTAGCGCATCATGCACCCTTTGATTTAGGATTTTTATCGGTAGAATTTGAACGATTCCATCAGGCTTTGCCCAGCGAGCCTGTTTTATGTACTTCGCTTATTTCGCGAAAAGTTATTACAGATTCTGAAAACCACAAACTCCAGACGCTAATAAAACACTTGGGGCTCATGCAGGGTCAAGCTCACCGAGCCTTGGACGACACCAAAGCTTGTTTGGAGTTGGCCTTGCACTGTTTAAATAAATTTGGCGAAGAAAAAACCTTAGCACAAATTTTGGAACTTCAAGAAAAGTCTCTCTACTGGAAGAACTACTCTATTCAGTCCCTACTAAGGAATGACATTACGAAAACTCTAGTTAATGCCATCGAAAAGAAAATAAAAGTAGACATTATTTATCAGGGGGGAAGTCTCAAAGGGACCCGCACCATATGGCCAAAGGGTATTGTGCGGAACCCCGATGGAGATTACTTGGCAGCCTTAGATGACGGTGACGTTGGTGGTCTCGTAAAAAGATTTTATTTAGGGAAAATCAAAGAAGCCTGCAGTATCTAGGGGGCCTTATCATTCATTTCGACAAATCGGCTTTGAAGTTTATTGGCTAGCGCCTCGAGATGCATAAATTCGTCGCCCGCGCGAAATTTTAGCTTTCGAGTTTTACCCGCCAATAAATCCTCTAAGAATTTTTCGAAGGCAAAAATAGGTCCCACAGTTCTATGGGATAGTCTTCTGCCAAGTAAGAAAAGCATCAATGAAAAGATGAGACTTACAATCATAAACGTAATAATAAAAGACCAAAGTAAATGATTAACACTTGAAGTGGCGCGTGTGTTCCAATCTGTCAATGCCACTTTCAAGAATGTATACGAAAAGGTGCCACTAATTACAGAAAATCCCAATCCTGCCGCAACAAGAATCAAACAGTAACGAATTTGGTACTTGGGATTAATCCAAAGTGAATTTCTTAAATTATGTTCGGGCCAGAGTATTTCACTTTCTCTTATAAGAGAATAGCAGATCATCGCATAGGCCACCCATTGAACGGCATCGGCCACGTTAAAAACTGCCGTTGAGATTTGGGCATTTCCAATAATCAAAAAGTCGACGACGTAACCCCACAGTATTCGATCAGTCACATTTCCAAGAATTCCACTAAGGAGTATGGAGAGACCCATTCTAAGAGTTAGAGATTTGATCGGTAAAAGGTACTGGATCATAACAAAAGAAAAAAGCAAAAAGGCGCCCCCGGTGGAAAGGCAGACGACCCGAATAATGGCAGGAAGATCAGAAAACATCCCCAGCATGACGCCGGGATTTTTTTTCAAGACAATAATAAGTGGGCCAAATTCATATATCTGGGTAAGGTTGTGAGCCCACATTTTAGTAATTCGATCGATTCCCCAACTTACAAAAAGTGGGGCTAGAACAATGATCCAATCTTTTCTTTTCATTACTAACAAGTGTATCTAGCAAAACTGAAAAAAGGGACTCTTAACAAAAATATGCGACCACAGTCTGATTTCGGCCTCGTCTTTTAGCTTGTTGTAGAGCTGCTTGGGCGGAGGAAATCAGGTCTCCGTATTGTTTACCGTGATCGGGACAATGGGCAATGCCTACGCTTACTGTTACGTAAGCAGGCCTTTTGTAAGGTCCAAAAAAGGGATGCTGCTCGAATCCCTGGCGGAGTCGTTCAGCAATTTCAATATCTTGACGACCCTCAAGTAAGCTTAACATAAAACCGAACTCGTCGCTTCCAAATCTAAAAACCGTAGTGCCCTCGGGAATGAGCTTTTTTATTCTTTCGCCGATGGCAGTAAGAAGTTTGTCGCCTTCGCCATAACCAAAGTTATCGTTAAAATTTTTAAACTGATCAACATCGACAAGAAAGACAGACAAGCGAGAAAGCTTTTTCGTAGACTCATCCAGTTTAAAATCCACCGAACTTTGAAAATAGCGGGAGTTGGCAAGGCCGGTTACTGAATCAGTGATTGCGATTTTTTCTAAACCCGATAGCTGAGATTTGGTATTAAAGAGATGATAGGCGCTGTGGATCACCGCCATCAAGTAGGGATAGTCGAGTGGTTTTTCAACAAAGCCTTGAATCTCATCACTTTTTATTTTTTCTTTAGCCTCAAGCCACTGAATCTGGGATTTCATGATGACGAAGCTTGTGTTGGCCAGGAATTCGCGAGCAAAACTTATAATTGAGGCCTCTTCGGTCTGAAAGAGAGAGTCGTCCAACAAAATAACAGACAAGTCTGGATTTTCACGAATAATTTCTAAGGCTTGTTCTTGCTCGCCTGCGCTTAATAGTGTGAACTCTGGCTCTAAGTGGACCGCTAAATCCCGCAGAGTTTGAAAGTGCGGATCAATTACGAGTATTTTTGGCTTGGCGGCATTCTCATTCATAAAACCTGCAGAGACATAGCAAACTTTGTGGGTTAGCGCAACGCGAAACTATGATGGGTTGAACCAAATTATTATCGAGCTTAAACTCAATTCATGCAATTTTTGTTGGGAATTCTTTTTTTGACCCATTTCACTTTTGCCATTGATTTGTCTCCGATCAAAAATGATCTCAAAAAATCAATAGATAAGGCTCCCGGCAAGAGCAGTGAGTATAGTCTCTGGGTGGGGCAAGACGATGGAACTGCCATTTTTGCAGTTAACGAATCTACCAAAAGGATCCCAGCCTCTCTGACGAAAATATTTACAGCCGGTACTGTTTTAAAGAAAATCCCAGTAACCCGGCGTTTTTTAACCGAAGTTTGGGCCAATAAAGACCTTCCTGAAAACAGCCTTTGTTTGAAAGGGGGGGGGGATCCTACTTTTGTTTCAGAAACTATGTGGGTTTTAGTAAATAATCTAGCTCGGTCGGGAATTAAGAGCGTCAAGCAAGGGATCATTGTCGACGATACTCTGTTTGATAAGCAGTATATCGATCGGTCTCGTGAGAGTGTGAGAGTGGACCGGGCCTATGATGCACCAGTAAGCGCTATGTCTTTTAATTGGAATTCCGTCAATGTGATTGTTCGTCCCGGAGTTACAGCGGGTAGCTTGGCTTCGGTTTTTTTAGATCCCGAAACAAAATATGTGCAATTAAAGTCAGGTGTTAAAACGATAGCCAAGGGAAAGGAACGCCTTTCTGTTGAAAGAAAAAATTTAAAACCCTTTGGCGACTTGATTGAGGCTAGTGGAGAATTTTTGATGGGGGCGTCTGAAAAGATTATATATAAGAATATTAGCGACCCGCCTCTGTGGTCGGGATATGCATTTATTGAATTTTTGGCTCAGCGGGGAATTAAAGTGGGCGGTGATGTAAAGGTCGGGAGCTGTCCCTCAGATTTTGAAATGGTCGCTAAGTCAGAGAGCTGGCCGCTATCGTCGGTAGTTGCCGATATGATGAAGTTTTCAAATAATTATGTTGCCGAAATGCTTACAAAACACTTGTCTAATCCTAGTTCTGCTAACCCGGGGTCGTTAGAGGGGGGCCTAGCAAAAATTCGTGAGGTTATCGAAGAATCGGGAGTCGACAAAAATGACTATGTGTTGATTAATCCTTCAGGTCTAACTCGAAAAAATCAATTTACGGCGAAGGACATGGGTCGATTTCTGCAGTTTATTCAGCGCGATTTTCAGATATTTCCTGAGTTTTTAGCGAGCTTTCCCATTTCAGGCCAGGACGGGACACTTAAAAATCGCATGTCCAACCCTCCGGCTAAAGGTTGGATACGGGCTAAAACGGGTATGTTAAATGGGGCCATTGGTCTAGCTGGGTTTGCTGGCCGTCAATCTGGTGAAATCATTACTTTTGTTTTCATTTATAACGGATCTACCGATACGTTTAGAGTGCGAGATTACTTCGATCAACTGGCTGAAATCTTAGTACGCTAAACAATATGAAATGGTTTCTAACTTTCTTCTTATTTTATTCGTCAGCATTTGCTATTGGCACTGAGCCTAGCGAAATGGAGAGCATCGAAGATGTTTTTGTTGATGACACTCCCGTTGAGCTGCCGGATATGCACACCGAAAAAATACAGCCTGAGGGCGAAGCTTGGACCAAGCCCGACTTTGCTGAGCAAACTGGGGCGTTGGGTTATGAAGAAGGCGTATTCAATGCCCCGCCAGAAATGCAAAAAAGATTTGAGTTTTGGAAAGACATTTACACAAAATACACCAGTGAGCAGGGATTGATTCACGACGCAAAGTATTTGCATTTAATCTATCGAGAGCTGGATTTTCGACCGATTGCCAATGATGCCAACCTCAATGAGGTCCAAAAGTTTTTAGCTAAAAAACGACTGGTGCAAAATGTCAAAAAAGAGGTCGTGCAACTGCTTAACAAACTTCAAAAGTATGACTCCCAAAAAGTAAAAAACCCAGAAAAAATATCAGAAGAGCTGTCTCCTGAAGAGATTGAACTCTGGAAAAAATTTGAGTCCATAAATGGGACTCGCAAATTTATCGAGGCCTCGCGTGCGGGTCGCCTAAGGTTTCAGTTAGGTCAGAGGGACCGAATTGAGCTAGGTGTTTTTTACAGTGGCAGATATTTAAAAAAAATGGAGCAAATTTTTCGTGACGAGGGGCTACCCGTTGAGCTCACTCGGCTACCTTTTGTAGAAAGCTCATTTAATATTTATGCGCGCTCTAAAGTGGGCGCTAGTGGAATTTGGCAGTTTGTACCTCGAACGGGTCGTGCTTATATGAAAATAAATAATTTTATTGACGAGAGAAACGATCCGCTCATTGCGACAAAGGCTTCAGCAAAATTACTGAAACAAAATTTTAATCTGTTAAAGTCATGGCCCTTAGCTGTCACGGGGTACAATCATGGCGCCTTTGGGGTTAGAGGATTGACAAAAAAATTAAAAACAGAAAACCTCAATGAAATTATTGAAAGAGCTTCAAGCCGCCGCTTCGGTTTTGCGGGAGAAAATTTTTATTCAAGTTTCATGGCTATTTTACATGTGGAGAGCAATGCCGATAAATACTTTGGAAGTATCAAGCGAAGTTCTGAGTTAAAATTTGAGAAGATTCCGCTGCCTACGTCCGTTCTGTGGGATACGGTTCTTACTTGGTTTGAAGGCGACGTGGATAAGGCAAAAATGTACAATCCCCATATTAATCTTCGGAAGGGGAGGAGTGCGATAAGAATTCCTACAGGAGTCAGTATTCATCTTCCGCCAGAAAAAGCCCCCGAAATAGTGATTTGGCTAGAGGAGCAAAAGAAGAAACCTCAATCTTCAGTAGTGGTTGCCAATAACGATTCGCCGTCGGAAAAGGGCGGCGAATATTATGTGCGAAAAGGCGATACTCTGAGTCACATTGCTCGACATTTGAGGGTGACTATCAAAGACTTAATGGAAGCCAACGACCTATCGTCGGCTAATAAAATCAAGCCGGGGTTAAAGCTCGTGGTACCAGATTAGTTTATTGCACTTACTGAATATTTTGAACTTGAGCGATAAAGGGCAAATTTCGATAGTAGCCCTGATAATCCAAGCCGTAGCCCACGACAAATTCATTGGCGATTTCAAAACCTACATGATCGAGCTTAAGAGGCATTTGCACGGCTTCAGGTTTGTGAAGGAGCGCGATGGTCGAAATCGACTTTGGCTTACGAGCCTGTAACATTTGTACCAAGTAATTCATGGTTAGGCCCGTGTCCACAATGTCTTCGACTAAGAGAACGTGTTTGTCCTCAACAGGTGTTGAAAGATCCAAGGTCACTTTGATTTCACCCGAAGATTTCATCGCATTATTGTAAGAAGAAACTCCTAAAAACTCGCAGGTTACGTCAGTATCGATATGTCGAATAAGGTCAGCAAAAAACATGACTGAGCCCTTGAGTACGCAAATTGCGACAAGCGGTTTATCTTTAAACTTTTTGGTGAGCTCGGCACCAAGAGAAGCAACGCGCTTATTAATTTCATCTTCTGCGATGAGCGTACTTAATTTTAAAGTTTCCATGCCCCACTTATTTTTTTTCATCTGATCTTTCACACGAACGAGTTATTCATAATTTCGCCAAATCCGCCGCCACCGGGAACGATGTACTGATTATCATTTAAACCGCGCTCTTCATTCCAAAAGGTACCCGGTACGGAATTTAAAACTTTATCAGAAGAAAGGCCTCGGTCAACTCGGAATGCATAAATATCTAAGTTGGGGGCTACCGCAAGTGCTTGTTTTAGGTATTCAGGTGTAACGATGAGATGCAAAGCTAAAAATCGCGTGGCAGCGCCTGCAATCTTAGTTTGGTAGTAATCAATAATTGTTTTAATGGTGCTACCTGTGGCGCCCATTGGGTCCGGAAAAATCACTAGACTTTGTTCTTTGTCGCCACCTATCTTTGCTCCTGCTATGTGAGAGCCTGTAACCTGATGATCTTGGTCGGTGGTACGTGAAATATGCACATGATCTTGCCGAACGTTCTGAGGATTCACGAGCTGGTTTAACATATCATAGCAAACCTGACTGGGAAGTTGCCCGGCACGGGCAAGACTCACGGTAATAATTCTTTGTTCTGGCGAAAAAACCTTACCTCGATACATTTTATTAGGATGAAGCTCGGTCATACGCGTGGGAACTTCTACCTCAATTAAATTAAGTTCTCGATTCACTACTTTTCGTAGTAGTGAGCCATATAGCAGATGGACCAGCTGGTTGACCCTGGGCTGAATCGTTTTAGGCGAGCAAAGCTCACAGAGGAGCGTGGTCGCAAAGGGGTCATTTAAAATATGTATACGGGGGCCATACTTATGAGGAATTTCGTTTAGTAAAAATTCGTTAGACATGCTGGCCACTTATTTAGAAAGAATTAGTATTACGAACTCTGACTCAGATTCTTTAAAGCGCGGGGAAAGCAAAATTTCGAAGGGTCCGCCTGTTAAGGGATAGTCCTCTCCCCCAGCCTTTCTGGATATTCCACCCGTTAGAAATAAACCACCCTTTAGGGGTATCTTTACCGAATCAGTGAGGCCCTGCGGCTCTACTGAAGCGATTTTTCGATCTGCAATAATTGGAATTTGTGACGAATATGAAAATTGAACTGCATTTTGACCTTCACTAGGCTCACCCATTTGTAACAATAAGTGCAGACCTAAATCTTGATCGTCTCCTCGAAAGTTACGGAGGCCCTTAAAAATTTCCCAGGGTTCCCCACTTTTTATAGTTTTGGACTCTTTTAACAATTCACGCACACCCTTTAGGTTTTTTAAAAATTCTTCTGAATTATTGACCATTCCACCGTGCATAGTGCCGTCAGCAAAGCCTTCAAGAGGGGCAAAGTGTTCGTCGTAGGTATTTCTGGGTACCTCTAAAAAAATAATCTGCCATGAGTTTGATGTTTTAGAACCTGAGCTTCCAGCTGTGGCACTTTCGGCAAAACTCTCTGCCTTTTTAATAGGAGCCGCAGTTTCGTTTAGTTTGGCTGCGCGAAGTTCACGTACTTTTTCGCCTGAATTTTTACCTGGACTATCGCTCGGCCCGTTAATATCGGGGGCGTTTTTTTCAGAATTATCCCAGGTAGAAAAAGTCTGGCTCTCATAATCTTTTGACTTGAACGTCTGTTGAATAAAAACAATACCGACTGCGATGACCAAAATAAAAGCAACAGTTCGGGCGCCAGGACTTTTGAGCAGTTTTTGGTGCATAGGAATAGCTTTGGGAACGAACTTTTGCATGTTCACTCCGCACTTAGCGCAGAACTGGTCTGGTGGTTGGGTAAACCCACATTTCGGGCAATTAATCATTTTTCATAAATTCCCTGAATTGACTATAACATATATGACTCCGCATCCCAAAAAAAGGATTAATAATTTATGCATCGTATTATTTGATGTGGTAGAAAGTGGTAAAAAATGGAGAATAGTGGTAGATTTATCACATAGGGAATAGTTTAATTAGTTAAGTCACTGTTGAAGCCCATGGATGGGCTTTTTTTAGAAGGCTAGGATGGCAGAACTCAAATTTCGCGGACGCTTTGATGCCAAAATTGATGAAAAAGGGAGACTTTTATTACCGCTCGCGCTGCGTGAGGTCTTAAACGAATTTCCCCTGGTAGTAACAAATAACCAATCTAAAAAGGCGCGCTTTCTTGATGGCTATTCTTTTCCGTATTGGCAACAGCTTGAAAATCGCATTGATGGCTTATCTCCTTTGAAACTTGAGGTGCAGGCCTTTCAAAGATTTTATCTCGCGAATGCACAAGTTCTGTCGCCTGACGCACAAAACCGCATATTGCTACCTAAGAACCTTCGCGAGTTTGGTCAATTGGGTTCAGATGTCGTAATTATAGGTATGAGCGAGAAAATAGAAATATGGGAACAAAAGACATGGACCAAGCTCTATCAAGATTTGGCCAACTCATTTGAGGATACCGTTGCGCTGGTGGCCGACCTTGAACAGCAAAGGGATAAAAAGTGAGCCACAAGCCAGTCATGATCAAAGAAGTCATTGATTTGTTCTGTGAAAGAATCCCTCCCACAAAAAAATTCTTAGATGCCACCTTTGGTCGAGGTGGTCACACTCGCGCCCTTCTTGAACATATTCCCGATTGTAAAGTCTGGGCTTTAGACCAGGACATAGAAGCGGTTCGTTTTGGTGAAGTCGAGTTTTCAGAATATATTTCTCAAGGGCGTCTAAAAATAATTCAAAGTAATTTTACCGACTTTGAAGAAAAGTGTGAGCAAAGAGTGTTTGACGGAATTTTACTCGATCTCGGTGTCAGCTCGCCGCAGTTGGATGTCGCTACCCGTGGCTTTAGTTTTTACCATGAGGGGCCATTGGACATGCGAATGGATCAATCACAGGGCATCACTGCACAAGATATTGTTAACGGTTGGTCAGAGAGAGATTTAAGCGCTTTGTTTAGGGAGTTGGGAGAAATTAGTAACCCTGACCGAGTTGTTAGAGCAATTGTATCAGACCGCAAGAAAAAAAAGTTTACGACCACCCGAGAGTTGGCGGGCATGGTTGAGCGTCTTTGTGGCTGGAGAAAAAAAGGCCATCATCCCGCCACTAATTTTTTTCTGGCCTTAAGGCTAAGTGTAAATGGTGAACTGGATGTGATCGTCGAGGCGCTTCCCAAGATGGTAAGAGCGCTCAGCGAAAATGGCAGACTCATAGTTCTTACCTTCCACTCTCTCGAAGATCGCATTGTTAAAAATATCTTTAAGGGGAGTTTAGAGTTAGGGCGCCTTATTAATAAAAAAGTTATTGTTCCGTCAAGAGATGAGATATTATCGAATCCAAGAAGCCGAAGCGCAAAACTTCGTGCTTTCGAAAAGGGCCATAAGGTGGGCGATAAGGTGGGCCAAAAAATGGGAGAGTCGCATGAATCAGCAAGTACAAATTAAACCCTTTATCAGTATAGTCATTATAGTGGTCTCTATGTTTTTTCTGGTTTTTATTAAAATGGAAGTCAGGCGCCTTAGCTATTCAGTTCTTCACTGGTCACTGAAGGAAAAACTATTAAAAGATAAATATCGTTACAAAACAGTCGAGCTAGCTCAGATAATGCGAACTGAGCGAATAAAAAATTATGCGGAAGTGCATTTGGCACTTAACGAGCCACAAAAGGGTCAAATCATTCACTTTACAGGCAATCGGATTGCCATAAAACAATAGAATGCGTTTACGAATTCATCTTATTTTTACCGTTTTTTTTCTAATTTGGGTTTTTCTATTGGTGCGTTCCGCTTATATTCAGCTGGCGCCTAACGCCCGACTAGAAAAAGTCGTAAAAAAACAATACCTCAGCAATCTTTCTATTAATTCGAGACGAGGTACAATTTCTGATCGTAATGGTGAAGAGTTAGCTGTTTCTACGACGAGCTTTTCGCTCTATGCAGACCCCAGTTTGATTAGTGATCCCTATATTGTGGCCTCTCATTTAGCACCTCTCCTCGATCTCAATCGCATAAGCTTGAAAAAGAAATTGAAATCTCAAAAGCGTTTTGTATGGGTTAAGCGGCAGTTAAATTTTAGTGAAAAAGAAAAAATTGATTCTCTTAAAATTCAAGGGATTGGGTTTGTTGAAGACTCAAGACGAATTTACCCCAATGGCCACTTGCTTTCGACGGTGCTAGGCTTGGTTGGGCAGGAGGGTGAGGGTCTAGAAGGCATCGAACTTTTCTACAATGAAGAGCTTAAAGGTCAGCCACTAAAGGTAAGTTTGCCTAAAGACGCCAGAGGTCGGCCGCTCACACTGCCGCATGAAATTCTCGTCACAAACCCGCAAGGACATAACATTGAACTTACGATCGATAAAAATCTACAATTTGTGATGGAGCAAGAACTGCTCACTGCCATAAAAAAATTAAACGCTGACGGAGCCTGGGGTGTTATACTTAATCCTAAAACTTCTGAAGTTTTGGCGATGGCTTCACTGCCACAGGGCGATGCTAACAACGCGGTCGACAGAGGTAACCCCAGAAAATTTAGGAACCGAGTTTTGACGGATATTTATGAACCAGGGAGTACGTTAAAACCCATTTTGGTCGCGGGCGGGTTGGCCCAAAAGGTACTCACAGCAAAAAAAATGTACAATTGTGAAAAGGGACGCTTTAAGGTCACGAATCGTTGGATCAAAGAGGCCGACCGTCATCATGTTTTTGAAAATCTCACGGTATCAGATATTCTAGCGCATTCCTCAAACATTGGTTCTGCGAAAATTGCACTAGAAATGGGGGCTAAAAAATATTTAGGAGTGCTAAATGATTTTGGCTTTGGGCAGAAAACAGGAATAGATTTTAGAGGTGAAAGTAGTGGATTAATAAATCCGTTGCCTTGGGTTCCTCATTTGCTGAGCAATATGGGCTTTGGCCATGGTATTGCGGTTACAGCGTTGCAGGTGGCTAACGCCTACTCGGCAATCGCCAACGGTGGGGTATTACATCAGCCCTTTATAGTTAGGGCAATTCGTTCCGCCGACGGTCAAGAAATTTTTAAGTCAGTACCCAAAGAGTTAAGAAGGGTCTTAAGTGTTAAAGACGCACAAGAAATGAATCTTATGCTGACGGCGGTCACCGCACCCGGAAAAACCGGGGAGCTGGGAAGAGTCATGGGCTATCCGGTAGCGGGCAAAACGGGTACGGCCCAAAAAGTGAATCAGAATTCTCGCGGTTACCAAGCCAATGCCTACATTTCAAGTTTTGCAGGCTATTTGCCGGCCAACGACCCAAGGCTTGTAATTTATGTTGCCGTTGATAATCCCCAAAAAAATTATTACGCATCAACGGTCGCAGCACCTGTCTTTGCAAGAATAGCCGCTAATGCTATGCGCATTATGAATGTAGCGCCCTCACATTTCAATGAAGAAGATTTAATGCCCCAACGAGCGCCCCACTTCGGAACTGTGCCGTCGGTCGCAAAGAAATTTCAGATCGCCACTAATATTGAAAAAGGTATTATGCCTAATCTAAAAGGATTAACCTTGCGCGAGGTGTATCGACAGATTGAGGGAATTGATATCAATGTATCATTACAGGGTAGAGGGGTCGTTCAATCCACCTTTCCACGACCAGGTGAGTCCATAAAAGAGTACAAGAGCATTCATGTCACATTAGGGTTTGACGAAAAAGATTCCAAATAGATAAATTAGAGTGAGCGTCCCCACGGAGAAAATATCGATGAAGAATATTTTTTTTGCTTTTTCCATGATTATTCTGAGCGGCTGTCCTTCGAAAGAGGAGGCAACAGAAAATGGACCGCACATTGATTGGTATCAGGGTTCGATGGCTCAGGCGCTCGCAGAAGCGAAAAAAAACCAGAAGCCGCTTTTTGTGTATTGGGGAGCCGTATGGTGTCCCCCCTGTAATTTACTAAAATCAACTGTATTTGCCGACCGAGTTTTTATTGAGTCGACCAAGCGGTATATTCGTGTTTATCTTGATGGAGATACCGAAAGCGCCCAACAGTGGGGAGAAAAGCTTAAAGCCACTGGTTATCCCACTCTCATGATTTTGAACTCGAGCGGCGAAGAAGTTGTGAGACTTTCTACCGTTATGGCCCCCCAAGAACTCGCTGATATGATGGATTCGGCGTACGATAATCTTCGTCCGATCAATGAAACGGTAGCTAAAGTCTTGGAAAAAAAACCAGGAGCTATTAACACAAAAGAAGAGTGGAGTTACCTGGCCAATTACGCTTGGACACAAGATGTCTATTATGCTGAAAAAAAACAAAAGCTATCAGAAATATTGGAGAGTCTTGAGAGTCGAGTTCCCATCACTTATTCAAAAGAAAAATCGCGTTTTTATTTGAATTATCTTTCAGCGAAGGTCACCGAACTGGGCGAGAATAAAAAACTGCCTAAAGAAATTCGCGAGAAAGGCGTAAAAAGAATCAACGAAATTCTTAATGACGAGGAGTTAATAAAGTACAACCTTGAATATTTGGCCTACTATTGTGTGGAATTAATTAAGGCCATTTATCCTGATATGAGTCCGCTACGAGATGCGGTTATAGAGCGCTATCGTGCGGCGCTGGCCGCGGCGAGAGAGAAGTTACCACCGGGATACGAACGCATGATTACCTTTTATCCGGTGATTGAGTTAGGCGAGCTTCTTTCGAGTAGCAATATGCGATCCTTATCTGAGAAACAGAGGGATGAAATCAAAAATGAAATGGTTAAGATCACAAAGTTAGCGAAGGGCGAGCACACTAAAATCTATACCAGTAATACCTCAACCTACATTTTGTCTAAAGCAGGGTTTTCCGATTTGGCTAAATCAATTTTAGAGGAAGACCTCAAACAAGGTATCAATGATTACTACACGATGTCGTCTCTCGCATGGGTTGAAAAAGAGGCTGGAAATAAAGAAAAGGCCCTGCAGTGGTCAGAAAAAGCTTATGGAGCGGCTAAAGGCAGCGCTACTAAAATTCAGTGGGGCTCGAAGTATCTGACAAGTTTGATTGAAACTTTACCAAAACAAAAAGATCGAATTTTTGAAGAATTGGAAGGCTACTATTCACATCACCTCTCAGCCGCAGATTCTTTCTTGGGGCGAAACAAGGCAAGTCTTGAGAAGCTGGCTAAACAGGTCAAGAAGTGGGGCTTGCAAGAAAAATTTCAGCCAGCCATTATTGATCTAAAGAAGAAAATGCTCGATGGCTGTAATCAGGAAAAAGAAAAGAAAACTAAGTATTATATTAAGGACTGTGAAAAATATTTCAAAAAGCTAATTTAATGGTGTGATGTTTTGAAGCTCATACAGCTCCTATCTGTTTTTAGTGAACTCAATCTAGGTGAAACCTCGCAGGTAGACGTGCGAGGCCTTGCCTTTGATTCTCGAAAGGTCGGGCGGGACTTCGTATTTATCGCTGTTCGTGGCTCCTCATTTGACGGCCATAGCTTTTTGTCAGAAGTTGTAAAAAAAGAACCGTGTGCACTTATTGTAGAAAGCCTCGAGCAAATTCCTAAGAATTATTCAGGTGCTGTGGTTAAGGTCTCTGATTCTCGCTCAGCACTTGAGATTTTGTCCAATCGTTTTTTCGGTGATCCGGCGAATGACTTATTTTGTGTTGGAGTTACTGGCACCAACGGTAAAACCACTATTTGTCATCTCATTGAAAAGGTGCTTACTGATTCTGAATGGAAGACGGGAGTCATGGGCACCATTAATCATCATTTAGGAGATAAGATTTGGGAATCAGAAATGACAACTCCTGATCCTATCACTTTTTATCGGCGGTTGGCGGAATTCAAAAGCCTCGGCGCCAAAGCGTTGGCATTAGAAGTATCCAGTCATGCTCTCATGCAGTCTCGTGTGGACTCGGTGCCGTTTGATATTGGTGTGTTTACAAATCTCACGCATGATCACTTGGACTACCATAAAACTTTGTCCCATTATTTTTCGGCCAAAGAAAGGCTTTTTTCAAAGCTGTTGTATCATTCAAAAAAACCTTTTAAGTTTGCCATCATTAATTTTGACGATCCTTGGGGAGCCAAAATTCAGGTCGCGGGAAATGCTAAGACCTGGAGCTATGGCCAAAGCCCTAGTGACTTTCAATTTAGAGTCATTGATCAAGATCTTGAAGGAAGTTCCTTTGAGGTTAAAACACCTCGAGGTGCCGTGACTGTATTTACGCCACTGATAGGACTTCACAATATTTATAATGTTACTGCGACGTTGGCCGTCGGCGTGGCTGCCGGTATTGCAATAAGTCGATGTGTAGAGGCGTTAAGTCAGGCCACTGGCGCGAAGGGCAGACTTGAACGCGTTCGAAATAATCGGGGATTGGGAATTTTCGTGGACTATGCCCACAGCGGAGATGCTTTAGAAAATGTTTTAAAGGCTCTGATTGGTCTTAGAGACAGCAAGAAACTTAAAAGTAAAATCATTACTGTTTTTGGGTGTGGCGGCGATCGGGATAAAGGCAAGCGCTCAATCATGGGTAAAATAGCCAGTGATCTTTCTGACTTAGTTGTTGTGACCTCTGACAATCCCAGGACTGAAGATCCCGAAGCGATCATCAACGAGATTTTAGTGGGTATTCCTAAAACTGAAATTAACAAAAAGGTTTTTGTTTCGCCAGATCGCAAAGCCGCTATTGCTAAAGCTCTGTCTTTAGCAGTAAAGGGAGACATTGTACTCGTTGCAGGAAAAGGCCATGAAGAGTACCAAATTATAGGAAAAGACAAAAAAAAATTTAGTGACGTACAAACGGTCAATGAGGTGCTGGGGTGATAGAGCTTAATGATTTGGTTATCGGCAGCCAAGGTAAAATTATCAGCCAAATGCAGACTCAATTTAAGGGGGTGGGAACCGACACTCGAAAAGATTTGACTGATCAAATATTTGTAGCCTTAAAAGGGCCAACATTTGATGCACATAAGTTTTTGAGCGAGGCCAAAAAGAAGGGAGCTGCCGCCCTTTTAGTTCATGACCTTTCTCAAGCTTCGGCAGATTTTAAAAATAGCGTAACAATAGTTGAAGTCAAAGACACGCTTTTAGGTCTACAAAACCTGGCGACCTATTGGCGTCGAAAAAATCGGGCAAAAATTATATCGGTCACCGGAAGTAATGGTAAGACCACGACTAAAGAATTTTCTGCCGCCGTTATTGGGGCTCATAGAAGTACGGTATTCAACCGGGGAAGTTTTAATAATCATTTTGGTGTTCCACTTAGCCTTCTCGAAATTTTGCCAGAGCACAAAGTCGCAATAATCGAAATGGGTATGAACCACGAAGGTGAAATTAGAGATCTTTGTAAAATAGCTGAGCCTGATGTGGCACTTGTAACCAATGTGGGTCGTGTACACTTGGAGGGTTTGGGTAGCATTGAAAATGTGGCCAAAGCCAAGGACGAAATATATCATTCGCGCCAACACAAACTAATTAGGGTTTTTAATTTAGACAATCCTTACACTTTAAAAATGTTTGATAAATATTTGGTATCCACTGCGCGGGAACAAGTGATTTCATTTTCGAGTCAGGATAAGAATGCCGACGTCAGACTTGAGGTGAGTGCGAGTCACATCGGAGGCATTACTATAGCTGGTGAAATCAGGGGAGTAAGAGGTGAGGCCAAGGTTGCGGTTTTTGGTGCGCATAATGTTTATAATCTTATGGGTGCCGCCGGACTTGCCTTATCAGTCGGAGTAACTCCTCAACAAATTTGGCAGAGTCTGCACTTGTGCAGCACTCCTTGGGGTCGCAATCAGAAAGTAAAATTACATTCAGGTGCCGAGATCATCTTTGATGGCTACAATGCCAATCCCGAAAGTATGAATCAATTGATTGCGAACAGTTTGAAGATCGAAAGTAGCGGTAAAAAAATAGCGGTCATTGGCGAAATGGCCGAGATGGGCACAGCTAGAGAAAAAGTGCATCATGAGCTGGGGCGACTAGTGGGCGAGGCTAAGTTTGATTTGATTTGGTTTATCGGAGTATCAAGTGAGGATTTTGCTGAGGGACTTAAAGAAGCCCATTACGCTCATGAATATCTCTTCAGCGAAAAATTTGACTCTAAAATTGCCGTAAAAATTAAGACTAGTCTTGGTGCCTCGGACCGCGTGTGGATCAAAGGCTCTCGCAGCATGAAACTCGAGCAAGTCGTGCAGGCGCTTGATCCCGTGGATTTTGGGGATAAGGATTAAATCTGGCGGCCTAATGATAGCTAATCTCAACAGCCCGTGAAACTCTTTTGGCCAGCAGCCGGGCCTCAGAAACATCGCCAGCCGTTGCTAAAGCTACTCCCATTCTACGAAATTTTCGAGTCGTGGGTTTGCCAAAAATTCGCACGTCAGAATTTTTAAACGATAAAGCTTTATCTAGGCCCTTAATACTAAATTGCGAAGAATCGCGGTCAGCTAAAATAACCGCTGAAGCTGCGGGACCTCGATAGTTGATGATGGGAATAGGCAAGCCTAATATGGCGCGCACATGGAGATCAAATTCTGAAAGATCCTGAGAGATCAGCGTCACCAAACCCGTGTCGTGGGGGCGTGGCGAAAGCTCCGAAAAATAAACTTTATCTTTCGTCAAAAAAAACTCGACGCCAAAAATTCCCACACCGCCAAGATTATCGGTAATTTTTTTTGCCATCTGCTTGGCTTCTTCTAATTGCTTGTCGGTGGTCTCAGCGGGCATCCAAGACTCTTGATAATCGCCGCGCTCTTGCCGATGTCCAATGGGGGTGACAAATAAAGTGGGTCCGTCCCATTGCTTTATCGTCAGAAGAGTAATCTCGAGATGAAAATTAATAAATTCTTCAGCGATCACTTTGATTTTGTCGCCACGCATGTTTTCGACGGCATGCTTCCAGGACGCAGAGACCTCTCGGGCGTTTTTGGCCACACTCTGACCTTTTCCTGACGAAGACATAACAGGTTTAATTACGCAAGGGTAACCAATCTCACCACAGATTTTTTTTAAGTCGTCTTCGCTTTCCGCGTAGGCAAATTTTGCGGTGAGAATTTTTAACTCAAAGGCGGCGAGGTTTCTGATGGCATCGCGATTCATTGTCAAATTGGTGGCTCGTGCTGTGGGCACAATCTTGAATCCTTTTTGTTCAAGCTCAATTAACTTCTCTGTACGAATGGCCTCGACTTCGGGAACGATAAAATCGGGCTTATGTTTTTCTACAACTTTTTCCAACTCATTGCCGTCGAGCATATTGATCACTTCGGAGTGATCTGCGACCTGCATCGCGGGTGCATTTGCATAACTGTCGACCGCAATGACTGTGCAGCCCAGTCGTTTTGCCGAGATCGTTACTTCTTTCCCTAATTCTCCAGAGCCAAGTAGCATTAATTTTTTCATATTGCTCCAATCATCAGCAAAAAATATTTAGCAAACAAATTTAGAAAACTCAAACTAATTCAATCAGTTATGAGAAAATTCTTGCTATAAAATATTGACCTATGCTAAACCCATTGTTTATCCAACAAGGACAGTAATGCTCTACCATTGGCTCTATACGCACGCCGACCAGTATTCAGTTTTTAACGTCTTTAGGTATATAACCTTTCGTACTTTCATTTCTTTTTTTACGGCCTTAATTCTTGGTCTCTACATTGGTCCCAGATTCATTCGTCACTTAGTTCGCAAGCAGGTAGGACAAGCCATTCGCAGCGATGGTCCGCAATCTCACAAGAAAAAGGCGGGCACACCCACAATGGGTGGGGGTCTAATCTTACTCAGTCTTTTTATCCCTTGTCTGTTGTGGGTTGATTTAAGAAATCCATTGGTTTTAGCGATTCTTTTTGTAACTTTAGGATTTGGCGGCATTGGTTACATCGACGACTATCTTAAAGTTTCAAAAAAAAATACTAAAGGATTGCCAGGTAGGGTGCGCCTCCTGTTTGAATTTTTGATATCAGGCATCGCCATTTTTGTTTTGGTAAAATATAATTATTTTGTTGTAACGGGAGTTAAGAGTGCTTCTGCTACAAATGTGTGGATTCCGCTTTTAAAAGATGTCTATTTACCCCTTGGATTTCTTTATCCTCTATTTGCGTCTTTTGTAATTGTGGGATGTGCAAATGCCGTAAATCTTACCGATGGCCTTGATGGGCTCGCAATAGTGCCAGTCATAATTTCTACGGCGACATTTATTATTTTTGCTTATTTAGCCGGTCATTTGAGGTTGGCCCAATATTTGTCAATTCCCTACGTTGTTGGCGCCGGTGAGTTGGCTCCAGTTGGTAGCGCCATGGTAGCGGCTGGGTTGGCTTTTTTATGGTTCAATTGTTATCCGGCGCAGGTGTTTATGGGTGATGTCGGAAGTCTGAGCATCGGCGGATTTTTGGGAACCATAGCTGTTCTTACCAAAAATGAATTATTATTAATGTTGGTCGGTGGGATATTTGTCGTGGTGGCTATGTCAGTTATCCTACAGGTCATCTATTTTAAAATTAGCGGTGGAAAAAGAATTTTTCGTATGGCTCCGCTACAACATCACTTTGAATTAAAAGGCATGGAAGAATCCAAAATCATAGTACGTTTTTGGATTGTATCAATTCTTTTGGCAGTTTTAAGTTTAGCAACTCTCAAATTGAGGTAACGATATGTGGACAGAAACAGATTTAAAGGATAAGCGAATATTGATCGTAGGCTTGGGTCGGAGCGGAGTTGCTCTTAGTAAATTTTTGGCCCGTAATGGCGCCAAAGTGACAATCAGTGATCATAAGTCCAAAGCAGAACTCAGTAACGCTTTGGAACAGCTTTCTGATTTGCAGCTTCAGTTTGACCTCGGCGGACATACTCCCAAGATTTTTTTAGACCAAGATATTATCGTACTGAGCCCGGGTGTTCCTCAGAATCTCAAAATTTTTGAGTATGCTAAAGGTCACGGTGTAAAAGTGACGGGCGAGTTTGAGTTTTCTTCATCTTTTATTCGCGAACCGGTAATAGCGATAACTGGCACCAACGGAAAGAGTACGACCGCAAGATTAGTCGAAGAAATGTTAAAAGAGTCTGGGGTCAGTGCTTGGTTGGGTGGAAACTTTGGCCCACCGCTCTCAGAATACCTGCTGTTAGAACAAAAGGCCCAGGTTGTAGTGGCCGAGGTTTCAAGTTTTCAATTGGAAACAATTGATATCTTTACGCCCCAAAATATTGTCTTCATGAATCTAGCCGAAAATCATTTGGACCGCTATCGCTCAATGGAAGAATATGTAAACGCTAAAAGAAAAGTATTTAATAATACAAATCAAGCAACGACTTCAATTCTTAATGCCGATGATAACGCCGTCGTAGAATTAGCCAAAGACCCCGTCGTACAAAGGGGACGTATATTTTATTTTTCAAAAAAACCAGTCTTAGAACCTCAAATTATGAACATCGGGGGCAGTGTCTGTATTGGCAAGGAACTAAAAGTGCGCACGGGTCCAGAAATAGAGACTTTCAGTATCAAGGATATGAAAATGCGGGGCCGTCATGCCATTGAAAATATTATGGCAGCTATTTTGGCTGCTCGGGAGCATGGTGCTAAACACGAGGCGATTCAGAAAGTAATAAATACCTTTCCTGGGCTACATCATCGCTTAGAATATGTAAGGCGAGTGGGCGGCGTGGAGTTTTTTAATGACTCGAAAGCTACTAACGTACACGCGGTGATGAGAGCACTTGATGCTTTTGAAGAAAACGTTATTCTTATTTGTGGCGGAAAAGAGGCTCATTGTAATTTCGAGCCAACACGAGAGTTAATTAAGCGACGGGTAAAGACGTTGATTTTGGTTGGGGAAGCAAAAGAGCGTATAAATCGCGAGATCGGAGACTACTCAGAGACCTTTATCATTGGTACTTTTGAGGAGGCCGTCTTAATAGCCTACCAAAAGTCTAGGAACGGCGATGTGGTACTTCTCTCGCCTGGGTGCCCAAGTTTTGATAGCTTTGATAGCTTTGAGGAGCGTGGCGACTACTTTAAATCTATTGTGAATAAGTTTAGGTAATATTACGATAGACCTAATGACTCGGCGAAAACCAGAGGGACCTCTGGATCAAATATTACTCCTTTTATTTTTGACCTTAACCGGAATCGGTTTAGTTCAAGTTTTTAGTACGTCCTTTATTTTCGCGACCGAATCCCATGGTGACGGGATGTTCTTTCTTAAGAAACAATTGATGTTTACCGTCCTGGCGTTTATTGCACTTTTTGTATGTGCCTATTTCCCTTGGAAATGGTTTGAGCGGTTGGCTCCCCTGTTGTGGATAGTATGTGCGCTTCTGTTGTTAGCTACTTTTGTTCCCGGCGTTGGTGTTAAGGCAGGCGGCGCGAGTCGTTGGATAGGCCTGCCATTCGGATTTAGACTTCAACCTTCAGAATTAATGAAGGTTGCTCTGCCATTTTATTTCTCATATTTATTGGTACATCCTATGGAGTGGCTTGGAAAACATCGTTGGACTTTCCGCATACTCTCTCTTTTTTTACCGCTCGGAATACTTTTGTTTCAGCCTGACTTTGGCTCGTTTGCCGTGATGTTAATGGTCTTGATTTTATTGTTAGTGGCATTTGGATTACGTTGGTCCTACATCATCACCGCAACCATTTCTACAAGCTTACTATTTTTTATTTTGATTATGGAATCTCCCTATCGTCGAGCCAGATTGTTCTCTTACTTAGATCCTTGGTCGGAGCGAAATCAATCGGGATTTCAGCTGATTCAAAGTCTACTCAGTTTTCGTTCTGGCGGCCTTGCGGGGGTGGGATTGGGTCAGGGTCAAGGTAAACTGTTTTTTTTACCAGAGGCTCACACTGATTTTACTTTGGCGGTTTTGGGAGAAGAACTCGGTTTTTGTGGGGTATTTATTGTATTGTCCTTATTCGGTTTTCTAATATACAGAGGATTCCAAATAGCACTGCGCGCCTCAAGTGAGTTTGAGCGCTCGGTGGCGTTGGGCTTGATTATGATATTTTCGCTATCAGTTTTTGTAAACGTTGGAGTAGCGCTTGGTATTTTACCGACAAAGGGATTAGCTCTACCGTTTTTAAGTTATGGCGGAAGTTCTTTAATTACCTTAGGTATTATATTTGGTCTGCTGCTTAATATTCGTCGACGTATTAACCATTGGGCAAAAAGGTAATCCATGTCCAAAGATATACGTATTGTAATAGCTGGTGGTGGAACAGGCGGACATATTTATCCTGCAGTTTCAATGGCTCAAGCACTTGAAAAAACGAATTCCAATGTTAAAATATTTTTTGTCGGCTCTGCACATGGACTGGAAGCAAAAATTATTCCTCCACTGGGATATTCTCTGAACTTGATACAGGTCGGAAAATTAAATAAAAATGTTGGCATAATCACGAGAATTAAAACACTAATCTTAATGCCATTTACGTCTTGCGCTTCCCACTCAATTAAGAGCGGGTCGCCTTGTGCCAAGCGAGGCGCATTTGCCACAAGATTGTTAATAACGGGCGTGCGTGGGCTAAAGATTCCAAAGAGGGCAAATAACAGCAAAAGCAACACGCCCACACCCACCCCCACCCCACTATTTACCGCCCACGACGGTAAGCGCGGTTCTACTAGCAGTTTACCGCTAATTGCGCCGATAAAATGTGAGGCGTTTTGGGCTTGTACAATCATGGTAAAGCCATACACAACGGGTTTACCCGTAAGAGCGCGTTGGCGTGGCATAACGCGTACGGGAATTTGAGCGCGTTCACCTGCCCCTAACGTGACACGGGGTATCACCAGCCCATACGTAAGGGCGTTTTGCTTGTCGCGCCCACTCACCACTAGCGTTAGGTCTTCGCTCCCTTGATTTTGCATGTACACAATCAACGGGTCTTCTAGCTCAATTTGCTTAGAGGATAATGCCATCCCAAAGCCACTAAAGCCACGTACATAC
>ENA-ORBV01001959-ORBV01001959.1-microbial-mat-metagenome-genome-assembly--contig:-NODE-1959-length-44471-cov-12.697346_pt1 | contig 44471 bp, 44 predicted proteins | sample MGYA00237777_ERZ505514 | MGnify/ENA primary metagenome ERZ505514 (study PRJEB26160, sample SAMN06269048) | microbial mat metagenome | isolation source: Oligotrophic lake microbial mat | place... | reverse complement strand
GGCAAGGCCAGCGGCTCGGAGGAGCGGTTCGTGGTCCAGGTTGGCGCCTTTGCCGACCCAGCCAAGGTGCGGGATGTGCGGCGAAAAGTGGAGGCCACCGGGCTCAAGACCTACACCCAGGTCGTGGGCACACCGGAAGGTGATCGCACGCGGGTACGAATAGGCCCCTTCACCGACAAAGCGCAGGCCGACAAGGCTGCGGACACAATCCGCAAGCTCTCACTTCCGGCTGCCATCCTCACTTTGTAACCGCGCCGCGCCGATGGTTGCTCTGGACTGGATCTTCATGGCGATGCTGCTGCTGTCGCTGCTGATCGGTGCCTGGCGCGGTCTGGTGTATGAGGTTCTGTCATTGGGCACGTGGGTGGCGGCTTTCGTGCTGGCGCAATGGTTTGCGCCCATGGCTGCGCAACACCTGCCGATGGCCGGTGCCACCGAGATGGTGCGTTATGCGGCGGGCTTCGTGCTGGTATTCATCGGGGCCGTGTTCGCCGGCTCGATCCTTACTTGGCTGATCAGCCGCTTGTTCCAGGCCGCCAGCCTGCGCCCGGCCGACCGGGTGCTGGGGGCGGTATTCGGTGCCATGCGTGGAGTGGTGCTGTTGCTGGTGGCGTCTGTGCTGGTGGCCATGACGCCTTTGCATGCCGACGCCTGGTGGAGCGAGTCGGTGGGTGCGCGCTGGGCCACTGCCACGGTCAAGGGCCTCAAGCCGGCGTTGCCGCAGGAATTTGGCAAGTACCTGCCCTGACGGGCCGGCCTATCGGTGTCGGCGCAGTTGCCGGCGCCACGACTTCAACGGGGATGCAAGCATGTGCGGAATTGTCGGTATTGTCAGTGATGCCCCGGTCAATCAGCTGATCTATGACGCGTTGCTGCTGCTGCAACACCGTGGCCAGGATGCGGCCGGGATCGTGACGCAGCATGAGCGCAAGTTTTTCATCCACAAGGCCAAGGGGCTGGTGCGCGATGTCTTTCGCACGCGCAATATGCGGGCCCTGCCGGGCAATTGCGGGTTGGGGCAGGTGCGTTATCCGACCGCCGGCAATGCCTACAGCGAGGAAGAGGCGCAGCCGTTTTATGTCAACGCGCCTTTCGGCATCGTGCTGGTGCACAACGGCAACCTGACCAATGCCCATGCGCTCAAGTCCGAGCTGTTTCTGACCGACCACCGCCACATCAATACCGAAAGCGACTCCGAGGTGCTGCTCAACGTGTTGGCGCATGAGATCGAGACCGTCACGCGTGGCTTGCCGCTGCAGCCCGCCGATCTGTTCTCTGCCGTGCGCAACGTGCATCGGCGCGTACGGGGTTCGTACGCTGTGATTGCGGTCATCGCCGGACATGGCGTGTTGGCGTTCCGTGATCCGTTCGGCATCCGGCCACTTTGTATCGGACGCGGCGACGGCGATACGCTGGTGGCCAGCGAGTCGGTCGTGATGGAGGGCACGGCCCACCAATTCGTACGAAATGTCGATCCCGGCGAGGCGGTGTTCATCGATCTGCAGGGCAATCTGCATGCCCAGCAATGCGCCGAGAAGACCCGTCTGGCCCCATGCATTTTTGAATTTGTCTACCTGGCCCGGCCCGATTCGACGATGGACGGCATTTCGGTGTACCAGGCACGGCTCAACCTGGGTGAGGCCCTTGCCAAACGGGTGGTGTCGACGGTGCCACCGAACGAAATCGATGTCGTGATCCCGATCCCCGAATCGAGCCGGCCGAGCGCGGCGCAGCTGGCGCAATTGCTCGGTTTGCCGTACCGCGAGGGTTTCGTCAAGAACCGTTATGTCGGACGTACCTTCATCATGCCCGGGCAGGCGGTGCGCAAGAAGTCGGTGCGGCAAAAACTCAATGCGATCACCAGCGAATTCAAGGGTCGCAATGTGCTGCTGGTCGACGACTCGATCGTGCGCGGGACCACAAGCCGCGAGATCGTGCAAATGGCGCGCGACGCCGGTGCGCGCAAGGTTTACCTGGCCAGCGCCGCGCCGCCGGTGCGCTATCCCAACGTTTACGGCATCGACATGCCGACCAGCGAGGAGTTGGTGGCGCACAACCGCACGGTGACCGAGATCCAGAAGATCATCGGTTGTGACGCCCTGATCTACCAGGACGTCGCGGCCATGAAGAAGGCTATCGGCAGTCTGAATCCCAAAATAACCGAATTCGATGCATCGTGTTTTGACGGCGTATACGTGACAGGCGACATCACCGCAGCCGACATCGCCCGCATGAGCGCGAGCCGGGTCCAGACCGGTGACGACGACGACGAGGCGCTAGACGGCGCTCTGGCATCCATCAACGACAGCGATACACCATGACCGATACCCGCCGCTCCGACAAGCTGCACCGCGACACGCTGGCCGTTCACACGGCAGTTGACAGGAGCCAGTTTGGCGAGAATTCGGAGGCGCTGTACTTGACCAGCGGCTATGTCCAGCCCGACGCGGAAACCGCAGCCCGGCGCTTTGGCGGCGAGGAAGAGGGATACACCTACAGCCGCCTGGGCAACCCCACCGTCACCAGCATGGAGCTACGGCTGGCGGCCCTGGAGGGTACCGAGGCAGCGCTGGCCACCGCCACCGGCATGTCGGCGATTTTGCTGATGTGTATGGCCTTGCTCAAGGCGGGTGACCATGTGGTTTGCTCGCACTCGATGTTTGGCTCGACGATCAAGCTGATCGGCAGCGAGTTCGGAAAATTCGGCGTGCAGAGCACGTTCGTGTCGCAGACCGACGTGGCGCAGTGGAAGGCCGCGGTCAAGCCGAACACCCGGCTGCTGTTTGCCGAAACACCGACCAATCCGCTGACCGATGTCTGCGATATACGGGCCCTGGCCGACATTGCGCATGACGCCGGTGCATTGCTGGTGGTCGATAACTGCTTCTGCACGCCCGCATTGCAGCGGCCGGTAGAGCTGGGCGCCGACCTGATCGTGCATTCGGGAACCAAATACCTCGATGGCCAGGGCCGCGTCATGGCCGGTGCCTTGTGCGGTACGAAAAGGATGGTGATCGAGTCGCTGCTGCCGGTGTTGCGCAGCGCCGGCATGACCTTGTCGCCATTCAATGCGTGGGTGGTTCTCAAGGGTATGGAGACGCTGGGTATTCGCATGGAGGCGCAGTGCCAGCGCGCGTTGGCATTGGCCGCGTGGCTCGAGTTACAGCCGCAGGTGTCGCGGGTGTATTACCCCGGTCTGCCCAGCCACCCGCAGCATGCATTGGCGATGGCGCAGCAGTCTGGACAAGGCGGGGCCGTAGTCTCGTTCGACCTGCGCGCGGAAGACCCGCAACAAGCACGCGCGCGCGCCTTCACGCTGCTGAACACCACGCGCACGATCGGCTTGTGCACCAACCTGGGCGACGTGAAGTCCTTGCTCTCGCACCCTGCCAGCACCTCGCACGGACGGCTCACAGAGGTGCAGCGCCAGTCCGCAGGCATCGGGCAGGGCCTGGTGCGTCTGGCCGTGGGGCTGGAACATGTTGGCGATCTGCAGGCGGATCTGGTGCGCGGCTTTGCGGCATTGTGAAACTGGAAACCAGCATGACCCGCAAGATCCGCACCCGCATCGCTCCGTCGCCGACCGGCTTTCTGCATCTTGGAACCGCCCGCACGGCGCTGTTTTCGTGGGCGTTCGCCCGCCACTTCGGTGGCGACTTCATTTTGCGCATCGAAGACACCGATGTGGCGCGCTCGACCCAGGAAGCGGTGGACCAGATCATCGCGGCCATGCAGTGGCTGGAGCTGGGTTACGAAGAGGGTCCGTATTACCAGATGCAGCGTCTGGAGCGTTACCGCAGCGTGATCGTGCAGATGGTGGCCGATGGCACGGCGTACCACTGCTACTGTCAGAGCGATGAACTCGACGCGATGCGCGGCGCGCAGCGCGCACGCGGCGAGAAGCCCCGCTATGACGGCCGCTGGCGCCCCGAGCCGGGCAAGCCATTGCCGCAGCCGCCTGCGGGCGTGCCGCCGGTGGTGCGGTTTCGCAATCCGCTCGATGGCGACGTCAGCTGGGACGACCTGGTCAAGGGATTGATCACGATCAACAACCGCGAACTCGATGACCTGATCATCGCCCGCGCGGACGGCACACCGACCTACAACTTCTGTGTCGTGGTGGACGATTGGGACATGCAGATCAGCCATGTGCTGCGCGGCGACGACCACGTCAACAACACGCCGCGCCAGATCAACATCCTGCGCGCATTGGGGGCCGAGTTGCCGGTGTATGGCCATGTGCCGATGATCCTGGGGCCGGACGGCGACAAGTTGTCCAAGCGCCATGGTGCGGTGAGCGTCATGCAGTACGAGGAAGCAGGATATCTGCCCGAGGCCATGGTCAACTACCTCTCTCGTCTGGGCTGGAGCCATGGCGACGATGAGCTGTTCAGCCGGGGCAGCCTGGTCGAATGGTTCGACGGCGCGCACCTGGCCAAAAGCCCGGCGCAGTGGGATGCGGCCAAGCTGAACTGGGTCAATGCCCAGTACATCAAGGCCATGCCCGACGCCGCGCTGTCCAAGCTGGTCGCGGCACAGATGATGCGGCTGGGCGTAGTGGCCGATGACGGACGATTGAGCGGGATCTGCGCACTGTTCAAGGACCGCTGCGACACCACGGTTGCGTTGGCCCGGTGGGCAGTGGGCTTCTACGCGCCCGTGACACCCGAGGCAGGTGAATACGCACGCCTGGTCACCGACGCGGTGCGCCCGGCGGTGGCCTTGCTGGCGGACAAGCTTGCAGCCTGTGCCTGGGAGCGTGCAGCGATCGCCGCAGCCATCAAGGAGGTGCTTGCCGCTACGAGCTTGAAGATGCCGCAGTTGGCCATGGCGGTGCGCGTTCTCTTGCTGGGCACCAGCCAGACGCCATCGCTCGACGCGGTGATCGAACTGTTCTTGCGGGAAACTGTGGTCCATCGGCTCAAGAAGGGCTGATTTTGTGGCTACAATCGAAGGCTCGGGAATTGACGGGGAAGTAAGACACTCCGGCGGTTGTTAGAAGGGGGTATAGCTCAGCTGGGAGAGCGCTTGCATGGCATGCAAGAGGTCAGCGGTTCGATCCCGCTTACCTCCACCACCGATCAAGCTGCTGCGCGGATTTTTTAGTCGTATCCAGTCCCCTTCGTCTAGAGGCCTAGGACATCACCCTTTCACGGTGAGTACGCGGGTTCGAATCCCGCAGGGGACGCCACCTTATCCAAGTGAAAAATGCTAACGGCTCGTTTGTGCTTTGCCGCACAGAAGTCGCGCCCACTTGCTGTCAGCATGCCCCGGTTAAGCCCGCTATTGGGCCTCAAATGACCGGAGGAATCATGAATAAGGCACTCTTTGCAGTCGTCGCACTCGCGTTTTCGCTCCCCGCGATGGCGCAGAAGGTGGACGGCTGCTCCATCAAGGCGTGGAAGACGACCACGACCTCGGATCTGTACAAGCTGGCCAAGGTGACCAAGGAAGACGCGCAGAAAGTGGCGATGGACACCAAGACGGACACCGACAAAAAGGTCACGGAATCCAAGCTGGAATCCGAAGACGGATGCCTCGTCTACCAAGTCGATGTCCTGCACGGCGGCAAGAAAACCGCGTTCATGATCGACGCCGGCAACGGCAAGATCCTCCGTGAGCGCAACGCCACCGTCATCAGCACCACGGGGACGAAGATCAAGGAAAAGATCGCGCCGAGCAAGAACTAAGTTCAGCTAAAGCCGGGCCCGGCGCCAGCAGGCGCCGGGTGCTTAGACCGGAGGTGGTGAAAAACTCTCAAACCGTTGACGGGAACGGGATTTTGCCGTAATATGCTGGTCTAGAGCCCGTCTCCGCACCACACCAAAGCCCCGTCAGGGGCTTTCGTTTCTCCAGCCGACCTGTGCGGCCTTCTTCCGAGATACGAACCGGCCGCGAAGGGCAGGAATTTTAATGGACGACCGCTGTTCTACTGTCGGGTACGCGTTGTAACCCGCAGGGTAAGCCAGTGTTCGGTCAAAGTCGGTCACACAAAGGAGCTGTTAATTGGACGAGATCCTGAAGTACCTCAAAGGCAATGGTGAAAAACTCGACTCGGAAATCGCGACCGGCACGGGAATCCCCCTTGCAGACGCGCGGGTCAGCCTGTCGGCGCTGTCGCTCAAGGGCGAGGTGACCACCTGCCGCGTGATCCGGTTCCAGGACGGCAAGAAGATCGACGGCACGCTGTATCGCGCTGCCGGCTACATCCCCAAGCCCGCGCCTGGCCGCAAGTCCAAGGCGGAGCTCAGCCGCGCAGCGGCTGCGGAGCGCGTGACCCCCGAGTAGTCGTTATCCGGGTCGATCGAAAAAGCCACCTCCGGGTGGCTTTTTTGTTTCCATCGAAAAGGCTAGCCCCTTGATTTTCATACGATCTGCTAATGTAGGCCTCAGGCATAACGCACGTTGGATCCGGGAGTCCCATTGAAGGCAGGCGCCGAACCTTCGGACCGCAGCAACCCGCGTCCCAGCCGGCTGGTCGGGACGGTGTATGTGGCGAGGACATGGGCGTTCGCCTACTGCTTCCTCATGGTCGGTGCCTTGTGCTGGGAGCGGGGAGTGGGCGTGGGAACCTGGGTGTTCCTCGCGTTGACCTTCCTTGTCTATCCGCATGTGGCGTATCTGGCGGCGCGTTCCGCGCGGAATCCGCGCCACGCGGAGCACTTCAATCTGCTCTTCGATTCGCTCCTCTTCGGGGTGTGGGCTGCGCAGCTCTCGTATCCCTTGTGGATCACTTATGCGCTGCTGTCCGGGGCCGTGCTCAACAACCTGGTCAACCGTGGCATCGAACGACTGCTGCCCTCGATCGGCTTGTGGGTCATCGGGGCAGTCCTCTGGGGCGCCGTGCGCGGATTCGAGTTCCGGCCCGATACGAGTCCCCTTGTCACCGCACTCGGGTTCATCGGTGCGCTGGGCTATGCGGTCATGGTCGGCGCGATCGTCTATCGGCAGACCCGCCGGCTATGGCTCACGCGCCAGGACCTGCGCATGAGCGAAGAGCGCTATCGACTGATTACAGAGAACGCGGGTGACCTCATCGCCATGGTCGATGCCGAGGGCCGCTGGCGCTACGTCAGCCCGTCTTATGTCCGCATGCTGCCCGCGGGCGACGTGCTGATCGGCACGGATGCCTTCACGCGCGTGCATCCCGCCGACGTCGGGCGCGCGAGGACTGCGCTGCGCAAAATGGTCGAGGGCGGCGTCGAGCAGCAATTCGACCTGCGCATCATCGGGGCCGACGGCAAGGAGCGCGCGCTGGAATGCACAGGCTATCCGGTGCGCGACGCCGCCGGCGAATGGTCGCGCGCGGTCCTGGTGTCGCGCGACGTGACCGAGCTGCAGGCCAGCCGCGAGCAGTTGAAGGTCGCGGCGCTCGCGTTCGAAAACATGACCGAGGCCATCCAGATCGCCTCCGCGGACGGGCGCGTGGTGACCGTAAACAAGGCTTTTTGCCGCATCACCGGGTTCGAGGCGGATGAAGTGGTCGGCCAGCCGGAGGCGCAGTTCCGCCTTGCGATGCAGCCGGCCTCGTACTACACCGCGCTGCTTGAAGAAGTCGCGCGCAATGGCCATTGGGGAGGCAGCACCTGGAGCCGCCGCAAGGATGGCAGCGTCTACCGCGAGTGGCGCACCGTGAGCGCAGTCAGGGACGAGCAGGGAGCCATCGCCTACTACGTTTCGGTGTTCGTCGAGATGGACGCGAACAAGCGCTTCAGCGGCGCGGTCGCCTAGGATTTCGCCGCCGGTTGGTTGCATAGCGCAAGTTTTGCAGCGGCCCTGGAAACGGCGATTTCGGGGCCATTGTTCCGCTGTAGTATTCCCGCATGCAAAGAGAGAACGCAGCACCCCGGCGCATCCTCGCCCAGCGCGGGCTGGCCCTGCGCTGCAAGGGGTGGAAGCAGGAAACCATCCTGCGCATGCTCGAGAACAATCTCGAGAACGCAGAGCGCCCGGAAGACCTCGTGGTCTACATGTCGGCGGCCAAGGCCGCGCGCAACTGGGAGGCGTTCGACAACATCGTTGCGACGCTGATGGACCTGGGCAACGACGAGACCCTTGTCGTGCAATCGGGCAAGCCCATCGCGCGATTTCGCACGCACGAGCGCGCGCCTCGCGTCATCCTCGCCAACGGCCTCGTCGTCGGTCGCTGGACCGATGAAGCCACGATCTTCAAGCTTGAGCAGGCGGGCCTGACAATCACGGCTGGCATGACGGCTGCGGCATGGCAGTACATCGGCAGCCAGGGTATCTTGCAGGGCACGTGGCAGAGCTTTACGAGTGCGGCGGACCTCTATTTCGGCGGTTCGCTAGCCGGCAGGACCATCCTGACTTGCGGCTCCGGCGGCATGGGCGGCGCGCAGCCGCTGGCCGGCAAGATGGCCGGCGCCGCAATCTTCGTCGTCGAAGTAAATCCCACGCGACTGCAGAAACGCATCGATACCGGCTACCTCGACCGGATGACCGCAACCCTCGACGAGGCGCTAGCCTGGATGGACGAACTCAAGAGCGCCAAAGCCGCCGGGTCGGTCGGGCTGGTGGGCAACGTGGCTGATGTCTACGAAGCGTTGCTCAAGCGCGGCTGGCAGCCCGATATCCTCACCGACCAGTGCACGGTCGATCCACGTCGCGGCTATGTCGCCTCGGGACTTACGCCCTTGGAAATGGAAGCACTGGTCAAGTCCGATCCGGATGCGGCCCTTGCGCGTGGCAACGAAACGCTGTTGCGTCATGTGAGTGCAATGCTCGAGTTCAGGAAGCGCGGGGCGCTTGCGTTCGAATACGGCAACACTCTTCGCATGCGGGTGGCTGACCTGGGCTTGGAGGAGGCCCTGACCCTCGAATCTTTCGTCACGCTTTTCATCCGGCCGTTGTTCTGCGAGGGGGTCGGACCTTTCCGGTGGGTCGCGGCATCGGGTGATCCCAAGGACATCCAAGCCGTCGACCAGCTCATCGAAAGCCTCTTCCCGCCCGGGCATCGCATCCGGCGCTGGATCGCGCTCGCGCGAGAGCATGTGAAGTTCCAGGGCTTACCGGCGCGCATCGGCTGGCTTGGACACGCCGAGCGCTCCAGGCTTGCGCTGGCGGTGAATGATGCGGTGGCCGACGGCCACATTTCGGGACCGATCGCGTTTACCCGCGACCATCTCGACAGCGGTTCGGTCGCGAGCCCGTTCCGTGAAACCGAGAAGATGAAAGACGGCAGCGATCCGATCGCCGACTGGCCGATCCTCAACGCGTTGCTCGCGTGCTCGACTGGGGCGGATCTCGTTGCAGTGCATGCCAATGTCGGCCGAATGATCAGCGCGGGGCAAACGGCGATTGCAGACGGCACCAGGGAAGCCGCTGAGAGGCTCGAGGCGGTGCTCAATGGCGACACGGGGTTGGGCATCGCGCGATACGCGGACGCAGGCTACGAGACCGCGATCGAAGCTTGCGAGCGCCACGGCGTCGGCCTGGGCCCGAAGTGAGGCTGCCGGTTTGAAGCGTAGGTTCGGCGCGGTCGATCTCGAGGCAGCCATCCTCGGCGGGCTCGTGCTTTCGGCCGGTGGAAGCGGGCGCGGCTCGGCAAGCAGGCACCGTCGGCTGGGCGAAGCGGCACTCGCTTACGGCTCGGTTTCTTTCGCGACGCTGGATGAATTCGATGATGACGACGTGTTGCTGGTCTCGACCGCGGTAGGCGCGCCGGGTCAAGGCAAGGCCAATACCGAGCCGCGGGACGCCGTCGAAGCGGCGCACGCGGTCCTGGCGGCCAGCGGGGTCGATCCGGGCGGCGTGATCCCGGGGCATGTGCCCGGGCTTTACGCGTGGGTCATTGCCTCGGCGCTTGGCGTGCCGGTTGCGGACGCTGCGACCAATGGGCGAGCGCATCCCACGGTGAAAATGGGCGCCATGGGCCTGGCTTCGCGCCCCGAAGTGAAGATCTGGCAGGCCGGGTCGGCCTCGGGCGAGGCGCCATTTTCTGTCCTCGTGCATGGCGACGTAATGAGGACCTCCGGCGTCATGCGTGCTGCGGCCGTGCAGAACGGCGGCCTCATCAATGCGGTGCGGGGACCGTTCTCGGTCGAGTTCCTGCGCGCGCATGGCGCGCCCGGTTCGATAACGTTCGCGCACGGGTTGGGCGACGCGATGCTCGCGGCCAGCGGGGCCGCGCGCGTGCAGGCCGCGAGCGATTTCCTCGAGGGAGTAACGTACAGTGGCGAGGTCTCGGCCAACGACGTGGCCTATCGCGAGGGGTTCGAAGTCGGCAAGGTTTCGGTGCGCACGCCGCGCGGCCTGCTTGTGCTTGGCGTATACAACGAGTTCATGACCGCGACGCTCGATGGCACGCGCATTGCCACTTTTCCCGACATGCTCGCAAGCTTCGATGCAAAAACCGGCGAGCCGGTTTCGGTTTCGGAAATGAAAATCGGCACGGCCGCCGCGGTCGTCATCGCGCCGAGCAGCTCGATTCCGCTGGGCGCGGGGGTGTTCGACCCGGCCGTCTATCCCGAAGTCGAAAAGGCCATGGGCGAGGAGCTCGCCCGCTTTGCACTCAAAAACTGAACATGGAGTTTCGATGGCTCGCTTGAAATCGTTGTTGGTAGTCGCGTTGGCCGCGTTGGCCGCGTTGGCCGCGTTGGGCGCCATCGGTCCTGTCCATGCCCAGGATGCGGCGTCATATCCCTCGCGTCCGATCCGCATCGTCATTCCTTTCCCGCCGGGCGGGGCCACCGACCTGATCACGCGCAAGATCGGCGAGAAGCTCACGCAGAAATGGGGCCAGCCAGTGGTGGTCGAGAACAAGCCGGGTGCCAACACGATCATCGGCACCGAGACGGTCGCCCGCGCCGATCCGGACGGCTACACGATCCTGATGACGGCGCCGGCGGGCCTGTTGCAGCTTCCCGCCCTGATGGCGAAGCTGCCCTATGACCCGGAAAAGGATTTCCTGCCGCTTACGCAGATCGCGGAAGTGCCGACTGCGCTGATCGTGCCTGTCGATGTGCCGGCCAAATCGGTCAGGGAGCTTGGCGACTACGTGCGCGCGAACCCGGGCAAGACCAGCTACGCGAGCCTCGGGCTCGCGGCGACCCAGCACATCTACGGCGAAGCGCTCAAGCGCGCCTTCAAGGGCGATTCGACGCACGTGCCCTACAAAGGGGACGCACCGGCAATGACCGACCTGGTCGCCGGGCGTGTGCAGTACATGTTCAACAATCCCGTGTCCGCGATCAATTTCGCCAAGCAGGGCAGGGTGCGCATCCTCGCGGTGACCGGCGAGCAGCTCCTGCCCGGGTTGCCGGACGTCCCGACCATGGCGCAAGCCGGCATTCCCGGGTTCGAAGTCGTCGGCTGGTTCTCGTTCTTCGTGCATTCGAAGACGCCGCGCGCGATCGCAGAAAAGCTGCATGCCGAGTTGTCTTCAATTATCCGTTCCCCGGAAATGTCCGATTTCCTGCGCGAGCGTGGAACGATTCCGACCGGCATCGGGCTCGAAGAGTTTGCGCGCAAGATGGCGCTCGAGCGGCGCGCCTGGGCCAGGCTCATCAAGGACAACGACATCCGGCTGGAGTAGTAACCGCAGGGTCTGCGGGACGCTTGGCAACCGTGACAAAAGTCTCACCGTTCACGGCCTCGCCGGACACGTCAAAAGTGTTACAAATAGTGAACCGAACACACCAAAGACCCTGCTATTAGTGCTTGATAAGCCACGCTTTTCACCCGGGCCGCCAAAGGGTAGACTTGCGCAGCGCCGAACCGGCCCCCACGGCGCCAAGAAACCAAGAACAAGGGGTCGACACGAGGAGGGTTAGTTGCGCCCGACCGATATCCGAGTACCCGACTACTTTCACAAAGTCGTAGATTGCCAATGGGCGTGTCCCGCCCACACTCCGGTCCCCGAATACATCCGCTTGATCGCAGCCGGGCGTTACTCGGACGCCTACATGGTCAACTGGGAATCGAATGTCTTTCCCGGCATCCTCGGGCGCACGTGCGATCGCCCGTGCGAGCCTGCGTGCAGGCGCGGGCGTGTCGAGGAAGAGAACCTCGAGAAAGCCGAGCCGGTGGCGATCTGCCGCTTGAAGCGCGTTGCCGCGGACAACAAGGACGACATCACTCACCGCCTGCCCAAGGCGGGCAAGAAGAATGGCAAGCGCGTCGCATGCATCGGCGCAGGCCCGGCCTCGCTCACCGTCGCTCGCGACCTCGTGCCGCTCGGCTATCACGTGATCGTGTACGAGTCGGATGCAAAAGCCGGCGGCTTCATGCGCACGCAGGTGCCGCGCTTCCGCCTGCCCGAGGCGGTGATCGACGAGGAAACCGGCTACATCCTCGACATGGGCGTCGAGCTGCGCGGCGGGCAGCGCGTCGATTCGCTGAAGAAAGTGCTGTCCGAGGAATACGACGCGGTGTTCGTCGGCACGGGTGCACCGCGCGGCCGCGACCTCGAACTTCCCGGGCGCAAGGAAGCGGCGAAGAATATCCATATCGGCATCGACTGGCTCTCGTCGGTGTCGTTCGGCCACATCGAGAAGATCGGCCGCCGCGTGATCGTGCTGGGCGGCGGCAACACGGCCATGGATTGCTGCCGGTCCTCCAAGCGCATGGGCGGCGAAGAAGTGAAGGTCATCGTGCGCTCGGGCTTCGAGGAAATGAAAGCCTCGCCGTGGGAGAAAGAGGACGCGATGCACGAAGGCATCCCGATCCTCAACTACATGGTACCGAAGACCTTCGAGCACTCAGGCGGCAAGCTCACCGGCATGACATTCGAGAAGGTCAAGGCGGAGTTCGACGCCAAGGGCCGCCGCAGCCTCATTCCCACCGGCGAGCCGGACGAGCTCGTGCCGTGCGACGACGTGCTCATCGCGGTCGGCCAGGAGAACGCGTTTCCCTGGATCGAGAAGGACATCGGCCTCGAGTTCGACCAGTGGGGCCTGCCGGTGGTCGACAAAGTCACCATGCAGTCGACGATCAAGAATGTCTTCTTCGGCGGCGACTCGGCTTTCGGCCCGAAGAACATCATCTGGGCGGTGGCCCACGGCCATGAGGCCGCGGTGTCGATCGACAAGATGCTGTCGGGCGAAAACATTGCCGAGCGCCCGGACCCCAACGTGAGGATGCTGTCGCAGAAGATGGGCATCCATGAGTGGAGCTACGACAACGACGTTTCCCCGGACGAGCGCTTCGTGGTGCCCTGGGCCTCGGCCGAAAAGACCCTCAAGAGTATCAAGGTCGAAGTCGAGCTCGGCTTCGATCCGATGACCGGCTTCAAGGAAGCGCAGCGCTGCCTGAACTGCGACGTGCAGACCGTGTTCGCGAAGGACGCCTGCATCGAGTGCGATGCCTGCGTCGACATCTGCCCGATGGACTGCATCACGTTTACGCAGAACGACGACGAAGCGGATCTGCGCACCCACCTGACCGCGCCTTCCCTCGATCTCACTCAGGACCTGTACGTGTCCGACACGCTCAAGACCGGGCGCGTGATGGTCAAGGACGAGGACGTCTGCCTGCATTGCGGCCTGTGCGCCGAGCGCTGCCCGACCGGCGCGTGGGATATGCAAAAGTTCCTTATCGAGATGACCCTTGCGGGTCCAGCATGCAGATCACCAGAGAAAACCAGGAAGGCGGCATGAGGCCCGGTGTGAAGCAGATCGAAGCAGTCAACGACTTCGTCATCAAGTTCGCCAACGTCAACGGCTCGGGCTCCGCCTCGGCCAACGAGCTGTTCGCGAAGGCGATCCTGCGCATGGGCGTGCCGGTCAGCCCGCGCAACATTTTCCCCTCCAACATTCAGGGGCTGCCGACCTGGTACGAGGTGCGGGTCACCGAAAAAGGGTGGCTGGGGCGCCGCGGCGGGGTCGACCTCATGGTCGCGATGAACCCGCAGACCTGGAATGCCGACCTCAAGGAGATCGAGCCCGGCGGCTACCTCTTCTACGACAACACCAAGCCGCTGCCGGCATCCAAATTTCGCGACGACATCACGGTGATCGGCATGCCGCTCACCGAGATCTGCAATGCGACTTACACCGATCCACGCCAGCGCCAGCTGTTCAAGAACATCATCTACATCGGCGCGCTGTCGGCGCTGCTCGACATGGATGCCGGCGCAATCGCGGAGCTGATCGGCGAGCAGTACAAGGGCAAGGAAAAGCTCCTCAAGCCCAACCTGAACGCGCTGCAGCTCGGCCGCCAGTACGCGATGGAGCACCTCAAGCACGCGACCGGGCTGCGCGTGAAGAAGGCGGACAACGTCGGCGACCGGATCTTCGTCGATGGCAACAGCGCCGCGGCGCTTGGGGCGGTCTATGGCGGCGCGACGGTCTGCGCGTGGTACCCGATCACGCCTTCGTCTTCGCTTGCGGAGGCTTTCGAGAAGTATTGTTCCAAGCTGCGCGTGGACAAGGTAACCGGCAAGCACCGGTACGCGATCGTGCAGGCTGAGGACGAACTCGCATCGATCGGTATCGTGGTCGGCGCGGGCTGGAACGGAGCGCGCGCATTCACCGCCACGTCCGGCCCGGGCGTTTCACTGATGACCGAGTTCATCGGTCTTGCGTACTTCGCCGAAATCCCGGTCACGATTGTCGACGTGCAGCGGGGCGGACCTTCCACAGGCATGCCGACCCGGACCCAGCAATCGGACATCGTAGCGTGCGCGTATGCGTCGCACGGCGACACCAAGCACGTGCTGCTGTTCCCGGAAGACCCGCACGAGTGCTTCGAGCACACCGCGGCGGCGCTTGACCTCGCCGACCGGCTGCAGACGCCGGTGTTCGTGATGACCGACCTCGACATCGGCATGAACCAGCGCCTGACCGAGCCCTTTGAATGGGACGACGACCGCGCTTACGACCGCGGCAAGATCATGACCCGCGAAATGCTCGACGCCGGCCGCGAGTTCGGGCGGTACCTCGACGTGGACGGCGACGGGATCCCGTTCCGGACCTACCCGGGCACGCACGCGAACAAGGGTGGCTACTTCACGCGCGGCACCACGAAAAATGCCTACGCCACCTACTCGGAGGCAGGCCCGGACTATGTCTACAACGTGCAGCGGCTGCTGCGCAAGTTCGAGACCGCCAAGAGCCTCGTGCCGCAACCGGTGCTGCGCAAGGCGCGCCAGAAGACCAAGTTCGGCGTGATCTTCTACGGATCGACCAGCCCGGCGATGAACGAAGCGATCGAGACCCTCGAAGCGCAGGGCCTGCATGTGGACACGCTGCGCGTGTGCGCGTTCCCGTTCCCGGATTCGGTCACCGATTTCATCTCCGACCACGACCAGTGCTTCGTGGTGGAGCAGAACCGCGACGCCCAGATGCGCGGCCTCATCGTCAACGAACTCAACATCGACCCGGCGCGGGTCATGCCGATCCTGCACTACGACGGCACGCCGATCACCGCTCGGTTCATCACTGCCGAGATCGGCGAGCGCATCCGGCTCATGAACGTCGAGCCGCTCAAGAAAGGGAAGGCCGCGTAATGACCTACATCACCAAACCGAGGCTCCACCACCCGACGCTGCCGGTGAACAAGGTCGGCTTCACCCGCCGCGATTACGAGGGCCGGGTCTCCACTCTTTGCGCTGGTTGCGGGCACGACTCGATCTCGGCGGCGATCATCCAGGCGTGCTGGGAAATGGACATCGAGCCGCACCGCGTGGCCAAACTCTCCGGCATCGGCTGCAGCTCGAAGACGCCGGACTATTTCCTCGGCAACTCGCACGGCTTCAACACCGTCCACGGGCGCATGCCTTCGGTGCTCACCGGGGCCAACCTCGCCAACCGCGACCTGCTGTACCTGGGCGTCTCGGGCGACGGCGACTCGGCCTCGATCGGCATCGGGCAGTTCGCCCACGTCATGCGGCGCGGCGTGAACATGGTCTACATTCTCGAGAACAACGGTGTCTACGGCCTCACCAAGGGCCAGTTCTCGGCCACGGCCGACCAGGGCTCCAAATCCAAGCGCGGCGTCGAGAACACCGATGCGCCGGTGGACACGGTGTCGCTGGCGCTGATCATGGGAGCGACCTTCGTTGCGCGCAGCTTCTCGGGCGACAAGCAGCAGCTCGTGCCGATCATCAAGGCGGCCATTGCGCACAAGGGCGCGGCCTTCATCGACGTGGTCAGCCCGTGCGTGGCGTTCAACAACCATCCGGGCAGCACCAAGAGCTACGACTACGTGAGGGAGCACAACGACGCGGTGAACCGCATCGACTTCATCCCTCGCAAGAGCGAAATCACGGTCGACTACCCCGAAGGCGAGGTGGTCGAGGTCGAGCAGCACGACGGCTCGGTCCTGCGGCTGCGCAAGATCCACCCCGAATACGATCCGCACGACAAGAACCGGGCGATGAACTACATCCTCGAGCACCAGGCGCAGGGGGAGGTCGTGACAGGGCTGCTGTATGCCAAGCGGGATTCGGTCGACCTGCACGAGCACCTCAATACTTCGGAGGTGGCTTTCAACAAGTACAGCGCCAAGGACCTGTGCCCCGGGGCCGGGATGCTCGAAAGGCTGAACGCCTCGCTGCGCTAGCCGGCCGGCATAAAGCCCGTTTCAGGAGCCTGAAAAGAAAAAGCCCGCTTTCAAGGGCTTTAAAAGAAAAAGCCCGGTTTCCCGGGCTTTTTTTATCGCGGTCGGTGTTGCTTACATGACCTTGATGTTGGTCGCCTGCTCGCCTTTGGGGCCAGTGGTGACGTCAAACGAAACCTTCTGATTCTCCTTGAGGCTCTTGAAGCCGTCGCCGACGATCGCGGAGAAATGGGCAAAGAGATCCTTGCCGCCGCCATCGGGGGTGATGAATCCAAAGCCCTTCGCATCGTTGAACCACTTCACGGTACCGGTTGCCATTCTCGATTTTCCTTACAAAAGTTGATATTGGGCGTTCGCCCGAATGCTGGAAGGTCAAGGGAAAAACGAAGACCGATGAATACCGCGATTGCGGTTACAACGGGACTGTAATTTCACTTCTTGAGAATCCTGCAGTGTGCGGTATACACCTGCTTGCCGGTTTGGTCAAGAAAGTCAGGTTTCCAGGGTTTGCGTTTAGTGCGGTGCGGTATCAGAATTGCCCCCCCAACGTGCTTGGAAGGTGCATTTGGACGCAGCAGGATCGGACGACTCGCAGTCCAGCCAGACCCGGGCAGCACTGAGCCTCGCCGCTCTGGGGATCGTGTACGGGGACATCGGCACAAGCGTCCTGTACGCCGCCAAGGAAGTCTTCAACCCCGTCCACGGCATCCCGCTGGACCGGGGGACCATCGTCGGCGGCATCTCCGCCATCCTGTGGTCGCTCATGATCGTGGTGTCGCTCAAGTACGTGACCCTGATCATGCGCGCGGACAACAAGGGCGAGGGCGGCATCATGGCCTTGCTCGCGCTGTCGTCCTCCGCCGTCCAGCGGTTTCCGCGATGGCGGGTGGTTCTGCCGATGCTGGGGGCTTTTGGCGCGGCGCTTTTCTACGGCGATGCCGTGCTTACTCCGGCGGTCACGGTGCTCTCGGCGGTGGAAGGCCTGGGCGTCGGCACCAACGCGCTCAAGCCTTTCGTGGTCCCGATCGCGGTAGCCATCCTGATCGCGCTTTTCATGTTCCAGCGCCACGGGACCGCGGTGGTCGGCCGGCTGTTCGGGCCGGTGATGCTGGTGTGGTTCTCCGTGCTTGGGATCGTGGGCGTCTATTGCATCGCGAGGGAAACCGCGATCCTTGCGGCGCTGAACCCGATGCACGCGCTTAAATTCGTCAGCGCGCACGGCTTTTCCTCATTCGTCGTGCTTGGGGCCGTGGTGCTCGCGGTGACGGGCGCGGAGGCGCTCTACGCCGACATGGGTCACTTCGGCAAGTCGCCGATCCGCATGGCGTGGTTCGGGCTCGTGTTCCCCGCGCTGGCGCTCAACTACCTGGGCCAGGGCGCATTGTTGCTCGCGAACCCGGGGGCGGTCGTGAACCCGTTCTACCTGATGTTTCCCGAATGGGCGCTGTACCCGATGGTCGCGCTCGCCACGCTGGCCGGGATCATCGCCTCCCAGGCGACGATCTCGGGGGCGTACTCGCTCACCAAGCAGGCCATCCAGCTCGGCTTCCTGCCCCGCATGAACATCATCCACACCTCGCGCGAGATCGGGCAGATCTACATTCCAAGCGTCAACTGGATCCTGCTCACAGCGGTGCTTGCCGCGGTCATCGGGTTCGGGTCATCGTCCGCGCTCGCCTCGGCCTACGGTTTGTCCGTGACCGGAACGATGCTGATCGACACGTTCCTCACGTTCTTCGTAATCCGGTACGCGTGGCGCTACAACCTCATGCTGTGCCTCCTTGCGACCGTGTTCTTTATCGTCATCGACATCGCCTTCTTTTCGGCGAGCCTGCTGAAGCTGGCCGAAGGGGGATGGTTCCCGCTGTTGATGGCCAGCGTGATCTTCGTCGTCATGCTCACCTGGCGGCGCGGGCGGCAGATCCTGGTGCGCCGGCTGCAGAGCTCGGCGATCCCGCTGGAGAGCTTCCGCAAGTCCCTGATCGAATACCCGCCGACTCGCGTGCATGGCACAGCCATATTCATGGCGCCGGAATCCGGGGCGGTGCCGCATGCGTTGCTGCACAACCTTTCGCACAACAAGGTAATCCACGAACGGGTGATTTTCGTCACCGTGATCATCGCGGACATCCCGTGGGTGCCCGAGGAAGAGCGCGTGAGCGTCGAGCCGATGGGCAACGACTGGTACATGATCCGCATGAATTTCGGTTTCAAGGACCGGCCGGATGTCTCCCACGGGCTCAAGCTCTGTGACAAGTTCGGAATGGAGTTCAACATGCTGGAAACGTCCTTCTTCCTCAACCGTGAGACGCTCATCCCGGTGACGACGAGCGACGACGGCATGGCGCTCTGGCGCGAGCGGATGTTCGCCGCGATGGCGCGCAATGCCTCGAGCATCACCGACTACTTCAACATTCCGACCAACCGCGTGATCGAGCTCGGCACGCGGATCGAGATCTGAGGATGCCCCCGATGTCCCCGACCATAGACCTGCGCAGCGATACAGTGACCCGACCCTCGAGGCCCATGCGTGCCGCGATGGCGGACGCCGAGCTTGGGGACGACGTTTACGGCGAGGATCCGACGGTAAATGCGCTGCAGGTGCGCGCGGCGCAGATGCTCGGTTTCGAAGCCGCGCTGTTCTTCCCCTCCGGGACGCAGTCGAACCTCGCTGCACTGATGAGCCATTGCCAGCGCGGCGACGAGTACCTTGTCGGCCAGGAGGCGCATACCTACCGCTATGAAGGCGGGGGTGCCGCGGTCCTCGGCTCGGTTCAGCCGCAGCCCCTGACGAACCGACCCGACGGCACTATGGATCTCGCCGAAGTCGAGGCCGCAATCAAGCCGGACGACCCGCACTACGCGCGGACCCGATTGCTATCCCTGGAGAACACGATTGGCGGAAAAGTCGTGCCGCAATCGTGGATCGCCGAGGCGCTCGCGTTGGCACAGCGACGCGGTCTCGCAACGCATCTGGATGGCGCGCGAATATTCAACGCTGCCGTAAAGCAGGGCGTGACAGCCGAATCGATTTGCAAGGGGTTCGACTCGGTCTCCGTCTGCCTCTCCAAGGGACTGGGTGCGCCTGCCGGGACGGTGCTCGTCGGCCCGGCGGAGCTTGTCGGGAGAGCAAAACGCGCGCGAAAGATCCTCGGCGGCGCCATGCGACAAGCGGGCGTCATCGCTGCGGCCGGCCTCTATGCGCTGGAGCACAACGTGCAGAGGCTTGCGCAGGATCACGCCAATGCGGCGCGCCTTGCCCGATTGCTGAGTGATATTCCCGGGCTGGCGGTCGAGCCGGTCCAAACCAACATGGTATTCATCAACATCCCGATGCCCCGCTGCACAGAGCTGGCCGGGCATCTGGAAGCTGCAGGAATAAAAGCAACGGTGCGACCTCGGACCCGGCTCTGCACCCACCTGGACGTCGACGCGGAGGGCGTCGAACAGGCCGCCGCCGCGTTCCGGGCCTTCTTCAGATCTACAGCACCTTGAAACTGGCATCCACCCGGGCGAGGCATTTTTGCAGCATGTCGGACTCGTGTTCGGTGCTCTTCATGCCGGCATCGCGTGAAAGCGCGGCGTTGCGGATGAACTCACCGGCTTCGCGGCATTCCTGAACCGAGGGTTTGCGCGCGAGCGCCTGGCCGGCGCAGACGCACAGCGCAACTGCAAGCAGGATTGTCCCGGTCATCGGCATGATCGTCTGCTTGATTAAAGTCTAGCCGCTATCGGCCTGCGAGACAGTGTGTTTGGCACCTCCGCCGAACTGCGCCCAGGCCACCCCCGCCATCGTAACCAGGGCGCCGGTGATCTTCAGCCATGTAAAACTTTCACCGAGCGTAAGCCAGGACACCAGGCCGGCGATCGGCGGCATCATGTACATGAGAGGGGCGCTTTTTGCGATGCCGCGAACCTGGTTGATCCAGGCCCAGCCCAGCCATCCGAGGAAAGACGAGATGGTCACCGCATAGAACATCCAGAGCCAGATCGTGGCGGGCAGCTCCCTCCACGGCTCCGCGAGAAATGCCGGGAACGAAAAGAGCAGCACCAGTGGCGCCCCGACCAGCAGCGTGTACCCGAGCAGCACCGGTGCACCGTAGCGCGAGGTCAGCGGCCGTGTGACGACGGTGTAGAGCGAGAACAGGCCGGCTGCGAGCAGCAGCACCAGGTCGCCGAGCCCCGCGCGCAGAACGCCGCTCGAGAACTTGTCGGACATGAAGAGCAGGATGCCAAGGAATGCGGCCACCGTGCCGACCACCTGCGGCTTGCGGAGCTTTTCGACGCCGAGCGCGGCGAGGATCAGTAGCGTCCACAGCGGCCCGCTGGTCAGCACGAGCGAGCTGGAAAAAGGGGTCGACAAGTGCAATCCCCACGTGACGATGCCGACGTGGGCGGTATGCCCGATCAGCCCGGCTGCAATAAACCGCGGCCAGTCCCGCCGGTGCGGCAGCGACTCACGCAGGCGGCCGCGATAGAGCCACGCGAGCAGCACCATGCCGAGCAGCAGCATCCACAGGAAGCGCACGAACAGCATCGCCCCGACCGAGACCTGGTCGAGGATCGTCTTGGTGACCGAGAAGTTCACGCCCCAGATGACCATGAGGGCGATTGCGATCGTGAAAGACCAGCGGGCGAGGCCTTTCTCGACGGGGAGGCTCATGCCTGAAGGATACAATAGCTCCCTCGCAGACCTTTCGAATCCGGCGTCACCTCTGAACGCTCCTTCCGTGTCGAATTTCCCCTCGCTGGATGCACGCGCGTCGGTCCGCACGCTGGTGGCCTCCAGGATCCGCGAGCTCGTCAACGAAGGCATAGGCAATCCGGACGTGCTGGCGTTCTGGGTCGGCGAACCCGACGAGCCGACGCCCGAATTCATCCGCAAGGCCGGCACCGACGCCATCGCGGCCGGCGACACGTTCTATACCCACAACCTCGGCATCCCGCCGCTTCGCGAAGAGCTGGCGAGCTACATCACGCGCCTGCACCGCCCGACGGTTGCCGAGAACATCGCGGTCACGAGCGCCGGCGTGAACGCGCTCATGCTCGCCTCCCAATTGCTGCTCGATCCGGGCGATCGTGTCGTCGAGGTCACGCCGCTCTGGCCGAACCTCGTGGCGATTCCCAAGATCCTGAGCGCGGACGTGGCGTGCGTGTCCCTGCGCTTCGCGAGGGAAGGCTGGAAGCTCGACCTCGACGAACTGCTGGGCGCGCTGAAGCCCGGGACCAAGGCGCTCTACATCAACTCGCCGAACAACCCGACCGGCTGGACGCTCACTCGCATCGAACAGCAGGCGATCCTCGAACGCTGCCGCAAGTTCGGCATCTGGATTTTCGCTGACGACGCCTACGAGCGCCTCTACTTCGGTGAGGGGTCTTCGGTCGCGCCTTCCTTCCTCGACATCGCCGATGCGCAGGACCGCGTCGTGAGCGCCAATACGTTTTCCAAGTCCTGGCTGATGACCGGATGGCGCCTGGGCTGGCTGGTGGTGCCGGAAACGCTTACCGCCGATCTCGGCAAGCTGATCGAATACAACACCTCATGCGCGCCCGGCTTCGTGCAGCAGGCAGGTATTGCTGCAGTCCGCCATGGCGAGCCGGTCATCGCGCGCTCGGTCGAGCGTTTGCGCGCTGCGCGCGATTTCCTCGTGCGTGAGCTGAACGCGATCCCGGCAGTCGAAGCCGCATTGCCTTCGGGCGCGATGTACGCGTTCCTGCGCGTGGATGGCCGCAGTAATTCCCCCGTGGACAGCCTCGAATTCTGCAAGCGCCTCGTGCGCCAGACGGGCCTGGGTCTCGCCCCCGGATCGGCTTTCGGTCCGGAGGGCGAGGGCTACGTGCGCTGGTGTTTTGCCTCCTCGCAGGAGCGCCTGGCCGACGGCGTGGGCCGGCTGCGCAGGGCCCTGCCGGCCAGCTAGCCCGGCTTACTTCTTGGGCGCGCCCGCCGCGCCGAGCGAGGCGATGTCCCCGCTGATCTCGCCGCCTTCCTCGATCTTGATGTTGCCGTAGCGGATTTTCCCCGAGACCTTGCCGGTCGCGTGGATGACGAGCTGCTTTCTCGCAGTGAGCTCGCCGTCGAAACGGCCGTGGATCTCGGCGACGTCGATCGATGCGGCCCCATTGAATACGCCCTGCTCGGCGATCTGGATCACGCGGCTGTCGAGCGCGGACTCGACGCGGCCTTCGACCACCAGCGTGTCGCAGTCGGTGATCTCGACGCCCTTGAGCTTGACGTCGGGCCCGACGATGAGCTTGCTGCCTTCACCGGGTTTCACGGCCACCGCGGGTCGCGGGGCGGATTCGGAGTTTGCGGCCGGCGTCACTGCCGGTGCGACGCGCTCGGCAATTGCAGCCGCAACGGCGGGCGCAGGTGCAATCGGGCGAAAAGGTGTTTCTTCACGACGACGGAACAGGCTATCTCTTTGAAGCATGGTTACTCCCTCCGGGTTGAACAAGCGAGGAACCCCTAACGCAGGGAATGTGCCAATGCGAAATCGCCACCGGATCAGCAACTTGCAGAAACAGGCGGGCGCGTCGCTGTCGGTGAGGCCCGACACGCCCCTGCAAGCGCGAAGCCCCATGCGTTGTTTGCGTTGCGTATTTCGATGTCGTGCCTACCCAACACGGCGCTGGCGCGCCTCTTGCTAGAATTCCCCCATCACAAATAATCGCCGGGAGAAAGGATGAACCCCTTGTTCGCAACCGCCTTGCTTGCCTTGGGGCTCGTCCTCAGCAATGGAGCGCATGCACATATCGGCGTGCATGCAAACGGGAGCTTCGAAACCGGCCTGATGCACCCGTTCTCCGGCATGGATCACATGCTGGCGATGATCGCGGTCGGCCTGTGGGCAGTGCAATCCGGCGGGCGGAACGTCCTCGTCGCGCCTGCCCACCCTTAGTGTAAAGCGGACCCACCAGCGTATTGAACGGGCTCGTGCGCTGCAGCGGCTTGAATCCGGTGGGGATACCCATCTCAGGCGGCGAAGTCGCGCAGGAGACGGCCCGGCAGGCTTCCGGTAGCACGCAATCCGCGCTCGTCCGCAATCCTTACGCCGTTGACCCACACGCCATGCACGCCCACGGCGCGCGTGGTCAGGCGTGCGCCACCCGCAGGAAGGTCGCGCACGCGCTCTTTGGGGCCGCGGTCTACGGTTTGCGGATCGAACAGCAGCAGGTCGGCAGCGTTTCCGACTGCAAGCGTTCCGCGGTCGCGAATGCCGAAGAGCCTGGCGGTCTGCCCCGTGAGCCGATGGATTGCCTGCGGCAGGGTCAGCTCGCCCTTGGTCCGCACCCAGTGGCCAAGCAGGTGCAGCCCGAACCCGGCATCGTTGAAGAAGGTCAGGTGCGCGCCAGCATCCGAAAGTGAGATAAGGCTGTAGGGATGCCGGATCAGGCGTCCCACGGCTTCCTCATCCGAGTTGAGCGTGAGCGCTACAAAGACGGTCCGCAGGTCTTCCGCCAGCGCAAGGTCGAAGAAGAAATCGAGCGGATCCCTGCCCGTTTCGGTGGCGAGCTCGGCGATCGTGCGCTGCTCGTACTTCGCGTGCTCCGGGCGAAAGGTTTCGACAACCTGCACCTTGTCCCACTCGCCGTTGAAATTACGCACCTGCGCGGGCCGCGACAGCTCGTCGCGGATCGTTTGGCGGAACGCAGGATCGGCAACCTTGGCTTTGCGCGCCTCGCCCTTGAGCGCAAATGCGGGCTTCCACGCGGCGAGGCTTTCGATGGGGTAGGGCGATTCGAGCGTGAAGTCGAACGACAGCGGACAGCACGAGATCGCGCCCATCATGGTGCGGCCGCGCGCATTCGCCGCGCTGATCGCATCGAGCTCGTCGAACACCACGCTCGGGTTGGTCGGGTTGTGCAAAAGCGCCGCAACCACGACGGGGCGACCGCTTTCGGCTGCGAGCGATTCCAGGAAGGCCGGCGTGCTCTGACCGCCTTTGGTGAGCATGAACACGCCCCGGCCGGATTCCTTGAGGCTGGTGACCAGCGCGCGCAACTCGACTTCCTCGGCAAGGCGCGAAGGCATCGGCAGCCCGCCGTGACCGTTGTGCGCCGGGGAGGTGGAGGTCGCGAAACCCACCGCGCCCACCTCCATGGCCTCGACCACGATGGCGCGCATCTGCGCGATCTCATCCGCAGTGGCCGCGCGCCGGGGCGCGTCCTCGCCCATTACGAACGTGCGGATCGACGAGTGGCCGACGAAAGCCGCGATGTTCAGCGCCGTTCCCCGCTTCTCGAGCTGGTCCATGTACTCTGGAAAGCTTTCGAAGTCCCATTTGATGCCCGCGCGCAGCGTCTCGATGCCCATGCCTTCGACCTGCGTGAGGTTCTGCATGACGAGCTCGCGATCCCGCGGCTTGCAGGGCGCGATCGTGAACCCGCAGTTGCCGATGATCGCGGTCGTCACGCCGAGGGCAGGCGAGGGCGTGGCCCACGGATCCCAGGTGAGCTGGGCGTCATAGTGCGTGTGGTTGTCGATGATGCCGGGCATCAGCGCGAGCCCATCGGCATCGATGGTTTCTTTCGCGGGCGCGCCGGACTTGCCGATGGCCGCGATGCGGCCATCTTTGACGGCGATGTCCGCGCGCACGCCGGGCGCGCCAGTGCCGTCGTAGAGAGTGGCGTTGCGGATCAGGAGGTCAGCCATGTGGCTGATAGGATAGCGCCTCCCGAACCTCCAGTCTGCCGCCCCATATGAAACTTTTCGAGATCCCCGGCCAGGCGGCCGTCGTTACCGGCGCCGCGCGCGGCATCGGCCTAGCAACTGCAAAGCTGCTGGCCGAGGCGGGCGGCTCGGTTGCGCTGCTCGATGTCGACTACGAGACTGCTTCGGCCGAAGCCGCGCGCATCGGCAGCAAGGCCGCCGCGTGGAAATGCGACGTCACGTCCGAATCCGCCGTCGATACCGTGTTTGCCGAAGTCGCAAAGCGTTTCGGCCGCATCGACATCCTGGTCAACAATGCCGGCGCCGCGGTGAGGAAGCCCGCGGTCGAACTGTCGATGGAGGAGTGGCGCCGCGTGATCGACCTCAATCTCGGCGCGGTCTTCAATTGCTCCCGGGTCGCGGCGCGCACCATGTTCGCGCAGGGCGGCGGGTCGATCGTGAACCTCGCCTCGATCATGGGATTTTCCGGCGGGATCTTCCCGAACGCGTCCTACCAGGCCTCCAAAGGCGGCGTGGTCAACCTCACGCGGGCTCTGGCGCTGGAATGGGCGGACAAGAACATCCGCGTCAACGCGGTAGCGCCTACGTTCGTGAAGACCGACCTGACAGTGCCGATCTTCTCCAGCCCCGAGGTGCTTGCCAAAGTCCAGGCACACACGCCGCTCGGACGACTGCCCGATGTGGAAGACATCGCCGCGGCGATCCTCTACCTCGCGAGCCCCGCGGCGCGCTGCGTTACCGGGATCACGCTGCCCGTGGACTCGGGGTATCTGGCGCGGTAGCAATGACAAGGGCGGATTAAAAAAAGCTCAAAGGTATCGATATCGACGTGATCCGAAAGGGCCGGCATTCGGTCGGCCGTCGCTGTGACTGCGGGCTCGCGTTGCTGCAGCGCCTGTCGTTATCGCTGACCCTTGGCGATCGAGGCCGGAATATTCGGACTGGCCGGGTTCACCGTCACTTCCCGCGTGAGCGGGCGGATCACCAGGTCCATGTCCTCCATCGGAATGGCGCCGAGCAGCACTTCGTCGCCCATCACCATGGCGCCGGTGAAGCAACCGCGATTTCCAAAGCGCAAGCGAATCGGGCCCACGTAGGGCACTTCGCGGCGCGAGCCGTCGGCCAGTGTCACTTCGCGTTTCTCCAGCTCCGCCAGTCGCAGCTGGACGGCGACATGCTCCGGGATGCACAAGTGCATCGCGCCGGTGTCAGCCAGGGCCGACAACTCCAGCTCCGCCAGCGAGGCGTCGGAAGGGTTGGCAAGAGTGAGCGTCGTGCGTGTGATGCCCATGGGTCGATTCTACAAGCTTCGCCTTGTGATGAAGCCCGCCGAACAATCCTCGCCATGTCGCGCCAGCGCGCGGCGCTGGAAGGCAGCGCGTTGGCGAAGATCGAGAACAGCACGGTGGCCGCCGCCAACGCGCCGAACTGCAAGATCAGGGTGAAATCCGACAGCGGCAGGACGCCGAACCCCAGCGCGAGCGCGGGGCTCACCGCGATGACCGGTGCGGCCTAGTCCTTGACCGACTCGATCACTGCCTCGTCGTAATTTGAGGTGCTATGCTGGAAAAGGTGGTAGTCAGATCGGCGACCGCGCGACGCAGGCGGGCTACAACTGGCGCCGAATCGGCGAAAACATCGCTGCTGGACAAGGCTCGCCGAAACAGGCCGTGTCGGCCTGGCTCGCGAGTCCGGGCCACTGCGCCAGTACCATGAACCGCAAATTCACCGAGAAGGGCGCGGCGTACGCCGTGAACGCGGAAAGTGACATCACGATCTACTGGACCCAGGCGTTCGGGAGGTCGCCGAGCATCCATCGCGTCTCCCTTATTTTCGTGCCGGTACACGTTACCAAATTTCCGTCGTTTGCCGACAACTCAACCGCGAGACAAGCGTTCGCACCGGGCGTTGATCTCGGCGCCGGCAAGAATCGCGATCCCCGTCAGATAGAACCAGAGCAGCAGCACGATGATGGCACCCAGCGAACCGTATGCGACGTTGTAGTTTGAGAAGTTCACCACATAGAATTTGAGTCCGAGCGAGACGGCGAGCCACAGCGCGATCGCGGTCAGCGTACCGGGCCGCAGCCATCGCCAATGCGCTCGAGGGCGATGGGGTGCGAAGTAGTACAGGAGCTCGAATGCCAGCAGCACGACACCGAAGATCACCGGCCATTGACCGATCTGCCACGCCATCACGAATGCCGAGCCCAACCCCATGCGTTGCGCGAACGTCTCCGCGAGCGGGACGCCGTATGCCAACAGCAGCATTGCCGCCGCCGTGAGCGCCATCAGCACCAGCGTAAGTGCGAGCCCGACCAGGCGGCGCCTCCACCACGGTCGAGCTTCCTCGACGCCGTACGCCAGGTTGAGACCGCGTATGGTTGCCACCATACCGCTGGATGCCGCCCACAACGCGACGAGGAGGCCCCACGTCAGCGGCGTCCGCGACGTACCCGCCAGATGATCCAGCAGACGCGTGAACACAGCGACGATCGAACTTGGTGCGACCGAAGCCAGGCGCTCGAGGATCGCATCGCGGACCAGCCATTGTGCATCGAGGAACAGGCCCAGCACCGCCATCAGGATGACCAGCATGGGAAAGACGGAGAGGAAAAAATAGAAGGACATCTGCGCCGCGCGGCCCGCAATCTCGTCGTGGGCAATCTTGCGGGCGACTTTCCGCACGACCCCTGTCCACGTCGTCGCGTGCGAGCCGCCTGCTGCGCTCATGCGTTCCTCCCGACTCTCGGCGGCTGGCCATCGAGCAGCCCATGGGTCGCGGGGTTCATCTTCTTGCCTCCTTCTCCTTGGGTTGAGAATGCCGCCAGAGGCGAACCCACGCGGCCTTACATAGAATTTATCGATTGGCTTTGGTGTGCCAGGCCCAAGGCGTCCGTCAGGACCAGATTATGCTGGCTTCAGCGTCCCTACGGCGCTTTGAACCGCTTCGGCCAGCGTTGGGTGAATATGAATGGCGTTTTCGAGTACGGTGTAAGGTGCCTTCGCATTCATGAGCGCGATATAAATGTGCACAAGCTCAGCGCCCTCGGCAGAGAACACTGCGGCGCCCAGAATTTGCTGCGTCGTGCTGTCCACAACGACCTTGATAAACCCTTCGGTTTCGCCTGTTTCGCGTGCCTTGCCGTTATGCTTCATGTCGAAGTGCGCCACCTCGACCGATTTGCCTGCCGCACGGGCATCCGATTCCGTCATGCCTACCCGGCCCAATTCGGGATCGGTAAAGATGGCATAGGGTACGACCCGATCGGTGGTGCGTGAACCATCGCCAAGCAATTGGGATTCAACGATCCGGTAGTCATCCCAGGACGTATGCGTGAACATCGGGCCGCCGCGTATGTCGCCGACTGCCCAGATCCCGCGGAGGGATGTCTCCAGGCACACGTTGACATCGAGCGTACCTTTCTCAGTGGCTTCCAGTCCTATGGTTTGGAGACCGAGATCGTCCGTATTGGGCTTGCGGCCGGTCGCGATGAACACATGGCTGGCTTCGACCTGGTGCTCCTTATTCGTATTTTCATCGGTAACGGTCACCGATATCCCATTCGTGCGCGCGGTTACCTTGCTGGCCTTCGCATTCAGCGTGAAGCAAATGCCTTCAGATTCGAGCGCGTGCTGGATAGCTCCGGCTACATCCGCGTCTTCATGGTCGGCCACTTGCGGACCGCTTCCGATGACCGTTACCTCGGCCCCCATGCGCCGGTAGAATTGCGCCATTTCAAGGCCAATAGCGCCACCGCCGACGATCAACAGGTGTGAGGGCAATACATCGTGCTCGAGCCAGGTTTCCGCTGTGATGTATTTGACTGTTTCGAGTCCATCGATTGGCGGTATCCGGGTGCGCGTCCCGGTGTCGAGCACCACTTGCCCGGCCGTCAGAAAATCGTCGCCAACGGAGATCCGGAATTCGTCGGCATCGCGACCGTTCAGGCGGGCGTAGCCGCGGATAAGCTGCGGATTATCGTCCCCGGAAAAACCGTCATTCAAAGACGTCCTGGATTGCTCGACAATGCGCCTTGCCCGCGCAAGTACCGCCTTGAAGTCGGGTTGCACGCCATTCACCTCGATACCGTACTCCGATGAGCGGCGTGCCATATGCGCGACGCGGGCGGATGCAATCGCCGCTTTGGTTGGCGTGCACCCATAGTTGACGCACGATCCGCCCAGATGGGTGCTCTCGATCAATGCCACCTTGCGTCCCGCTTTCGCCAGCGACTTTGAAAGCGGCATGCCTGCCTGGCCGGCGCCGATAATGACTACATCGTAATGGCTCATGGATTTCTGGATTAGTTCCTGGGTATTGGCAATGATTGCTGTGTGTGCTTCCTGGCTGCCATCGGTAGAGCGATTTTGACAATACAAGTTCATCCCGCCCGTCGAAAGCGCGGCCCCCGCGCGTGTGGTCATCAAGCTCCGGCCGGTGTGAGCATCGGCCTACAGACCTTCGTCGCCATGTCCTACGCGCGCGGGCGAAACCTTCGGGGCCGCCGGCACTCCGACTTGGGTAAGCCCCGCTCAGGCGGGGCGCGCATGGCGTTCCGCACGAGGGCGCGCCGTGCAACCGCGCTCACAAAGCGCACCCAACTTCGAGGAACCAACCCCATGACCAATCCATTCAGGAAGACACTCATCGCCGCCCTGTTCGTCCCGACCGCCGCAGGCCTTTTATTCTCGCTGCCGGCAAACGCTATGGACGCGGTCAAGGCGGGCGCCCAGGTCGATGCGAGCGCCCACTCGTCGCGCGCTTTTCGCGCCAGCACGCTGATCGGCATGAACGTGAAAAGCCCGCAGGGGGAGAACCTCGGCGAGATCAAGGACATCATCGTCAACGTCAACAACGGGAATGTGCAATACGCGGTGCTCGAGTTCGGCGGCTTTCTCGGCCTGGGCGAAAAGCTGTTCGCCTACCCGGTAAGCTCGTTCAAGACCACCGCCGGCCGGGACGACCTCGTTCTCAACGTAGACAAGGCCAAGCTCAAGGCGGCTCCCGGGTTCGCACGGGACACATGGCCAGACTGGGGCACGCATCGCGGCGAAGTCGATCGCTACCATGGCGTGAAATTCGCAGGCAAGGCCACGGGCCAGAAGCTGCACCGCGCGAGCGAGCTGATCGGCAAGGACGTCAACGACCGTAGCGGCAAGGACGTCGGCGAGGTCAAGGATCTCGTCATCGACATGGGCACCGGCAAGGTCGACTTCGCCGTGCTTGAGTTCGACAAGTCGTGGAACCTGAACGACAAGCTGTTGGCGGTGCAGATGCGCCAGTTCGCCTTCCCGGGTGAACGCGGCGACCTCGTCATCAATGCCGACAAGGCCAGCCTCGACACGCGCAAGGCCTTCGACAAGAGCCGCTGGCCCGAGCTCAATGGGCCCAACAGCCTCGCCCGGCACGTCCGCAACCCGACGCTGCTCGGCACGGCGGCCGTGACGCCTATAGGCACGCACACGCAAGCCGGCACGAACGCTCAGCCGGTGGAGCAGTCGCGGGCGGAAACCGGCTACAAGGCAAGCGAACTCATCGGCATGAACCTCAAGACGCCCTCGGGCGAGGGGATCGGCGAGATCAAGGACCTCGTCGTGCAGATGAGTACGGGTGACGTGCGCTATGCGATCGTTTCCCTCGGCGGCTTCCTCGGCGTGGGCGACAACCTGTATGCCGTGCCGCTCAAGTCGTTCAAGAAGTCGGCCGGCAAGGATCGCCTCGGCGACCAGATTGTGCTGACGCTCGACAAAGCCGGCGCGCAGCGGCTGAAGTCGTTCCCGAAAGACCGCTTCCCCGCATTCACCGACAACGAGTTCTGGGGCCAGGCCGACAAGGTCGCCGGGCTCACGCCGATGCGCGCGGCCGACATGAGCTACGCCTACCGTGCCAGCGACCTCATGGGCAAGGATGTGGTGAGCGTGGCAGGCAAAGATATCGGCGACATCAAGGACCTGGTGGTGGACATGGAGACGCACAAGATCCGTTACGCGGTCCTCGCGTTCGATCCGGGCATCCTCAGGTCGGAGAAGTACTTCGCCTTCCCGACCAGCTCGTTCCAGTTCCAGCGCGACAGGATGGACCGTGCCGCCCTCAAGCCGGGCGACCTGGTGCTGAACGTGGAGAAGTCGCGGCTCGAAACGATGCAGGGCTTCGACAAGGACAAGTGGCCCGATCGCACCGCGGCGATCCCGGGCGATCCGTCCATGGGACGCACTTCCCGCCGGTAGGTTAGCCCCCCAAGGGTCGACCAGCACCACCCCGACCGGCAACCCCGAGACGGCGTCGAGCAACACGACGCCGTCTTTTTCTTTGCCCGCGCAACGGCAGCCAGCTCAGGGAATCCGCACTGCGGCCAGGTCGCGCGCCAGCACGAGGTCGAACCGTAGTCAGGTCGGGGACCGCGCGACGCAGGCGGGCTTCAACTGGCGCCGCATCGGCGAAAACATCGTTGCTGGACAAGGCTCGCCGAAACAGGCCGTGCCGGCCTGGCTCGCGAGTCCGGGCTACTGCGCCAATATCATGAACCGCAATTTCACCGAGATGGGCGCGGCGTACGCCGTGAACCCAGAAAGTGACATCACGATCTACTGGACCCAGTTGTTCGGGAGGTCGCGCTAGCTTCTCCAGCTGGCTGGAGTTCGATTCACGGATTACCGGCGCGCACGCAAATCGTACCTGCGTCCCTATTTCAGACGCTCGACCCAGGGGTTCATGATCTGAACGCCGGTCGGCTCGAAATCGGCCACGTTGCGGGTGACAACCGTCATGCCGTGTACGAGTGCGGTGGCCGCGATGAGCGCGTCGCGCACCGGGCGGGGGTCCGGCACGTGCAGTCGCGCGCTGCGTTGCGCGACCGCGGTATCGATGGACAACACGCGACCTGCAAACGCCGGCAGCACGTGATCGTTCAACCAGACCCTGAACACCGCGCCTTGCACCGGATCCCGCCGCTCGCTAAGCAGCACACCGATCTCCAGTTCCTGGATCGTGGCTGCGGAGACATACAAGTCGGTCGCGTCCACGCTGTCGGCCCACCTCGCTACACGCTTGTTGGCTTTGCCTGGACGAACCTTGCGAAGCTCCGACACCACATTCGTGTCGAGGATGAACATCAAGCCAGTTTCGCGGGTCGGGCGAGGTCACGCAGTCGCGGAATTTCGAGATCCATGTCCTCGATACCCGGCATCGCCAGCATCTCGGCGATCTTCAGGCGGCCCCCGGTGATTCGCCGGTAGTCCTCGATGCTTAACAGGACATGCGCCAGCCGGCCCCGGTCGGTGATGAAAACCGGCCCTTTGTTGGCGGCCTTTTTGGCGTTGCCGGCGTTCTGATTGAATTGCCGGCTCGAGAGAGTCGTGAAATCCATGGAGTCGCTCCGAGTGCGCATCTGAAAATAAGTTACTGAAAAATGCGGTGACCCGTGACGGGCCGAAAATTGCCTGCGTCAGTAACCCGCGCCGAAATCCACCAGGTTGAGCGCTGGCAATCCGTTGCGCACGCGCTCGATGTTCTCCACGACTTTGGCCATCGCGGTGCGCGGTTCGGTGAGGGCGGCGGTATGCGGCGTGACCGTCACGCCCGGATGCGCCCACAGCGGCGAATCCTGGGGCAGCGGCTCGGTCTCGAACACGTCGAGGTAGGCGTGCGCCAGCTGGCCGGAATCCAGCGCGGCGAGCAGGTCCGCGACGACAATGTGCGCGCCTCGGGCGACGTTGATGACGCAGCCGCCGCGGGGCATCCTTGCGAACGCCCTGGCGTTGAGGATGCCGCGCGTCTCATTGGTGAGCGGCAACAGGCAGACCACGGCGTCGCTGCGAGACAAGAGCTCGTCGATGCCGCCGGGCCCCGAGTAGCACTCGATGGCAGCATTTTGCCCTGAGCGCCGCCTCCAGCCTGCCACCTTGAACGAAAATGGCAGCAATCGATTGGCTACCGCGGTGCCCAGCTCCCCCATGCCCAGGATGCCCACGATACGGTCCGAGGCCATGAACTGGGGCAGCCGGTGCCACTTCTTTTGCGCTTTATCTGCGCGGTAAACGTAGTGATGGCGGTGATAGTCGAGCACGTGCGCAACGACGGACTCGGTCATCGCGGCAACCATGCCGGGGTCGATCAGCCGCGCGAGCGGCTTGGCGCGCGGGAAGGTCGGGTCGGCCAGCAGGCCGTCGACGCCCATCCAGAGCGATTGCACGAGCTTCACGTTCGGCAGCGTCCCGATCACGCCCTTGGGCGGGGTAGCCACCAGTACAACGTCGATGGCGGCCGGGTCGTGTTGGTCCACAGTGAAGAAGCGATCCTGAGGCAGCAGCTTGGAGAGGCCCGGAATCCAGCGCGCAGCAGGCTCGATCTGCGACAGGAAAAGGATATTCACTTTGCGTTCACTGAGTCGGCTTGAAGCCCGAGGCCCGGATCACTGGTCCCCACTTGTCGTAGTCGGTCCTGAGAATCGCCGCGAGCTCGGCCGGCCCCAACCCGGTGGGTTCGAGGCCCATCTGCTCCAGGCGCTGCCTCATGTCGGCCGAGCGGATGACTTCGATCGCCGCCTTGGCATAGCGGTCGATGACATCCTTGGGCGTTTTGGCGGGCGCGAAAAGCGCATACCAGCCGTTGCCCTCGATGTTGAAGCCCAGTTCCTTGAAGGTCGGCACGTCGGGCGCGAGGTTCGAGCGTTGCCCGCCCGAGACGGCGACGACGCGCGCCTTGCCCGAGCGCACGAGCGTAAGCGCGTCGGCGAGAACGAACATCGCGGCCTTGATCTCGCCGCCTGCGAGGGCCTGCAGGGCGGGGCCGGTGCCTTTGTACGGGATGTGCGTCATGTCGATGCCGGCGCTGCGGGCGAACAGCACGCCGAAATAGTGCGGCAAGCTTCCGGCCGCAGCCGACGCGTAGTCGCCCATTTTCGGGTCCTTCTTCACCAGCGCGATGTACTCGGCGGCATTCTTGGCCGGCACCTCGGCATTCAGGAGGAGTGAGAGCTGGAAGTTGGTCAGGTGCGCCACCGGCTCGAAATCCTTGAACGGGTCGTAGCGCAAGGCCGCGCCATGCGAATGCGGAAACGCGGCCATCGTTGCGACGGGCGTAAGGAGGATCGTCGAACCGTCGGGCGGCGCGGCCTTGACGGTCTCGTTGCCGATGATGCCGCCTGCGCCGGGCTTGTTTTCGACAACCACCGCCTGCCCGATCAGCGGCCGCATGCGATCTGCCAGCAGGCGCGTCAGCAGGTCGCTCGATGCGCCGGGCGGATAACCGAGGACGATGCGCAAGGTCTTGTCCTGCGCGGTTGCGCAAAGCGATGCGCACGCGAGGACGGCCGGAACGAGGAATCGCAGGATTTTCATGGGGAAATCCGAAGGGAACCGAATCGGCCCGATGGTAGCATTCCCGCGTAATGGAGCGCCTCACCGGCCTCGGCGTACCGTTCACCAGGCGCATGGTGAACGACCAGGGCCTGTACCAGCTCTTCCTCATGGGCCCGAACGACGTCAAGGTCGAGCTGAATTTCGCCAATTCCGAAATAAGTGGGGTCAGAGTCGACTTAATGGCACCCGATCTGCCTTCCTGAACGGAGACAACATGAGCATCCGAAATTTCAACGCGGACTCGCTGACCGCGGAAGTCCTGCGGCGCATGGAGAGCACCCGCGATCCGCGCCTCAAGGAAGTCATGGCGAGCTTCGTCAAGCACCTGCACGCTTTCGTGCGCGAAGTGCGCCCGACGCAGGACGAATGGTTCAAGGGCATCGAGTTTCTCACCGAGACCGGCCACTGGTGCAAGGATGGCCGGCAGGAGTTCATCCTGATGTCGGACACGCTCGGCGTGTCGATGCTGGTGGACTTCATCAACTACGGCAAGGCCGAAGGTGCCACCGAATCCACGGTGCTCGGGCCGTTCTTCGTCGAGGGCGCGCCGGAACTGCCGCTCGGCGCGAACATCGCGAAGCCGGGCACGCCCGGCGAGCCGCTCACGGTCAGCGGCACCGTCAAGGATCTCGAGGGCAAGCCGATTGCCGGCGCATCGCTCGACATCTGGGAGACGAGCGGCGACGGTTTCTACGATGTGCAGCAGAAGGAAGGCACGAACCTGCGTGCGCGCTTCCGCGCGGATGACCATGGGAAATTCAATTTCAAGTGCGTGCTGCCGGTGAGCTACCCGGTGCCGAGCGACGGGCCCGTGGGCCGCATGCTCACCGCCACCGGGCGGCACCCGATGCGCCCCGGCCACCTGCACACGCTGCTTTCGGCCCCCGGCTTCGACCGGCTGGTGACGCACCTTTTCGTGAAGGGCGACAAGTACCTCGATTCCGACGCAGTGTTTGGCGTGAAGGATTCGCTGATTGTCGATTTCAAGAAGTCACCGTCCGGCGAATACACCGCGCAATACGACTTCGTCCTCAAGCCTTCCTAGCCCCAGACTTCGCGCGCGACCTCGACGATGCGCTCGAGCTTTCGCCACTGGTCGTCCTGCGAGAGGTCGTTGCCGTGGTAGGTGCTCGAGAAGCCGCATTGCGGCGACAGGCACAGGTTCTCCAGCGGCACGAACTTCGCGGCGGCATCGATGCGGCGCTTGATCGTGTCCTTGTCCTCCAGTTCGCCGAATTTCGTGGTCACGAGGCCGAGCACGACCTTTTTGCCCTTGGGCACGTAGCGCAGCGGGTCGAAAGTGCCGGCGCGCTCCGAATCGAATTCCATGAAGAAGCCGTCGAGGTTCGCCGAGAAGAGCGCTTCGACCACGGGCTCGTAGCCGCCTGAGGCAACCCACGTGCTCTTGAAGTTGCCGCGGCAGGTGTGCATGGTGATCGCCATGCCGGCAGGGCGGTTCTCAACGGCAGCGTTGATCGCCTCGGCGTAGGTCCACGCGAGCTTCTTCGGATCGTCGCCGCGCTGGGCCAGCGCCCCCGCGAATTTCTCGTCGCACAGGTACGCAAAGCTCGTGTCGTCGAGCTGCAGGTAGGTGCAGCCCGCGGCGCCGAGGTCCTTGATCTCGGCCCGGTACGCGGCGCCCACGTCGGTCCAGAACTCACCGAGGTCGGGGTAGGCTGCCTTGCTGATGCCCGAGCGGCCCGGGCGCAGGTGGAGCATCGCGGGCGCGGGGATCGTCTGCTTGGCCGTATTCTTCACTACGGACTTCATGAACTTGAACGAGTCGACGAAGATCGGCTTCGCGCGCTTCACCTTGCCGGTTACGCGGATCATCGGCGGCTGCTCCTCGGTGTCCTTGAAGCCGACCACCAGCGGCGCGACATAGCCTTCGACGCCGTCGAACCCCGCGAGGAAGTCCACATGCCACCAGTCGCGGCGGAACTCGCCGTCGGTGACTGCCTGCATGCCAATGGCTTCCTGTTTGGCGATCGCTGCGCGAATCGCGTTGTCCTCGACGGCGCGTAACGCGGCCGCATCGATTTCCTTGCGCTTGAATCTGGTGCGCGCCTCGGCAAGCCCGGCCGGGCGCAGGAGGCTGCCGACCTGGTCGGCCCTGAAAGGTGGCTTCATGGAGTGATCGCTTTAGTTCGCCGCAGGAGGGGATGCAACCCGCTCCGGGTCACGCGGCCGTGCAGCTCGCGGCCAAGCACTTGTTCGCAGAATTCCGCCGTCTCCAGCAACCGGTCGAGGTCGATGCCTGTACGAATGCCGAGCGACTCGAAAAGATTCACGAGGTCCTCCGTGCAGACATTGCCGGTGAACCCGCCGCCGTATTTTACTTTCGCCGGATGGCCTCCGACGCCGCCGAAGGACGCATCGAAGAAGCGCGCGCCGGCCTCGAAGGCAGCGATGTAGTTCGCGAGGCCCGTGCCGCGCGTGTCATGGAAGTGCGCGATCGGTGTGGCTCCGGGCGCTTCCTTTGCGACACGCCCGAACACCTGGGCCACACTCCTGGGTGTCGCCATGCCCGTCGTATCACCGAGCGCCACATGCGCCACGCCGAGCCCGGCAAACTTCGCAACGTCGGCCACGACAGAGCCTTCGTCCACCGCGCCTTCGAATGGGCAGCCGAAAGCGACCGACACCGTGCCGATCAACCGGAACCGTCCGCGCGCGGCAGCCGCCATTTCGGCCACGTTCTGCCATTGCTCTTCACGGCTGCGGCGCAGGTTCTTCTGCGTGTGGGATTCGGTTGCCGACACCAGCAGCGAGATCTCGTTTGCGCCGAAGCTTGCGTCGAGATCCGCGATCGCGCGTTCGACCGCGCGCACGTTCGCGCAGGTGGCCTTGTAGTAGACGCCCTCGGCGCGCGGGAGGCTTCGCAGCAGCTCGCTCGCGTCGGCGAACTGCGGCACCACCTTGGGATTCGAGTACGAAGTCGCTTCGATGCGGCTGAAGCCGATCGCCGCGAACCGCTCGATCAGCGCGCGCTTGGTTTCGGTGGCGATGAAGCCGCGCTCGTGCTGGAGGCCGTCGCGCGCGAAACACTCGCACAGGGTGACTTCGGGGGTGGCTGGAATCGGCACGACGGGGCGGTGGGCGGCTGGTTCAACGGGGTTCAACGAGGTCCGGCGCCGGTTTGACGCGTCGCCGCGAATAGTTTACGTTGGCAACTATCTGTCCGCAAGCCTAGTCCCAGAGCCATTCTAGAGAAAAATTCGTTGAATTCCCCAGACCTCCCGCCGGGGGGCATCCGCGACCTCGTCTCGTACCGCCTGCACGTGTTGGCCAACCTTTCGGCCCGCTGGGCGGAGGCGCGCTACCAGCGGCGCTTCGGCCTCAAGCTGCTGGAGTGGCGCGCGATGGCGCTGCTCGGCGGGTACGAGCCGCAATCGCTGAACGAGCTTGCGCGCGGCGCCGGCCTGGAGAAGAGCTACGCAAGCCGCACTGTCGCCGGCCTCATCAAGCGCAACCTGGTGCGCAGCACCCAGGACGATCGCGATGCGCGCGGCAAGCTTTTCGAGCTCACGCGCCCGGGCAGGGCGCTCTACCGCAAGGTGTTCGAGGATGCGATCGTGCGCAGCGAGGCCTGGCTTTCGGTGCTCTCACCCGGAGAGAATACGGCGCTCATGGGCATGCTCGAGCGCCTGACCGAGCAGGCGCGCCTGCTCGAAGCGGGCGAGCGCGACGGCGCGCAATCCGAGTTCGAAGATTCCCTACACAGGATGCGCAGATGACGGATGTGATGCTTACCGAGAACCGCGGTCGCGTGCGGATCCTCACCATGAACCGGCCGGAGAAACTCAATGCCCTCAATACCGCATTGACCGAGGCGCTCGTCCAGTCCTTGCGTGAAGCCGATGCGGACGATTCGGTGTCGGTTGTCGTGCTGACCGGCGCAGGCCGAGCGTTCTGCGCGGGCGCGGACATCAGCGAGTTCAAGGACCTCACGCCGGACCAGGCGCAGCGCGTCGAGCACAGGGCTCAGCTCACGATGCAGTCCCACCTCATGTTCTCGCAGATCAGAAAGCCCGTGATCGCCGCGGTGCGCGGTGCCGCGATGGGCGGCGGCGCAGGCCTTGCGCTTGCCGCGGACCTGGTCGTTGCCTCCGAGACGATGAAGCTGGGGTACCCCGAGATCAAGCACGGCATCCTGCCCGCCATCGTGCTGACGAACCTCGTGCGCCAGATCGGGCGCAAGGCGGCCTTCGAGCTGGTAACCCAGGGCGATCCGCTCACTGCCGCGCGCGCGTTCGAGCTGGGCGCGATCAACAAGGTGGTGCCGGACGCCCGGCTTATGGAAGAATCGCTGGCGCTTGCGGAATCCCTGGCTGCCTACAAGCCGGAAGCGCTGTTCGAGATCAAGCGCCTGTTCCACAAGGTCGTGGACCTGCCGCTTGCGCAAGGGCTGGAAGAGGGTAGAAAGGCAAATATCGCCATGCGGGCGATGCATTCTAAAAACTAGACACCGGGAGACAGGAACAATGAAGAAGCTCAATCTGCTGCGCGCGGGGGTCCATCCGATTGTCACCGCGATCGTTGCGGCCGCCGCGCTTTCGCTGGCATCGACGTCGTTTGCGCAGGGCTTTCCGTCGAAACCCATCCGCATCGTCGTGCCGTTCCCGGCCGGCGGGACGACGGACGTGATCGCGCGGCTGGTCGCCCAGCGCATGACCGAAACCATGGGCCAGCCGGTGCTGGTCGAGAACCGTGGCGGCGCAGGCGGCTCGCTCGGCGCGGACGTGGTCGCCAAATCGCCGCCCGACGGCTACACGATGCTCATGCACAACATCACTTTCCCTCTCGCGTCTTCCGCGCTCGCGATGGCCGGGCGCGCGCCGTACGACATCGACAACGACTTCGCGGGCATCGGCGTCTCGGTGAACGTGCCTTTCATCTTCACGGCACACCCCAAGGTGCCGGCCAACGACCTCAGAGAGTTTGTTGCGCTGCTGCAGAAGGACCGGGGGCTTAAGTACAACTACGGCTCGACCGGCCCAGGCTCGGCAATGCACGTGTTCGGCGAGCTAATCAAGAGAGATGGGAAAGTCGAGATGACGCATATCCCTTTCAAGGGCGCGGCGCCGCTCAAGCAGGAGCTGCTCGCCGGCCGCATCGAATTCGGGGGCGACCAGCTCTCGAGCTCGCTCGCGGAGGTCAAGAGGGGCCAGCTCAAGGCGTTTGCCACCGGCTCGGCGCAACGCCTCGCGGTGCTGCCCGACGTGCCCACGGTGCGCGAGCAGGGCTTCGCGCGCCTGGAATTCCAGGGATGGAACGGATTGTTCGCGCCGGCCAAGACGCCGCGCGACATCATCGAGCGTCTGTCCAGGGAAGCTGCCGCCGCGATCAAGCATCCGGATACGGTGAAGCGCCTGAATGAAATTGCCGCCGAGCCCGTCGGCTCCTCGCCGGCCGAGCAGGACGCCGTGCTCAAGAAGCAGGTGGCGCAGTTCCGGCCGCTGATCAAGGAACTCGGCATCACGCTGGACTGAGGAGAATCGAATGGCAGGCATCGTCCTGATCACGGGATCGAGTCGCGGCATCGGCGCCGCGACTGCGTTGCTGGCCGCGAAGCGCGGCTGGGACGTCTGCGTGAACTACGTAAGCAAGGCCGACCGCGCCGAACAGGTGGTCGCGCAAATTCGCGCAACCGGCCGCAAGGCCATCGCGGTCCAGGCCGATACCGCAAACGAAGCCGACGTAATGCGCATGTTCGAAGCCTGCGACAGCGGCCTTGGACGCATCACCGCGCTCGTAAACAATGCCGGCGTCACCGGGCGCGCCGGGCGGCTCGAGACTTTCGACGTCGCAGCCATGCGCCGGGTGCTCGAGGTCAGCGTGATCGGGACGCTCCTGTGCACTCAGGAGGCGGTCAAGCGCATGTCGACCAGGCAGGGCGGGCAGGGCGGCGCAATCGTGAACGTTTCCTCGGTCGCGGCGCAGCTCGGCGGCGCGAACCAGTGGATACCCTATGCCGCGGCCAAGGGCGCCGTGAACAGCATCACGACCGGGGCGTCGAAGGAGTTCGCGGCTGAAGGTATCCGGGTAAACGCGATCATGCCGGGCCTCATCGACACCGAGATCCACACCGAGGCCGGTGTGGGCGACCGCCTGCAGAAAGTGATTCCGATGGTGCCCATGGGACGCATCGGAACCGCCGAGGAATGTGCGCAAGCGATCCTATGGCTCATGTCCGGCGAGGCCGCCTACATGACCGGCACGAATTTGCTCATTTCAGGAGGGCGCTGACATCTGTTCCGGGGTCGCCGGGTGCTAGAATCCGCGCACTCAAAACACGCCCGGGGCAAGCCCGGTCTGTCCCAACTGTGATGGCCCAGAACAAGAAGAGCCGCCTCGCGGCCTGCGTTTCCGCCCTCCTTTTCGCACTCGCCTCGTTTTCGCCCGCGCAAGCCCAGCTCCGGACAGACAATGACCTGGGTGCGCAGTGGCGCGTCAATTCCACGGCGCGGCTGCTCTCGGGCCTGAACCCGATGACGCCCGCCCACATCGATCTCTCCGAGACCGAGGCGTGGAAGGAACACAGCGCCCACATGAAGGCGGCGTGGAAGAAGATGAACGACAGGCAGGTCGCCACCATGACCGCGTGGCGCGACTCCGCGATCTCGAAGACGTGCCCGGCCGGCAAGACCCTGATGTACCCGTTCAGCGGGCCGGATTTCTTCAATGCCTACTGGCTGTTTCCGGACTGCGAGACGTTTGTCATGTTCGGCCTCGAGCACATCGGCGACGTGCCGGACCTCGAGCGCATGAACGAGCAGCAGTTCGCCCGCATGCTCGCCGACGTGCGCAGCGCGACGACCGATTTCTTCAGCCGCAACTACTTCATCACCGAGCACATGTCCCGCCAGCTGAGCACGGCGCATTTGCGCGGCGTGATCCCGCTGTTCATGATCCCGATGGCGCTCTCGGGCGTCGACATCCTGCGCATCCGGCCTTTCGAGTTCCCCGCGACCGCGCGCACGGTCTCCATGGCCCCTGGCCGCCCGATGCGCCAGCTCAAGGGCATCACCATCGAATTCCGCACGCCGGGCTCTCCGGCCACGCGCCGCGTCAACTACTTCACCGTGGACGTGACCGACAAGGGCCTTGCCCACTACCCCGAGTTCATGGCGTACGTGCGCAGCCTCGGACCGACCACGACGTTCATCAAGTCGGCGTCCTACCTCCTGCACAGCAACGAGTTCCGCCAGATCCGCAGCGCGCTGCTCGAGGGCAGCGGGTTCCTCGTGCAGGACGACTCGGGCGTGCCTTTCCCGATGCTCGAAGCGCGCGGCTGGAAAATGAGCCTGTACGGCACGTACGGCGTGCCGATCCCGCCTTTCCAGGGCGCCTTCCAGCCAGCCCTCGACAAGGCCTACAAGTCGCAGAGTTCCCCGCCGCTGCCGTTCACCTTCGGCTACCAGTTCCATGATGCTCGCGACGAGCGCTCGAACGTCATGGTCGGCGCGCGCCCGCTGAATGCGGTGCAGGTCGACGAGACGACATCCAAGCCTGCGCGCCCGGCCAGGCGCGCGCAGTCCCAGCGCACCTCGCAGAAGCGCGTCTATTGAGGTGATGTTCGCCGGGGTGCGCGCGCTTGGGATCGCGATCGCGCATGTGCTCATGGCTTCGCTTGCAAGCTTTTCGGCGGCGCTGCACGCTGCGCCGGTGAACCTCATCCACACGAGCCTCACTACCTCCGACAACGTCCGCCTGCATGTCATGGAGGCCGGGCAGGATCGGCCCGGCCAGCCGGTGATCCTTTTCGTGCCGGGGTGGTCGATGCCCGCGTCGATCTGGATGTCGCAGATCGAGGCGCTCTCGAAGACGCACCGGGTGTCGGCGATCGATCCGCGCGGCCAGGGCGATTCCGAGGTCCCGATGAACGGGTTCACCACCGAACGGCGCGCCCAGGACCTCCACGAGCTGATCGTCCAGTACGAGTCCGTAGTGCTGGTCACCTGGTCGCTCGGGTCCCTCGAGGCGCTGCAATACCTCCGCACCTTCGGCGACTCGCGTGTGCGCGCGCTGGTGATCGTCGACAGCTCGGTCGGCGAGGCCTCGTTGCCCTACCTCCTGCAGAACCCGCCGCCGCCCGAGCCGCCGCCCAAGGGCCCGCAGCTGACCTTCACCCAGGAGCTGCGCCAGGACCGTGCCAAGGCGCTGGAGAATTTCATGCGGGATATTTTCAAGAAGCCGATTGCGGAAGACAGGATTCTCGCGCTTCGCGATGGCGCGCTGCGCATGCCGCTGGGGGCGAGCCTGTCGATCTTTCCGGGCAGCCGCATTCCGCGCGAGCGGTGGCTTGCCGCGGTCCACGGCTTCAGGAAGCCGGTGCTGTACGTCGTGACGCCGCAGTTCGCCGGGCAGGCGTTGAGCCTCAGGCAGAGGCGCCCGGGGACTGAGATCGACATCTTCGAGACCGCCGGGCACGCGCTGTTTGCGGACGAGCCCGAGCGGTTCAATGCGCTCCTCGCCGATTTCGTTGCACGCAACGGGCTCACGGCGGCGCCGGCACCGAATTGATCCCCGCGGGCAATCCCGCGTAAGCTTGGGCATCCTCTTTTCCCGAAGCTTCCAATGAAACGCATCCTGTTCAGTCTCCTTGCCGTGCTGGCCGCGGTGCCTGCCCTGGCGCAGCCCTGGCCCGCCGGCTCACCCGTGACCATCGTCATGGGATTCCCGGCCGGCTCCGGCGTGGACATCGTCATGCGCCTGTTCCAGGTGCCCATGGAGCAGGCGCTTGGCGCCAGGTTCGTCATGGACTACCGCACGGGGGCAGGCGGCAACATCGCCTCCGAAGCCGTGGCTCGTGCCAAACCCGATGGCTACACGCTGCTCCTGTCCACCGCCGCAACGCACGGCGTGAATGCGGCGCTTTACAAGAAGATTCCGTTCGACGTGGAAAACGACTTCACGCCGATCGCGCCCCTGGTCGATGTCTCCAACGTGCTCACCATCAACCCCGTGGTGATCGACGCGCATTCGGTCAAGGAACTCATCGCGCTCGTCAAAGCCAGTCCAGGCAAGTACAACTTCGCCTCGACCGGCAACGGCACCGGCACCCACCTGGCTTTTGCGGAGTTCAACGCGCGTGCCGGGCTCAACATGGTCCATGTGCCTTACAAGGGCGGACCGGAGGCGCTTGCCGCGGTGGTCAAGGGCGACGTCTGCTGCATCTTCAACCAGGTGCAGTCGGTGCTTGGGCAGTGGAAGGCGAACAAGGTGAGGCTGCTCGGCGTGACGACCAAGGCGCGCGTGGCCGCGGTACCGGAGGTGCCGACGATCTCCGAGGCGGGCGTGCCGGGGTACGAGAGCTACATCTGGTTTGGCCTGCACGGTCCCAAGGGGCTCGATCCGCAGATCGTGAATGCCATCAACGGCGCGGTGAAGAAAGCCGTAGAGACGCCTTCGGTGCGGCAGCGGCTCGCTGAATTGGGTAACACGCCGCGCTATGAAACCCCGGAACAGTTCCGCGCGACGATCAAGGCCGATCGTGCAAGCTGGGCGGCGGTGGTGAAGGCCTCGGGGGCGAGCGTGGATTGAGGGCAGGGGGAGCCCCAGGATCCACCGTGTGGTGAGTGGTCGATTCGAATGTCCACTTACGGCTAGAAGCGGTCACATCGCCGATACTTCACGTCGGATGGAGTTCGGAATTGTTCTCGGCTGAAATCCTTTAGGCCAACGCGCAGGCGTGGGGGCTTAGAGGTAGCGGGCAAGTGTTTCGATTTCATGGAGTTCCGCCTTTCGCATGGAGAGATGTGGCCGTGCGCTTAGGGTTAGCGCGCAGTCCGTCGCGGTTGTGGCCAGATTTTGGGGTCACGAGACGTGTGCAGTACGGTGAGTACAACCACCTGCGTGGATTCAACACGGTAGAAGACAGCATATGGAAAGCCCGAAACGAGAGCTCTGCGCACTTC
>ENA-ORBV01001958-ORBV01001958.1-microbial-mat-metagenome-genome-assembly--contig:-NODE-1958-length-44473-cov-6.039080_pt1 | contig 44473 bp, 47 predicted proteins | sample MGYA00237777_ERZ505514 | MGnify/ENA primary metagenome ERZ505514 (study PRJEB26160, sample SAMN06269048) | microbial mat metagenome | isolation source: Oligotrophic lake microbial mat | place... | reverse complement strand
CGTCGGCAGCGTCAGATGTGTATAAGAGACAGGGACTGGCGCAGCTTCCTGCACAACCACGAGCTCGATGCGGTGGTGCTCGGGCTCGGATTCGGCCGCCAGGTGCAGGCCATGTTCGACAAGGACCTGGCCGCCTCCGACGAAATCACACTTGAAAAATGGCGCAAGCGCACGTTCGACGTGCGTGTCAAGGAACTGTTCGCGCAGGCCTGGGAATACTGGCTTTGACCTGCGGGGGCGCACCGACCGGCATTTGAACCGCATCCCACCGGCATCAGACCGCTTATCGCACCCCTGGCCGTGCGAATGCAGACCATGCGACGGTCGGCGCATCCGGTTGCAGACCCATCGATAGGCCGCCCACCGGCAGGCGATGGCAAGCCCTGTCATACTGCCAGCACTTCACCCAGGCGACCTGTCAGACCCTCATGCTTTACGCCATCCTCAAGACCCTGCACTTGCTGTCCATCATCCTGTGGATCGGCGGCATGGCATTTGTGCTGTTTTTCCTGCGCCCGGCGCTCGGCAGCCTGCAGCCGCCGGCCCGGGTGACACTGATGCACGATGTGTTGCGCCGCTTTTTCGGCGCGGTGTCGGCATCCATCATCATCGTGCTGGTCACCGGGCTGTGGATGATGGCCGACTTCGCCAGCGGTGCCGCCGCCAGTGGCGTGCGCATGCCGATGAGCTGGATGGTGATGGCCACGCTGGGCCTGCTGATGATGGCCATCTTCGGACACATTCGCTTTGTGCTCTACAAGCGGCTGCAGCGGGCGGTGGCAAGCAGCGAATGGTCGGCCGGCGGTGCGGCGTTGGGGTCGATTCGTGTGTGGGTGCTGGCCAATCTGTTCATTGGCCTGGTAATCATCGGTGTGTTGATGCTGCTCTAACCTTCAACTGGCCAACGCGTAGGGACCGCCACGCTCCAGTGCGCGCTGATAGGCCGGCCGGGCCTGGAAACGTTTGACCCATGCGTCGATGTTCGGATAGCCGGCACGCAAGCCGCGCGCTGCTTCACCGACGAAACTCATCTGGATATCGGCCCCGCTCAGCTGGTTGCCCACCAGCCATTCGCGTCCTTCGAGCGACGCGTTGACAAAGCCCAGGTGGTTGCTGATTTCGCTGTCGATCCGCGGTGCCAGCGGCGCTCCGGCCTCACCGAGCCGCGACACGTACAGCTTGAGCATCAGCGGCAACATGGCCGAGCCCTCCGAGTAGTGCAGCCATTGCTGGTACACCTCGTACTCGGGCCAGCCCACCGACGGTTGCAGCCGACCCTCTCCATGGTGGCGGATCACGTAGTCGACGATCGCTCCGGACTCGATGACCGTCTGGCCGTCATCGGTCAACACCGGCGACTTGCCCAACGGATGGATGGCCTTGAGTGCGGGCGGTGCGAGCCGGGTGTTGGCATCGCGCTGGTAATGTTGGATCTGGTAGGGCAGTTCCAGCTCTTCGAGCAACCACAAGATCCGTTGGGATCGGGAGTCGTTGAGGTGGTGGACAACTATCATGATGGTGAGCTCCTGTCGATGACACCGGCTCCCGATACCGGAGTGGACCACGCGTTCATTGCGCGCGATTCCTGGTGGCAGTATAGAACGCCAACCAGCCCCGGTTCGCGCCCCTGGTGATAACAATCCGTATCAGTCGACGACGTGCCTGCCCCATGCGAATGCCTGCTGGCCAGCACGCGGGCTGGGTCGCGGCGCCAGCAGCACAGCACCATCGAACGGGGCCGTGACCAGACGGTCACCGTCGACCGCGGCGACCTCGCCCGCGTTGAACTGCACGAAGCCCGCGTAGCTGCAGGTCAGTCGCAGCCGGTCGCTTGCCGCCAGCACCGGCTCGACGATCTCGAAACGCGCGATCGCCGCAGGTGTCTCGAACGGCGGGCAAAGGCGCGCAGCGTCAACATCGCCGATGCAGGCACAGGCCTGCAGGAACCGTATCGCAACCTGCCATGCGGTCTGCGCACTGCTGGCCGCGAAGTGCTGACCGCATTCGGCGATGAGGCCGATGGCACTGGCGTCGGGATCGGCAAAGGCGCCGTAATCGATCAGGTGATACCCCTCATGCCTGAATTCAGGTAGCAGCAGTTGGCGCGCCGGCACGGCCAGATGGTCGGCCCAGCGGCGCACACGCGGCAGCCGCGACAAGACAAAAAAAGGCAATACCGCGTGCCAGGTCGAGTGCAGGTCCAGCAAGCGATCGACGCTGCGCACCAGCGGCAGCATCGCATGGGCCCTTTGCGCCTCGACCGTCGTGTGGTCCTGCGCCAACAAGTCGTCACTCCACAAGCGATTGAAATCCCGATCGACACATCGCGACGCCAGCGCATCGGGCGCAAACCGGTCATACGCCGCGACGTTGGCAAACGACAGCGTCAGGCGGCCGGTGCGTGGTCGTAGGCCCATGTCGAGCAGCCGCTTGACGACCAGCATGCCGCACAATTCGTTGCCATGCGTCAGTGCATTGACCATCACGTGGTGCCCCGGCACGCCCGAATCGATGCTGTGCACATAATCGATGCCGGTATTGCCGGACCGATAGGCAGACAGGTCCACCCACTCCAACTCCAGCGGATACTGGGGTGCTTCGACAACGGCAGCGACCGCCGTCACGCCTTGAGCGCCAGCGTGGCCACCACCTGCATATCGGCGCCCGACGCCACCTCGACCGCCAGCCGCAACCAGCCGCCGAACTCGCGTACCCGTACGAAAGCCAGCGCCCCGGTTTGCGATGGAACGCGCATCGAACTGCCTTCATCGACCCAATGCAAACCATCGGGCGATATCTGTACCCGCGCCACGGCGCCTACCGGATCGTCCCCCGGTTCGCAGCGGGTCTGCAACACGTGAATAAAAAACAGCGCCTCGCCCGCCCATGCGACTTCGTACGGCTCGGTCTGCAAGGGCTCGACCCACCAGTCACCACGGGCGATGACGGCGGTGTAGGCATTTCGCATCGTGCTGGCCATGTCAGAACTCCCCCGACAGCAGAACGCTGTCCAGATAGAAAAAGCTGCGTTTGGCGGTGTCGGACTCGCAGAAGAACACCAGATTGAGCATGCACGACAGGTTGGGCATGGCGGCGATGGAGATCGACTGCACATCTGGGCACGCAAAGGTCTGGTCGTTGCACTGGAACTCAAGCCAGCGCATGGTAGCGAGGTCGAAGTCGAAGCGCAGGTAGTGCCAGTTGATCTTGGTCGGGATCTCGTTGTAGCAGAGCTTTTGCGCGGCACCGGGAACGTCCTCCCAGTCCGCAGGCGACAGATGGTCGTGGGTCACGGTCTCGCTGCGGCTGCCGATGGCGCGAAACGGGGTGCTGCGTTGTTTGAACTGCCATCGGTTCATGCGCTGACCATCCAGGGCATTGAGGTAGCGCAGGTGCGGCATGACGCGCCGCTGTCCGTCCTGCAGGTCGAACAACAGGCCGACCGAGCGCACGTCGAGGTCCGAGAGTTTGAGTTCGTTGGCCTCGGGCTTGAACGCGAAATAGGTCTCGACCCGGATCTTCGATGCCTTGCGAAAGGTCACGCGCTTGATCGCGGTATTGCGTTCGCCCGGTACCGCGCGGGTCGCGATCTTCAGCGCGTAGGTGCCGTCGAACGCGCCGTGGGTGCCACTGTCCCAGTGCGTGATCTGGCTCAGCATCGGCTGCATGTGGCGCGCGTAGGAGCGCGTCATCGTGTCGATCGAATCCTCGTAGTTGCCCACCAGGGTGGTCCAACCGCTGAGCCCACAGTCGAAGTCGTCGAAATAGATCACCCGGGTCAAAGGGTCGTAACGCGACAGGCGCGGGTCGACATGTGTCGGGTGGGCGGCCGTGTGAATCGTCATGGGTTTATCCTTTCACGGTGCCGGCGGTCAGGCCGGCGATGAGGTACTTCTGTACCAGAATGACAAAGACCAGAATCGGCACCAGTTGCAGCGTCGCCGCGGCAAACAGGATGCCCCAGTCAACGCCGTCGATGGCGCCGACCATCTCGGAGATCACCAGTGGAGCGGTCTTCGCGTCCACCGCGGTGAAGATGAAGGCGAACAGGAAGTCGTTCCATGCGAACACCATGATGAACACCGAGGTCGCGATCAGCCCGGCGTACGACAGCGGCAACACGATCAGGCGCAAGGTCTGCCACAGGCCGGCGCCATCGATCGCTGCAGCCTCCTCCAGCTCGCGCGGCAGCTGGTCGACAAAAGCCTTCATGATCCAGGTGCCCAGGCTCAGGAAGAACGCGCAGTACAGGATCACCAGCACGGTACGGGTGTCGTTGAGCAGCAACCAGTTCACCGCAGGAAACAAGGGCAAGGTGATGACGATCGGCGGCAGCAGCCGCACCAGGATCATGAAAAAGGCCGATGCCGTGAGCAGCCGCCCGTCCCGGCGCGAATACACATAACCGGCCAGGAAAGAGACTACCAACGTCAGTGCGGTGGCACTCAGGGCGATCACCAGGCTGTTGACCAGATTGTGGAAGAAGTCGGGCCAGCGTTGCCACAGGTTGACGTAGTTGCGCGTCGTCAGCGCCAGCAAGTTGCCACCACCTGCGAAGATGTCGCGCGGCTGGCGCAGCGACGACCACACCACCAGCAGGATCGGAAAACCGGACCACAGCAGCACCGCCGCCAGCGCCAGCATGCGCAGCGCATGCGCCAGCGCGCGCCGGACATTGCGGGCATTGAAGGGGCGTCTACGTCTGGCCATGCGCAAACATCCGGCGGTACATCTGCCAGATGGTCCAGGAGCCCATCAACAACGAGGCGATCAGCATCAACCAGCCGGTGGCCGCAGCTGCACCGAAATCGGAATAACGAAACGCCTGCCGGTACAGGTACACCGCCAGCACCTCGGTCGTGCGCGCCGGACCGCCGCCGGTCAGCAACCAGACCTCGGAGAAGATGCGGAACGCGAAGATGTAGCGGAACACGAGCGCCACCAGCATCGCCGGCACCAAGAGCGGCACCGTGATGTAGCAAAACTTTCGCCAGGCCCCGGCGCCATCCACCTGCGCCGCTTCGTACAACTCGCGCGGGATACCGAGCAAGGCGGTATACAGCAGGATAAAGGTGAAGGGTAGGTGGTGCCAGATCGAGAGCAGGATCACCATCGCCAGGCCATGCGATGGCTCGACCGCCCAGTCCAGCGTCGGCAGGCCGATGGCCTTCAGGGCGAGCGTGACCGGGCCGGCATAGGGCTCGGTCATGTATTTGAAGATCACCACCGCCACCACCTCGCTGATCGCGTATGGCGCCAGCACAACGGCGATCATGACGCGGCGCCAGGGAATCCAGCCGGCGAACAACATCGCGACCGCCAGCGCCAGCAGGAACTCGCCGAACACCACGGCATTGACGACGATGGCGGTATTGAGCGTCGCGGTCCAGAAATAGGGGTCGGACAACACCGTGGCGTAGTTTGCCAGGCCGACCCAGACCGGACTCTGGCCATACGTGGACCGGGTCAGACTGAGCCAGAACACATACAGCGAGGGCACGAACAGCAGCACGGTCAGCAGCGCCTGCGCCGGAAACACCAGTGCCCAGTCCCGCGCCGACGGCTTCACCGGTCCACGCGGTAGCGCGCCACCGCATCCATGTCGATCGTGATGCCCAGACCCGGGCCCTGCGGCACCGCCAGCTGACCGTCCACCAGACGCGTTGCCGCTCCGATCGGCTGCGTCGCCAGTTCGTCGCGCAAGGGGTTGCCGATGAACATGCACTCGAAACTGGTGAAGGCCGGCATCGCCGCGGCCAATTGCAGGCTGGCCGCGACACACACGGCGCCGGACCAGCCGACGTGCGGCGCATACCCGACATGAAACGCGTGCGCCAGCGTCGCGATGTCACGGGTCTCGCTGATGCCACCGGCACGCGCGACGTCCGGCTGGATGATGCCGACCAGCCGATCCTTGAGTAGCTGGGCGGCGTGGGCGACCGTGTAGTCGCTCTCGCCGGCCGCCAGCATGATGGCCAAGCTGCGCCGCAGGTGCGCGTATCCCGCGACATCTTCGGGCACGATCGGCTCCTCGAAGAACCAGTAGCCCAGATCGTGCAGCGCGTGCCCGACGGTCACCGCTTCGTCCAGCGTGTAAGCCCAGTTCGCGTCCACGCCCAGGCGCATGTCGTCGCCAGCGGCGGCACGCACGCGGGTCGCAGCCTCGATCGCCTGGCGCACCGGTGTACCCAGCTTGACCTTGATGGCCTTGAAACCCATGGCCACCACGGTGTGTGTCTGCGCCTGCATCTGCGCCGGATCGGCCCAGTTGATCGACGACGCATAACAGTCCACCGTCGTGCGCCCCATGCCCCCGAGCAGACGGTGCACCGGCTGCCCCAGCGCTTTGCCGACAACGTCCCACAGCGCGATATCAACACCGGCGATGGCTTCGATCAGGATGCCGCCGGCACGCCCAGTGAGCGCTGCACGCATGCGCAGCCAATGGCGGCGGATGTCGAAGGCGCTTTGCCCCACCAGCAGTGGCGCCAGCACCTCGTTGATGAAGCCCGCATAGGCCGACGCACCGAACCGCCCCAGGCACTCGCCATGACCAACCACGCCGTCACTGGTGCGCAACTCGACCAGCACGATCGACACTTTGTCGTAGACCCCCTGTGAGGTCCGGGTGCCAGCCTGCATCGCAGCCGTCAGCGGTATTGCAAGGACGCTGCTGATCGTCAGTGCAGAATGGCCCGCCAATGCAAAATGGCCCGCCAGTGCCGGCGGCACCTGCGCGCCAGAACCTGGGCGACCAGGCGGGGGTGCGGACGCCTGGCGCGCTGTCATAGGGCGTGCGCCACCTGTGGCGCCAGCGCGAACAGACCGGGCGCCCCACCCGAGTGGAAAAAGACGACGGGCCGATCGTTTGCACGCTTGCCGGCCCGCAACTGTGCCAGCATGCCGGCCATAGCCTTGCCGGTGTAAACCGGATCGAGCACGATGCCCTGCGATCGCGCGACCAGCAGCATCGCCTCCAGACCGGCCGGCGACGGCTGTCCATAACCATCACCGAGATGCCGGTCATCGATGTCGAAATCGCTGCCCTGCAGCTGCACGGCCAGGCCCAGTAGCTGCGCCGCCGCATTGGCGCGCTCGACGATCAGCGGCCGGATGAAGTCGGCACCCCGTTGCACCGAGACACCCACGACGCGTGTCTTCAGGCCCAGGGCCTTGAACGCGAGCGCGACACCAGCGACCGTCAGTCCGGACCCCGTGGCCATGTAGACGGCCCGGGGTTCGATTCCGTGCTCGGCAAACTGGCGCGCCATCTCCTGCCCGGTGTCGACCATGGCCGCAGCGCCGAGCGAGCCGGTACGCCCCGGCATGTGCAATACCTGCGTCGTGAGACCGCGCGCCTGCAGATCGGCGACGAACGCGTCCAGGGCCGGCGCGATGATCGGGTCATAAGGATCGCGCGTGTCGATGAAGCGCACTTCGGCGCCGAACAGGCGGTCGAGCAGGAAATTGCCCTGCACCAGCTCGGAGCCGTTGCCGCGCAGCAACAGCGCCACGTGTATTCCCAGAGCTGCGCCGGCCGCCGCGCAGGCACGGCAAAAATTGGACTGCACCGCCGCAGTCGTGACCACAGCCTGTGCCCCGTGGGCCAACGCGTCGCCCATCAGGAACTCGAGTTGACGCGCCTTGTTGCCGCCCAACGCCAGAGCGCTGAGGTCTTCACGCTTGATCCAGATGTCCGGGCCGCCAACGGCGGCTGACAGGCGGGAGGCGGGCTCCAGCGGGGTCGGCAGATAGGCCAGGCGCACCCGCGGCAAACAGGCCGTCAGGCTCTGTGCACGGTTCATTGGGTCAGCTTCGCGCGACGCGTTGAGGTGATATGAGCTCGGCGCCGGGCCGTTCCCAAGCGAGCTCGCACCGCAGTGCGCAGCACGGAGGTACTCCTGTGATGAGCTCGGCGCCGGGCCGTTCCCAAGCGAGCTCGCACCGCAGTGCGCAGCACGGAGGTACTCCTGTGCGCCCAGAGAACGGCCCGGCGGCTCACGGCAACAAAGGCTTGACCCGTCGTGCCACGTCGTCCATTGCCAGCGCCACGCCCTTGCGCCCGAGCACAGCCGCCTGCAACTCCTCGACGAAGATGTCACCGGCCTTGGCTGCGTTGTCGAACGCCGGAATCGGCACCCGCGCCACCTTAAGCGTGGCCGCTTCAGCGGCCGAGTAGGCAATCCTGTCGGCGAATTCGGCGTTCTTGTAAGTGGACGCGCGCACCGGGCCGTTGCCGTTGAGCGCCGCCTTGAGGGTGTTCTGCTTGGACGACAACTCCTTGATCAGGCTCCAGGCCAGCGCCTTGTTGCGTGCGCTCTTGGGAATACACATCGACCAGAACTCGGTCTTGGCCGGCGCCGAGTCCGGGAACTTTGCCTTGAAGTCGCGCGCCGCCGGCAGCGCCATCACCTTGATCTCGCCGGGATGGCGCGATTTTTCCTTGTCGTTGTAGAACTGCGTGCGACCAAACGAGGTGATGGTCATCGCGACGCGGCCGGTCTGCATCCAGGTGTTGACCTCCTCACCCTTGATGGCCGTCCAGTTGCGCGGAATCACGCCGGCGGCGTAGAAGTCGCGCATTGTCTGCACCGCGCGCAACATCGCCGGTTCGTTGACGCCAAGCTTGAAGTCACCGGTGATGAAGTCGCCGTTGTAGGCGCGCGCCATGTCGATCACGTTGGGATAGTTGTCGCCCTCGATCAGGAAGCCGAACACCTGTGTGCCGTCGGCCCGGGTGAAGGTCAGCTTCTTCGCGGCCTCGATCACATCCTCGAAGGTCTTGGGAACCGGAACCCCTTTCTCCTTGAAGATCGCCTCGTTGTAGTGAAACCCCGTTGTCGCATGGCGGTGCGGTACTGCATACGACTTGCCACCGAACTTCATCGCGGCGACCAGGCCGGGAAACATGTCGGCCGGGTCTTCCATCGGATCGGCCTTGATCAAGCCATCGAGCGGCTCGAGCAGATTGGTGACATTGGGCGTGGCCCGGGTATTGAGCAGGAACGCCAGATCGACCGAGGTCGACGACAGGCTGGCTTCGCGGAACAGTCGCTCATGCAAGGGTCCGGTATCGAGCGTGATCCATTCCACTCCGACACCCGTGCGCTTGGACCATTCGGCCGTCGCATCACCGCCTTTTTCACCGGTGATCACCGACCGGTGCACACGGTGCGACAGGATGGTGAGTTTGTCGGGCTTGGCCTGTGCCCGCAGCGCGTCGGGCAAAACCAGGGTCGACAAGGCACTTCCCGCCTGCAAGATGTCGCGACGTTTCAACATGGTGTCCCCTTCGTTGGTCTGGTTCGTCAATTATTCGCAACCATGCTAGCAGTCCAAACGCGACGGAGAAAGCGGCTTTTCGTTTCGGCAGCCGAAACGCGCACCGTACGCCAGGCCACCGGCAGACCGCGCACGGTCAGCCGCGACTCGCCTGCACCTGCGCCTTCATTGTCTTGGCGGCGCTGGTGTAACCACCGTCGCCACCATCGACGAAATGCACATGCAGACCATCGGCTGCCGCAGTCACGAGGCAGGTCATCAGCGCGGTCTGCGACACGTTCATGCCATACCGCAGCGCGCCATCGGCCATTTTTCGGTCAAGGTAGGACTTGATTGCCGCGATGCTGTCCTGCGGGCAGTCGATGACAAAACTGACCGTATCGTCGTGTTTGCAGAAATCGGTGTTGGTCGTGGTCTGCGCCAGATAACGGTCCGGGTCGAATCCTCCGACCGGGCGCCCGACCAGGAAGATTAGGCGCGCCAGCAGGGTCTGCGCCAGCACGCGCATCACGGCCCACCACAAGGCGCCGCCGTGGCGCGAGGCCTGGGCTTCGAGCAGGTAACCTTTGGGAGGCCAACTCGTGCTCAGGGTGTCCAGGCGCACCGGATCGGCCACGCCACCCTGCCCAGACAGGCGCATCACATGGGCATGGATCGCACCCGGATCGGCCGCGCCATGGATGATCAGCGTCACCATCTTGCCGCGCCCGGACTGCAATGGATTCCAGCGGCACGACAGTCCGTCGAGGTCGACCGGCAATCCATCGTCCAGCGCTTCGGGCACGGCTACGGCCGCGATCAGAGCAGGCTCGCCACGCCCGCGCGCGACCGCCTCCAGCATACCCACGCCGCCGCCCAGGAACACACCGAAACTGTTGCCCGGTGTTGGCTCGTACCGTCCAACCCGCACCTCGCTGCCGAATCGGCGCAAGACACCGACCGGGCAGATGCCCACGCGCAGTTGCATGCCGAACTCACGCAGTGCGAAGCCTCGTACCCGCGCCAACGCCAGTCGCGCCGCCTGCGCGTGGCTGGGAGGCACCATCACCACCGACCCGTCACCGCCGAAAAGGAACGGCAGGCGGATCGGCGCACACAGGTTCTTGAGCGCCGCGATCGCCATTGCGGCCACGAAGTTCACCGTCTTGTGTTTGCCCTGCGCGACCGCCTGCGTCGAGCCCACGATGTCGGTCACCACCAGTTCCCAATCGTCCGGCGCCGCCCGGTAACGCAACGTGTCGAACGTGTCGTGCGACCGCGCCAGCAACGGCAGGTCGGCGAAAAATCCGGCCGGCGTGGGTTCTGGATCGGTAGATATCTGGTTCATGGCGGCGCTGGTGGCGCAGCAAGCATCTTATTGAGGTTTCCATATTGCACGACAATATTTTCCCTTTCGCCCTGAGCTTGGCCTGTCCTGAGCCTGTCGAAGGGTCGAAGGGTCGAAGGGTCGAAGGGTCGAAGGGCTCGCGAGGGCTTCGACAGGCTCAGCCCGAACGGTGTAATGAATTACGGAAAGATCAATAGGTCAACCAAGCCGGGAACACGCTACTGCAAGCGCGATCACCTCAGTCGTGCACGCGGGCGCGCAAGGCCTTGGTCTGTGCGCGCTGCTCCTTGCCCTGCAGACGGCGCTGGCGCGACCCATAGGTGGGTTTGGTCGGGCGCCGCACACGGGGCGCCTCGGCCACGCTGTTGACAAGTTCATGAAGCCGCGCAAACGCATCGAGGCGGTTCTGGTCCTGGGTGCGGTGTGACTGCGCCTTGAGCACCAGCACCCCGAATTGCGTGATGCGTTTGTCGCGCAATGCCAGCAGGCGCTGCTTGACGTCGTCCGACAGGCTCGATGCGGGAATATCGAAGCGCAGATGGATCGCGCTGGAGACCTTGTTGACATTCTGGCCGCCGGCGCCCTGCGCGCGCACCGCGGTCGTCTCGACTTCGGACTCCTCGATCATGATGGGTTGTAGCGGGCTGGCCATGGATCGGAACTGTACACGCGGCAGGTGGCACGCGGGCCCTCGGTGCTAAGCTTGCCGGCGCCGACACAACACCGAACCGGGAATCCCATGAACACGCTCGATCGCAGCGCCAAAGGCGTCTATCTGATTACCGTCACGCCATTCACCGACGACGGCGCACTTGACCTTGCAAGCACTGATTGCATGGTCGACTTCTACCTCGAACGCGGCGCTACCGGCCTGACCATTCTGGGCATCATGGGCGAAGCGACAAAACTGACGGCGCAAGAGTCACAGATTTTCGTCAAACAGGTTCTCGTGCGCGTCGGCGGCCGGGTTCCGGTGGTCGTGGGCGCATCGGCAGCGGGTTTCGCACCGATGCGCGAGTTGACGCAGAGCGTGATGGACATGGGGGCATCCGGTGTCATGGTCGCACCCGCCTCGAAGCTGCGCACCGATGACCAGATCGTGGCCTATTTCGACATGGTGGCCGAGACCGTCGGCAGCGCTGTGCCATGGGTGTTGCAGGACCATCCGGTGTCGACCGGGGTGCAGATGTCGACCGCCGTGGTGCTGAGGATCATGAAGAATGCCGCCAACTGCGTCATGCTCAAACACGAAGACAGCCCCGGCCTGGCCAAACTCTCGGCCATCCGCAGCGCCAGCGAACGCGGCGAAATCCCTCGTATGTCCATCCTGGCTGGCAACGGCGGCGGCCTGTTCCTGCCGGAAGAACTCAGCCGTGGCGCCGACGGTGCAATGACCGGCTTTGCCTATCCCGAAATGATGGCAGACGTCTGCCAGGCCCATGGCGCGGGTGACATCGAACGGGCGCACGATATTTTCGATGCCTACCTGCCACTGGCGCGTTATGAACAACAAAGTGGCATCGGCCTGGCCGTGCGCAAGCACCTGATGGTGCAACGCGGTGCCATCGGCAGCGCGATGGTGCGCAAACCCGGGCCGAAACTGTCGGCCCAGGATGTCGCCGATATCGCGCGCCTTGTAGGGCGGCAAGACCGGCGACTGCAAGAGCTGGGAGAGTGAGAGGACCGGGGCATTGGTAGACGTTGGCTCTCATGAGGCCCGAGGTTCTATCCGGCGTAACCGAACATCATCGGCACCCACAACACCAGGCTGGGGAAAAATATCAGCAACGCCAGCGCGAACAACAGTGCGATCAGGAACGGCGTGATCTCCCGGATGATCTCGATCAGCGGAATGCCGGTCGTGCCGTTGATGACGAACAGCAACACGCCATACGGTGGCGTGATCAGGCCGATCATGCAGTTGACGACGACGACGACGCCGAAGTGCACCAGATCGATGCCCAGTGCCTTGGCCGAGACCACGAACAGCGGGATGATGACCAGAATGATGGTCGTGGCATCCAGAATGCAGCCCAGCAGCAGCAGCAAGACGTTGACTCCCAGCATGAAGGCCATCGGGGTGATCTGCATGCCCACCATCTGGTCGGCCAGCAGCTTGGGGATGTTCTCCGACGCCACGATGTAGTTGAGGATCAGCGCGCCGCCGATCACCAGGCCCACCGACGCCGACGATTTGACGCTGTCGAGCATGATGGCGTGCAGGGACTTCAGCGACAAGGAGCGGTAGAAGAACGCCGCCAGCACCAGCGCATACGCGGCCGCCACCGCCGCCGCCTCGGTCGGGGTGGTGGCACCGCCATAGATGCCGTACAACAGGATCACCGGCATCAACAGCGCCGGGAAGGCGCGCACGGTCAGAGCGGGAATTTCGCGCAGTGGCACCACCTCATCGGCGGCAAAACCGCGCTTGTGCGAGATGTAGGTGTTCATGGCCATCAGCACCAGGCCCATGAGCAGCCCGGGGACGATGCCGCCCAGGAACAGATAGCCGATCGACGTGTCGGACACCAGCGCATACAGCACCATCGGGATCGACGGCGGAATGATCGGACCGATCGTTGCAGAGGCCGCCGTGATGGCCGCCGCATAACCGCGGCTGTAGCGGTTGTCCTTGGTCATCATCTGGATGACCACCTTGCCGATACCCGCGGCGTCGGCTACGGCGGAACCCGACATGCCGGAGAAGATCAGACTCGACACAATGTTGACGTGGCCCAGGCCTCCCTTGAACCGGCCGACGACGCCGACACAGAAACGCAGCAGACGTTCGCTGATGGCGCCCGCATTCATGATGTTGGCTGCGACGATGAACAATGGCACCGCCAACAGCACGAAGCTGTCATACAGGCCGTAGCTGATCTGCTCGGCCGCGATACCCAGGTCCTGACCCTTGAGCGCCAGATACACGATAGCGCCGACGATGATGGAGTGTGCAATCGGCGTGCCGATGGCGGCCAGGCCAAACAGAACGACCAGGCACATGGTGAACGCGAGCGTCATTTGTCGGGCGCCGCGTCGAACTGCGGTTCCTGGAGTTCGTTGCGAAAGATCTGGCGCAGACGCACCGCATAGATCACGACGCTACCGATCATGAACAGCAAAAACAGGCTGAACACATAGGCCAGCGGGATGCGCAGCGTCGCGCTCTTCTTGATCGTGAGGAAGCTGACCCAGTCCCAGGTCGCCGGTAGCGACGCCAGCATGGCCACGATGATGGCCAGCGCCGAGATCGCGCCGAACACCCGGCGCAGCCCCGGACCGACATGGTTGTAAATCATGTCGAACGCGATGTGGTCCTTGTTGCGCAGGCAAAAGGCCGAACCCCAGAACACGGTCCACAACCACGTGGTCAGGCTGAGCTCCAGCGTCCAGGGAAGCGGGTAGTTGATGACATAACGCGCGGTGATCTGCACGACGAAGGCGACAAACATGGCGGTGAGCAATCCCACCGCCACATCATCGGCCCGCGCCTGCCACCAGTTGGACCTGGTTCGCATGGCTCGGCCTCGGGTTCGGCTACTTGTCTAGCTCGACGGCGAGCGCCGATCAGAGTGCGTTGATCTTGTCGACCAGACCCTTGGGCCAGGACTTGGACAGGTCGGACTCCAGGTACATCTTCTGGGCCCGTTTGCGGAACGCGTCGACGTTGGGCGTGTAGACCTGCAGACCCTTGTCCTTGAAGAACTGCACCAGTTCGTCCTCAAGCTTGAGCTGCTTCTGGCGACCCGACTCGGCAGCGTCGTCAGCGGCCTTCTGCAGCTTGGCCTGGTTGGCCGGCGAGAGTTTGTCGAACACCTTCTTGCTGATGGTCACGTAGTTCAGATCGACCAGGTGGCTGGTCAGCACGATCTGTTTGGTGACCTCGTAGAACTTCGCGTCGCGGTTGGTCGGAAGCGGATTGTCCTGGCCGTCGATGGCACCGGTCTGCAGCCCGGTGTACACCTCGGTGAAAGCCATGGGCGTGGGATTGGCTCCCAGCGCACGGCCCATGAACATCCAGGTCTCGGAGCCGGGCATGCGCAGCTTGACCCCGGCCAGGTCTTCGGGCGTATTGATCTTCTTGTCGCTGCGCAGGTTGAGCTGGCGCCGGCCGAGGTACATCACGGTCAGCAGCTTGACACTCAGCTTGTCTTCGACCATCTTCTTGAACGGCTGGAACAAGTCGGACTCGAACACCTTTTTCTGATGTGCGGCGTCGCGGTGCAGGTAGGCCGATGCGAAGACGGAAAACTCCGGGAAGAACTCGGCCAGTTCCTGCGCCGAAGCGATCGACATTTCCAGATTACCGCGCGAGATGGCTTCGATCTCGGTACCCTGCTTGAACAGTGCCGCGTTGTAATGCGGCTCATAGACAGCGAAATCGGCCACGGCCGGTGCAAACACTGTAGCCAATGCGACCGTGCGGGCATCGGTGGCCGATGCCGGTGTCGACAAACGCAGCTTGACCTTGTCCTGTGCGAAAGCAGTGCCTGCGAAGGCCGACAGTGTGGCGGCGGCGGCGCCAGCCACGACGCTGCGACGGCTGAGGGATGTTTGCATGATGGGTGTCTCCTATATATGGTCGATACGAACCCGAACGGGCTGTTGGGGTCCGACATGTTAGCACGTGATCATACGCCCGCATGTTTTGTACTAACTGGTTCATTATCCGAGTATCCTGTGTAGAATTTCGGCCTCGATCCCCATTTCAAGGATGCTGGCGACTGGTTTATACAATGAATCATTTAGTACAAAATTCGCCAGACAAGCGTCGTAAAAGATCGACAGTAAGCGCCACGGCGGCCGGCGCGGCATCGGCAGCGCCTGAGCCGCGAACCAACGACCCCGAACGCACCAAGGGGGAGATCCTACGCGTTGCGGTGCTCGAGTTCGGCGAAAAAGGCCTTGCCGGCGCCCGTATCGACGCGATTGCGGCCGCGACCAAAACCAGCAAGCGCATGGTCTATTACTACTTCGGCAGCAAGGACGGCCTGTACCTTGCCGCGCTGGAGCACAGTTACGCGCAGGTGCGCGACGGTGAATTGCAGCTGCAGCTCACCGGCATGGCGCCCGAAGCGGCGCTGCGCTGCCTGGTGACCGTGATGTTCGACCACCATCTGGACAACGAAAACTACATCCGGATGGTGATGTCGGAGAACATCAACCGTGGCCGCTACCTGGCACAAAGCACCCGGATCCAGGAGCTGAACCGGCCCGCCATCACCGTGTTGCGCACCATCTACGAGCGCGGCGTGGCTGCAGGCGTGTTCCGTCCCGGGCTCGACGCCACCGACATCCATGCCTCGATCTCGGCCCTGAGTTTCTTCAACGTGTCGAACCGCCACACGTTCGGTCTGATCTTCCAGCAGGACATCCAGTCGCCGGTCTACGCCGCCAACCGGCGCGAAAACATTGTGCAGATGATCCTGCGTTATGTTGCCCAGGGGTGAGAGCGTGAGAGGCAATCGCTTGCGCATCGCCGTCGCCGGAGCTGGCTATATAGGAAAGGCCCACATCGCGGTCGTGCAGCGCAGTGAACACTGCACTCTTGGCGCCATTGTCGATCCGGCACCGGCTGCCGCCGCCCTTGCCGCAAAGGCAGGCGTGCCGCACTACACGAGGCTGCAGGACCTGCTCGCGGCGGACAAGCCCGATGGCGTGATACTGGCCACGCCCAATCAGCTGCATGTCGAACATGCGCTCCTGTGTATTGACGCAGGGCTGGCCATGCTGCTGGAAAAGCCGATCGCCCCCACCGTGGCCGAGGCCTTGCAGCTGATCGACGCCGCCGACAAGGCCAAGGCGCGGCTGCTGATCGGACACCACCGGGCCCACAGCCCGATCATGGCCAAAGCGCGCGAGGTGGTCACCAGCGGCGTGCTGGGGCCGCTGGTCGCGGTCACCGGCAGCGCCACTTTCTACAAGCCGGACCACTATTTCGCCGACGCGCCGTGGCGGCGCGAGAGCGGCGCCGGGCCGATCCTGCTCAACCTGATCCATGAGGTGCACAACCTGCGCATGTTGTGCGGCGAGATCACTGCGGTGCAGGCGTTCGCCTCGCACGCGACCCGCGGCTTCGCGGTCGAGGACACGGTGTCGATCAACCTGCGTTTTGCCAGCGGCGCCCTGGGCAGCTTCATGTTGTCCGATACCGCCGCATCGGCGCGCAGCTGGGAGCAGACCGCGCAGGAAAACAAGGCCTATGCCAGTTACGACGACGAGGACTGTTATGTCATCAGTGGAACCAGCGGCAGCCTGTCGGTTCCCACCATGCGGATCAAGACCTATGCCCGCCCCGAAGACCGCTCCTGGTGGAAACCGTTCGAGACCGGCGTCGTGGACATGGTGCGCGACGACCCGTTGAAGCTGCAGCTGGCGCATTTCTGCGCCGTCGTACGTGGCCAAGCGAAGCCCCTGGTGAGCGCGCGTGACGCACTGGCCAACCTGCGTGTCACGCAAGCCATCGCCGCCGCCGCCGCGAGTGGCACGACCATAGACATACCCTCACAGTGAAACCTATCGGAAGGACCACCATGAACATCCTCGTGCTCAACGGCATCAACCTCAACATGTTCGGCAAACGCGATCCGAAGCAGTACGGCACTGCCACGCTGGCCGATATCGAGCAAGGCCTGCAGACTCTGGGCCGTGAACTCGGCGCCAAGGTCGAGATGTTCCAGACCAACCACGAAGGCGCGATGTGCGAGCGCATCCACCAGGCCTTTGCCGACAAGGTCGACGCGGTTCTGATCAACGCCGGAGCCTGGACACACTACAGCTATGGCATCCGCGACGCGCTAGCGATCCTGATCTGTCCGATCGTCGAAGTACACATGTCCAACGTGCACGCCCGCGAGGCGTTTCGCCACGTGTCGGTGTTCTCCGAGGTCGTCAAGGGGCAGATCTGCGGCTTTGGCGCCGACAGCTACCTGCTGGCGCTGCGCGCGGCTGTATCGGCCGTCCAGCCGGCCCCAGGCACGCGACCATGATCCGCGGCAGTACCGCGCTGCTCGCGCACCTCGGCTTTCCAACGCACACATTCAAGTCGCCAATGATCTACAACCCGTACTTCGAGCAGGCGGGCATCGATGCAGTCGTGGTTCCGATGGCCTGCCGGTCGGAGCACTACGCCAACTTCCTGCGTGCCGTGTTCACGCTCGAGAACATCCGCGGTGCGTTGATCACGATGCCGCACAAGGTGACCACGGTCGGCTTGCTCGACACGGCTTCGCCGGCCGTGCGGGTCGCCGGTGCCTGCAATGCCGTGAAGCGCGAGGCCGACGGCTCGCTGGCGGGAGACATGTTCGATGGTGAAGGTTTCGTGCGTGGCATGCGGCGCAAGGGTTGCCGGCCCGAGGGCGCGCGGGCGCTGGTTGTTGGCTGCGGTGGTGTCGGCTCGGCGATTGCCGCCTCGCTGGCTGGCTCCGGCGCCGCGGCGATCAGCCTGTTCGATGCCCAGCCCGGCGCAGCGACCGCTCTGGCGGGCAGGCTGTCCGCCAACTACCCAGCCCTGGACGTGCGCACCGGCTCGAACGATCCGGCAGGCCATAACGTCGTCGTCAACGCGACGCCACTGGGCATGAACGAGGGCGACCCGATGCCCATGGACGTTTCGCGCATCGCCGCCGACGCGTTCGTCGGCGAGGTGGTGCTCAAGGCCGAGATGACCACGTTTTTGCTTGCGGCACAGGCACGGGGTTGCCGTTTCCAGATCGGTTCCGATATGTTGTTCGAGCAGATTCCGGCTTATCTGGAGTTCTTCGGGTTTCCGACCACGACGGCGCAGAATCTGCGCGCGGTTGCGCGGCTGGCCAACTGATGCCAATTTGCAATCGATGAGAAACCGTTCGGGCTACTACTAATGTCGATTCCTAATCGATTGATCGCGCATTCGTATTCACCATCGTTTGCAAATTATTGATCTTTCCGTAATTCACTACACCGTTCGGGCTGAGCCTGTCGAAGCCCTCGCGCGCCCTTCGACAAGCTCAGGGCGAACGGGAAAACATTGTCGTGACATATGGAAACCTCAATAGTATCCGGCAGACCGCCTCACCGCCTCAGCGCCACCGCGAACCCGCGCGCGACAGCCGGGCGCGCCATCAGCGACTGGTACCAGCGCAACACATGCGCAAAGTCGGCCAGATCGACCTGGTGCCGCTCGTGGCGCCAGACCCAGCCCAGGAGCGCGAAGTCGGCGATCGACAACTCGTCGGCGAAGTAGCTGCGCTCGGCCAGTCGCCGGTCCATGACGCCATACAGGCGCCGCGTCTCGGCCATGAAACGCTCCAGCCCGTAGCGCCGATCGGCCTCGTTCGCCAGCGCGATGAAATGGTGCACCTGTCCCGGCATGGGGCCGAAGCCGCCCATCTGGAACATCAGCCACTCGAGCGCCGCGATCCGCTTGAGCGGGTCCTTGGGCAGGCACTTCCCGGACTTCTCGGCCAGGTAGATCAGGATCGCGCCCGACTCGAAAACGCTGACCGGCGCACCGGTCGGACCCTGCGGGTCGACGATGGCCGGGATTTTGTTGTTCGGACTGATTTTCAGGAACGCGGGCGCGTTCTGCTCACCGGCCGTGATGTCCACCACGTGAACCTCATAGGGCAGGCCCATTTCCTCAAGTGCGACGCTGATCTTGCGTCCATTGGGGGTGTCGAAAGCGTACAGCTGTATCGTCATCGTCAATCCTTGGTGATGGGGTCCTATGCGTCCGCATGCCTGCGCCGGCACCATGGGACAAGCGCTTCGGCCGGCATCGGCTTGGACAGGAAATAGCCCTGCGCCTCGTCGCAGGCCAAGGCTCGCAACTGCTCCAGGATCACGCCGTTCTCGACGCCTTCGGCCACTACCGTGAGGCCCAGGTTGTGCGCCAGGTCGATGGTCGAACGCACTATCTTTTCGTCGTCGTCATCCGCCTGCATGTTCATGACGAAGGACTTGTCGATCTTGAGTTCGTCCACCGGCAGGCGCTTGAGATACGCCAGCGACGAATACCCGGTGCCGAAATCGTCGATCGACAAGGTGAAGCCGCGCTGCGACAACTTGTCGAGCGTCGCCTGCGCGCGCTGGGGGTCGTCCATGATCGCGCTCTCGGTGATCTCAAGGCAAAACGCAGTCGCGTCGGCCGCGTGCCGCTGCAGTATTTCCTCGAGCCGCGACGGCAGTTCGATGTCCAACATGTCGCGCGTCGACAGATTGATCGACAAGCGCAGCGCAAAGCCCTGGGCGTGCAATTCACGGCTCATACGGGCCGCACGGTCGAACATCCAAAGGGTCAACTGGCGCACGAAGCCGGTCTGTTCGGCAAACGGAATGAATTCCAGTGGCGGCACCAGACCACGCACCGGGTGTTGCCAGCGCACCAGTGCCTCCGCGCCGACCACGGCGTCGTCCGACAAGCGAACCTTGGGCTGCAGGAACAGCCGCAATTCATCGTGGTCGATCGCTTGGCGCAGTTCGGTCAGCAGCGACAGCGTCAACGCACTGGAGGAGTCCAGCACCGGGTCGTAGAGCTGGATGCCGGTGGTCCTGCTCTTGGCCGCGTACATCGCGACCTCGGCGCGTGAGAGCAAGGTGTCGGCATCGTCGGCGTGCATCGGCCAGCAGGCCACACCGATACCGGCACTCAGGTCCACGGTCTGGTCGTCAATCACGAGAGGCATTTCGAAGGACTTCGCGATACGCTCGGCCACCGCCAAGGCGCTGTTGGCATCGCTGAGCGAGAGCAGCACCGCGAACTCGTCACCGCCCAGCCGGGCCACCATATCGCCATCGCGCAGGTCCTGCTGCGTGAGGCGCCTGGACACTGCCACCAGCAGCAAATCGCCGAACGAATACCCCAGAACGTCGTTGACATGCTTGAACCGGTCGAGATCCAGCATCACCACCGAAATGTTTCCCCGGCCCGACCCGGCCACTGCACCCTGGCTGTCGATTTCCCGCTGCAGCGCCTCGCGAAACCGGGCCCGGTTCGGCAGCCCGGTCAACCGATCCCAATAGGCCAGCCTGCGGATCTCGGCCTGCTGAGCGCCAATGTTGATGCGCATTTGGTCGAACGCCTTGGCAAGACCGCCGATCTCGTCATGCCGGTCCAGATGTTCCATGGGGACGTCGTATTGCCCCTGCCCCAGTTGCTGGGTTGCGCCCACCAGCGAGCGCAGCGGCGTAGTGACCCGGCGTGCCGCAAACACGCTGCCGATGCCAAATAACACCACGCCCATCGCGGTGATCCAGGCCAGCGCCACCTGCGCCTGGCGAAACGGTGCCACTACCTCGTTGAGCGAGCGCATCAACAAGGTGCGCACGCTGCCGGTGGCGCCGGTGTCAAGCTTGACGCTGCGCGCGATCAAGGTATCGCCGTGGTCGGGCAGTTCCGCCACGTCGCTACCGCTTTGCTTGAGCATCTGCAACGCCTCGGGCGACAAAGTGGTCACAACGACTCGGCCGCGTTCACCACCGTCGTCGCTGAGCAATGCCAGGTGCATGTCCGAGATGGCACGCATGTCGTCGACCAACTTCTGATTGATCGGAAACCCCATCAACAGATAACCCACCAGCATCGGCGCCTTCATCGGCACCAGGACGAATTGGTGGGGTATGCCGCCCACCAGCGCCACCTGGCTGCTCTGGGCGTCGCGTGACAGCGGTCCGACGAGTTCGCCCAGAATTGGCCTGAGTTCGACCGCGTCATCGGCCTCTCCCAGCGCGCTCAGTGCCAGCCGGGTATCGACCAATCCTGTGATGGTGGCTCCAATCCGGGCGCCGTTGTTTTCCAGTGCCGAGCTGATGGTCGCGGTGTCGCCCGAATTCACTGCGGCCCGAAAGCCGAAATCGGCGGCCAGCAGGCCCGCGCCCTGTCGCAGTTGCTGCGCGTTCTGGTCCAGCAGGCGGCGCCAGACGCGCTCGCCCACCTGCAGTTCCTGCGCCACCTGCCGGCGCGCACTTTGCTCGATGCTGATGCGTACCACACTGAAAACCGCAGCCTGCACCAGCAGCAGCAGCAGCAAGGACAACGCGACGATGCGTGACGACAACCCCCAGCGCAGCGGCCACCAGGCCGGCGTCATCGTCCAGTGCGCGCGCAAGGCGCGTCCTCGGGCCAACCAGGCGCGCAAGGACAGCCGGTCATGGCGCGCTCGCGCCGGCAAGTCGGACCACAGCGGAGACGTCGGCCGCGCCGACCACCAGTGCCTGGTCGATCGCGGCCGCACCCACCGCCAGCGACGGATGCCAAACGCGCAGCCGATATGCGCCAGCCGGAATGGCCTGGATGGCGACCGCACCGGTCGCGCCACTGCGCCCGAAAAAGGGGGTTTCCACCACCACGACCCAGGCGGCCATCGCATCGTGGATATTGCAACCCAGCACCGCGATGCCCGCCTTGTCGAACACTACCGGATTGGCGGGCACGCCGCTGTAGAGCTTGAGCTCAAAGCTCTTGGCCGGCGAGAACGAATACACATGGTGGCGCACGGTGTCCCGGTTTGGAAACACCACGGCCGTTCCCACCGGCACCACCAGCACGGTCGGATCAAAAACCTTGGCCTTTTGCGCCATCTCGGCTCCCTGCAAAGGCTTGGTCAGGGCTCGGGCTTCACGCGACTCCAGGAACACGACGGCATCGGCCAAAGGCTTGCCATTGTTATCGTGCACCTGGACCTGCACCGTCGCAGCCATGGCCCGGGCCATAGCCAGCGCCAATACACCGAAAATCACGATCCGAACTATCAATGCGAACCCCTGGGACGGACAAAATGGAGCATGGTTTACTCGGATTGGAACAGGCTTTCGGTTCGAGCAGGCACAGGGCTGGGCAATGGCATTGCTCGGCAGCCGCTTTTCATATACGCACCACCACCGCAGCGCTCCGTCGAAGTCCGCGGTCGGCTACTGAACGATCGGACACTGGCATGCGGATGGGTCGTCCTGGTTTCGACTTTCGGCTTTCGGCTTTCGGCTTTCAGAACACGTACTGCAGCCGCATCGAGAACATGTTGCCGTCGCGGCCGTAGACCGACCCCATCAAGTAAGCAGCCTCGTACTTGAACGCCTGCTCCTGGCCCAGCGCAATGGTGCCAGAGATCATCGGCCCGGCCCGGTGCGACTGCAGGCTCCGGGGAGCCCAGTCGTTCCATTTTCCGAGTTCGCCAAAACCCTGAAGGCCGATATGTATTGCGCTCTTCCAGCGGTATTTCACCTGCCATTGGTACTTGAGCTGCGTATCGGCCGGCGGCCCATCGCCCAAGCCCCGTTCGAACACCAGGTTGCCGTTTAGCTGCACACGGCCGATGTCGGTCTGCAGTATCGGGCCGAACTCGAACACGTATCCAGGCATGGGTCCGCGGTTGCGGATCAGCAGCGTATGCACGGCCAGGTCGAAATCATATTGTCCCTGGGTCAGCAGCACGTCGTTTTGCCAGTTCAGCGAGCTCAACCGTGTAGAAAACTTGTCCGTGCCGATCCCGCTGGCCAGCAGCTGGGTGTACCAGCGGCTATTCACACCGTAACCGATGCCGATCTCGGGCCAGATCACCTCTGCCGATCGGTGGGCCTTGACGGTCCAGTAACGGTAGTCGACGTTGACCTGGCCCGCGTTGTCATAGGCTGTCACCAGGTAATAACCCGGGTCTGCCAGCACCGGCGTGCAGGCGAGCAGCAGCAACGGAAAAAGGATTCGGCGAAGGTGGATCATGTGCCCAATTACCCGCGACTGCGCACCGTTCAGGTACAGATTGGTTCTCTCTATCGCAGTATGCCGCGCGCCATTGCAAGGGGTGCCCATTCCTGCCTCGACGGCGCGTTCCGTTGTGTGCCCGCTACAACTTGCAACTGTCAGGCTATTGCCAATGCGTCGGTAGGCCACCTCGCAGAAACCCGCTTGACAAGCGTTTTCCGATGTTGATAATACGCATTAGTAATACGTATGACCTCAAGGAGACGACTCTTGCAAGGAAACAAGCGCCTGACGCAGCACGACATCGCCAAACTGGCCGGCGTGAGCCAGGCCACGGTGTCGCTGGTGCTCAACGGCGCGCAGACCGGGGCACGCATTCCGGTCGAGACGCGGGCACGCGTGCAACAGGCAATACGCGAGACCGGTTATGTGGCCGACCCGATCGCGCGGCGCATGGCCAAGGGCTTCAACCGCATCCTGGGCGTGTTCACCTATGAGCCCGCGTTCCCGATCGCGCATGCCGATTTCTTCACCCCTTTCCTGTTCGGCATTGAGGAAGAAGCACAGGCGCGCAACTACGACCTGCTGCTGCTGACTGGCAATAGCGGCGCCGAGCAGCGCAAGCTGTTCGCGGACGGCAATCGTCTGCGCATAGCGGACGGCTGCATTGTGCTGGGCAAGGCCTTCGACACTGCCGAACTGGAGCAGCTGGTGAAAGGCGACTTTCCCTTTGTGGCCATCGGCCGGCGCGATGACGCGGGCGGTCCGGTGCCGTACGTGGGCGGCGACTACGTGCGGGCCACGGCCAGCATGGTGGAACAGGCGCGCGCGCTCGGCCACCGGCGCCTGGCCTATATCGGGCCTGCTGGGCCGGCCGAATCCATTGCCGACCGCTGGAAGGGGTTTACCGGCGCGCTGGGCAAGGGCGTGGAACTGATCCTGCACGTGCCGGGGCCGCAGGAGTCCGCGGCCGCGCTTCTGGACGCGGTTCTGGAGCACGGCGCAACAGCGGTGTTTTTCTACGAGCTGGCGGACGCAGTACGTTTCGAGAGCAAGGCCCATGCGCGCAACCTGCGTTTTCCGGCCGACCTGTCGGTGGTGGTGTTGGGCTCGCACCTGCGTGCCGAGAGTAGCAATACGCGTTTCGCCTCGTACGACATCCCTCGCGCCGAGATGGGCCGCCAGGCCACTGCCATGCTGGTGCGCCGCATCGAGGGCCTGGAAGAAGAAGTGCAGCAGATCCTGCTGCCCTGCGAGCCGATCCAGGGCGAGACCTTGGGGCCAGCCAAGACCGCCGCCCGCAGCAAACCCCGCGCGGCCAGAGCAAGCCCAAGCCCGGTCGGCGCAGCCCATCCCCTATCGAGAAAGAAACCATGAAAGAGTTGAAGACCGACGTGTTGGTAGTCGGCGGCGGCCTGGGCGGCATCGCTGCGGCGCTCGGCGCGCTGCGCGGCGGGCGCCGCGTGGTGATGAGCGAGGAGTACGACTGGATCGGCGGCCAGCTCACCAGCCAGGCCGTGCCGCCCGACGAACACAGCTGGGTCGAGCGTTTTGGCGTGACGCGCTCCTACCGTGCGCTGCGCAACGGCATCCGCCAGTTCTACCGCGACCACTACCCGCTGACCGAAGGTGCGCGCGCCTGGGGCGACCTCAATCCCGGTGGCGGCTGGGTCAGCCGCATCTGCGCCGAGCCGCGCGTCGGCCTCGCGGTGCTCGAGGCCATGTTGCTGCCGTGGCGCGCGGGCGGCCAGCTGACGGTGCTCCAGCCGTATCGCCCGGTGGCCGCCGACACGCAGGGCGACACGGTGCGCGCGGTCACGCTGCGCCACCGCGACAGCGCAGACGAAGTGACGGTTGTCGCCAACTACGTGGTCGACGCCACCGAGCTGGGCGACCTGCTGCCGCTGACCGGCACCGAATACACGATTGGCTTCGAAAGCCAGGGCGACACCGGCGAACCGAGTGCTCCGTCGGTGGCCAACCCCGACAATGTCCAAGCCCTGTCGATCTGTTTTGCCATGGACCACGTGGATGGCGACCAGACCATAGACAAACCGCACAACTACGACTACTGGCGCAACTACCAGCCGCATTTCTGGGGCGGGCCCATGCTGGGCTTCAAGGCGCCGCATCCGCGCACGCTTGAGATCGTGGAGCGCTCGTTCACCCCCAACCCGGACGACGACCCGCTGCTGGTGGACGCCGACCAGCGCAAGGGCGGCGGCGACATGAACCTGTGGACTTTCCGGCGCATTGCGGCGCGGCGCAACTTCGTGCCCGGCGCTTACCGCTCGGACATCTGCCTGGCCAACTGGCCGATGATCGACTACCTCGACGGATCGATCATTGACGTGCCCGAGGCCGAGCGCGCGCGCCATCTGAAGGCTGCGGCCGACCTGGCGAATGCGGTCTTTTACTGGCTGCAGACCGAAGCGCCGCGCGCAGACGGCGGCCAGGGCTTCCGCGGACTACGCCTGCGTGGCGACGTGACCGGCACTAGCCACGGCTTGGCCATGGCACCGTATATCCGCGAAGGCCGGCGCATCCTGCCCGTGACACGCGTGGTGGAGCAGGACCTGTCGTACGTGGTGCGCGGCGACCACGGAGCGCTGCACTACCGTGACAGCGTGGGCGTGGGCATGTACCGCATCGACCTGCACCCGTCCACCGGCGGCGACAACTACATCGACGTGCCCTCCTGCCCCTTCGAAATACCGCTGGGCGCGCTGCTGCCCCGGCGCATGCGCAACTTGTTGGCGGGCGGCAAGAACATGGGCACCACCCATATCACCAACGGCTGCTACCGGCTGCACCCGGTGGAGTGGAACGTGGGCGAGGTCGCCGGCATGCTGGCTGCCTTTTGCCTCAACACGGGTGCCACGCCACACCAGGTGCAAGAGGACGACACGCAACTCGCGGCGTTCCAGGCCCAGCTGGCACGTGCGGGTGTGGAAATCCGCTGGCCCGACATACGCGCATATTGACCGACCGACCGACCAACCCACCAACCGACCCCACGAAGAGAAGGAGAGCAACCATGACCACACCACGACGACCCCTCATCCGCAGCCTGCTCGCAAGCCTTGCGCTCACGCTGGGCCTGATAGCCCACGCGCCCGCGCAGGCCCAGACCAAGCTGCGCATGACCATCTGGAGTGCCAACGAGGCACACCTCAAGCTATTCAATGGCATCGCCGACGATTACAAACGCATCAAGCCCGACGTCAGTGTCGCTTTCGAGTCCCTGCCCTTCCCGACCTACACCACAGCGCTGACCACGCAGATCGCGGGCGGAAACGCACCCGACATGGCCTGGATCTTCGAGACCACGGCGCAGGACTTCGTCAACTCCGGCGCCCTGTTCCCGCTCGGCCGCACGCTGGCCGCCGCGCCGGGCTACAACCTGTCCGAGGTCAGCGCCGGCGCTACCGAGCGCTGGACCAAGGACGGCATGCTCTACGCCTATCCGTTCTCGACCTCGCCGTTTGCGATGTTCGTCAACAACGACCTGATCAAGAAGGCTGGCGCGAAGACGCCCGAGGAACTGATCGCCGCCGGCCAGTGGACCTGGGCCAACGCCATCGCCAGCTCCGAAGCCGTGGCCAAGTCGGGCAAGGCCGGTCTGATCGTGCGCGACTTCAACTACCAGGACTGGCAGTACCTGGCTTCGGTCTGGAACGGCTGGGGCGCCTCGCCCTGGAGCGCCGACGGCAAACGCTGCACGCTGACCGACAAGCCCATGGTGGACGCCTTGTCCTTCATCCACGACGCCATTTTCACCAAAAAGGCCATGCCTGGCCCGGGCCAGAGCGTGGACTTCTTCGCCGGTGACGCCGCCATGACCATCACGCAGATCAGCCGTGCGTCGCTGCTGCCCAAGGACAAACCCTTTGCCTGGGACCTGGTGCCGCTGCCCAAGGGCCCGGTCGGTGACTACGCGCTGATCGGGCAGGCCGGCATAGGCGTATTTAGCGCTGGCAAGAACGCCGCCGAGGCAGCCGCTTTCGTGGCCTTCCTGACCAACCCGGACAACTCGGCCAAGCTGACACAGTTCTTCCCCTCGGCACGCAAGTCGCTGCTCAATGCAGACGTGCTCAAGAAAACCAATGCACTGCTGAGTTCGGCCCAGCTCGACAAGGTGGTGGTGTCCGGCATCGCCACCGGCAAGGTGATGCCTGGCCACAGCGGCTTTGCGCGCATTCAGCAGACCGTGCGTGCGGGCCTGGACACGGTGTGGACGCCGCAGGCCAACATACCGGCGGCGATGCAGTCGATTTGCGCGCAGATCACACCGCTGCTGCAGAACTGAGCCCCAAGGAAGCAAGTCGTGGCCGCTGCCAGCACCGCACTTACGTCCACGCCGGCACCGCGCCGGCGGCCCTACTGGACCATCGCGCGGCGCGATGCGCTGGCTGGCTGGTTGTTCGTCGCGCCGCAACTGGCCGGCATCGCCACCTTCGTGCTGTTGCCGCTGGTCCTGGTAGCCTGGTTCTCGCTGCACGAGTGGAACGTGCTGGCCAACACCTTCAACTTTGTCGGCGCACGCAATTACCAGCAATTGCTGGCAGACCCCAACCTGCCCGGTGTGCTGGGTGCGTCGGCCGTGTTCTCGGCCGGGTTGGTGGTGTTCAACCTGAGCCTGGCGCTGCTGCTGGCGGTGTTGCTGAACCAGAAGCTGGCCGGCATCGCGGTGTTCCGCACCTTGTTCTTCTCGCCCGTAGTGGTGTCGCTGGTCGCCTGGACCATCGTTTGGGGCTTTCTGCTGCAGAAGAACGGAGGCATCAACGGCGCGCTGCTGGCCCTGGGCATCGAGGGGCCCAACTGGCTGCGTTCGCCTGGCACTGCCATGGCGTCGGTGATCGTGGTGCAGGTATTCAAGAATGTAGGGCTCAACATGGTGCTGTTCCTGGCCGCGCTGCAGGGCGTGCCAGGCGAACTGTACGAGGCCGCGCGCATCGACGGCGTGCCGCGTTTCAAGCAGTTCCGCCGCATCACGCTGCCGCTGATCAGCCCCACCATCGTGCTGACATCCATCATCACCGTGGTGGGCTCGCTGCAAGTGTTTGCGCAGATCGCCGTGCTGACACAGGGCGGCCCCGGTATCTCGACCACGGTGCTGGTGTATTACCTGTACCAGCAAACCTTCCAGTTCAACATGTTCGGCTACGGCTCCACCCTGGCCATATTGCTGTTCGTGATCGTGTTGGTGCTGACTTTTGCGCAGTGGTCGCTGCGCCGCAAGGTGGTGTTCCATGAAGAACGCTGAAAGTAAACGCCGGGCCGCCCCCAGTTTTCTTGCACCCCCACGGAGGGCCAGACGCGACGCGGCTGGGCTGGGGGCAATCTCCGCTGCGCGCGCCCGGCTTCTGATTTACGGCGGCATGTGCGTTTTGCTGATTCCCTTCGTCTTTCCCACCTGGTGGATGGTGACCTCGTCCATCAAGCCGGCCAGCGACATCTTCGCCTTTCCGCCGCAGCTGCTGCCGACCCACACCGACTGGAGCACCTACGCCCAGGTGTTCAAGCTGCAGCCATTCGGCCAGCAGTACTGGAACTCGGCCTACATCGCGGCCCTCGTAACCGTGGGCACCATGGCGGTGTCGTCTCTGGCCGGTTATGCCTTTGCGCGCGTGCGCTTCCCTGGCGCGAACGCCTTGTTCATGGTGGTGCTGCTGGGCTTGCTTATACCGGCCGAGGTGACCATCGTGCCGCTGTTCCAGCTTTTCCGCCGCCTCGGCATGGTCAACACGCACTGGCCGTTGATCCTGATCCCCATATTTGGCGCGCCCAGCGTGTTTGCCACCTTCGTGATGCGCCAGTTCTTCATCGCGCTGCCCGTGGAACTTGAAGAGGCCGCGCGGGTGGACGGTCTGGGGCGCTTCACCATCTTTCGCAAGATTGCGCTGCCGCTGGCCCGCCCTGCGCTGGCCTCAGTGGCGATATTCACCTTTCTGCATAGCTGGAACCTCTACCTGGAGCCCATCGTCTTTTTGTCCAGTGCCCACATGTTCACGCTGCCACAGGCGCTGACCCATTTCACCGACGCCTATGGAGGGCCTCTGTGGAACGTGCAGCTGGCCGCTGCCACGCTAACGGCGCTACCGGTGCTGATCGTCTTCGTGGTAGCGCAAAAGCAGTTTGTCGAGGGGCTGGCGCATACCGGGCTCAAATGATGGGCCATGCGAACCGCAAACAAGAATTGATCCATGGCTGAAGTCCTTCTCTCAAACGTCCGCAAGAGTTATGGCCGTACGGACGTGATCCACGGCATCGACCTGACCATCCGCGACGGCGACTTCGTGGCACTGGTCGGTCCCTCGGGCTGCGGAAAATCCACACTGCTGCGCATGGTGGCGGGCCTGGAGGCCATCACCCACGGCGATATCTCCATCGGTGGGCGCGTGGTGACCGACCTGGACCCCAAGGAGCGCGACATCGCCATGGTGTTCCAGAACTACGCGCTGTACCCGCACATGACGGTGGCGGCCAATATGGGCTTCTCGCTGGAGCACCGTGGTGGCTCCAAGACCCAGGTGGCCGAGCGCGTGCGCTGGGCGGCCGGCATCCTGGGCCTGGAACAGTTGCTGGAGCGCTACCCGCGCCAGCTCTCCGGCGGCCAGCGCCAGCGCGTGGCCATGGGCCGGGCCATCGTGCGCGACCCGCAGGTGTTTCTGTTCGACGAGCCGTTGTCCAACCTGGACGCCAAGCTGCGCATCGTCATGCGCGGCGAGATCAAGACCCTGCATCAGAAGCTGAAAACCACCACGATATACGTCACCCACGACCAGGTGGAGGCGATGACCATGGCCGATACCGTCGTCGTGCTCAACGCCGGCCGCGTCGAACAGGCCGGCCCGCCGCTGGAGTTGTACGACCACCCTGCCAACCAGTTTGTGGCGGGGTTTATCGGATCTCCATCGATGAATTTCATTGCGGGGACCATTACGGCGGACGGGTTTTCCACTTCAGCTGGCGCCGTGCTGCCGCTGCCGGAGAGTGAAAACCGCTTACCCCACGGGCCGGCGATTTATGGCGTACGGCCCGAGCATCTGGCCCTGTCCACCGACAGCGGTATCCCTGCGCAAGTGCTGCTGGTCGAGCCCACGGGTTCCGAAACACAGGTGACGGTGCAACTGGGCGGGACGCGGTTGGTATGTATGTTGCGCGAACGGGCTGCGCTGACACCGGGTAGCACCGTACAACTGCAGCCCAGGGTAGATTCGGTGCATCTTTTTGATGCAGCGAGCGGGAAGCGCCTGGGCGCTTAGCCGTTGCCGTTCATGATGGGATTAGAACGTTTCGGCCAAGGGAAGATATTTCACCGATACGCCGCCGGAGAACCGCATGCACAGCACCTGCCGTACCGAAACGATTGAACGCACCGATCGTCCCTGGGGTTGGTACGAGACGGTGTCCGAGGTGCCGGGCAACAAGGTCAAGCGTATCCGCGTGTTGCCGGGCCAGCGGCTCAGCTTGCAAAAACACTACCAGCGCGCCGAGCACTGGGTGGTGGTGCTGGGCACGGCGCGGGTCCATGTGAACGGTCGCGAGTTGGACCTGGCGCAGGGCGAACATATCGACATCCCCTTGGGCGCGGTGCACCGCCTCACCAACCTGACCACCGACCCGGTAGAGATCGTCGAAGTGCAGTTCGGCACCTACCTGGGCGAAGACGATATCGTGCGCATGCAGGACGACTACGGCCGGTCCTGAGGCTCGCTTTTTACCTTGACCGGCGCCGCGATGGATCAGAGGCTGCGTTCGACCAGCGCCCGCAATGCTGGCGTGACAGCAGGCATTTGCCCGAACCAGGCGGCGAAGCCCGGGCGTGCCTGGTGCAGCAGCATGCCCAGGCCGCCGACGCAGCGGTTGCCGCGGGCGCGTGCGGCCGCGAGCAGCGGGGTGTCCTGCGGCACATAGACCAGGTCCGACACCAGCGCGGTTGCAGGCAGCCCATCGAGCGCCAGATCCAGCGGCGGCTGCCCGCTCATGCCCTGGCTGGTGGTGTTGACCAGCAAGGCGGCGCCGGCGAGTGCGCCATGGCGTTCTTGCCATGGCACGGCGTGCACCGGCCCGCCGATTTCCACCGCCAGTTGCTGCGCCTTGCCTGGCGAGCGGTTGCACACTCGGATCTCCGGCGCGCCCTGCTCGATCAGGCTGACGACCACCGCCCGCGCGGCCCCACCTGCGCCCATCACGGCAACCGGCCCGACATCCGCACGCCAGTTGGGCACTTCGGCCAACAGGCTCTGGATGTAGCCGAAACCATCGGTATTGCTGCCGGCCAACGATCCGTCGGGCTGCACCACGACCGTATTGATGGCGCCGATCCGGCGCGCCGCTGGCTCGACGCTATCGACCAGCGCCATGGCCGCCACCTTGTGCGGAATGGTCAGGTTGCAACCGGCAAAACCCAGTACCGGCAAGGCACGCAAAGCCTGCGCCAGGTTGGCGGGATCGACCGGCAACAACACATAGGCGCCGCGCAACCCATGCTCGGCGATCCAGTGGTTGTGGATGTTCGGAGAACGCGAGTGCGCAACCGGCCAGCCCATCAGGCCGGCCAAAATGAATCTGCTGTGTTCCATGGTCTTGTTCGTCTGCATCGGGATGTGATGGCGGCATTGTCACCGTTGGCCAGCCCGCTCTGGTTGCGCTGAGCTCGACCTTCATGATCACGGCGTTCGGCGTGTTGTGGGCGGCGCTGTTTCTGGGCGGACCGTGTCGACCGCGGTCTGTACCTGGGCGGCTGCCGGAGCCTGGTCCAGCATAAGACGGCCATGAAACACTTGCGCCGGTGCGCGACCGCTCGCGCCGCAGGGCGATGCATGACAATCGACAACTCATGCAGAACAAGTATTTCGCCCAGCTGGCGGGCTTGTCGATCCTGTGGGGGGCGACCTTCCTCTTCACGCGGGTGGCGACTCCTGCGCTCGGCCCGAGCCTGACCGCCGCCGGCCGGATCGGGTTGGGCGCCGCAACGCTGGCGCTCCTCATGGCCTTCACGCGCCAGCACTGGCCCTGGCAACACTGGCGGGCACTCACCGTTCTTGCTGCGCTTGGCATCGCGGGACCCCATTTCCTGTTTGCGTGGTCATCCCTGTACCTGCCGGCGGGCTACAGCGCGGTGCTCAGCGTCACCTCGGTCATGTTCGGCACCTTCGCTTCGGCCTGGCTGCGCGAGGACACGCTGACACGCGCCAAGGTGTTCGGTTGTGTCGCGGGTTTTTCCGGCGTCGCACTGATGGTGCAACTCGGACCGATGCGCCTGACGCCAGAGTTGCTGGTCGCCACGCTGGTGGCGATCACCGGTTCGGCCTTGTCCGGCACAACGGCCCCGCTGCTCAAGCGTGCGACAAAGACCATGGATCCGCTGGCCATCACCGCAGTGCTGCACCTGATTGGCTTCGTGCTGCTGCTTCCCGGCGCTCTCTGGACCTTGCCAGACGCGCACTTCACGCCTGGCGCCATCGCCTCGGTCGCAGCCATGGGCATCCTGACCTCCGGCCTGGCTTACTGGCAATACATGCGCATCGTGCAGCAGGTCAGCCCGGTCGCGGCACTGAGTTCCACGTTCATGGTCACGCTGTCCGGCATCATTTGGGGGCATTTGCTGCTGGACGAAAAATTCTCCGGCGCCACCTACGCCGGTGGCCTGCTGGTGTTGGCGGCCACCGTGCTGGTGACCGGCTTCAACCCGTGGCGCCGCCGGCAGGTGGCAAACCCGCATCCCATCCCAGCCGACGTGCACGCAGAGCACACGCCGCCGCCATCAAAGCCGTGACAGCGCAGGCCCAGAACACGCTAGATAGGCCGAAGCGCGCACTCAGCAAGCCCCCCAACAGCCCGGCCAGCACGCCCGGCACGCCATAACCGATCACGGTGTACAGCGTCTGGCCCCGCCCCCGCAGGCCGCCAGCAGACCGATGCCCAGCTCCTTGAGCCACAGGGAAAAATACGGATTGCAGAACCCGATGTGCGCGAAATAACTCGCCGAAAAGGCCGCGAACGGCAACAGCGGCCGCGCTTGCGGAGCTGCCGCTGGCGGGCTCATCCGCGCGCAGGCGGCGCGGCTGGTTCGGCTTGCGCCGCAATCGGCGCCAGCGCCACGACCACGTCGCCACACTGTGCGCGCTGGCGCAGCGCGTGATCCATCACCACCAGGGCCAGCATGGCCTCGGCGATCGGCGTCGCACGGATGCCGACACAAGGATCGTGCCGGCCTTTGGTGATGACCTCGGTGCTGTTGCCTGCGACATCGATCGACTCGCGCGGCGACAGGATGGAACTGGTCGGCTTGATCGCGATCGACACCTCCAGGTCCTGCCCGGTCGTGATGCCGCCCAGTGTGCCACCGGCGTTGTTCGAACGAAATCCGTCCGGCGACAGCGAATCGCCATGGGTCGTTCCGCGCTGCGCCACACTGGCAAAGCCGGCGCCGATCTCGACCCCCTTGACGGCATTGATACCCATCATCGCGTAGGCGATGTCGGCGTCCATCTTGTCGAACAGCGGCTCGCCGAGCCCGACCGGAACAGCGCTGGCGGTGACGCGGATGCGCGCACCGCAGGAGTCGCCCGACTTGCGCAGCGCCTCTATGTAGGTTTCGAGCGCAGACACGTCGGCAACCGGAGCAAAAAACGGATTGTTCGGCACGTGCTCCCAGCTCTCGAATCCGATCGCCTGCTCGCCGATCTGCGTCATGCAGCCCCGGAACACGGTGCCGTATTTCTCGCGCAACCATTTCTTGGCGACTGCGCCGGCGGCCACCATCGGCGCCGTCAGCCGGGCCGACGAACGGCCACCGCCACGTGGATCGCGGATGCCGTATTTCTGGAAATAGGCGTAGTCGGCGTGGCCGGGACGAAAGGTCTGCAGGATGTTGCCGTAGTCTTTGCTGCGCTGGTCGGTGTTGCGGATCAGCAACGCGATCGGCGTGCCGGTAGTCTTTCCTTCGTACACGCCGCTGAGAATCTCGACCGTATCGGGCTCGTTGCGCTGGGTCACGAACTTCGAGGTGCCGGGCCGACGCCGGTCCAGGTCGCCCTGGATGTCGGCCTCGTTCAACTGCATGCCGGGCGGGCAGCCGTCGATCACGCAACCGATCGCCGGGCCGTGGGATTCGCCGAAATTGGTGACCGCGAACAGCTGGCCAAAAGTATTTCCCGACATCAGGCGAGCCTCCGTCCTGCGGACTGCGGCGCTGAGCGCCTTGGGAGCGGCCCGGCGGCGCTCATGGCGTTCCAGGAATACCGTCGGCGTCCGGCCAGTCGCGGATGTAGGCCTTGAGCATCTTGTTCTCGAAGTTCTGTGCGTCCACGACGGCCCTGGCGACGTCGTAGAAACTCACTACACCCATCAGCATCATCTGGTCCATGACCGGCAGGTAGCGCGCGTGGTGATCGAGCATCATGCGCCGAACCTCGTCGAGTTCGGTGCCCATCGTGCAGGTGAGCGGCGCGTCGTCCATGGCAGCGCCCACCGACCCGGTACCGATCGCGCCGCCGTTGCGCACGACGGTCTTGATCACTTCTCGGAACGTCAACATGCCGACCAGGTCGCCACGCTCCATGACGACCAGCGAGCCAATGTCCTTCTCGGCCATCACAGCCGCCGCTTGCACAAGACGTTCATCGGGCTTGACGGTGTAAAGCGTGCCGCCCTTGACACGCAAAATATCGCTGACTTTCATGCTGCTCTCCTAGCGCTGAATATAGCCCACAATAAAGGACGTCAGCCGCACTGCCCCCAATACGGAGAACTACCATGCCCGGATATTCCGACCCCGGCTTCGACACGCTGGCGCTGCACGCCGGTGCAGCACCGGACCCCGCCACTGGCGCGCGCGCGGTGCCGATCCACCTGAGCACATCGTTCGTGTTCGAGTCGAGCGAACATGCGGCCGCGCTGTTCAACCTGGAGCGCGCCGGACATGTCTACTCACGCATCAGCAACCCGACCAACGCGGTGCTGGAGCAGCGGGTTTCGGCCCTGGAGGGTGGCGTCGGCGCCATCAGCACGGCCAGCGGCCAGGCCGCGCTGCACCTGACGATTGCCACGCTGATGGGTGCCGGTTCGCACATCGTGGCGTCCACCGCGCTGTATGGTGGCTCGCAGAACCTGCTGCATTACACGTTGCGGCGATTCGGCATCGACACCACGTTCGTCAAACCCGGCGACATCGACGGCTGGCGCGCGGCGGTGCGGCCAAACACCAAGCTGTTTTTCGGCGAGACAGTCGGCAACCCGGGTCTGGACGTGCTGGACATCGCCACCGTCTCTGCCATCGCGCACGAGGCCGGCGTGCCGCTGCTGGTCGACTCCACATTGACCACGCCCTGGTTGCTCAAGCCGCTGGAGCACGGCGCCGACCTGGTCTACCACTCTGCGACCAAGTTCCTCAGCGGTCACGGCACGGTGATCGCCGGTATCGTCGTCGATGGCGGCAGCTTCGACTGGGCTGCCTCCCATGCGGCCAGCGGCAAGTTCGGTGAACTGGCCGAACCCTACGACGGCTTCCACAACATGGTGTTCACCGACGAGTCGACGGTCGGCGCATTCCTGCTACGCGCGCGGCGCGAAGGCCTGCGTGACTTTGGCGCTTGTCTGAGCCCGCATTCAGCCTGGCTGGTGCTGCAAGGCATTGAGACGCTGGGCCTGCGCATGGCGCGGCACATCGACAACACGGCCAAGGTGGTCGAATTTCTGGCCAGCCACCCGTTTGTGGCCCGGGTTGGCCATCCTTTGCTGGAGTCTCACCCCAGCCATGCACTGGCGCAAAAGCTGTTGCCACGCGGGGCCGGCTCGGTGTTCAGTTTCGACCTCAAGGGCAGCCGCACACAGGGCAAGGCCTTTGTCGACGCGTTGCAGGTGTTCAGCCACCTGGCCAACGTCGGCGACTGCCGCTCGCTGGTGATCCACCCGGCCAGCACGACCCATTTCCGTATGAGCGACGAGGCACTGGCCGCGGGTGGCATCACGCAGGGCACGATCCGGTTGTCGATCGGCCTGGAAGACCCGGCCGACCTGCTCGAAGACCTCAAGCGCGCGCTGCGGGCGGCGGAAAAGGCTGGTGTCTGATGGAACTCAGCGTCAACGGCAGCAAGATCTTCTGCTACACCGGCGGCAAGGCGTTCGATGCCGCCAAACCGACCGCGATCTTCATCCACGGCGTACTCAACGACCACAGCGTGTGGGTCCTTCAGACCCGGTACTTCGCGCACCACGGCTGGAACGTGCTGGCGCTCGACCTGCCGGGGCATGGCAAGAGCAGCGGCGATCCGCCGGTCAGCGTCGAGGCGGCGGCCGACTTCGTGTTGGCGCTGATGGAAGCCGCAGCACTGGACAAGGCGGCCCTGATCGGCCATAGCTTCGGCGCTTTGGTTGCGCTGGAGACAGCCGCCCGCGCGCCGCAACGGGTCAGCCAGCTGGCTCTGGTCGGTGCGGCCTATCCGATGAAAGTGTCGCCGGTGCTGCTGGAGGCCTCGCAGAACGATCCGGAAAAGGCCATCGCGCTGGTGAACACCTTCTCGCATGCGACCCTGGCGCCGCCGCCGTCAGCACTGGGCCCCGGAACCTGGCTGTATGGCAGCTCGCGCGCACTGATGCGCCGGGTGCTGGCCAGCAACCCGCGTGTGAATGTGTTCCACACCGGCTTCAAGGCCTGCGACAGCTATGCCGCTGGTGATGCTGCCATGCACAAGGTGACGGCGCCGACACTGTTCGTGCTGGGCCGGCAAGACCAGATGACACCACCCAAGGCCGCGCAGTCGCTGGTCAAGGCAGCGCAACGCGGCACGGTGGCGATGGTGCCGGGCGGGCACCAGATGATGCTCGAAGCACCCGAGGCGGTGCTGGCCGCCCTGCGTGACTTTCTGACGCCATGACCGAGCCGTTTGTCGCCACGCCCGCGATGACCGCCGAGCGTGCGCGGCAGATCGCCGACGCGTTCGACCTACGCACGTTGCCGGCCGATTTCTACGCCAACCCCTATCCGGTCTACGATCTGCTGCGCACTACCGATCCGGTACGGCACATGCCCGACGGCAGCTGGTTTCTGACCCGTTACGAGGACCTGACCGCGGTCTACCGCGACGCCAAAGTTTTCAGCTCGGACAAGAAGGTCGAGTTCGCGCCCAAGTACCAACACACACCCTGGCAGTCCGACGCCGACCGCAGTGCCGACGCGCCGCTGTTCGCCCACCATACCACCAGCCTGGTGTTCAACGATCCGCCCTTGCATACACGGGTGCGCAAGCTGATCATGGGCGCGTTGACACGCCGCGCCATCCGCGACATGGAACCCGGTCTGGTGGTGCTGGTCGACCAGCTGCTCGACGCCATCGAGGGTCAGGGTGGCGGCGACCTGATCGAGGATTTCGCAAGCGCGATTCCGGTCGAGGTCATCGGCAACCTGCTCGGTGTGCCGCATGCCGGCCGCGCCCCGCTGCGCGGCTGGTCGCTGGCCATACTCGGCGCGCTGGAACCGGCGTTGACGCCGCAGCAGGAGGCGCTGGGAAACCGCAGCGTATCCGAGTTTCTGGACTACCTGACACGGCTGGTGGCGGAGCGCCGGCGCAGCCCGGGTGACCCGCAACACGATGTGCTGACGCGGCTGATTCAGGGTGAGGACGATGGCACGAACGAGGGCCGCCTGTCCGAGGCCGAACTGCTGCACAACTGCATCTTCATCCTCAACGCCGGCCACGAGACCACGACCAACCTGATCGGAAACGCACTGGTTGCACTGCAGGAATGGCCGCAGGCCAAGGCCGAGTTGCTGCAACGCATCGACCATTACCGTGACGACCCGCAAGCGCTGGAGCCGCACCTGGACAGCGCGGTCGACGAGTTCCTGCGCTTCGAATCGTCCAACCAGCTAGGCAACCGCCGCGCCACCACTGCCTGCACCGTCGGCGACGTGGAACTGCCCGCAGGCGCGCTGGTGACGCTGAGCATCGGCGCCGCCAACCGCGATCCGGCTCAGTTCGCGCAAGCAGACCGGCTCGATCTGTGGCGCCGCGACAACCGGCACCTGGCGTTCGGCTTCGGCATCCACCAGTGCGCCGGTTTGAGCCTGGCGCGGCTCGAAGGCCGCATTGCGATCGGACGTTTTTTGGCGCGATTCCCGCGCTTTTGCCTCACTGCGATGCCGCAGCGCGGCGGGCGGGCACGGTTCAGGGGATTCCTGAAGGCACCTTTCAGCACGCGGTGACCGGCACCGCCGTGGCGACACCCCGACGGCCAAGGGCAACGGGAACTGCGCGATTTTCAGGTTGGGCAAGGCCATGGCGCGATGCGATCCGCTACCATGCAGGCAACGCCCCCAGGAGCGGCCCATGCGGACCCACCAGGAGATTGACCAGCGCAGTTTGATACTGCACCGATTCGTGGTCGACAAGATTCGGCGGGACCCCACGCTGTTTGATTTGGCCAAAGCCACATTGGCGCGCTGGCGCACCACTGAAGGCGCCGCGTCGCAACCCTACCTGGCGCAATGGCAAGCATTGGTGGACGAGGGCATGGAAGCCTGCCTGCACATGGCGGTGGAGGAATCCCAACGCGGCGATGCGCTGCGCCAGTCGTCGCCGTTCTCCGGTATCCTGAGCAACAGCGAGCGCTTCAAATTGCTCAAGACATGGAACAAAGTCCATGAAGCGTTCAGAGCTTGAGCACCTCATCCGTGCTGCGGCGGCCGTCACCGATCAATACGAAATCGTGGTGATCGGCAGCCAATCGATTCTGGGCGCCGTGCCTGACGCACCGGATTTCCTGCTCCCGTCGATGCAGGCCGACATGTATCCCTTGCGCCGCCCCGATCTTGCTGACCTGATCGACGTCGCCATCGGAGAATTGTCGCCGTTCGAAGACCGGTTTGGCTATTACGCCCGGGGCGTCGGGCCGGATACGGCGGTTCTTCCAGAGCATTGGGCGAGCCGTCTGGTCAAGATCCAGAATGCCAACACGGACCTGAAGATCGGCTATTGTCTCGAGCCGCACGATCTCGCGGCCTCCAAGCTGGCGGCCGGTCGCGACAAGGACTGGCCGTTCGTAGCGTTCCTGTTGGCGCACAAGATCATTGACGCTGCAACATTGCTGCATCGCATCGACGCGCTGCCGGTCACGCCCGACCCCCAGGGATCGACTCACACGCTGGGTTTCTGCACACGCGCCCGCTGGCGACGCTGCTTCCTGAACCGGGTTCACTCACAACACCTCGCCCAGCCGCGTCTGCCCGAACCGCGCCCGCTCCCACATGGCAACGGTGTGGGCGTTGTGGCCCAGCAGCAAGGACTGCACCAGCGGTTCGAGCAGCGTCGTCTGCGGCTCGACGAGCAGCACGAAGCGTGGGCCGTCGTCGCTGGCATCGTCGTCCAGCCGGGCCACCCAGTCCATTTCAACCAGCGCCAGCAGCGCCGAATCGATACCCAGCGCGCTGACCCGTTGCGCCTTCGCCAGCTGGGGCATCGTCAGACCGCGGCTGGGCAGGTCACGTGCCTGATGCAGCAGGCGCACGGTTTCCAGAGCCAGCTGGAACTGCCATCCGGCGCCCAGGCCACGTCGGACCACGCCCGCCATCAGGCTGGGCAGATAGGCGGCGATGACCGCGCCCAGCAGAATGATCACCCACGCCAGGTAGATCCACACCAGCAGGATCGGCACGGTGGCAAAGGTTCCGTACACCACCGAATAGGTCGGGACCTTGGCCAGGTAGAACACCAGCAACTGCTTGGCCAGCTCCATCGCCACGGACGCGAACAGGCCCCCGGCCCAGGCATGCGACCACTTGACCTGCGTATACGGCACGTAGCGGTACATCGCGGCCGCACCAAAAGCCAGGACCAGGAACTGCGCCGCGTCGAGCAGCAAGCCGACACCGCCGAGCGCGCCGCCGGTCAGGCTGCGTGACACACCCACCGCATACGAGGTCATCGTGATGCTGGCGCCCAGGACCAGCGGCCCGAGTGTGATCGCAGCCCAATACACCATGATGCGCTGCGCCAGCCGGCGTTTGCGGCGCACCCGCCAGATGCCGTTGAGCGTGCGGTCGATGGTCAGGATCAAGGCCAGCGCGGTGACGAGCAGGATCACCAGGCCCGCGCCGCCGAGCTGGTTCGCCTGATTGGCAAACTGGGTCAGGTAACCCAGCACCTGGCGCGCAATGGTGTCGGGCACCAGGTTGTCGATCAGCCAGCGCTGCAGCACCACCTGCAGTTTGCCGAACATCGGGAACGCGGTGAAGATCGCCAGCGCCACCGTGAACAGGGGCACCAGCGCGATCGTGGTGGTGAAGGTCAGGCTGCTGGCCGTCAGGCCCAGGCGATCGTCGCGGAAACGTTCGCGCAGTGTCAGAACCGTGTTGGTCCAGGGCAAATGGGCCAGATCGTCCAGCAGGGACTGCAGCCGGGGGGGGAATCGCATGGCCGGTATGATGCCACCGACATGGCTCCATCCCCCGACCCTACCGTATCCCTGACCCGCACCCTGGCCGTGGGAAGCCTGCTGGGAATGATCCTGCTGGGCCTGGCATGGGAGTTGTGGCTGGCTCCGCTGCGCCCCGGTGGATCGTGGCTGGCGCTGAAGGTGCTGCCGCTGTGCATCCCGCTGGCCGGTCTGCTGAAGAACCGTATGTACACCTACCGCTGGGTCAGCCTGATGGTGTGGCTGTATTTCACCGAAGGCGTCGTGCGCGCCTGGGGCGACAAGCCACCGGGCAACTGGCTGGCGTTGACCCAGGTGTTGCTGTGTGTCGTGCTGTTCGTCGCCTGCGCCCTGCATGTCCGTCTGCGCCTGCGCAAGGGCGCCAGCCTGGCCGCCAATAGCTGAACCGTCGGCGTTTCTCTTCCTGTATTTCATTTATGACCGACAACATCCCTGCCCTGCTCGAGGGCCTGCGCCAGATCGTCGGCGCGGCCCATGTATTGACGCACGAACAAGCCGGCGCCGATCTCGGCGCCTGGGAACAGGACTGGCGCAAACGTAGCCAGGGTCTGGCGCTAGCGGTGGTTCGGCCGGCCAGCACCAACGAACTGGCGCAGGTCGTGCGCCTGTGCGCCGAAATGCAGGCCGCCACCGGCGTCAGCATCGTGCCCCAGGGCGGCAATACCAGCATGGTGGTGGGGGCAGTGCCCGATGCGTCGGGGCGGCAAGTGGTGCTGAGCCTGCAACGCATGAACAAGGTGCTGGCCATCGATCCGGACAACCTGACCATGACGGCGCAGGCCGGTTGCGTGCTGCAGAACCTGCAGGAGGCAGCGGCCAGGGCCGGCTACCTTTTTCCGCTCAGCCTCGCGGCCGAGGGCAGCTGCACCATTGGCGGCAACCTGGGCACGAACGCCGGTGGCACCCAGGTCGTGCGCTACGGCAATACGCGCGACCTGTGCCTGGGCCTCGAAGTCGTCACCGCCCAGGGCGATGTCTGGGACGGGCTGGGCGGCCTGCGCAAGGACAACACCGGTTACGACCTGCGCAACCTGTTCATCGGCGCGGAAGGCACGCTGGGCATCATCACTGCGGCAACGATGAAATTGGTGCCGCTGCCGGCCGCGCAACTCACGGCCTGGGCGGCCGTGCCCTCGATGGCCCATGCAGTGACCCTGCTCGGCTTGGCGCACAAGATGCTGGGTGCCGGCCTGACCGGCTTCGAGGTGATGGGGCAGTTTGCGTTGTCGCTGGTGGCAAAACACATGCCTGCTCTGCAGGTCCCGCTGTATGAAAGAACGCCCTGGTGCGTCCTGCTCGAGGTGTCGGACCACGAATCGGAAGAACACGCGCGCGCGCAATTCGAACGCCTGCTCGAGATGGGCATGGAACAGGCGTGCATCACCGACGGCGTGGTGGCCGAAAGCCTGGCCCAGGCACAGGCCTTGTGGCAGATCCGCGAGAACCTGCCCATGGCCCAGGCCATGGAAGGCCTGAACATCAAGCACGACATCTCGATCCCGATCTCGCGAATCCCCGAATTCGTCGCCACCACCGACGCCTTGCTGGCCAAGGCGCTGCCCGGTATCCGCATGGTCAACTTTGGCCATCTGGGCGACGGCAACCTGCACTACAACGTGCAGGCGCCCGAGGGAGCGGACGCACAGGCCTTCCTGCGCCAGCACGAAGTCGCTGTCAACACGATGGTGTTTGATTCGGTTGCTGCATTCGGCGGCTCGATCTCGGCCGAGCACGGCATCGGCAGCCTGAAGGTTGACAAGCTCCCCGGCTACAAGTCGGCGGTGGCGCTGGACATGATGCGCGCAGTCAAACGCGCGCTGGACCCGACCAACCTGATGAATCCGGGGCGGGTGGTGCGGGTCTGAGCGCGCACCTGCGCGGCGACACTGGCAGATGGGATGAACGAACCAAGAACGCGTAACCCGACGCGCATTGAAAGGGGCCAGGCTCGTGTTTCCAGAACGACTTGCTTCGTCAGTAGAACCTTTGGGTGAGTTCTGGCTCCGGCAGTTTGCCAAGTACATGATAGAGCGCGATTTCGGTGATCCTGAAGGTCCGAAATCCGTATGATTTTCTCATGGTCACTTCATTGAAAAAGGCCAGGCTCGAGTTTCCTTTGAGTCCATACGTCGTCACCAGCAGACTTGCCTGGTCAGCCACTGCAGCGCCAGGTTCAACACACAGCGGCGCATTGAAAGGGGCCAGGCTCGAATTTCCTGCGAATTTCCTGCGAAAGGGGCCAGGCTCGAGTTTCCACGAGTTTCCAAGCACCAGGGAACGACTTTCAAACTCCAGACGGGACTTGATTGTGTCAATCGGGAAACTCGCCATTGCGGCCCACTGTGGCCATTCGTCAACGTCCTGGGCACAATGGATGACGGTGAAGTTCTTGAGTTCGTCGATGCGCTCCAGTGGTGGCAGTCTTTTGGCCATCTCGGGATTGGCCGTCAGGAACAGTTCGTCGCGCAACAGAAAGACGCTGCGCACTCCCGACCATTCACCACTGCCATAACGTATCGCCAGGTCAATGTCGCCCGCACCAAACTCAAGGGGCTGGTATGCATTAAAAGGGGCCAGGCTCGAATTTCCGCGCGAATTTCCGCGAATTTCCGAATCCACCCAAATTAGGACATATTTGTCCCAAAATAAACCCATGAAAACGAAACAATTCCTTAAACTTCTCAAGTCCGCAGGCGCGCAAGTGACCAAAGGAAGAGGCAAGGGAGGCCATGTGCTTGTTTCGCTCAATGGCATGGCAACCACCGTGCCCCAACATGGCGACACTGATTACGACCCCGTATTTCTGGACGACATTTGCAAGCAACTCAAAACCCGGCGCAAGAACATTCAAAAATGAACATGGCGTATCCGGTCTCGTTTAAAACCTACGCCAACGGGCAAGTGGGCGCTTTCTTTGCGGACGTGCCAGAGGCCATTACCGCAAGCGCTACGCAAGCCCAGGCGCTGGACTACGCGCAAGACGCACTGGTGGTGGCCCTGTCGTCGTACAGTGGCCGTGCGCTACCCCAACCCGGCAAAGCCAAGCGCGGCCAGCAGGTGGTAGCACTGCCCCCGCGTGCGGCAATCAAGCTGGCCATCATTGATGCCATGCGTGTCCAGGCCATGACCCAAGAGCGCCTGAGCGCCCTCATGGGCATTGATGCCCGGCAGGTGCGCAGGGTGCTTCATCTTGGCCACGAGTCCAAGCTGTCTCAATTGGATGCAACCTTGGCTGCGCTTGGGCTTCGGGCTTCGGTGTCGGTTGAAGCTGTGCGGACCTGATGCGCCTCGGGGCCGCCAGCGCCGCGTGGCATTGCTCCTCGGTTGCGTACTGATCCATGAACGCGACAATCGAAAGTGCTTTTTGAAACTGAACCTTGTTGATTCCCGTGGCGCATCTCCTTCAAGATCGTTGCGCCCCTATTCCAACCCGACAGGCCCACAGGATGAGCCTGCTGAACTTCGCGGCTAATCAGGCAATGTTCTGGGCTTTTTTCGCGCGACAAAGTTATTTCAGGTTTGTCGCCTCAAACCACCTGCTCGAGGAATTCGCGCGTGCGCGCCTGCTGCGGATCGCCGAAGATCTGCTCGGGTGAGCCATGCTCGACGATGACGCCATGGTCGGTGAAATACACGTTGTGTGAAATTTCCCGGGCAAACGCCATCTCGTGCGTGACCAGGATTGACGTCAGCCCTTCCTCGACCAGCTGGCGGATCGTGAGCAGCACCTCCTTGCGGGCCTCGGG